>ERZ890510.2418-NODE-2418-length-10612-cov-4.309652_pt1 | contig 10612 bp, 10 predicted proteins | sample MGYA00521265_ERZ890510 | MGnify/ENA primary metagenome ERZ890510 (study PRJEB32303, sample SAMEA104408624) | aquatic metagenome | biome: Brackish water; feature: Chemocline; material: water | place: Baltic Sea | collected 2014-10-26T21:54:00 | depth 110 m ...
CGTCTGACCGTCACTATTCGCCTCGTTATGGATTACTTGGCACCGGCCAAAGCCGGTGACTGGGTTGAGGCGCGACCGGTCATTACCCGCGAAACCCGCAACCTCGTATTCGCCGAGACTACACTCGTTGCCGGGCCCCGCTCACTGCTTACCGCGTCGGCGATTTTCAAGACGTTGGAACGCCGCCGCACCCCCACAGCTCAAGTCAGTCAATCAGGAGACGCGTAATGTACGGAAGAAAAGAAATCGGCCCGCAGCGCTACCGCGAAGACCTCGGCCGTTACTACGAGGACTTCGAGGTCGGTGACGTTTACGAACATCGTCCGGGCCGCACCGTGACCGAAACCGACAATATTTGGTTCACCAACTTGACGATGAACACCCATCCCGTTCATTTCGACCACGCCTATGCGCGCAAGAGCGAGTTCGGCAAGCCGCTGGTCAATTCAGCGCTGACCCTGGCCATCGTCGCCGGCATGAGCGTCAGCGACACCAGTCAGAAAGCCATTGCCAATCTCGGTTGGGACAAAATCAAGCTGACCTCGCCGGTTTTTGTCGGCGACACGCTTTATGCCGAGAGCGAGGTCCTCAGCAAGCGCGAATCAAAGTCGCGCCCGACCCAGGGTATCGTGACCATCACAACGACGGGCCGCAAAGACGACGGCACAGTGTTCATGACCTACGAACGATCTTTCTTGGTGCCCAAGCGCGGCCACGGTGTGGGTGATCTTGCCAACTACTAAACGCGAAGAGCGACTCCTCAATCGCCGATGCGGCTCGTGGTATCGCGCAGGCGTTTGATCAACAGGCGGATCAAACCCACCGTGAACAAGTCGGCCCCGGCCAGTTTGAGGTTGATCTCGTTTTTCGAAAACACCGCGCAAATCGTGTCATCGATCGCTCGGGCCGTGGCCGAGCGCGGATTGTTATCCACCAATGCCATTTCACCAAAGACGTCGCCCGGACCGACCTCGTCGACGGCGTGGTCGGTGCCGTCGCGGGTGACAAGAATTTTCACCCGACCGGATTTGATCAGGTAAGCCGCGTCCGCCGCGTCGCCTTGACGAAAAATCTCGGTTCCGTCGGAGAACACACTGAATTCAAGTTCGTCATCCATGCCTCACACCTCGGTTATCACCGTCTCTGTTTAGTGGTTGCCGTCGACTAAACACGCTCCAAGACCAGGGCGATCCCTTGGCCGACGCCGATACACATGGTGCACAACGCGTATTTGCCGCCGCGCCGGTGCAACTCACGCGTTGCGGTCAGGGCCATCCGCACGCCACTCATGCCGAGCGGGTGACCCAGTGCGATGGCGCCCCCGTTGGGGTTAACGTGTTCGGCGTCGTCTGGCACGCCTAGGTCGCGCAGCACCGCGAGTGCCTGGCTCGCGAACGCTTCGTTGAGCTCGATCACGTCCATGTCGGCGATGCTCAGACCGGTATGCGCCAACACCTTACGGCTGGCCGGCGCGGGGCTAAATCCCATAATCCGTGGTGCGACACCCGCGGTCGCCATGGCGACAATGCGGGCCTTGGGCTCGAGCCCGTTGTCGCGCGCCGCCGCTTCGCTAGCGACGATCATCGCCGCCGCGCCGTCGTTGATGCCCGATGCGTTTCCGGCGGTGACCGAGCCATCCTTGCGAAACGCCGGTTTCAGTTTGGCCAAGCCGTCCAGGCTGACGTCGGGGCGCGGGTGTTCATCGCGATCGACCACCACCGGGTCGCCGCGCCGCTGCGGTATCGACACGGCCATGATCTCGCCCGCGAGAAAGCCCGAGGATTGCGCGGCGCCGGCACGTTGCTGGCTGCGCAGCGCAAAGGCGTCTTGATCGGCCCGCGATACTTGGAACTCTTCGGCGACGTTCTCGGCCGTAACACCCATCGGGTCCACCCCGTGCGCTTCTTCCATCTTCGGATTGACGAAACGCCACCCTAGCGTGGTGTCGTAGACCTCGGCTTTGCGCGAAAACGGCGCGTCGGACTTGGCCATCACGAACGGCGCGCGCGTCATACTTTCGACCCCACCGACGATGCCCATGGCGGTGTCGCCGCTACGAATGGCGCGGGCCATCGTACCGGTCGCATCCAGGCCCGAACCGCACAGGCGATTAATGGTGGCGCCGGTTATGCTGTCGGGCAGACCGGCCAGCAACAAGGCCATGCGCGCGACGTTGCGATTGTCCTCGCCCGACTGATTGGCACAGCCGAACAGTACATCGTCGACCTTTTCCCAATCGACGCCAGGGTTGCGGCGCATCAGTTCCGCCACCGGTAGCGCGGCCAGATCGTCCGTTCTTACCGGCGATAGACCGCCGCCATAGCGGCCGATTGGCGTTCTGATCGCGTCACAGATGAAAGCGTCGGTCATGCGTGGCCCGGTTGTTAGGTGTTCGTTTGATCGAACTTATCCTTTCGCCGCACCCCAAGCAGCATTTTCTGTTCCAGGTGCCCACGAAGTGCTGTGTAGAAGGCTTCGAGAAACGTACTAGGCGCGGGCGGTATGTGGTCCGCTGCTTGCCAGCGGATGCGCCGTTGGATGCGGCGGGCCACTTCAGACTCCCATTTCGATGATTGCGTCCCGCCCGAGCGCAGCACCTCTTCTAGCGTCTGCAGTTCGTAAATCCCGTAAACGTCCAGCTGCTCTTTGGTGAACGAATAGGACTTAACGCGCGGCGCGTTGGATGAGCGCCCGGCGATATCGCGCAACAGGCCGGCGCGCGGGATGTCGATAACCCAGGTGCCGCCGACGATGTCCCCGGCGCGCAGCCGGTCGCGATTAAAGAACGGCAGCAGGACCAGGATCATCATCCAGCCCAGGGTCGCCAGCGTGGTCCATTGGCTCTCGCCGCCGAACCCAAGCGCGAACGGCAGGGATGCAGGCATAAAGAACTCGATCTCGCGCAGCAGGTTGCGGGCCGCGCGCCAAATCGTGCTCCCGTCGAGGAACCCGTGAATGGTTTCGTCGAACACCACTGTGCCGCCAGTTGGCGTCGCCGCGGTGAACAAGGCCAGCGCCAGTTCGGCGTTGTTCCCGTTATCGATCCCGTGGTTGTTCAACAAGTCAGGGTCCGACAGAATCCAAATTCGCTGACCGCCGCGTCGCATCGATCCCATAAGGATCCCGTCCGGGCCCGCGATCATCGGCGTCAACCGCGAACCGGCGCCACCAGCCGACAGCAATTGCGGGTCGCGCAGCGTCGGGCTCGCACCCAAGGACGTCCGCCAATTGGTCACGCGGCCGCGCCTCAGGGAAAAGCCGGAATCAAGTTCCGCCAAAACCGCGCGCGGCCTGTCGATCTCGACGAGATCGGCTTGTTCGATCCACCGCGTATTTTCTTCGGCCAGGGTGCCCGACCATTTCGGGACAACGATCAAAATATTCGGCGCGCCGAGCATCGATTGCAACGAGCGCTCGGTTTGTGCGCCAGGGCTTGGTTCGGCAAGAACCAGCAGCGCGCCGGGGCCCGCCTTTTGCCGGGTCTGGTTGGTGCTGACGACGACCTGAAACCCCTCGGCCTTCAGGAGGTCGACAAGATTACCGTGACCGATTGCCGATACCGAGAACGTGCTCGCACCGATGGTCCGGCGGCCCAAACCGTCGCCAAAAACGTTCAGGGCGAAACTCGCGACCGCGGCAATGCCACCAACCAGGAAGAGGATGCCAAGCGTGCGTGGCGAGAAGACGCGGTCGCTGCCGGTCATACCGCCGCCTCGCGTGTGTCGATCTGGGTCAGGCTCGCGCTACACCGTTCGTAGTCGGTAACGGTCGCCGACCGCCCGCCGAAGTGGACAAACTCGACCGCTGCCACAATGGTCGACAACGGCTCGGCGATCGGCCGCTGCGCACGGATCGCCCGCAGAATTTCGCGCGATGTCAGGTCGGCGCTGATCGCCGTGCCAGGTCTTTGGCGGATGACCGCCACTGCGTAACGTAGCATCGCGCGCACCGCGGCGGCGTAGTCGCCAGCCTGGGCCAATCGCTCCCATTCTGTCAGTGGTCGGGCCGGGACGACAGGCAGAATACGCGTGGCCTGGGGTGTGGGATCGGCCGACGCTTTCTCGTTCGGCTCGGGCGATTTGGCGCGTTCAACCGAATGGCTGGTTGTTTTGGCCCGCCGGCGACGCAAGCCCGACGACACACGAAACAACCAAACTGAAAAGAGTGCACCAACGACAATGAGGACAGTCCATAGAACGACGTTGCCAATACGCTCAATGTTCGGCGGCGAATCGGTCGAGCGCGGCGGGCGCGCCGGCGGTCGCGCAGCCGGCGGTGGTGCCGCCCGCGACGTGGCGTCATCGGGGTTCGCCTCTCGGGGCCGGGATCGGGTGCGGCCATCGGCGCCGTCGTTGCCCAAAGAGGGTAGGCCGGCGCCACCGGATGAACCGCGCGACCGGTCGCCCAGGCCGCCTGGCTCTTGCGGCAGGGCGCGTTGATACCTGTCATTACTCAAGACCGTTTCAATCGCGGCGTTGTCATCAGCCGCCTGCGCACTCGTCCAAAGCGACACGCATAGAAGCGCCGCTACGGCGGTGCGGGCGGTGCGGTGGGCTTTGCGCATGGTCTCAGGCTATCGTAGGTCGGACGAGCGCCAAAGGCGCATACGCAGCGAGGCTCAAAATGACCGAACCGGCCGTTGTTGGCGGCGTGTACGAGGTTGGAATCGGCGTTCCCGATTTGGACATCGCGATGCGTTATTGGGCCCTGTTTGGCTACCGGCCGGGCCCGCGCGGCAGGTTGACCGCCGCCGAGGCCGGCCACCTTTACGGGGTCGACTCAGCCCTGGAATCGGTGCGCTTGCTCCACCAGAAGGCCGATCACAGCCTCGTTCGACTGATGCGGTGGGACAAGCCAATCGGTCCCGGATTGGGCCTAGTGCCGCTGCGCACGCCCGGCAACCGCTGGGCGGTCGCTAAATCTAACGAGGTGATGCAAGTCGCCAACTTCGCCGCGGCATTGCAAGCGCGGGGCGAGCCCGTGTACACGATCGGCCCCATATTTCATCCCATCACCGAACCGGGCCGCACCGAGAATCCGTTCGAGGATGAAATCCGCTGCAAGCGTGAGTTCATATTCTTTCAGCCACACAGCCGGCACGTCCTGGTGCAGCGCTACGCCCACGACCTGCCGCACTTTGGCGCCATCAACAATGACTGCCGTTTTCGCGCCAGTCAGTTCACCCAAGTCGGTTTGTGTATCGCCGAATCTGACGTCGCCAAACTCGATTTCTACGAAGACGTGCTCGCGTTGCACCGTCACGACGTCGACTATCTCGCCAGAGCAGGCTCGATGCCGGCGGTGGTCGTGCCACTCGCTGACGGCGAGCTGTTGCGCGAATCGGACTTCGACGATGTGCGCCCGGGCGATCCACCGGACATGCAGCGCTCAGGCAAGCTGCGCATATTTCGTATCACTGGGGATACCCAAGGGGAGAACCGCGTTGCCGACTCGGCGGCCGGTAACCTCGGGTTTTCGCTCTACACCTACCGCGTCACCGAAATTGCTGCGATGCGCGACAAGGTGACGGCAGGCGGCGCAACCGATGTGACGGCGGTTCGCACCGACGAGTTTGGTAACCGGTCGTTCTCGTTCCGCGCGCCCGACGGCTATTTCTGGACGTTTGTGGCGGCTTAACCGCGCGGCGGAAAGTGCCGAGCGAGGAACGCTAGGGTCATGGCATTAAACGCCGCCGGCTTCTCGAACGGCGGCGCATGCCCTGCGCCAGCGATTTCTTGAAACTCAGCGCCGGGGATTTGCGTGCTCGCGTCGCGCAACACATCGGGCGGAATAATCCGACTCTCGGTGCCACCAATCACCAACGTCGGAACACGGTAACCCTTGAGGCGCTCTTGGGTAACGCCGTTCGACGGGTCAAGCGAGCGCTTCATGAACGCACCGACGTCCTGGTTCAACGTGGCGATTTGCTGCATCAAGAAAAACAACGCGGGTTCGCGCGCGGGAAAGTCCGGCGCCGTAATCACCTGATGGATCTTGGCGCGCTCGCCAACGACGCGGCCCGGCCCCTCGCGAAACACCCGCAAGATACCGTCCGACAAAATCCCGCCACCGCTCGCTGACATGACGATGCCGGCAACGCGCTCAGGCGCGGCAATCGCGGTGGCTAGCGCCGTCCAGCCGCCAATCGCATGCGAGACGATAGCTGTGCGCTCGACCCCGGCCGCGTCCATCACCGCCAGCGCGTCACTCGGAAAATACCGGAACTGCATATCATCGACGGCGCAGGTCGAGCGGCCCCAACCGCGTTGATCGAACAGCAGCGCGCGGTAGCCCGCAAGCAACGCCGGCATTTGTTGAAACCATTCCAGCATGTTGCCGCCGCCGCCATGGGCCAGCGTGACGACCGGCCCCGCGTCGCCCTGGAGCTCGTAGTACAGCTGCGCCTTTTCGGTCTCGACGTAAGGCATGGTCTGTCCCGCCGCTGGTGAATCGCCGCCGGCCCGCCCGGCACGTTAGACTAGCGCGATGACGCCGATCCCCGAAATCCCGATCACCCACAGTATTTTGCGTGCGGACGCCTTGGCTGGGGCGATCGGCGTCGACTACGACCTCGGCGGCCCGGTATATGCCGAGTTGATGTCGCGGGGTGTCAACGATGTCTACCTCGTGCGCGCGGGCCAACATCGCTACGCGGCGCGCGTGCTACGCCACAAGTTCCGTACCGAGGATCAAGTTCGCTATGAAATGGCGCTCATCCGCTTTCACGCGAACCACGGGCTGGATGCCGCCGCACCGGTGGCGACGCGCGCGGGCGCTGACTTCATCACCGTTCTTGCGCCCGAAGGCCCACGCCATCTCTCGCTTTTCACATGGGCCGAGGGCGCGCCGATGGCCCGTCACGGCACACCGGACGACGCGCATCGTCTTGGCGGTATCGTCGCGCGCATGCATGGTGTTGCCGAGGGCTTTCAGCCGCCCGCGCCGGTTGATGTCAACTCGCCGGCGTTCATGGCCCGCAATCGTCCTGCGTTGATGACGATGGTTGGCGCGGACTCGGTCGAGGGAAAACTCTATGCCGCGCTCATTGAGCGCGCTTCGGCGCGGCTGGAGGGACTGGTGGTGCCTTATGGTGCCTGCCACGGCGACATTCACACCCACAACATCTTCCTTGCCGACGACGGGCGGTTGACGTTTCTCGACTGGGACAATTGCGGCGCCGACTTTTTCGCCAAGGAATTGATGCATTTCGTCTGGCGCAACGATTATCTCAGCGTCGCACCCGACATCAATGTTGCGTTCCTGGAGGGTTACAGCCTTGAACGTCCGCTCAGCGCCGAAGAACGCGCGTTGCTACCGTTCTTCCTCACCGTGCGGCACCTCTTCATCCTGTGCGGCATGGCGGGGATGATCAATGTGGTCGGCCGGTCCGCGGTCGGCTACTCACACCAGTTATCGCGCTTCCACGATTTGATTCAAGAACCGGCCCGCGAGGCCGGCCTACTGTAGGCAGGAGAATCCCGATGAGTGACCTGATCGACATTCCTATTGAGCCACTGACGCCCGAGGCCTTTGCCCCCTTTGGCCAAATCATCGGTGCGCGCAACGAACCGCCGTTGTTCCAAGGTGGTAACGCCACGACTTGGGGCGTCGACTTCGAGATCGACGGCACAATGGAATTGCACTTCGCGCGGTTCGACTACCAGCCCGTGTTGGAATTCTCCCTTGTCGAACGGCACTTCGCGGTCACGCAATCCTTCATCCCGCTCAACAACGACGCGTCGGTCACGGTGTTTGCCGCCCCGACCGACCCCAACGATCCCGCCGCGATCCCTACGACGCGCGATTTTCGCGCGTTCTATATCGACGGCGCGCAGGGCGTGATGATGTGGAAGGGCACCTGGCATTCCAGCCGGTTCCCGGCACGGCAGCCCGCGGCGACATTCGCCTTTTTAACGGACGCGCGCACCACCGCCGAACTGACCGAGATGCTCGCCGGCAAGCCCGGCACGCTGACGCAGTTGGTCGATTACGAAAAAGAATACGGCCAGCGGTTCCGATTGACCGATCCGCAAGGCCTGATGGAGGGTTAGGCGCTCGCCCGTTTGATCATGCTGCGCGCGATAATGATGCGCTGAATTTCGCTGGTACCCTCGTACAGACGAAACAACCGCACATCGCGGTAGAACCGTTCAATCCCATGATCGGCGATGTACCCCGATCCGCCGTGAATCTGCACCGCGCGATCGGCGACGCGACCAACCATTTCACTGGCAAACAGTTTGCAGCACGCGATGTCCTCGGTGACGTCTTCGCCCACATCGCGCCGCCGCGCCGCGTCCATGATCATCGTGCGCGCGGCGTAACTCTCGGTGCGGCTATCGGCCAGCATGGCTTGCACCAGTTGAAACTCGCTGATGGGTTTGCCGAATTGCTGGCGCTCGATGGCGTAGCGGGTCGAATCGTGGATCAGCCGTTCGGCCACGCCGCTTGCGACGGCTGCAATATGCAAACGCCCACGGTCGAGCACCTTCATCGCCGTCTTGAACCCTTGGCCCTCGATCCCGCCCAGCAACGCGCTGGCGGGCACCCGGCAGTCTTCAAATACAACGTCGGCCGTTAGGCTACCGTGCTGCCCCATCTTGCGATCCGGTTTGCCGATGCTCAGACCCGGGCGCGGTGCCTCGACCAGGAATGCCGACACCCCGCGCGCGCCTTTCTCGTCCGGGTTGGTGCGTGCCATCAGCGTAAAAAGACCGGCCCGCGGCGCATTGGTGATGAACCGTTTGGTCCCGTTGATAATGTAGTGGTCACCGTCGCGCCGCGCGCTGGTGCGCAGCGCGCCGGCGTCGGACTCAGAATCCGGCTCGGTCAAGGCGAACGAACTGGTGATCTCGCCGCTCGCCAAACGCGGCAAGTAGTGTTGCCGTTGCGCGTCGGTGCCGTCCAACACGATGCCTTGCGAGCCGATCCCGACGTTGGTGCCGAAGGCCGAGCGAAACGCCGGCGAGGTCCAGCCCAACTCGAACGCGATCTGTACTTCTTCTGCGCTGTTCAGACCGAGCCCGCCGAATTCGGGCGGAATTGTCAGGCCGTATAGGCCGAGCCCGCGCATCTCCTCAATCACCACCGCCGGGATCTCATTGGCCTCGTCGACAGCCGCTTCGTGGGGCACCAGCCGCTCGCGCACGAATCGGCGCACGTTGTCGCGCAACTGGTCAAAGGTTTCGGGGTCTAACGCCACGGATTGAACTCCACCCAGAGAAGTTGTCGATAACAGCCGATCCCGCCCAATCTCGCAACCGCGCTCGGCCTACGCGTGCCTAGAGCGAGCGCAAGAACGTGAGCAAGTCCTCGCGGCTGTCGGCGGGCAGGGTGCGAAATCGTTCGCGCGCGTCCGCGGCCTCGCCGCCGTGCCACAAGATGGCCTCGGCGATGCCGCGCGCACGGCCGTCATGCAACAGGAACGCGTGGCCGTTGACCGTTTCGATCAACCCCAAGCCCCACAACGGCGGCGTCCGCCACTCCGCGCCGCTCGCCAGAAAATCCGGTCGCCCGTCGGCTAGGTCGTCGCCCATGTCGTGCAACAACAGGTCGGTGAACGGTTGGATGGTCTGGCCGGCGACAATCCGGTTGGCGTGATCGCTGGTGACGACGCGGGGCGTATGGCACGCCGCGCACCCGATTTGCGAAAACAACGCCTCGCCGCGCTCCACAACGGGATCGTCAACCCGCCGCCGCGCGGGCACGGCGACGCTTTCCATGTAGAACGTCAAATCGTCGAGGCGTTGTGCGTCGGCTTCGACACCGCTCGTGCGCGCCGCGATGCGTAGACAGTCGCGCTGCGTGGGCGGGCAATTCTCGGTGGGAAAGACATCTGTGGTAATGCCCATGTCGCCGAGAAAGGCGCCGGCATTTTGATCGCGCAAGCTGGCAACATTGGCTTTCCAGCCGAACCGCCCGAGCCGCACGGCACCGATGGTGGCATCCCACACCCGGTTGGCGCCCCCCGAAATACCATCGCCGTCACGGTCGTCTGGGTCTGCCTGCGCGACGATGTCGCTTTCCGCGATTGCTTCGAGCAGGCCCAAGCCGAACACGGCAGGGGCAACACGCGGCGACATCAGAATGGTCCCATCACGCGCGAAGCCGTCAGGGGGACTGAAGTCATAGCGTGGTTGGCGTAATGAGAATGGGGCCCCGTCACCGTAGCGTCCCGCGACCTCATTGTACGAAACGCCGACCGCGCCTTCGCTCGGCACGCCTGCCACCGACTTATCGTTGATCTGCAAACCCAACGACGGGTGCGCCAAGGGCCCGCCCGTCTCGCTGGTCCCGGCAATACTGACCCGCACCAACATGCTCGTCATCGCGTCACCCGTATTTACGGGCGGGGCGCCGCGGCCGTCCCGCGGGTGGCACCCGGCACAGGACACAGCGTTGAAGGTCGGGCCCAAGCCAACGAACGGTGTATCGGCATTTGGCGGTGCGGCCCAGGGCGCGTTGAAAATCTCATTGCCGTCGAAAAAGCGTTGTCGCCACTGCGGCGGCAGGTTGCGCGCTGGCCAGGAAAACGCGTTCCCGTTGGCCACCGTACGGGTCGTCGCGCCACCGCTGGCCGCATCGGCAGCTGCCGCAACCGCCGGGGCGGCAA
>ERZ890510.2420-NODE-2420-length-10608-cov-5.524874_pt1 | contig 10608 bp, 7 predicted proteins | sample MGYA00521265_ERZ890510 | MGnify/ENA primary metagenome ERZ890510 (study PRJEB32303, sample SAMEA104408624) | aquatic metagenome | biome: Brackish water; feature: Chemocline; material: water | place: Baltic Sea | collected 2014-10-26T21:54:00 | depth 110 m ...
GGTTCATTAAGGTATGTACCCGCCTCATATATTAATTTACCACTAACTGGATCATTAATATCAACAGCAAGACAACGCCCAACAATCCGATCGCTTAAGTTTACAATAACATCGCCGCCATCTGCAACTTCCGCAATATCAATACCAAGCTTAGTACCGCAATCGGGTTCTATAACAACACAATCCTGTGATACATCCACAAGACGGCGTGTCAAATAACCAGAGTTAGCCGTTTTAAGCGCCGTATCGGCAAGGCCTTTACGGGCTCCATGGGTAGAGTTGAAATATTCAAGAACACTAAGACCTTCTTTAAAGTTAGAAATAATCGGAGTTTCAATAATTTCACCCGATGGCTTAGCCATCAAGCCACGCATACCTGCAAGCTGTTTCATTTGCGCCGCAGAACCACGAGCACCACTATCTGCCATCATAAAGATCGAATTCGTTGGAAGTGAGCGACCATCTTCATCAACTTCTTCTTTTGAAATCTCAGCCATCATCGCATCAGCCACACGGTCCGTACATTGTGACCAAGCATCAACAACTTTGTTGTATTTCTCGCCTTGAGTAATAAGACCTTGCTGATATTGATTTTCAAACTCTTTAACAGAACTTGTTGTTTCTTCAATGATAGTAGCCTTACTATCAGGGATAATCATATCATCTTTACCAAATGATATACCCGCTTTACAGGCTTCACGGAAACCAAGTCTCATTACACCATCGGCAAATAAAACAGTCCGTTTCTGACCAGAAAAACGATAAACAATATCAATCACTTCAGAAATTTCTCTTTTACCGATACGTCGGTTAATTAATTCATCAAACGAAATTGAAGGATGCTTTGGTAGATATTTGGCAAGCATCGCACGACCCGGTGTGGTCTCAACAATGCGTTTAATAGGATTACCGTCACCGTCCACATCATCAATTCTACATTTAATGGCACTATGAAGTGTGATGGCCTTGCTATTTAAAGCGAGATCAACCTCATCAAGATCACCAAAAACCATACCTTCGCCTGGCTCACCAAGCTTTGCCGTAGTCATATAATAAAGACCAAGAATAATATCCTGTGATGGCACAATAATCGGTTTACCATTTGATGGACTTAAAATGTTATTGGTCGACATCATAAGCACACGGGCTTCTAATTGTGCTTCCAAACTAAGCGGTACATGTACCGCCATTTGGTCACCATCAAAGTCGGCGTTAAAGGCCGCACAAACCAATGGATGTAGCTGAATTGCTTTTCCCTCGATCAAAACCGGTTCAAAGGCTTGGATACCAAGTCTATGAAGTGTAGGGGCGCGGTTTAAGAAAATCGGATGTTCGCGAATGACCACATCAAGAACGTCCCATACTTCGCGACGTTCTTTTTCAACAAGTTTCTTAGCCTGCTTGATGGTTGTGGCAATTCCAAGTTTATCAAGACGCGCATAAATAAACGGCTTGAATAGCTCGAGAGCCATTTTCTTAGGAAGTCCACATTGATGCAAGAGCAAATCAGGCCCAACCACGATCACAGAACGACCAGAATAATCAACACGTTTTCCAAGCAAATTCTGACGGAAGCGGCCTTGTTTACCTTTAAGCATATCGGAAAGTGATTTAAGAGGGCGTTTATTGGCCCCTGTAATAACACGGCCCCGACGACCATTATCAAACAATGCATCAACAGATTCCTGCAGCATACGTTTTTCGTTACGAACGATAATATCTGGCGCACGAAGTTCCATCAGTCTTTTTAAACGGTTATTACGGTTAATAACTCGTCGATAAAGATCATTAAGATCAGAGGTGGCAAAACGACCACCATCAAGAGGAACAAGAGGGCGAAGCTCTGGCGGAATAACCGGAAGAACTTCTAAAATCATCCATTCAGGACGGTTATCACTCTCGATAAATCCTTCGATAATCTTAAGACGCTTAACGATCTTTTTAGGTTTAAGCTCAGATTTTGTTTCTGCCAATTCCTTGTGCAAATCTTCTTTTTCTTGCTCAAGGTCAATATTTTCAAGAAGCACTCTGATGGCTTCTGCGCCAATTCCAGCTGAAAAGCTATCATCGCCATAGTCTTCTTGGGCAAGGACATATTCATCTTCTGTCAGCAATTGCTTCATCTTAAGGTTAGTAAGACCTGGTTCAGTGACAATATATTGTTCAAAATAAAGAACCCGCTCTAGGTCTTTCAATGTCATGTCGAGCATAAGACCAATACGACTAGGTAATGATTTTAGGAACCAAATATGCGCCACAGGAGCCGCAAGTTCAATATGGCCCATCCGGTCACGGCGTACTTTGCTTAATGTTACCTCAACACCACATTTTTCACAGGTGATGCCGCGATATTTCATACGCTTGTATTTTCCGCAAAGACATTCATAATCTTTGATAGGTCCAAAAATGCGCGCGCAAAATAAGCCATCTTTTTCCGGCTTAAAAGTACGGTAATTAATGGTCTCTGGCTTTTTAATCTCACCAAAAGACCATGAACGGATCTGCTCTGTACTCGCAATCAGAATTTTGATGTTATCAAAAGTTTCTGGTTTTGCTGTTGCATTGAAGAAATTTACGATTTCTTGGCCCATAGCCAATTCTCCTTATCCAATACTGGTCTTATTTGTTATTAGTCGTTAGTTCAACATTCAAGCAAAGGGACTTCATTTCCTTAACAAGAACATTAAACGATTCAGGAATACCCGCATCGAAGCTATCATCACCACGAACAATGCTTTCATACACTTTAGTACGACCATTGACGTCATCAGATTTTACAGTGAGCATTTCTTGTAATGTGTATGCAGCACCATATGCTTGCAGCGCCCACACTTCCATTTCACCAAAGCGCTGGCCACCAAACTGGGCTTTACCGCCAAGTGGTTGCTGCGTTACCAGTGAGTATGGACCGATAGAGCGGGCATGGATCTTATCATCTACTAAATGATGAAGCTTAAGCATATAAATGTAACCAACGGTCACTTTACGGTCAAACCTATCACCCGTTAATCCGTCATAAAGATAAACCTGACCAGAACCATCAAGCCCTGCTTCATTAAGCATTGTCACAATATCCGGTTCATGGGCGCCGTCAAATACAGGCGTTGCCATTGGAATACCGTTGCGTAAATTCTCAGACATACCGATAAGATCTTCGTCACTAAGAGGTGTAATCTCCTCTGCAAGCTGATCTTTACTATAAACATTTTTGAATTTAGCGCGAAGGTTCTGTGCTTTTTCTTCTTGACCTACTTCATGGGCATCAAGCATTTCAGAGATTTGAACGCCCAATCCACGTGAGGCCCAGCCAAGATGAGTTTCCAAGATTTGCCCCACATTCATACGTGATGGCACACCAAGCGGGTTCAAGCATATATCAACAGGTGTTCCGTCTTCTAAGTAAGGCATATCTTCTTGTGGAAGAATACGCGAAATAACACCTTTATTACCATGACGTCCAGCCATTTTATCGCCCGGTTGAAGTTTACGTTTAACCGCAACAAAAACCTTAACCATTTTAAGCACACCCGGTAGAAGTTCATCTCCGCGTTGAAGTTTTTCAATTTTTTCTTCAAAGCGAGAATGAAGCAGCGCACGCGCTTCTTCGAACTGTTTGTGAAGACCATCAACCTGTTCCATAACAGCTTCGTTATCAACAGCAATTTGCCACCACAGTCCCTTAGAAAGCTCCGCTAATAATTCTTCGCTTACTTTATCGCCTTTTTTCACTTCTTTTGGACCACTTAACATTTTCTGACCCAACAGAAGAGGTTTAAGACGTACATATATATTGCGGTCTAAGATAGACTGCTCATCTTCACGGTCTTTTGAAAGTCTTTCGATTTCTTCACGTTCAATAGCAATAGCACGTTCGTCTTTATCAATACCGTGGCGATTAAAGACCCTCACCTCAACAACAGTACCCGAAACTCCCGGCGGCAGACGCATTGATGTATCGCGTACATCAGCGGCTTTCTCACCAAAAATCGCCCGAAGAAGTTTTTCTTCTGGTGTCATTGGGCTTTCGCCTTTTGGTGTGATTTTACCCACAAGAATATCACCTGGATGCACTTCAGCACCAAGATAAACAATACCCGCTTCATCAAGACTACGAAGTCCTTCTTCACCGACATTTGGAATATCACGTGTGATATCTTCGGGTCCAAGTTTAGTATCGCGAGCCATAACCTCAAATTCTTCAATGTGAATTGAAGTAAAGACATCATCTTTAACGATACGTTCTGAAATAAGGATACTATCTTCAAAGTTATAACCATGCCATGGCATAAAGGCCACAAGTACGTTACGACCAAGAGCAAGTTCACCAAGATCCGTTGATGGACCATCAGCAAGAACGTCACCAGCCTTAACAATATCTCCCACTTTAACAATGGGGCGTTGGTTAATGCAGGTATTTTGGTTCGAACGTTGGAATTTTGAGAGCGTATAAATATCAACACCAGAGACATCACTATCCATATCATCCGTAACACGGATCACAATACGGATCGCGTCCACTTGGTCAATAACGCCGCCGCGTTTTGCGACAACAGCCGCTCCACTATCACGGGCAACCACACGTTCCATACCCGTTCCTACAAACGGAGATTCCGCTTTTAGTAGAGGCACGGCCTGACGTTGCATGTTTGAACCCATAAGCGCACGGTTAGCATCATCGTTTTCCAAGAATGGAATTAGTGCCGCCGCTACCGAAACAACCTGCTTCGGTGAGACGTCCATCAAGGTAATATCCAGATGTTTTTTCAACACATGATCACCAGATTGGCGACAGTCAACGAGTTCCTGAACAAAATCACCCTTTTCATCAAGCGGCGTATTAGCCTGAGCGATGGTATGTTTTTCTTCTTCCATAGCGGAAAGATAAACAACATCATCGGTAATTTTACCGTTTACAACTTTACGGTAGGGAGTTTCAATAAAACCGTATTTATTAACCTTAGCATAAGTCGCTAGAGAGTTAATCAAACCAATATTTGGTCCCTCAGGTGTCTCAATAGGACAAATTCGACCATAATGGGTTGTATGAACGTCACGTACTTCAAATCCTGCACGTTCACGAGTTAAACCGCCAGGTCCAAGCGCCGAAAGACGTCTTTTATGAGTAATTTCACTGAGTGGATTTGTTTGATCCATAAACTGACTGAGCTGTGATGATCCGAAAAATTCACGAACCGCAGCAACCGCAGGCTTTGCGTTAACAAGATCGTGTGGCATTACCGTATCAATATCAATACTGCTCATACGTTCGCGGATCGCTCGTTCCATGCGAAGCAAACCGATGCGATATTGATTTTCCATCAATTCACCAACTGAACGAACACGGCGATTACCAAGGTGATCAATATCATCGATCACACCTTTACCATTTTTCAAATCAACCATGGTTTTAAGGACTTCTAGAATATCATCACGGCGCAGAACACGAACATCATCTGGACAATCAAGGCCAAGACGCATATTCATTTTTACACGACCAACCGATGAAAGGTCATATCGTTCTCCATCAAAGAACAGACCTTCAAATAATGCTTCCGCAGATTCGCGCGTTGGTGGCTCCCCGGGGCGCATAACGCGATAAATTTCTGAAAGCGCCATATCACGATTTTGACATTTGTCAGCCATTAACGTGTTACGAATGAAAGGACCAATACGAATATGGTCAATATTTAAAGTCTCAATGGTTTTATAGCCAGCACCGGTTAATATTTCCAAATGTTCTGCTGTAATCTCATCGCCGGCTTCAATATAAATTTCACCCGTCTTAGCATTTACCACATCTTCTGAAGCAAAACGATTGATCAGATCTTCATCAGGAAGAAGAAGATTTTTAATGCCATCTTTTTCAATTTTCTTCAAAGAACGAGGGGTAATTTTCTCACCCGCCTCAAAAACAACTTCACCGCTTTTTGCATCTACAAGATCAAAAGTCGGCTTTACACCGCGCCATCTATCTGCATCAAATGAGACGCTCCAACCACCTTTTACATTTTTGTAAGTAAGTCGGTCATAATAATAATCAAGAATTTCTTCAGGAGTTAAACCAAGCGCATAAAGCAATGTGGTCACCGGCATTTTGCGGCGACGGTCAAAGCGAACATGAATAATGTCTTTTGCGTCAAATTCAAAATCTAGCCATGAGCCACGGTATGGGATCACACGGGCAGAGAATAAGAATTTACCAGAAGCTTGTGTTTTACCACGATCATGGTCAAAGAATACACCCGGCGAACGATGCATTTGCGATACGACAACACGCTCAGTACCATTTACGATAAAAGTACCGCGATCTGTCATAAGCGGAAGATCACCCATATAGACGTCTTGCTCTTTAATATCGAGCACAGAACGAGCATCTGTATCTTCATCAACTTCAAATACGATCAACCTTAAAGTCAAACGAAGTGGTGCTGCATACGTAATATCACGTTGCTGACATTCATCTGTATCATATTTAGGTTTTTCCAACTCATATGATACGAATTCTAAAGATGCCGTTTCGGCAAAATCCGCAATTGGAAATACACTCTTAAAAACGCCCTGCAAACCATTATCGCTACGATCTTCAGCCGCAACGCCGGTTTGTAGAAACTGATCATAAGAGCTCTTTTGAACCTTAATAAGATTAGGCATTTCTGCCACTTGCCGAATACGCCCAAAATTCTTACGAACTTTTTTACGACTGGAATAAGAAGTCGCCATGTTCAACCCTCGCCAAATATATTCTAGATCATATTAAATTACTTTAAAATCAACACTTTAAAACAATTCAATAATTTATAAATAAACAAAAAATCAGATACGTCAAAACCGCTTCAGAAAAACTCCTGAAAACGGCATAATAAAATTAATCAAAATAATCTCAAAATCAATGATAACTTATTGTTTTTTAACAAATTATTTCTATCCAATTCAATGTTTAAACCACTCCCTTTAAAATAAGGGAAAAGGTGGTGCAAAAGCAAAGCCTCACACACCACCTTTAATCTTAAGAACTACTTAAGTTCTACTGAAGCACCAGCTTCTTCAAGCTTAGCTTTAAGTTCTTCAGCTTCCGCTTTAGAACATGCTTCTTTAACAACTTTAGGAGCGCTTTCTACCATGTCTTTTGATTCTTTAAGACCAAGACCCGTAATAGCACGCACTTCTTTAATCACGTTAATTTTCTTCTCGCCGACAGCTGTAAGAACAACATCAAATTCGCTCTGTTCATCAGCAACTTCACCACCAGCAGCAGGAGCAGCGGCAGCAGCAGCAGGAGCAGCAGCAGATACGCCCCATTTTTCTTCTAGAAGTTTTGAAAGCTCAGCAGCTTCCATCACAGTTAATGCAGATAATTGATCAGCAATCTTATTAAGATCAGCCATTTTATTTTCCTTAAATTAATTATAAATATTAAATTGAAACCAGCACCGCTTAACCTTGCGATCCATAAGCACTAAATACACGAGCTAATTGTCCAGCAGGCGCTTGCGTAATAGCAGCAAGTTTTCCAGCAGGAGCTTGTAATAGCCCGACAAGTTTTCCTCGAAGTTCATCAAGACTAGGTAATGCCGCCAAAGCTTTAATACCATCCACATCAAGGATAGTAGTGTCCATAGAACCGCCAACGATTTCAAGTTTATCATTACCTTTAGCGAATTTTACAAGCACTTTAGCAGCAGCAACAACATCCTTGGAATATCCAAGTGCTGTTGTACCAGTGAGATGACCTTCAAGGTCTGCAATATCAGTACCTTCAAGAGCAAGACGAGCGAGGCGGTTTTTAGCAACCTTAAAGTTTGCACCCTCTTTGCGCATTTCATTACGCAAATCAGACATTTCAGCCACATTCAGACCTAAGTTGCGAACTACAACAATAGAAGCTGATGAAGTGAAAACATCCTTCAAAAAGGATACCGCTTCCTTTTTTTGAGTACGATCCATTCTCGTCTCCGATTTCAATATGCCAAGATTAAATAAATTCAACCTTTAGCGTTCAAATTAAATATAACATATCAATATGTTATATCGCCAATGCCTGTCGCCGCCTTTGAATAAATTCAAATTAAGCACGGAAACCATGAATTAAATTCACAACCCCATCTATGCAGGCCAATTCAGCTTAAATCGTCACCTTTATAAAAGGATCGGACACCTGCAGTTTCGGACAAGCCAGGACTATCAAGGAGTATTACTTTCCTTAAAAGCCCTTAGTTCCCGTCAGACACTGCTAACGGAATTCTTTTTTGGTGCATTGCACCCATCAACATATTCTTAATTAGAAAGCGCTGATGCTGTATCAATCTTTAAACCAGGGCCCATAGTCGACGTCAGGGTCATTGTTTTAAAATATGTTCCTTTGATCCCAGATGGTCTTGCTTTAACGATAGCATTAACCAATGTGCGAACATTTTCTGCTATGGCTTTTTGATCAAAACTTATTTTACCAACGCCAACATGAATGATCCCTGCTTTTTCAACACGGTATTCAACTTGACCACCCTTAGCTGCTTCAATAGCGGCAACAACATCTTGAGTTACTGTACCAAGTTTTGGATTAGGCATAAGACCGCGAGGACCAAGAACTTTACCAAGGCGACCAACAACAGCCATCATATCCGGCGTTGCGATACAACGATCAAAATTCATTTCACCTTTTTGAATTAATTCCATAAGGTCTTCCGCGCCAACAAATTCCGCACCAGCCGCGCGGGCATTATCAGCATTATCACCGCGAGCAAATACAGCCACACGAACAGACTTACCAGTACCGTTGGGTAAAGATATCATGCCGCGAATCATTTGATCAGCATGACGAGGATCAACACCAAGTCCAATTGCCACGTCAATAGATTCATCAAATTTTACTTTAGAACGTTCTTTAAGAATTTTAACCGCATCTTCAATAGAATATGAAATTTTTAAATCAAGACCGTCTAGCATCGCTTTTGAGCGTTTAGAAATTTTAGCCATCACTATTATCCTTTTACCTCAATACCCATTGAACGAGCGGTGCCAGCAATAATTTCAAATGCAGCCTCCGCAGTGTTTGCATTAAGGTCAACCATTTTCATGTCTGCAATTTCCTGAACTTGCGATTTTGACACAGTTGCTGCTGTTTCGCGTCCCGGTAATTTTGATCCGCTTTTAACTTTAGCGGCTTTTTTCAACAAGTATGAAGCTGGTGGTGTTTTAGTGATAAATGTAAAACTACGATCAGCATAAACAGTGATCGTCGTCGGAATTGGCATCTTTTTTTCCAAATCCTGCGTTTGCGCATTAAACGCTTTACAAAATTCCATAATATTCACACCGCGTTGACCAAGAGCTGGTCCAATCGGTGGTGAAGGGTTAGCTACGCCCGCAGGCACATGTAGCTTTATATAACCGTCAATTTTCTTCGCCATTGTCTACCTTTTAAATAATTAATATTCAGGTTTTACCCTGAGCGTTTAAAGGGATGTGGTACGGCTATGGCTGGCCTTCCACATGTTTATGAGCTTGCGCCCAAATTCATTTAAATTTTCACTTAAATGATAAGTCGCCAAAAAGAGAAAGATTGCTCTAAATTATTTCTGGCGACTCATAGAAGCGGCTTATAACAGCCTATTGAAAATAATCCTAGTTTTTTTCTACCTGCCCGTATTCTAATTCAACAGGGGTAGAGCGACCAAAGATAGAAACAGAGACTTTTAAACGTAATTTATCCACATCTACATCCTCAACAATACCAATGAATGAGTTAAATGGTCCGTCAATAACGCGGACTTCTTCACCAATTTCGTATATAATAGCTGGCATGCAGCGATCAACACCTTCTTCTAATTGCTGAAGAATTTGTTTTACTTCTTTTTCACTGATCGGCGAAGGCTTACTACTCGATCCCAAAAATCCGCTGACTTTCGGTGTGTTTTTAATGAGATGATAAGAAGCATCGTTCATAATCATTTTTGCCAGAACATAGCCTGGGAAAAATTTACGCTCTGATGTAACTTTTTTGCCTTTACGAATTTCAATCACTTCTTCAATAGGAACAAGAACTTCTTCGATTAGCGCGTCTAAACCGTTAATATTAGCCGCCTGCTTAATCGCTTCCGCTACTTTTTTTTCATATCCTGAATAAGCTTGGACAATATACCATTTCGCTCCATCTGCCATAATTTATGCTCCAAGTCCTAAAAGTAGTGAAATAACAAAGGCCCATAATTTATCTACGCCTAAAAAGAAAACAGACATCACAGAGGCCATAATAAAAACCATAATAGTTGTTATCATCGCCTCTTTGCGTGTCGGCCATACGACCTTTGAAACTTCTTGTCGAATTTGACGCACAAATTCTGCTGGGTTCGTCTTTGCCATTCTTACAATTTCCATATCATTGATGAATTAAAATGATGCATACTCTAAAACTCATCACTAATCCACATTTATTTAAATGGCAGGAGTGGAGAGACTCGAACTCACGACACCCGGTTTTGGAGACCGGTGCTCTACCAACTGAGCTACACTCCTACAAATAAGTAAAACGAGCCTTTTATCAAGGCTCGCTTTACAACAACTTAATTATTCAATAATTTTAGCAACGACGCCAGCACCAACCGTACGGCC
>ERZ890510.2421-NODE-2421-length-10600-cov-7.487909_pt1 | contig 10600 bp, 8 predicted proteins | sample MGYA00521265_ERZ890510 | MGnify/ENA primary metagenome ERZ890510 (study PRJEB32303, sample SAMEA104408624) | aquatic metagenome | biome: Brackish water; feature: Chemocline; material: water | place: Baltic Sea | collected 2014-10-26T21:54:00 | depth 110 m ...
CAAGGATCAAATTTCGCTTTCGAATCAGTTGTTGACCAAAACAGCCGAAGATCTTGGCTGGGACGTTCGGGCGTTCGCAGAATGTATTGTCCGAGATGACGTTCACGAACGAGTGCTTTCTGACTTAGAAATGGGTCGTCAGACTCAGCTCGGTTCAACGCCAACTTTATTCTTGAATGGCAGAAAATTGACCTATTGGAGAAATACTGACTTTATTAGAGCGGTCATCCGGGAAGAACAATCCAGGCTTTAAGATTCCTGAATATGTCTGAATCCAATCTCGAAAAAAGCGGCGTAAAACTAAACGTTGAAATTAAAGCTCGGACTTCGAATCACGATGGCATCCGTCGTGTCTTGACCGATCGGGGCGCTCGTCTGGTCGGGGACGATCATCAGATCGATACGTACTTTAATGTAGTAGCTGGAAGGCTGAAGCTGCGAGAAGGAAACATCGAAAACAGCTTGATTTTTTATCAACGAAACAATCAATCTGGGCCAAAGCAGTCGGATGTTGTTTTTGCCCGAATTGAGCCCAATCCTGCTCTTAAGTTGGTTCTGGAAGCTTCAAACGGGGTCATGGTCGTCGTCGACAAACAGAGGCAGATTTGGTTTGATGCGAACGTCAAGGTTCATCTTGATGTGGTGCAAGGACTTGGCACCTTTGTGGAAATTGAAGCCATTGACGCGGACGGATCTCTTGATAGTTCTAAATTAGAAGCGCAATGCCGCCTTTTTATGGATCTTTTTGGCATCCAAGAAGAAAGTTTGGTGGCCCGATCATATTCAGATTTATTGATGGAAAATCCTGAAAGGTAGATGCTCCTGTTTCTAAGACCTCAAGTGTTGAGTTGCAATCCTTGCCGCGTTCTGCTCTTTCGCTTATACTCAGCGCGGAGGGTGAACGATTCACCGAGTCGATCTTACGCAATATTCGATCCAACACTATAGAGGTTTGTAATGAATAAACTATTGACCGAACTAATCGGTACGTTTTTTCTGGTTTTGACAATTGGTCTTGTGGTTTCGTCAGGTACTCCACTCGGAGCCCTGGCCATAGGAAGTGTTCTAGTCGTGATGGTTTATATGGGAGGTCACATTTCTGGCGCCCATTATAATCCGGCCATCACGCTTGGCGTGATGATGCGGGGCAAAATTGAACGTGGTGAAGCCCTCCAATACATGGTGGCTCAGGTCGTAGGCGCAATCCTTGCTGCTTTCGTTTCGTTGCACGTTACCGGAGGCGATACCTTCGCTCCGGCTCCAGGAGCAGGTGCCTCAACGATTCAAGTGCTTTTGGCAGAATTTCTGTTCACATTTGCCTTGGTGCTGGTTGTGTTGCAGACCGCCACGAACGAAAAAACAGCCGGCAATTCTTATTTTGGTCTAGCTATCGGTTTCACCGTTATGGTTGGGGCATTTGCCGTTGGGGATATTTCAGGCGGAGCATTTAATCCGGCAGTAGGCATTGGATCCACGTTGGTTAATGCAACTATGGGTTCCGGCGGCTTCGGCGATCTGTGGTTTTACCTTGTTGGACCTTTTGCTGGCGGAGCACTGGCAGCCGTGGTGTATAAAATTCAGAGTGCCTAGGTAGCCCTTTTTGTGGTAGTGGCCGTACTCTTTTAGGTGCGGCGAGAACTCAATGATGTATATATAGTGTACTAGGGCCGGCCGCGAAGCGGCCGGCCCTAGTATTTTTTGAGCAAAACGATGTTTTCCGGCACATGATATCACCCTTTGACAACAGCGTTTTTGGAGCTCCACCGGTGAATCCGGAAGTCGATAGGCCATCAACCTTCGACGACTTGAATGAGCTAGCGCCCCAAATTGTCAAAATTTGGCGCCTCAAAACAGGGGCCTGGCTTGGAGTATTGGCCATCATCTTCTTGGTTGTCGACATTGTAATTTTTTTCGATTCTGAAAAGAGCCTCCCATTTGGAGTGTTGCCCGGTCTCGTCGTGGTGATAGGCCTCGTCTTTACCCTGTGGATTCCAAGGCTTCGGTATAGATACTGGAAATATGCTTTAAGACCGACTGAGTTGGTGCTTATTCGAGGTGTATTCAACCGAGTCCACACGATAGTCCCGTTACGCCGAATTCAGCACCTAGACGTGTCTCAAGACCTTTTTGAGCGTGAATACGATTTAGGAAAATTGATCATTCACACCGCTGGGACCCGAAGCTCTGACGTTGTGTTGCCTGGTCTTAATATCGCCGAAGCAGAACGTCTTCGAGATGAAATGAAAAAAGTAATTACGGATGAAGCCCTCTGATCAAGCTCGGCGCCTACATCCCCTCACCCTGGTTCAACGGCTAATAGTAAGCTTACCTGGGTTGGTGTTCATTTTATTGCCGCTTTTTAAAGAGTCGGACGGGACAGCTTGGTTCAATCTGATCTTTGCAGGGCTGTACGCCCTATTCGTTCTGCCCTGGATCGCTGTCTATTATTTACGATTTCGCTATTGGATTACGCCTACCGAATTAATCATCCATTCTGGGGTAGTAACTAGGCGTGCACGCAACATTCCGATTGATAGGATTCAGAATATTGAAATCGAACAAGCTCCGCTGCAGCGGATGTTAAGGACCGCAAAAGTAGCCATATACACGGCTGGAAGTGCAAAAGCTGAAGGGGTTTTGGAATACGTATCGATCGATGAGGCGCGCCACATTCGAGCTAGTGTTAGGCAGATGCAGCAGGACTCGGGGTTGGACGTGCCCGAAAGTGCTCTACGGGAAGTAACGCGTTCCTTCGATGGGCAAAACGAGGGGAAACCATCTATTGGAACGCTTCCTTTGTTTCAAATGTCGGCAAAACGGGTGTTCATGTCCGGTGCGTTTCATTTTTCGCTTCTTTACATCGCTGGAATTTTCTCGTTGCTTCAATATGTAGAGCCGGACCCTACGGTTTTTCTTTCCTGGCTCCTTCGCGGGCCCCTAGAGCCGTGGAAGGCAACCATTGACGCCTCCCCATTTATTGCCATTTCTGTGGGCGTGCTAGTTGCCGTATTTTTAGGGTGGGCATCGGGCGTTCTGCTCACCGTCAATAAAAACTTTCATTTTACTATTTCCCTATCGGAGGCCAAGTTACACCGTCGTCACGGCCTTCTAACCCTTGCCGAGGGCACAATACCTCTCAAAAGGATTCAGAGTTTGATCATTCGAACCAATCCCATCATGCAGTTTTTTGACTACTACCGCTTGGAATTGCAGACCATGGGCATTGATCTTAAAGACGGCGGATTTCAGGTTGCGGCTCCCTTCGCTCGCCGCAGTGAAATCAACTTGATTTTGAGCGCCATGGGAAGGAATCCCTTTCCCTCCGTTTGGAATAGCGTTTCTCCGCTGACCATGCGCCGATTTATTTTTAGATACTCAGCGCTTCTGGCCATGATTCTGGCCAGCCTCTACTATTTCGTACCTGAAATTTTTCCTACTGCTTGGATCGGACTTTTGGTCTTACCCGTAATTATTGGGTTATCTGTCGCCAGATATCGGAATATGGGTTACGTGTTGGGGGACAATCAGTTGGCCGTAAAGAAGGGGATATTCCGACAACATGTCTGGCTTGTGCCAATCAACAAATCGCAAACTTTTTCATTAGGGGCCAATTTTTTCCAGCGCAGACTGGGGCTTCAAAATGTATATGTCGATACCGCGGGAGCATCTCCCATGATGCCAGCGGAATTATTCGACCTTCCGGGTGAAGCTGCGTATTCGCTCATAGAATCGTTGTACACTTCGTTCAAAGACGGAAAATGACAAGGACGGCCTTGTTTTTCACGATCTCCCAGCCTACTTGTCGTCTGGATTTTGAGGCAAGCGTTCGCGGAGGGAGCACAGTCCCAGGTACAATACGATAGGAATGGTCTTGCGCCTGGCGGGGCCCTGCAAGTCGATTGTGGTCCATCCAATGGACAGCGTCCACGCAGCCGGGCCTATCCAAGAAACCCACCATGGCATACGGCCAACTAAAAAAGTAAACAATCGCCCAGCCAATTGGGAGCCAATAATTTTTGCGATGGTGCCAAAAATGATGGTTTTGATGAGTCCCTGGACAATGACGATGTTGAAGGCTTCAATCAGCATGGGAAGGGCAAAAACCCCAGCCGACCGTTTTATAAAAGCGGCCGCTTTTTCTTTTTCAACCCCCAGTTCTTCCAGCATTTTTTGTTGTTCTTCGGCCGTCAAATCGGCAAATTGCTGAGTTGCATAGTCAGTGGCCACTTTTTCGACCATTTCTCGGTCAGTCGACCCTGTAGGACGTGCGACTTTTAATCCGCTCGCCACGTCCCGCACAATTTCCTGAAACGAAACACCCGGTTCAGAGCCCGTTATCGACCGGAATGCATAAGCCAGATCTGAACTTCCGAGGTACCTGAGCGATGACACAAATTCGTCTTGAACCGCCTTCCTTGATTCGACAGCATCTTCTTTTTCCAACGCCCCGACCAAATCCCCAAATTTCGCATCGTTTGCCAGATTGAACGGACTTTCCATCAAACCTGCCAAAAAGCGGTAGTCAGCGGGGCGGAGTATGGACAGGAAGTCGTTCATAATGATCTGGAAATGCTGAAATAGAATAAAAGCGGTTCAAATTCATTCGAACATTCGTTCGAACCGTGTTTCTGTACGCCAAATTTGGGACTACGGTTACGAAAATGTACCAAAATGTAAAGATTGATTTGAATTCAAAAACAAGCTCTCAAATCTATCTAATAGAATGTCTACTGAGGTACCTTGTCGAGGGCTTGTGATCCAAACGCATCTACCTCCAAACCTACCTGTGCCTCATGTCGAATTCGGCAGTTCATTCCTTACCCAACCAACCTTTCTCTAGGTCGAGCGGGCTCCTGATGCATATTTCGTCACTTCCTGGACCTTTTGGAATTGGTGACCTCGGTTATGAAGCCTATGCTTTTGCAGATTTTCTTTTGGTAGCCGGTCAAACGATTTGGCAAATCCTACCGATCGTACCGGTCGGACATGGGTATTCTCCGTATTCATCCCCATCCACGTTTGCTGGAAACACGCTTTTTATTTCGCCCGACTTGTTGCTGGAAGATGGTTTATTGGCCGCCGCCGACCTTGCGTATCCAAACCGCGAAGTACCGGGTTCGGTCAATTTTGAGAGCGCGTCCAAGTTCAAACGGACGGTCTTAAAAACGGCTTGGGATCGATTTGCGGGCGGTGGTTTTTCGGAAATAGAATCGGAATTGCAATCCTTTAAAGGTGCCAACCACGATTGGCTAACAAATTTTGCGCTATTTGAAGCCATTAAAGAGGTCCATGGAGGGCAATCATGGACAGAATGGCCAGCGTCGTTGCGAGATCGTGAACTTGTTGGAATAACCGACTTTGCACTGAAAAATGGGGATTTGATCGAAATGATCATGTTCCACCAGTTTTTGTTTGACAGGCAGTGGAGGGCGCTTAGGTCCTATTGTCACGAACGGCATATTGCGTTGTTCGGCGATCTGCCGATCTACGTTGCCCAAGATTCTGCAGACGTATGGGCCAATCGAAATCTGTTCTTTCTCGATAATGTTGGTCTTCCCGAAGTGGTTTCTGGCGTTCCGCCCGACTATTTCTCAGAAACAGGACAACGCTGGGGCAATCCACTTTATAACTGGGAGGTCATGAAGACGGATGAGTATAGTTGGTGGGTTTCTCGAATGAAGCGGGTATTAGGCCAGGTGGACTTGGTACGACTAGACCACTTCAGAGCTTTTGAGGCATATTGGGAGGTGCCAGCTTCTGAAGAGACCGCTATTCACGGGCAATGGACACAAGGGCCTGGAGCGGATTTGTTTGAGACCCTGACCAAACAACTAGGAACGCTTCCCGTCATTGCCGAAAATTTAGGCGTCATAACAAATGAAGTGACGCACCTGATGGATGCCTTCGGATTTCCTGGAATGGCAATTCTTCAGTTTGCATTTAATTCCGGGCCCGAAAACGCCTTCTTGCCACATAATTATTCGGAAGATATCGTAGCCTATACGGGCACCCACGACAATGACACGTTGCTGGGTTGGTGGACCGACTCCACCAGCACCGACTCCACCAGCACGCAAAGCGAGGATGAAAAAGTCCGTGAACGCAGTTATTGCGCCCAATATCTTTGTATAGACCTAGTCAAGGATGCTGAGAAGTCGAATTCTAGTTCGCATATGGGCGAAACCGGGCAAGCTCAGGACTTCACCTGGAAAGCCATCCGATCACTGATGGCTTCCCGCGCAAAAATGGTGGTCACACCGGTTCAGGATATCCTGACCTTGGGCTCACATGCGCGTATGAACACGCCGGGTACATCTTCCGGAAACTGGGGATGGCGGCTGGAAAAGCGGGCACTCACACCTGAAATCGCCGCAAAATTGGCCGCTCTAACGCTCGAAACGGATAGAAAACATTCAGTCTAAGGGTGTTCATCCGAACGAAACACCGCAACCGAATGGGACTCGACGGCGATCTGAGTTCCGGCCGGCGATGCAGATGGCGCGCAAAACAGCTCACATGCGGTCCACGAAAGCCCCCATGTCGGTAGAGTTATGGGCGCCGAATGAATGGTCGGATTAAACACAACCAAGAAGGTGTCGTCGATTAACGCTGCTCCGCCGGCGTCCAGGTCATCCAATCGGTTTCCAGGTAATATCAATCCAAACACCGAAAGTGCTGCATCGTGCCATTCATGTTGCTCAATTCGTCGGCCTTCGGGATGCCACCAAATGCCCTGCACTGTGTTTGAATCGTCTTTGCCGCCGTTTAAAAAATGGCGCCTGAAAAATGTAGGATGCGCCTTCCTAAAGGCAATTAGATCTCTACAGGTCTGTAGCCACTCACGTTTTTTGTCATCCAAATCCCAGTGGTACCACGTCAATTCGTTGTCTTGACAATATGCATTGTTGTTGCCTTGTTGAGTTCGGCCCAATTCGTCTCCTCCCAAGAGCATGGGGACCCCCTGGGATAGCATCATAGAACTAAGTAGGGCCTTTTTAACTTTTTCTCTGCGTTTTAGAATTTGGGGGTCGTTCGTGGGACCCTCTGCGCCCCAGTTGCGCGAGAAGTTGGGTTCGTGTCCGTCTCTGTTTTCCTCAAGATTGGCTTCGTTATGTTTGTTTTCATACGAAACGAGGTCCGATAGCGTAAACCCATCGTGGGCCGTTACAAAGTTGACAGAAGAGTTGGGACGACGTTTGCCAAACAGGTCACTGCTCCCGGCTAGCCTGGTGGCAAAGTCTCCCGTTTGACCCAAATCGTCCTTCCAAAAGCGGCGGACCGTATCCCGATATTTTCCGTTCCATTCGACCCAAGGCGAGGGAAAGGAGCCGACCTGATAACCGTCTGGCCCAAGATCCCATGGCTCCGCGATTAGTTTTACGGCGTTGAGAACTGGATCCTGCTGCAATAGCGTCAGAAAGGAAGCCTGCATGTCCACGGTGTTGTCCTCTCGGACAAGGGAAGTGGCTAGATCAAATCTGAATCCATCAACCCCCATCTCAGTAACCCAATACCTCAGAGAATCCGCAATCAGGCGAAGAACCATTGGATGACTGGCATCTAGGGTGTTGCCCGTTCCGGTAAAATCTTCTAAATAGCGAGGTTCAATGGTGTGTTTTCTATAATAACTGGCGTTATCAAACCCTCTGAACGATAGGGTGGGGCCAAAACGATTTCCTTCTGCGGTGTGGTTGTAGACCACATCCAAGATGACTTCGATCCCTTCTCGGTGAAGAGTTTTAACCATCGTCTGAAATTCTGCAATTGCTTGATCAGGCTTAGAAGCGTACGATGGTTCAGGAATGAAATAGTTGATGGGACTGTAGCCCCAATAATTGATGAGACCAGCGTCCAATAAATGTTTTTCAGACATTTTTAGATGGACGGGCTGAAGCTGGACTGCCGTAACCCCTAAAGATTTTAAGTGTTTTAATATGGGGTCCGAACACAGACCTAGGTAGGTCCCTCGTAAGCTTGGATCCACGTCCGGATGGAGCATCGAAATGCCTTTTACGTGGGTTTCGTAAATGACGGTATCCTTCCAAAGAGTATCTAACCGAGTGTCAAAATTCTGAACTGAGGTACTTTTTACTACACGCGCAAGAGCAGCATACGGAGCCGAATTGAGGTCATTAAAACTGGTATCATCTTGTTCAGAATAACCTAAAAGAGCATCATTCCACACGGCATCTCGGCCCAGTTTCTTAGCGTATGGATCGAGCAAGAGTTTGTGCCGGTTGAATCTGTGACCTGAATTTGGTTCAAACGGTCCGTCAACCCGGTATCCATACAGCGTGTCCGGGCTGGCCCCTTTTAGAAATCCGTGCCATATAGGGCCCGACCGTTCGGTCAACAAGAAGGACTCACAATCCTCGACATCGTCAGGTTTTTCAAATAAACAAAGTTGAATCGAAGTGGCGTGTGCACTGAAAACGGCAAAATTGATACCACCATCCCTTACAGTGGCGCCTAAGGGATATGGTTTTCCGGGCAGAAGAATCAACGCAATCGGGGAGTTGGTTTCGAGGAGGCAGAGCTAACGAAAGATACTGGAACTTGAAACCAAGGTATCGACAAAATCAGGCCGATCTGTGTCCTTTTTTCGAATAAAACGGAGCAAATCCCGTACTTTCCATCAACAATAATCAAGGTTATGCCGAAAATATCCCCGTTTGATCTCCACTTGTGGGGACAGGGTCGCCTTTTTGAAGCGTATCATACCTTTGGGGCGCACCCAAATCGAGGTGGAACGTGGTTTCGCGTGTGGGCGCCACGGGCGGATTCTGTATCCGTCATTGGTGATTTTAACGGATGGAATTCTGAAGCTCACCCAATGACAATGTCCGGTATCGGAATCGGAAAGTTGTGGGAAGTGTACGTCCGAGGGGCCTCAGTCGGTCAACGATATAAGTTTAGTATTTGCCGGGGTTCGCACCGGAATGACAAATCCGATCCCTTCGCTAGGCAAATGGAACCTCCAGCTTACGGCGGAAGCGCTTTGGAAGGTCTTTCTGGCGTAATCGCTGATTCGTCATTTGAATGGAGCGACCGCAATTGGATGAAGAACAGGAAAGGGCCTGAGTCGCTTTCTGAGGCTGTTTCGATGTATGAAGTCCATCTTGGCTCCTGGCGCCGGAAGGAAGATGGGGGCTTCTTCACGTACCGGGAATTGGCGGAGCCGTTGGCCCAGTATGTGAAGGAAATGGGGTTTACACATGTGGAATTTTTGCCCATACAAGAGCACCCGTTTTATGGATCATGGGGGTATCAAATAGTCGGTCCGTTTGCTCCAACCTTTCGTTATGGTGAGCCGGACGATCTGAAGTATCTCATTAACTATCTGCACGACAACGATATAGGGGTGATACTGGATTGGGTGCCAGCCCATTTTGCCACAGATCCGCAGGGGCTTTCCATGTTTGATGGTGAGCCATTGTTTGAATACGAAGATCCAATCATGCGCCATCACCCGGATTGGGGGACCTTTGTTTTCGACTATTCCCGCCCTCAAGTCCAGAATTATCTTATTTCGAATGCGCTCTATTGGTTAGAGGAATTTCATGTTGATGGACTTCGGTTCGACGCCGTTGCTTCGATGATTTACCGAGATTATTCCCGTAAAAAATGGACCCGCAATAAGCATGGTGGGCGTGAAAACTTGGAGGCGGTAGCTTTTCTAAAGCTGATCAATGAAACGGTGTTCTCTTCATTTCCCAACGCCATGATGATTGCCGAGGAATCCACGGCCTGGCCTGGGGTGTCGCATCCAACGTATAGTGGCGGTCTCGGCTTCCTGTACAAGTGGAACCTGGGCTGGATGCACGACACGTTTCAATTTTTTCAGGAAGACCCTGTCAATCGCAAATTTCATTATCACGGATTTACATTTCCATTGGTTTATGCTTGGGCGGAGAATTATTTGTTATCCCTTTCGCATGACGAGGTGGTGCATGGAAAAGGAAGCTTATTTGGGAAAATGCCGGGCGATGATTGGCAAAAGGCGGCTAATATTCGGTTGTTATTTGCTCACCTTTTCGGACATCCGGGCAAAAAACTGATCTTTATGGGGATGGAGTTCGGTCAGGGCAGGGAGTGGAGTCATGATCGTGGACTTGACTGGTGGCTTTTGGATAAGGACATCCATAAAGGGACACAGCTATGGATGAAGGCATTAAATATGCTGTATCGGGAGTCAAGCGCGCTCCAAAATGAAACGCAGAATGGTTTTGAGTGGATAGATTACAAAGACACGGCCAACACAACGGCTTCCTATCTGCGTAAATCTGAGGATGAAATCCTCTTGTTTGTATTCAATTTTACCCCTGTTCCTAGGCCCGCATACCAGGTTGGAGCGCCTCAAAACGGGACCTGGACGGTTATTTTAAACAGCGATGAGCCGCGGTTTGGCGGTAGTGGAACGGGTGCGATGGGAGCAATTACATCGTCAAAAAAACCTTTTCATGGCCAGCCAGCATCATGCCTTGTGGACCTGCCACCCTTGGGCGTGCTGGTTTTGAGATTCCAATTAGGGTGATGGAATTGTAGGGCCCCATTCAGCGGGCGGCCCCATACGGCGTGTTGGCCCCAATGACCACGGCCC
>ERZ890510.2422-NODE-2422-length-10600-cov-6.574490_pt1 | contig 10600 bp, 11 predicted proteins | sample MGYA00521265_ERZ890510 | MGnify/ENA primary metagenome ERZ890510 (study PRJEB32303, sample SAMEA104408624) | aquatic metagenome | biome: Brackish water; feature: Chemocline; material: water | place: Baltic Sea | collected 2014-10-26T21:54:00 | depth 110 m ...
TTAGTCCGGCGGACGAAGTCCATGAGTTCCGAGGGCGAGCCCCGACTGGCTACACCATGTGCTCACCAACGAGCCCGGAGTTCCCGGAGCGTCGAGCGACCTTTAGTCCGGCGGCGAAGCCAAGAGATCCGAGGGCGAGCCCCGACCGGCTACACGACCGAACCCGCCAACGAGCCCGGGGCCCAGCTAGCTGCGCTTGACCAGCTTATTCGCGCGAGCCTTGAACCGGCGCCATCGCAAAGCAGGCAGAGTGACGCCAGCGGCGATGTACTCCACCGACGTTCGTCGCCCCAGGATCAGCGTACCGTGCCAATTGTTGATCTCTCCCCGAGTTGGGGGACGATTGCTGCTGTCAGGGCTGATGCGCTCGAAAGGACTCCACTTCTTGGTGGCCTTGTCGTACTGGAGAGCGATGCCGCCAGCTTCTTGGATCAGCAGCAGACCCGCCGAGATATCCCACGCCCAGAGGCCGTTGTAGACCACGTAATCAAGAACGCCTCGCGCCCCCTGCGCAAGCTCGAATCCCGCGCTGCCCAGCGCACGAGCGTCGCCCAAACGACGGTGGAGCCTCTTGCTGAAGGTGAACATCCGGAGGAAGTAGGACGGCCACGTGGACATGCGCCGCTTGCCTTCGAGATCATCGCCGAGGTGCAGAGGAGTTTCCTCGTCGAACGCCCCGCCGCCCGCGTGTGCGTGCAGCACCCGGCCAAGCGGGTTGAAGATGTCGGGGATCCAGATCGCACCCACCACTGGCTTTCCCTGCTCCAGGACTGCGATGAGAACCCCGAACATCGGAAGGCCGTTCAGGAAATTAGAAGTGCCGTCCAGAGGGTCGATCACCCACACGACATCGGTCGCGCTCTCGTCAGCAGGATCAGTCTCCTCGGAAACGATACCGTGGTTGGGGAAACGCTTGACGATCTCGGCGTCCAAGTACGCGTCGGCGGCGTGGTCCGCGTCGGTCACCGGGTTCCGGTTGTTGGCGGACTTGTAGTCCACCTTCAGCGGGCCCTCGAAGTACTTCAGGAGGATGGCGCCTGCGCCCCGTGCGAGCTCAACCGCCGCACCTTCGATCTCTATGAGTTCGGTTTCGCTGAGCAACACACATCCTGTCACGTGCTGAATCGGAGGGTCTCGACAGGCCCCAGTCTACCACCCAGCACCCCCGCCGCCGGGAGTGGATTGCCCGCCTGAATGCTACAATCGCCGCCCGATTCCACCCTGGAGACTCACAGTGACAAACACCCCTGATAGCGCCCAGCGTACCCACAATGTTGTCGTCATCAAGGGTGACGGCATCGGCCCTGAATTGGTCGACGCATCGCTGGTCGTGCTCGATGCCGTTCAGCAGCGGACAGGCGACTTCAAGCTCGCCATCGACTTCAGAGAAGGTGGCGCTGAGCTGTACAAGCGCGCAGGCCACAACCTGGCACCGGAGACACTCGAAGCCATCAAGCAGGCGGATGCCACGATGAAGGGCCCCGTGGGTCTGCCCGAGGTGCGCTTCCCTGATGGGACAGAGGCCGGTGTGCTTGGTGGCGTTCTTCGGATGGGCCTGGACACCTACGCCAACGACAGGCCGATTCGCCTGCTGCCAGGCGTCAACGCGCCGATCAAAGCCGAGCCAGGCGAGATCGACTACATCATCGTCCGCGAGAACACCGAGGGCATGTACCTCGCTCGCGGCAAGGGCATCGGCACCGACGACGCTGTAGCGGACACCATGCTCATCACCCGCAAGGGAACGGAACGCATTGTCCGTCACGCCTTCGAGATTGCATCCGCCCGCAACGGCGCGCCGTCCGACGGCGTGCGACGCGTAACCTGCGTGGACAAGAGCAACGTCCTCGCATCCATGGCGTTCTTCCGGCGTGTGTTCGACGAGATCGCGGACCAGTACCCAGACATCGAGCGCGAATACCTGTACTCAGATGCCGCCGCGCAAGCGTTGGTCATGCAGCCGCAGCATTTCGATGTGCTCGTCATGGAGAATTTCCTCGGCGACATGCTCAGCGACCTAGGCGGCGGAACCATCGGTGGTGTCGGACTCTGCCCCTCGGGCAACATCGGCGATACCCACGCCTACTTCGAGCCTATCCACGGCTCAGCCCCAAGCATCGCCGGACAGGACAAGGCGAATCCCACATCCCAGATTCTCACCCTCGCGCTCATGCTCGACCACCTAGGCGAACGCGCCGCAGGTGACTCGATCCGCAGCGCCGTTTCGCGTTCTCTGGAGACGGGTACGGTGAAGCTCAACGAATTGGGGCAGCCGGTGGACGGCACGCGCAAAGCAGCGGAGGCCATCGCAGCCGCAGTCGCGGCCGGCTAGCGGTGGGATAGCTGCCGAGTCGGCCTAGCGGATGTTCCCGTCGCCCTCGCGCTGGCGAGCCCACTTGCCGCCTTCCCCGCGCAGTTGCTTCGGCAGGACGAACACCACATCTTCCTTGGTGTACTCCATCGTCGTCACCTTCGAGGGCTTCAGGAAGTCGATCACATCCTCAACCAGCGTCTCAGGAGTGGACGCCCCCGACGTGATGCCGACCCGCTCGACCCCCTCCAGCCACTCAGGCTTGATGAACGTCGAGTTGTCGATGAGGTAGGACGGGATTCCCGCCTCGGCAGCCACCTCCCGGAGGCGGTTACAGTTGGAACTATTCTGAGCGCCAATCACCAACATCAGGTCGATCTTCTCGTTCAGTTCCTTGGCAGCGCGTTGACGGTTGGTCGTTGCGTAGCAGATGTCCGCTCGCGCGATCAGCGACGGGAACCGGAGCAGCAGCGCGTCGATGACATCCTGGGTGTCCTCCACGCTCAGCGTGGTCTGCGTCAAAGCGACAACGCGCTCCGGGTCGGGAAGCTCCAACGCCGCCACGTCTTCGACCGTGGAGATGAGGTACGACCGTTCAGGCGACTGGCCCATCGTCCCGATCACCTCCGGGTGTCCCGCGTGACCGATTACCACGATGGAGTACCCGTCCCTGGCGTACTTCAGGGACTCGAGATGCACCTTCGTGACCAGCGGGCAGGTCGCATCGATCACTCGTAATCCCCGTGTTTGGGCCTGCGATGCAACATCCGGCGCCACGCCGTGAGCGCTGAAAATCAGCGTCGCCCCGTCCGGAACATCGTCCAGGTCCTCGACGAACTCCGCTCCCTTCTCATGCAGGGAGTCGACCACGTACTGGTTGTGGACGATCTCATGCCGCACGTACACCGGCGCACCGTACCGCTCGATGGCCAGTTCCACGATGTCTATCGCCCGGACGACACCGGCGCAGAATCCCCTAGGAGCGCTGAGTATGACTTCCATATCGGGAGCATGATACCAGCGCAGCCGTAGCTCCCAGGCTCTCCTGAGCATGGGCGCTATAATGGCGCGGCTTTCCCAAGGACAAGGCCGTGGCCATCGAATCCGCTAACTCACTCATCCTCTTCAACGCTGCATCCAGCAAAGCGAAACCGCTCGCAGAGTCCCTTGCCGCCGCGCTTGGCAGCCGATTCCCGCTGCAATCCACCGAGGATGGCGAACTGGGCATAGGCAACCCCGCGCCCGAGGTCATCATCACTGTCGGCGGAGATGGAACGCTGCTCAGGGCCGCGCGTCTTGCGGCGGAGGCAAGTGTTCCGCTCCTAGGAGTGAATCTCGGACGCCTGGGATTCCTGACCGAGATCGAGGCCCGCAACGCGCTGGAGATGGTTCCGCAGTACCTCTCCGACGCACCCGGATGGGTTGACGAACGCCAGATGCTTCAAGCGGTCGTCCACTCTAGCGCCGGAGCGAGCGCGCCAATCAATATCCTCAACGATGTCGTTGTTGGCCGCGGCGCCACTCCCCACATGGTGCGAGTAGCGATCCAGGTGAATGGAGTCGACCTTACGGCGTACCAGGCGGACGCCGTGATCGTATCGACTGCGACGGGGAGCACGGCGTACAACCTATCGGCAGGTGGGCCTATCCTCTACCCGCATTCCCGTGACATGGTCGTAACTCCGGTCGCGACCCACGGCGATTTGGATGCGCCAGTCGTACTCCCTGAAAACTGCCGGGTGGATCTCATCATCAGATCAGCGACGCCCGCCATGATGACCGCAGACGGTTTCGTCAGCGCGCCGCTGCACACGGGCGACCGTGTGGCTGTGACCCAGAGTCCATTCAAGGCGCGCTTCCTCCGGGCTGGCTCGGCCGATCGCTTCTACGAAACGCTGGTGTACCGCCTCCGACGCGGAGCCGACCAGACCGCAGAGATCGCCCGCCGTATGGCCGCAGAGGAGGCGTAAGCGATGGCTGATGCCGAGTCGCCAGAAGTCACTGTCAGTTCTGAGCGTGTGTACCAGGGCAAACGTATATCCGTGCGCCTTGAGCACGTGCGCTTGTCTGATGGCACGGAGTCGACGCGAGATATCGTCGATCACCCCGATGCCGTAGTCATATTGGCGGTAGATGACGAAGGCAATGTGTTGTTCGTACGGCAGTATCGCAAGGCACCTGAGATTGAACTGCTGGAGCTTCCGGCTGGCGTCATGGATCCAGGTGAGACGGAACCTCTCAAGTCTGCCCAGCGGGAGCTCCGCGAAGAGACCGGATACGCAGCCGGTGAATTGACGCCCCTTGGTTCTTTCTACTCTGCACCGGGCACGATGACAGAGTTGCTCTACTGCTTCCTCGCGCGCCAACTCACGTACGACCCACTACCCGCAGACGACGATGAGCGCATCGAGCTGGAACGTATGTCGTTCGCCGACGCTGTTGCCGCCGCCCGTGCAGGGCTATTCCAGGATTCCAAGACGCTGGCCTCGCTGTTCCTCGCTGCCCCGTATCTTTCGAACGAATAGTCGTAGTGTCTCTCGCTCAGCGCACGCAAGCTCCGCATCTGTGACAGATGCCCATCGCGCGGTCGATACCTGCCCGGTTACCCTGTTTTGACATCGCCGTAGGTTCAAGGCAATCGAGATGCCAGCCCCGGTGGTCGACTGAGATCTCAGCCATTCCGTTCTCATCGGTAGAGGTAAATGGATGAAAAGGGATGAAAAAGAAACAGATTTTCAACTATGGTGCCCGAGGGTCACGCGGCGCTACCCCGCTCCGTTCGGGCTGCTAGTTCGCGCTGAACGAAGGGGGGCTGTCGGGCCGTTGCCGGTCGCCTTCTCGGATCAATTGATCCATGGCGGTTTTGATGAGGTTCAACTCATCCCACAGCCGATCGAACGTGTCGCGTTCTAGGAGTTTTTGCTGGATGCCCGGGTTCCCCTGGAAAAGCTGTGCAATATGGAACGAGAGTTCCGTAGGCTCATCGGGCAGTTCCACGTCGCGGACGAATCCCCCGCGTTGCGTCAGTACCGCTCGGACGAAAGCGATGGCGTCGTCCTTGACGTGGCCCACCAGCGATGGCTCCACCAAGCTAGCGGTTGTGTCGTTCAGGTATTGAACCTCGGCGGCCAAGTAGGGGTAGTCGTAGTTGAAGGAGCGTACCTGGAAGCGTTCGCCGCCCAACCCCGTGACGCTCAGGCGCTCTCCGCCTCCGGACGAAATCCTCTGGATGTGGGCGGTGGTGCCGATCTCGAACGGATCGACCGCGTTCTGCCCAACCTCTGCACCTTCCTTCAGCAGCAGCACCCCGAATGGCTCTTTGCTGTCCATGCACTCGTTCATGAGTTGCAGGTAGCGAGGCTCGAAAACGGTCAGGGGTAACGGCATCCCAGGGAACAGAACCATGGACTGCAGAGGGAAAAGCCGAAGGAAACCTGCTTCTGGTTGGTCTGCCATGGGCTGGAGTCTATACGCGAAGTCACCGTCTCGAAAAGGCGTCAGGGCGTCGGCGTGAGATGGAAGACGATGATCTCCTCGAAGCGAGGGATACGTCGATAGCCTGCTTCGGTGACCCCGTAGCCAATGACCCCGCCCTCCATTCCCGCGAGCACCTCGGCACGACCCGTCAGAGGTGGTACTTCGAGCGCACGATCGAGCGCATAAACGCTGATCTGATAGATGTGAGTCTCGCCGTCGGGCGGGCAAGGGCCGGAGTATCCCAAGTCGCCAGCACTATTGAGGCTCTGGTAGGCGCCGCTGTCAGTGGTCTCGAATGGCTTGCCAAAGCCCTCGCCGAACCCTCTAACATCAGGAGGGATGTCGTAGACGAGCCAGTGGATGTACGCCCCGTCAGGCGCGTCCGGGTCGTTGAGGATCAACGCTTGGGTGACTGCGTTTTCTGGCACTCCAGACCAAGTGACCTCGGGCGAGAGGTTGATGCCATCGCATGTGTACCGAGGCCGGATGATGCTGCCGTTGGTCATCGTCGGGATTTCGACAGTGATCTCGGTGACCCCTGGAGGCGGCACCGGCGGCGCGGGTTCAGGGTCGTTAGAGCAACCAGCGAGCGCTGTCACGATGAACAGGACTGCGAGCGGAATCAATCTCACGAAGCCGACACCGATCGGACGTTGATTAGGTTGGGTGGCCCCGCTGGCGATGAACCCATGAGCACCACCGTGTCTCCTTCGACGACCGCGCCATGGTCGCGTAGGGCGCCGATCCCGTGCTCGAGCATACCGCCGATGTCCTCCTGGTCCAGACCGACGTACGGTTCGACGGCGTACCAGAGTGAGAGTTGACGAGCAACGGCCGTGTGAGGGGTCAGGGCGTAGATTGGCCTATCGGGTTTGTTCAGAGAAATGGTCTGAGCCGTTAGGCCGCTGCGCGTGAACACCAACACTGCCTTCGCGTCCAATTTGGACGCGAGCGAGACTGCTGATTGCGCGATCAAGAAGGCTTGCTCAGGGCGTTCGAATCGGAGAGGGAGTCGCTGTGCGCTCTCGGCCTCCACCGCGATACGGGCCATGGTTTCGACGGTTTGAATGGGGTAGTGTCCGATGGCAGTTTCTGCGGAAAGCATCACCGCGTCAGTGCCATCGAGGATTGCATTGGCGACGTCGCTTGCCTCTGCACGGGTCGGCGTCGGCCTCTCAATCATAGATTCGAGCATTTGTGTGGCGGTGATGACGGGGATCCCGACTTCGTTGGCGCGTCGGATGATGTGCTTCTGAAGTAGGGGCACGCGCTCAGGAGACATCTCTACTCCAAGGTCACCACGAGCCACCATGACTCCGTCGCTGACAGCAAGGATCTCTTCGAGGTTTTCGATTGCCAGCGGGTGCTCAATCTTGCTGATGATAGGGGTCTTTCGCCCTAGGCTAAGCAGCAACGTGCGACACGCTTCGACATCGCTTGCGCGTCGCACGAAACTGAGCGCCACGTAGTCAACGTCAATCTTGGCCCCAAATTCGAGATCGCCAACGTCCTTGGGGGTGAGCGGCTCAGCGCGCACCTCGGAGTCGGGTAGGTTGACTCCCTTATGTTCCCCAAGCATGCCTCCGTATTCAACCCGGGCGATCACCGTGCCGCCGGTCGATGCCTGCGCTCGCAGAACGATTGTTCCGTCGGCGATCAGGATGCGGTCGCCTTCGTTGACATCCTCCGCAATGCGCGGGTAAGTCACGGTGATGCTGCTGGCACTGCTGGTGGTCTCGCCGTCGGACTCTGCGCTGATTGAGATGACGCTGCCGGTTTCTAGCTGCACAGGATGGCCATTGGGGAGGAGGCCGGTGCGGATGCGCGGGCCCTGAATGTCTTGCAGCAGCGCGACATGGCGATGCTCTTCAGCCGCCAGTGCATGCATGCGCGGGACGACCTCGGCTATCTCATCGTGGTTGGCGTGGGAGAAGTTCAGCCTGAACACATCCACGCCCGCCCGCAATAGGTAACGTATACGGTCGTCAGTCGCAGCAGCGGGGCCCCACGTTGCGACTATCTTCGTGCGTCTGCCGTTGATTGCCATATTCCTTGGATGATAGCGCGGGGATTCCGGGTGGGACATCAGGGAGAGTACCAGTAGAATGCGGTCTCCTTGTCTCTCTTTCTTGACATCTTCTGGGGAGTCCTCACGTTACTCGCGTGGGGCGTAGCGGACTTCTTGGTTCGTGTCGTTGCCGTACGGATAGGCAGCGTGAGCACCGCGTTCTTCGTCCAGGCGATCGGCCTGGTGGTGCCTGGAGCCGCGCTCGCGGTCCTTATGATGTCCTCCGGTCTGGGCGATGTGGACTGGGTGACCGTCGTTTGGCTAGCCCCGCTCGTCGCACTGCTGCTGGGTGTCGCCTACGCGGTCTACTACACGGGGCTGGAGCGTGGTTCGGTGTCCGTGGTAAGTTCAGTGGCGTCAGCGTGGTTGTTAGTGTCCGTCCTCGTGGCGGCGTTGGCACTGAGCGAAAGCGTGAGCTGGCAGCAGGGAGGAATGATCGCCCTCGTGTTGGCGGGGATACTGACCATCGGCGTGCAGCCAGGTGAGGGTAGTAGGAACAGTTCGGGCATTGGATATGGCCTAGCGGCGATGGTGTTTCTGGGCTTCGCTCTCGCGTTGTGGAAGCCTCTGACTGAAGCGGCGGGCCCGTTTCTCGCAGTGCTCACAGCGCGAGCGTTGGCGTCAATAGTGACGTTGGGCCTGATACGTGCGCGTTCGATGGCGCTCATCTGGCCGTCGACGCGGTTCGGTGTGTGGGTGCTGGTCGGTGCTGCGTCGCTGGATGCGGCGGGTTTCGTCACTTACAACATCGCACTGGACCGTGCGCCAGTGGTAGTTGTCGCCCCTTTAGCAGCCGCGCATCCGCTGGGAACCATCTTGCTGGCCATGCTGTTCCTGCGAGAGCGGGCCGGGCGATTCCAGGCGATAGGCATCGCGCTGACGTTGATTGGCGTAGTCGGGCTCAGTGTCGTGTCGGAGAGTTGAGGTCGGTCACTTGGCGAGCGCGTGTAGAATCACCGGACATCTAGCGGATTGAGGTCTGTACTGCATGCTTATGCTCATGGTCAACGTCAAGATCAAGCCAGGGATGAGGGATGAGTTCATCGCCGTCATCAAAGAAGATGCCGAATCGACAACCGAGAAGGAAAAGGGCAACTTCCAATTCACCGTTATTCAGAACAACGAAGACCCGGACAGCTTCTTCTTCCTGGAGGTCTACAGGGACGCAGCGGCGCTCGAAGAGCACCGCAAGCAGCCCCACTTCCTGAAGTATCGCGAGGCGACCGCGACCATCTACGAGGGAGACCCCGTTCGAGCGTTTGGAACCAACGTGTTCCCAGCGGATTCTTACTGGACGGAATAATGCCTCTTGTTTGCTGACCGTTGGCCGTTTTTCTATGGCTGGGTGATTGTCGCTGTCGCGTTCTTGGGCGCAGGCCTTGCCACGGGCGTCGGCTTGTGGGGCCCCAGCGTCTTCGTCATTCCGATGACGGAGGAACTGGGGTGGACTCGTGCGACCTTTTTCTTGGCGTTCACGGTACGTGGAGCGATCGTCGGATTCAGTTCGCCATTCGTGGGGCCAGTATTCGATTCCCGGCATGGCCCACGAATCGCAATGATTGCTGGCGGCGTGCTCATGGGTGTGAGCATGGCAGGCCTAAAATACGTCGACCACTTGTGGCAATTCTTGCTGTTGTTCGGCGTCGCCGGAGGCATCGCTGATCTGGGGTCGGGTTTTGTTATCTCGCAGACCGTCGTTCCGAAGTGGTTCGTCCGGCGTCGCGGTCGTGCCCTTGGCATTGCGATTGCTGGCGTTGGGCTGGGAGCGACGGTGTTCCCTGGAGCGATCGCTTTGTTGGTCGACGCCGTGGGCTGGCGCGACGCATGGGTGTACTTTGGTGTCGTTGCGGGGACGATCAAGGTTACGCTTGGCCTGTTCGTGCGGACCCGGCCTGAGGACGTGGGCCTGGTTCCCGATGGGGTCTCGGCACCCGAGGCTGAAGTCGGAGGCGCGCAGGTGGTGGGCGCGGGGCCGATAGAGCGAAGCCTAACTCGCCGCGAGGCGCTGCATTCCCGGGCGTTTTGGATGTTGCTGCTGACATACACGCTGGTTGGTTTCGGGATCATGGGGTTCCAGACCAATTGGATGCCCTTCCTACTAGAGCGAGATTTCACCTTGGCTACGGCAGCCGGTGGGATTCTGTTCTATGGCGTCTTCTCCGGACTGTCCCGGCCATTCTGGGGTTTGCTGGGTGAGCGTGTTCCCCCGCGCCTGCTGCTGGCCGGTTCCGCCATCTTTACGGGAGCGAGCATCTTCTTCTTCCTACACGTTGGTTCGTTGGGCGTGTTGGCCGCGTACATGACCATCGCTGGGGTGGCGATGGGCGGGTTCCTGATCTTGCAAAGTTTGCTGACCTCTAATTATTTTGGGCGAGCGCACATCGGGGCGGTTACGGCGATGATGGCTCCCGCCGCCATCGTGAGTAGTGCGATGAGTCCGTTGATCATTGGCGCCCTATACGATTTGAATGGTGACTACGTGTATGCATTCAGGTTCGCCGCAGTGGCGTGGATGGCTGCAGGTGTGGTCGCGTTGGTCGCGAAACCACCAAAGCGTGCCGCGGTGGAATCTCAGACGGAGGGGTGAATATGGGCCGTGTTTTCGTGCGACTGGTATGCTCGCCTCTGTTCAGGCGGAGGTCGGAGGAATAGATGACACAGACGAACGGTTCGGGCTCCGTGCAAGAGGGTAAGTTGCTTTGGGAGCCTTCGAGCGGCTTGATCAGCGGCGCCCGACTCACGCA
>ERZ890510.2423-NODE-2423-length-10597-cov-7.362550_pt1 | contig 10597 bp, 10 predicted proteins | sample MGYA00521265_ERZ890510 | MGnify/ENA primary metagenome ERZ890510 (study PRJEB32303, sample SAMEA104408624) | aquatic metagenome | biome: Brackish water; feature: Chemocline; material: water | place: Baltic Sea | collected 2014-10-26T21:54:00 | depth 110 m ...
ATTGTTTTTATGATTTCTCCATGCAGCAAATATTCCACTACCAACTACTAAAGCACCACCTATTAAAATTGGCAATGTTATTTGATCATTAAAAATAAAAATACCTATAATAGAAGCGAAAAAAAACTGAAGATATGTAAATGGCTGCAATACACTTGCTTCAGCATTTTCAAATGCTTTAATAAACAAAAAATGGCCGGTTGTACTCAGAATACATAACAAAGCTAACCAACCCCAATCTTGTATAAAAATTGGTTCCCAATAAAAAGGACCTATAAATGTCATAACAATACAGCCAATTATAGCCACCCAAAAAAAACTAGTTTCAGAGCTATCTTTTTCCGAAGCTTTTCTTGTCAAAATTGCATAAGAACCTAAAATTAAAGCTCCTAAAAGAGGAAGTATAGCATCAAAAGTTATAATAAAAGTAGAAGGATCTAAAATTATCAGTACTCCAAAAAATCCAAACAAAACAGCAAGCCATCTTTGTATACCTATTTTTTCTTTTAATATTGGACCTGACAGAGCTACTACAATTAATGGATAACATGATAAAATAGAATGGGTTTGAACCAAACCAAGTTTTGTAAAAGAATAAACACCTATACAAATAGCTGATATTAATAAAATACCTCTTGTTATTTGAAGTAAAGGTTGACTGGTTTTAGCTACCTGTCTTAAACCATTTTTTTTCTTAAACTTATAGAAATTACAATTAATACTAAAACCCAACTTCTTAACATATTAATAACAAACACATTATATGTCTCAGCTAGATATCTTGATACACCATCCATTATAGAAAAAAAAATGTTGCCAGAATAATTATAAAAATGCCTTTTTTTATATTATTTATCATAATAGTATTACACCTTAAATATTAAGAAAATTATTAATTTCAGAAGGTCTCATTTTTATAAGAGTATTTTTTATTTGATTATAAGAGCTTATATTGTTCTATTATAAAGAATAATAAGAAGAAATAATATTTTTTAATTATATGAGAAAACAATGAATAACAAGTCAAAAACTATAGGTTTTGTTGGAATCGGATTAATGGGCAGATCATTAGTACAGAGATTATCAAATAATGGATACCTAATTAACGCTTTTGATTTAGATAAAGAAAAATTAGCTAAAATTAAATTTAAAAATGTTTCTATTTCAAATAATACTGCTGAAATATCTCAAAAATGTGACTTGATTTTGATTTGCGTTGATAACACTAAAAATGTAGAACGTGCTGTATTTGGTGAAAATTCAATTAGTACAAATGGAAATCAAAATACAATCATTATAGATTTATCTACTACATTAGCTAATGAAACAATCAATTTTTCAATAAGATTTAAAAAAGAAACTGGCGGATCGTGGGTTGATGCACCTGTGTCAGGCGGACCTGAAAAGGCTTTAGATGGTTCTCTTTCTATTATGGTTGGTGGGGATAAAAAAGATATAGCTATAATTTCTCCTATATTAAAAATTATATCAAAGACCTATACTCACTTTGGATTAGTTGGCTCAGGGCAAGTTGTAAAAATGATTAATCAAATATTAGTCTTAAATAATTATATCATTTTAGCTGAAGCTTTATCATTTGCTGAAGCCTGGGGAATAGATGCAAAAAAAATTCCTGACGCACTAAAAGATGGTCATGCTGGGTCAAACTTATTAATGAGTTTATTTCCAAGAATGATAGATAAGGATTTTGAACCACAAGGTTATTCAACACAAATTCTTAAGGACTTAAACATGCTTTCTAAACTTGCAGAAGAAAAAAATATACCTATACCAATGTCTAGCCTTTCAAAACAATTATTTACCATACTAGTAAAAAAATCTAAAAAAAATCTTGATGGCACTTCTATTGTAAAACTATTTGATAGTAATAATAAAATATAAAGAAACAATCATATGGATAACATTCCTATAATAGATGCTCATCACCATTTTTGGGATTTAAGATTAAATAAAAATTCATGGCTAAATCCTAAAAAACAAATACCCTTTAGATATGGAGATTATAGCTCGATATGCAAAAATTTTTTGATATCAGATTACAAAGAAATTAGCAAAAATCATAATATAGTAAAAACAGTTCATATGGAGACTGAGTGGGACCCGAAGGACCCGGTTGGTGAAACTAAATGGCTGCATAAATTATATGATGAAACAGGTTTTCCAAATGCCATAGTTGGTCAAGCTTGGTTTGATAGACAAGATATTGATTCTGTACTTAGTGGACATATGCAGTATCCACTAATTAGAAGCATAAGGCATAAACCAAAAATATCTTTAACACCTGACATTCAAAATTTAAATCCAAAAGGAACACTAAATGACCCAGTTTTTAGACAAGGTTATTCTTTGTTAAAAAAACACAATCTACATTATGATCTTCAAATTCCATGGTGGCATCTTCCTGATGCTACAAAGCTAGCTAAAGATTTTCCAGATACAATAATAATACTTAATCATACTGGGTTGCCATCTGACAGATCAAAAGATGGGCTAAATAATTGGAAAAGTAATATGAAGCAATTTTCTGAACAACCCAACACAGCATTAAAAATATCTGGAATTTGTGTGCCCAATGAAAAATGGACTTCTAATCTTAATAAAAACATCATTAAAGATTCTATAGATATTTTTGGATATAAGAGATGCATGTTTGCGTCTAATTTTCCTGTAGACGGTGTAATAGCTACTTTTGATGAAATATTTAATGGTTTTAAAGAAATCGTTTCATCTATGAAAGATTATGAAATTAAAAGTCTTTTTCATGACAACGCAATAAAATATTATAATCCCAAATAGTTAAAAAACATAAAACTAGACTAAAATCCTTTAAAATTAGCAGGTCTTTTTTCCATAAATGCGTTTCTACCCTCTTTGTAATCTTCACTATCAAAGCACACTGAAGCAAGCTCTTCACATAACACAAGATCTCTATCGTCAGGATTTTTTAAAATCTCTATTCCTATTTGTTTCATAGCTCTAATAGTTAATGGAGCATTTTTAGATATTGTTAACGCGTATTCTTTAACAAAATTTACTAATGTATCTTCTGGAACTAACTTTTGCACTAAACCACATGTCAAAGCCTCATCAGCATTTATTCTATCTGCGGTAAACATAAAGTGTTTTGCCATACCAGGCCCCATGATATCAAAAAGCCTCTTTATAGATGAGAAAGGATACCCGAGTGATAACTTGGCAGCAGGCATTGCAAACTTTGATTTTTGAGAGCATATCCTTATATCACAACAAACTGCTAAATTTAAGCCACCGCCTATACAATAACCATTAATCATCGCTATTGTAGGCTTAGGAAATGTTTCTAAAAGCTCGTATACTATTTGAGTTCTTTTATTATAATTTAGTATTGCCTCTTTAGAGCTTCTTTCCTTATCAAACTTAGATATATCAGCTCCAGAAACAAATGATTTACCTCCAGCTCCATTTAAAACAATAACACGAATATCTTTATTTTTTTTAAAATCATTAAGAATTGTAACTAAAGCATCCCACATTTCAATTGAGACCGCATTATGTTTTTCAGGGTTATTAAAAGTAATATAACCAACTCCATTTTCGCTTCTTGATAACATTTTTTCTGTAGTCATTTTAAATCCTATATTTTTATTTAGATAATTTGTTGTTCAATAAGGTTGGCTAATTCATCTTCTTTAAAACCTAACTCAGACAAAATATCTAAATTATGTTCACCTTTTTCTGGAGGCCTCTGCTTCATAGAACTAGGAGATCGAGAAAGATTAAATGGCTGACCTACTAATTCTGTTTGTCCAAAAGGAATTGTATCAATAGATTGAGCAATCCCAAGATGCTTGACTTGAGGATCATCAAATACTTTATCTATAGTATTTATAGGACCACATGGCACACCAACTTTTTCTAATATTTCAACCCAATCATTAGAGCTTCTAGTAATTGTAACTTCTTCAATTAAAGAGTTCAAATAATCTCTGTTCTTTAAACGTTCTGTTGCTCCTTTAAACTCTTCTTTTTCAAGCCATTCAGATTTATCTATTGATTCAACAAAACGTTTCCAAATAGTTTCACCTGCAACAGCTAAATTTATTGAACCGTCAGAAGTTCTAAAAACTCCTGTTGGGACACTTGTTGGATGATTATTGCCAGCTTGACCTGCAATATTTTTTTCACTTAACCATCTTGCAGCCTGAAAATCGAGCATAAAAATCTGAGCTTGTAGCAAGGACGTACTTACCCACTGTCCCTCCCCCGATTTTTCTCTTTCAATCAATGCTGTTTGAATACCCATCGCACAAAAAAGACCTGCTGTTAAATCAGCAACAGGAATTCCTACCCTCATTGGTCCTTCACCAGGAGCTCCAGTTACACTCATTAAGCCACCCATTCCTTGAGCAATTTGGTCAAACCCTGGTCGTTTGGCATATGGTCCATCTTGTCCAAAGCCTGATATACTAGCAAGGATAATTCTTGGGTTTATTTTTTTTAAAGAATTGTAATCTATACCTAATCGATCCTTTACATCAGGACGAAAGTTTTCAACAACCACATCAGATTTCTCTACAAGTTTTAGGAAAATTTTAATGGCTTCAGGTTTTTTTAAATTTAAAGTTATACTTCTTTTATTACGATGCAAATTTTGAAAATCAGAAGTGTGCCTGGATGCGCCTAAAGCTCCGTCTGCTTCGATACTTTCTGGAGCCTCTATTTTTATTACATCAGCACCCCAATCCGCTAATTGTCTGACCGCAGTAGGACCAGATCTAACTCTTGTTAAGTCAAGCACTCTTATATGGGACAAAGCATCTGACGCTGGCATATGTGGCATGATTAGTATCCTCCCTTAAAAGATTTAAAATATGTAAATCATAAAATAGTTAAAAATTACTTATAAGCAATAAATATCTAGAATATCAATAAAATTGCTTGTGAATTAATAAAAAAAAAACAATAGTTCAAAAAATTATTGAACATAGGAAAATAAAAATGTCTATAGAAAAATTTAATTTTGAGGAACATGCGAAGAAACTCTTTGAAGTTGAAAAAAATTCTATTAAAACAATAATTAAAACTAAAGACACAAGTGTGTGTTGGAGATCTTGGGGTAAAGGTAGGCCTATAGTTTTTTTACATGGAGGATATGGTAGTTGGGCACATTGGATAAAACAAGCTCTTCAATTTTCTAAAAAAAATAGAGTTTTAATACCTGACATGCCTGGATTTGGAGAGTCAGAAGACTTAAGTATACCTCATACTCCAGAAAAAATTGCTTCAAACTTAGTTGATTCTATTATGGAGTTAATTGATATAAGCGAAAACCCAATAATATGTGGCTTTTCCTTTGGTGGATTAATTGCTGGCCATCTTTCTTATCAATTGATTAGCAAGGGAATTAAGCCAAAAAAACTGATATTAGTTGGACCTGGTGGCCTAGGTGCTAAAAGAGGAGTGATGGAAGAAATGATAGCAAGACACTCTAAAATGACAGAATCTGAAGTTTATAATGCTCATAAAAGAAATCTTGAAATTTTAATGATGTCTAATCCCGAAAAAGTAGATGACTTATCAATTCATATTCAAAAACAAAACACTGACGCACATAGAATTAAAAGTAGACCAATATCTGGTACAGACACATTAGCACAAATTTTAAAACAGCAAAACGTTCCACTTTATGTAGTTTGGGGGGGAAAGGATGCCAGCGTTGGTGCCTATCTTGAAGACAGAATGGCTATTTTGAGATCAATAAACAGTGAAGTTCACTTTCATGTTGAATTTAAATTAGGTCATTGGTTAATGTATGAAGATGAGAAAATCTTTAATGAGCTATTTCAAAAAATTATTCAAGTTTAATCCCATGATTTTTAAGCCATTTTCTAAAATTATTTCTTTCTGGAACAGATAATTGCCTAGCGATGTTTTCAGACCAAGTTCCCTTTTTTGCAACTCCATAAATATTAACGTGTCTTTGTTTTGTTTCTGAGATAGGCGCTATTTTATAAACTCTTTCATCATAATCATTTATTTTTACATTAAGATGTTCTTCATTATAATAATCGTTATGAATTATAATGCTTTGAGGCATCCTTATTGAAACAGGAGCTTTTTCATCTGGCCAACCTATTGCTAAACCTGCTATTGGAAAAACGCCTTTTGGTAACTTACAAAGTATTTTTATTTCATCAATAATATTTCTGATCATACTAATCGGGCATACCCCTAACCCGCTAGCTTCCGCAGCGCAAATTAAAGACTGCATAGAAAGAGAAGCATCAATAACAGCATTCATAAAAGTATCTACATTATTGTTTTTATACTTATAACCTTTCTCTTTTGTTACCTTCATGTTTCTTCTTATATCTGCTAAAAACAAAAGAAAAACAGGAGTGGAAAGAGCCCATTTAGTTTCACCAATTAATTCTCCTACCTTAAGTTTAAGCATTTCATCTTGCATTATTAATATTGAATATTGCTGTAGATTAGATTTTGATGGTGCAGATTGTGCTGCAGTTAATAATAGAGTTAGTAATTCTTTAGAAATTGGCTTGTCAGAAAATTTTCTTATACTTGCACGAGAAATAATACTTTCTAATAAATCTGGTATAATCATTTTTGAAAAATCTAATTTAGAACTTTGGCCATACCTATCTTCATAAAGCCTTGAACCCTTAACCATTATTTACCTCCAAGAAATTTGCATTTTATTAGATTGTTATTAATATAAATAATTATTTAATTTTAAGGAATTCTTTTATGTTAAATCTCGAAGGTAAAATTGCTATTGTAACTGGATGTGGTTCAATTGGGGATGGTTTTGGCAATGGAAGAGCAATAGCAACTTTATTAGCCCGACAAGGCGCAATTGTTATTGGAACGGATATTAATGAAGATGCTGGCAACAATACTTGTGAATTTATAAGTAAAGAAGGAAATATTTGTCATTTTTATAAAGTTAATATGACAGATGAAGAAGATGTTAAAAAATTTTTTAACGACATTAAGTTACAAAATAAAAGGTTAGATATATTAGTCAATAATGTTGGGCAATCAGAACCAGGGGGGCCAGTTCAAATTGATTCAAAAACTTGGCGACAACAATTTGCATTAAACTTAGATGCAGCTTTTTTTTGTACAAAGTTTGCCATACCAATTATGGAAAAGAATACAGGAGGTTCAATTGTAAATATCTCGTCAGTAGCAGGAATTAGATACATAGGAAAACCTCAGGTTGCCTATAGTGCCTCAAAGGCTGCGCTTATACAAATGACTAAAACAACAGCAGTAATAGAAGCAAAGAAAAATATTCGACTTAATTGTGTTATTCCTGGCTTAATGCATACACCTTTAGTAGAGAGACTTGCAAAAAAATATGCGAATGGAGATTATGACGGCTTTGTAAAACACAGGAACAATCAGGTGCCAATGGGTAAAATGGGACAATCCTGGGACGTTGCTCATGCTGTCCTATTCTTAGCATCTAATGAAGCTAAATATATAACTGGTACAGAAATAATTGTTGATGGAGGGTTAACTGCTTCAACACCATAAAAAATTTTACTTAATTAAATATAATTTTCTAATAGTTATATAGTTTTTCATAGGCAAAAAATTAATGTACTATAAAATTCAAAAGCGCACAAATGAACTTCTAGCTAAAGGTAATATAACTGATAAATATAGTCGAATTGTTGATATTGTTCTTTTTATATTAATAATTTTAAATATTGCTGCCGTTTGCTTAGAGTCAGTTAATCAAATTGGAATAAAGTATAAAGAAGCCTTTAATAATTTTGAATTATTCTCCGTAATAGTATTTAGCATTGAATATATCTTAAGAATTTGGTCCTCTCCTTTTAGAAAAGATTTAGGTCAGGTATCTAACCTAATCAAGAGATTAAAATATGTTTTTAGTTTTACTGGGTTAATTGATTTTTTAGCTATTATACCGTCTATACTTCCTTATTTTTTTGGAGGTTTAGATTTAAGGTGGCTAAGAGTATTAAGACTATTACGTCTTCTTAAAATATCAAACTACAGTTCAGCTTTAGAAGATTTTTTTTCTGCTATAAAAGAAGATTGGCGTTCCTTTAGCGCAGCTATGTATTTAATGTTAATTGCTTTATTTTTGTCTAGTTCGCTTATGTATATTGCAGAACACGAAGCTCAACCAGATAAATTTAGTTCAATCCCAGAAACTATGTGGTGGGGGTTGATAACATTAACAACAGTAGGATATGGCGACGTATCACCAATCACTCCATTGGGCAAAGTGATCGGAGCTCTAACTGCAATCATGGGAGTTTGTACCGTAGCTCTTTTAACAGGTATTGTGGCATCGGCTTTTGCTAATCAAAGAGCGAGAAGAACAGCTATTTTTGAAGCAGAAATTAATCAGGCTTTGAGCGATGGAATTATAAGTGATGATGAAGCTATTAAAATAGAAACACTAAGGAAAGAGCTCAATCTTTCTCCAGAACATTCTAAAACTGTAATGGATATTTTGTCTGAAAAAAAACTTTAATAAAACAATTAAAATCTTCTAGCGTACTGAGGTGGAACATCTATATTAATGTTTAGTGTCTTTGCAGCGTCCCATACCCACCTTGGATTTGTAAGAAATGCTCTTGCTATGGCAACCATATCAGCTTCTTCATTAATAATAATTTCATTAGCTTTAATTGGATCTGTAATCATTCCAACTGTCCTAATAACCATAGATGTGTTTTGCTTTATAATTTTTGCCAAATGTACTTGATAATGAGGTCCTATTGGTATTTGCGGATTTGGGGTATTTCCTCCACTAGATACGCATAAATAATCACAACCTATTTTTTCTAATTCTTTAGAAAATATAATAGCTTCACTTTCGTCTATACCATCTTTATCCCATTCAGTTCCTGTTATCCTCATTCCCAAAGGAAAGTTGATTGGCAACGCTTCTCTGATTGAATTAAAAACTTCTAATGGGAATCTCATTCTATTCTCAAGACTACCACCATATTCATCTGCTCTATGGTTTGAAATTGATGATAAGAATTGGTGAAAAAGGTAACCATGAGTTCCATGTATTTCAATTAAATCAAACCCTACTTTAACTGCCCTTAATGCAGATTCAACAAAGTTCTTTTTAATGCGTTCTAAATCTTCTTTTGCCAAATATTCTGGAATATGCCATCCATCTTCAAAAGCAATTGAAGAAGGAGCGACGGTTCTCCATGGATTTTGATTTTCAGTCAAGCTCTTCCTTCCTTCCCAAGGCCTTTGAGTTGAAGCTTTTCTTCCGGCATGTGCTAACTGAATTCCAAAAGCTGTACTTTTAGGAGAGACAAATTTTGCTTGATCTAATGTTTTTTTAAAAGAAATTTCACAAAAATCATTATATAGTCCTGTACAATGATGTGTGATTCTTCCTACTCTCTCTACAGCTGTCGCCTCAACCATAACTAGACCAGCTGCCGAATAACCTAATTGCATTAGATGTTGTGTGTGCCAATCGGTCATAACTCCATCTACCGCGGAGTACTGGCACATTGGTGCAACTGCTATTCTATTTGACAGCTTTAAATCTGCTATTTTTATTGGAGAAAAAAGCATGAATAACCTTTCTAAAATTATATTTTAATTAAAATTTGCCATCCAAGTATCAACTAACCTTCTGGCTATAGAATCTACTCTTGGCAACTTAAATTCTCCACTTATTGCCGGATGTTTTAAAGATCTAAGCTGATCAATCGAAAACCATTGAGCATCTTCAATTTCGTTATAATCTATTCTCATACCTTCATGTTTAGCTTCTGCAAAAAAACCTAACATTAGGGATGCAGGAAAAGGCCAGGGCTGTGAGTTAAAATACCTTATATTTTCTACCCTAACTCCTACCTCTTCAAACACTTCTCTTTCTAATGCTTGTTCTAAACTCTCTCCCGGTTCAACAAACCCAGCCAAAGTACTATACATCCCTTCAGGAAATCTTGGTGATCGTCCTAACAAAACTCTGTCTCCAGAAGAAATTAATGTTATTATAGCAGGATCCGTTCTTGGAAAATGACTTTTTCTACAAGATGAATTAGAACAAATTCGAACAAATCCTCCTTCAGCAGAAGTGTTTTTAGAACCACAAAACCCACAGAACTTATGAGTGTTATGCCAGTAAAACATTCCACTTGTCAGCGCCAAAAATGATGCCTCAACTTCATTTAAAGTTGGTCCAAACTTTCTTAAATCATCTATAATGATTGATTTTTTTTCAATCCATAAATTAAATTCTGAATTATTTTCATTAAGGTCTAAACCTATATAATTAGTATTATCTGCAACTCCTAAAAATATTGGATTAACTATATCATTTGGTATAATTAATCTTAAGTCTTCTTTATTAAGAAGATAAGCCTCTATTTTTTCATTTACTTGTTGAAATAAATTTTTTCCATTCCAAATAGGAACAAACTTAGTTTTATCATCTATCATTATTTTGTTAAGAATTTTAGCATCACTTCTAAAATCACCATGACGATCTATTTTAGAACTAGCATAAAAAGTTTGAGACATAATGATTACCTTTAAACTCAAAATTTAATTTAAATTA
>ERZ890510.2425-NODE-2425-length-10590-cov-4.256383_pt1 | contig 10590 bp, 10 predicted proteins | sample MGYA00521265_ERZ890510 | MGnify/ENA primary metagenome ERZ890510 (study PRJEB32303, sample SAMEA104408624) | aquatic metagenome | biome: Brackish water; feature: Chemocline; material: water | place: Baltic Sea | collected 2014-10-26T21:54:00 | depth 110 m ...
ATTGATCTGGTTCTCTAAATGGATTACTTACTAAATAGTCCAAAATTCCAAAAGCAATACTGTTCAACATAATTGTTGAAATAACTTCATGTACCCCTCGATAAGCTTTTAACAAACCAGCAATAGCTGCCCAAAGGGCTCCAACGATAACTCCACAACTCAATGCTGCCAATACATGCAAGATTGGAGGAAGGTTTGTAATATAAATTCCTGCTATGGCCGATGCCATGGCTGCAGAAATAAGTTGACCTTGGGCTCCTATGTTAAATAAGCCAATTCTCAAACCAATAACTACGGCAAGACCTGCAAATATAAGAGGTGTAGTTTTTTGAAAAGTTCTGAGCAAGCCATCTGATTCAAGCCAAGCTGAAGAAAAAATTGAATTATAAGCTGTTAAAGGATTAACTCCCTGAAAACCAATTAAAATTCCACCAAGGGTAAAGGCCGTAAGTAATGCCACAATTGGAACAACAATGTTTTGGTGTTCAATTAAAAAACTAAACTTGCTATCTTTCTGCTCTTTAGCATCCAGACTCAACTGACTTCTCCTTTTACTGATGAAAGCGGGACGCAATTTTATTCGCGTCCCGCCTACATTATGTTGCTATCTAACTGACTTGACTAAAGAGTCACGCCTGTTTTAATAGATCCATCTTTTAGTCCTGCAACTACACCAGCAACTTTGTCTTTAACATCTGCAGGAACTACAGAGTCAAAGTCGTGGTAAGGAGCAATACCGGTGGTTCCATAGAAGTTACCGCCAGCAATTGAACCATCAAATGCAGCTTTTACTAGACCTGATGTTCCTTCAACCAGACCTTTCATTGCTGATGTGATTAAGCATGGTTGTGCTTCTGGAACAGTTCCCCATTGGTCAGTGTCAACACCGATACAAAAGATTGAAGTTCCTGCACCACTTGCTTTTGCAATTTCAGCTAATGCACCGTTACCGGTTCCACCGCCTGCACCGAAAATGATGTCTCCACCTTGTGCAAGTTGTTTCTTAGCTTCTGCTGCTCCCCATACTGGATCACCAAAACCGTTATCGGCAGGTGGATGGTAAACAGTTGTTACCTTCACGTTTGCGTTTGCTGCAATTGCTCCAGCTTCAAATCCTTTAGCAAACAATTGAACTGGTGCAATTTCTAGACCTAGAACTGAACCAATCTTGTTTGTTTTAGTCATTAAACCTGCTAGGTAACCTGCTGCATAACCTGCTTGATCTTCAGGGAAAACCAAACCTGTTACGTTTGCAACTTCTTCGCCTTGGAATTGATCTACACCAATAAATTTAGTGGTTGGATTTTCCTTAGCAGCCGCTACAGTTGCATCTGCCATTAAGAATCCGACTGTAACAATAACGTCGTAGCTCTTATCGGTGAATTGCTTCATGTTTGCTGCATAGTCTTTTGTATCTGTGGTTTCAATATATTTTGAATATCCACCAACTTCTGCTGCTGCTGCTTGAGCACCTTCCCATGCGGATTGGTTGAATGACTTGTCATCAACTTTGCCGATGTCGGTTACTAAGCCAACGCAGTAATTTTCAGCTGCGGCACAGTTTGAATCATCCATAGTTGCCGTTGCATTTGTGTCGCCTTCGGCTGCACCTTCTGCTGTGGTTTCCATTGATTCTTCTGAACTGCTGCAAGCTGCTAGTACTAAAGCAAGAATTGAAATTCCTGCCAATGTGCGCATGCGCTGCATTTGGTGTTGCTCCTTTTTTTCATACGTCCCGGGATGGGAGCGTTCATGTCGATCTCAATTTAAACTGTGACCAACTATTCAGACACTACGCCTATATTGTTGTTTATTTGCTATTTATAGGTGAGAAATTAAAGATGTAATAAAAGTGTTATGTAACCAGTGTTACTAATGTGAAACTAGTTTCAGGCGATACGTTCAATAACTATTTTTCGAGGTTCTAGTGCTTCAGGACTGATTTCAAAAGCATCTTGCAATGCCTCCTTGGCAGATTTCAATCTAGATTCGTCATCAATATGAAGTTCTAAAATTGGTTGGCCTTCTTCAACAAAATCGCCTTCTTTGGCGACACAAATTATTCCTGCAATCTTTGAAACATCATCTTCTTTTTTAACTCGTCCCGCTCCAAGTCTCCAAGCAGACAAACCAACTGCGTAAGCATCAAGTTTTGTAATGTAACCAGATTTATTTGCCACAATCATTTCTTTTTTATCAGCAACAGGAAGTTTTACATTTGGGTCTCCACCTTGTGCTTTTACCATTTCAATCCATGTTGCATAAGCTCTTCCATCATCTAATGCTTTAGTTGGATCTTCATTAATTCCAGCTAATTCCAGCATTTCTTTGGCCAGGGCCAAAGTTAATTCTCTAACATCTGCTGGGCCTTTTCCTTGTAAGATTTCAATTGATTCAATTACTTCTAATACATTTCCAACAGCTCTTCCTAATGGAGTTTCCATTTGTGTAAGTAAAGCAACAGTCTTTACTCCCGCAGCGTTGCCAATTTTTACCATAGTTTCAGCAAGTTGCTTAGCTGATGAAAGATTTTTCATAAACGCACCACTACCAACTTTTACATCAAGCACAAGTGAAGCAGTTCCCTCGGCAATTTTTTTGCTCATAATCGATGAAGCAATTAAGGGAATACATTCCACAGCACCAATTACGTCTCTGAAGGAATACATTTTCCTATCGGCTGGCGCTAGGCCAACACCAGCAGCTGTGACAAAAACTCCTACAGTTTTTAATTGTGAAATCATTTGCTCATTGGTAAGTAAAATATTAAATCCTGGTATGGATTCCATTTTGTCTAAAGTGCCACCAGTAACTCCAAGTCCTCTTCCTGAAAGTTGCGGAACTGCTGCTCCTAAAGATGCAACCAAGGGATTAAGGGGTAAAGAAATTTTATCTCCCACTCCACCAGTTGAGTGTTTATCAACTGTTGGTTTACCTACAGAGGTTAGATCTAATCGTTCACCACTTTTTACCATAGCATCTGTCCAAGTATTTAATTCTTGATTATTTAAACCATTAAAAAACACAGTCATTATAAAAGATCCTGCTTGTTCATCAGGTATTTCATTTTTTGTGAAGGCATTAATGAACCATCTAATTTGTTCGTCGCTTAAAACTCCACCATCGCGTTTGATACGAATTAAATCAATAAAATTCATGCCACACTCCATCCACCATCAACAGTAACAGTTGTACCTGTTATTCCTGATGCTTTGCTACTTAATAAGAACAAAACAGTATTACTTACCTCACGAGCAGTTACTGGTTTATTCATGGGAGATTTTTGATTCCACTTAGCTAATCCTTCAGGCCAAGTTTTCACAAGATCTTCTCTATAGACTAAACCTGGAGCAACACAGTTACATCTAATTCCAGTTGCTGCTAATTCTACTGCTGCTAATTCGGTGTAACGAGTAAGCGCAGCTTTACTTGCGGCATATAGAGAATGATTGACAAAAGGATGCTCGGCCTCAACAGAAGTTATATTTACAATAGAGCTTCCAGCTTTTAAATCTTTCAAAAATGCTTTCACTATTGCTTGGGGTGCTAATACATTTGTGGACATTATTTTATTCATAACTGTTTCATCAAGTGGATCTATTGGATCTAAACTCTGATCAGCTGCATTATTCACAATGTAATCTATTTGATTAGTTTTAGAAATTATTTCGTATCGAAATTTCAGTGCTATTTCATCAAGATTTCCTGCTGAAAAATCAGCTCCAACGGCCAAAGCTTTACCACCTTGGCCAGCTATTTTTTTTACTAAATCTTGGGCTGCTACTTCATTCTTATTAAAATGCACGATAACTTGTGCACCTTGCAAGGAAAGTCCTAAGGCAATTTCGCTACCTAATCCAACACTTGCTCCAGTAACTAAGGCAGTTTTATTGGCAAATTTTTGGTCACTCATTTAATTTCCAATATGCTCTCTGACTTGAGTCATTATTTGATTTGCATCAACTTTGGTGGGAATTCGATCAACTATTACCGGATCTCCTGCCACTAAGACATGCACCACATCGCTTCGTCCAGCTGCATAAACTAACAAACCGTGTGGATCTCCTACTGGCACTAAATGTGGGGCATCTAAATCTAAGACAATTAAATCTGCTTCTTTTCCGATTTCAACTGAACCAATTCGATCCTGCATCCCTAAAGCTTTAGCTCCGTTATAGGTTGCTGCTCTTACTACTTCAGCAACAGGAACTGCTGCAGCGTCGTTAGTAACTAAGCGAGCTAAGTTTGCTGCAGATCTCATCACTGACCACATATCTAAATCATTACTTGAAGAACATCCATCTGTTCCTAAAGAAACGTTTACCCCTTTATTTCTTGCGCGTACCCAGTCAAAAGCGCCACTTGCTAGTTTTAAATTAGAACCAGGACAATGAGAAAGACTTACTTCGTTGCTTTTTACTATTTCTAAATCATCATCAGTTAATTTCACGGCATGGGCAAAGACTGTGTTTTCAAGTGCGTTTGCATCCGCCAATAATTTTGTAGGTGTTTTAGAGTACCTGCTTAAGACTTCATCGTTTTCACTTTGATTTTCAGAAACATGAGTATTAAATATCGCACCTAATTCTTGCGATATTTTTGCAATTTCAGCTAAGTGTTCTGGGGAAACAGTGTAAGTAGAATGGGGTTGAATAACTAATGGTGCATATGCGCCACCTATTTGTTTTATAACCTCTGGCCATTTTTTTAAATATTCAATTCTCTTATTCCATTCCAAATTATCTGGACCAGCAAAATCAAAAAAGACTGGACCAATTGCGTGTCTTAATCCAACTTCAACGGCACCCTTATGAGCCATGTGAGGATGTAAATACATATCGAGTGTGCAAGTAGTTCCACCAAGTAGCGCTTCTAGTGCACCAAGTCTGGCACCTAGATAAGTTCCTCTTTCGTCCATAATTCTTGCTTCTTCAGCCCACACTTTTTCTAAAAATCCTTGAAGGTCAACATCTTCAGCAACTCCTCGAAGCATTGTCATCGGAGTGTGGGTGTGGGTGTTAATTAAACCTGGCATCACTAAATGATTTGAGCAATCAATATATTTTTCAGTTTGCCAATTACTTTCTTTAGCAACTTCGAGGATATCTATTATTTTTTGATCTTTAATAATTATGCTTATATTTCGTAAAACAGAAGCTTTTTCATCAACTACTACAACATATTTTGCGTTATGTAAAATTAAGTCAGCTTTATTAGTCAATTTATTTGGCCAAAATCTTTATCGCTTCGTCTAGAATTTCAACTACTCTAGCTGCAGAATCTTCAACTACTTTTTGAACATCGCTCATAGTTATATCTTCACTGCCCAATCCTGCTGCTGGATTGGCAACAATACAAACCGCTGCATAACGTAAACCTTTTTCAACAGCTAAAACAACTTCAGGTACACCAGTCATGCCAACCATGGTGACTCCAAATTGCTTAGCCATTTGAATTTCTGCTTTTGTTTCAAAACGAGGTCCTTCAAAACCACCATAAATTCCACCATCAGAAATAGGCATATTTAAATTATTGGCTGCAGTAATTAATACTTTCCGCAAATCTGGGTCATAAGGATTTGTCATATCAACATGATTAACACCTTCATCCCCATCAAAAAATGTTAAAATTCGATTTTTTGTAAAATCAATAAAGTCATCTACTACTTGCAAACCCCCAACAGGTACCTTCTCATCTATCCCCCCGCAAACATTAACTGCTAAGACATCTTTAACTCCCAGATCAACTAGGGCTTGGATATTTGCCCGGTAGTTAATTTGATGTGGCGGCACCGAGTGACCAACTCCGTGTCTTGTTAAAAAATAGGTTGTTCGATTATTCCAAGTGCCTTTGGTAACTTGGGCTTGACCGTATTTGGTGTCAACAATGTGAATTTGTGGATCTTTTAATTTTGAAATTGAGTAAAAACCTGTTCCAGCGATGATTCCGAGAGGTGAATTCATTTTAAATTAATTGGTTTCCATCAAAGGCATCTGGCAATAATTCTTTCAATTTTTTTGGCCCATCATTGTGATCTACTAAGAGTTCGCCTCCACCATGCTCCTGAAGTAGTTGTCTACATCTTCCACAAGGTAATAAAATTCCTGGTTCAGGACCAACACAAGTGAATGCAACTAGTCTTCCCCCACCTGTTAAAGCGAGTTGAGAAACTAAACCGCATTCAGCGCAAAGAGTTAAACCATAAGACGCATTTTCAACATTGCAACCTGAAACAATTCGACCATCATCCACTAGGGCTGCTGCACCTACTGGAAATTTGGAATAATTAACATAAGCATTCTTTTGGGCTTTTTTGGCTTCGCTTCGAAGCAGATCCCAATCAATAATTTTATTTTCCATCGTGCCCCTAAGACTACGCCTAATTAAACTTTACTAAATATTTCTGGTTCAAAATAATGAATTTACACGCTTGATTAATAGATTTTCAGATATTTCGGCCTCGTTTCTTAACAAAGATATTGCTGTTCTGCGTCTCCATAAATCTTGAGGTTTCTGGATCATTTCGTTTTCTAACATGTACTTGACTTCTCCAAAAGTTAAATCTAGCTCAGGGAAAATTCTCAAAGTATTTTCTTGGTCTTCATGCATTAAATCCAAAATCTTAAAAGCATCTAGTCCATGCCTTCTCCACAAAGCTGGCGCGACTATCTCAAAATCACTTTCTGAAAAACTCTGACTTTCTTTAAATGCTGAAAGGAAATCTTTATATCTTTCTTGATCAGTTTCTCCGTACCAATTTTTTATTTTTGATATTTTTAATCCAAGTTTTTTAACTATTTCTACAATTTCTTCACCCACATTAATACAATCTGTAAGTTTGCCTCCAAAAATTGTTACAATCTTAGAGTTTTTGTTAAACTCAATCTCGTGTTTTCTGGAAAGAGCAGTCCAATCAATTTTTGAAACATCTTTTTTTCCTTTAACAATAAGTGGCCTAACCCCACATCTTTCTGAAATTATGTCTTCTTTTGTTAATGGTTTAGATAAATTTAAACATCTATTTGCTTGCGCTAAAACAAAATCTCTATCCTCATCCGTTACTTCACTTACCGGATCTTCAACACGAGTGTCCGTTGTCCCGATGACACTTCTATCTTGCATTGGAATTACATAAAACAATCTTCCCGCTTCATCAAAAAATGCTAAAACCCGATTGTTTGTGGTTAATTTGGGTACAACTAAATGTACCCCTTTAGATAAAGCAACTCGGTGAACAGTTTCATTATGAAATCGACTTCCCAAATCTTTAACCCAAGGTCCACCGGCGTTTATCACGACTTCAGTCGTTATATCGAATGTTTCATCATTAACGCAATCTTTTAGGTGTAATCGCCAAGAATTTTGTTCACGCGAAGCGTCTTCCATTGATACATAATTTGTTACAACTGCGTCATGGCTCAATGCATTCTTTACAAAGTCCCACACAAATCGAGCATCATTATCTATTAATAAAGCATCGTCATACCTGATTGCTCCTTTTAGACCAACAGGATTTATCAGCGTTTCGTTTTCAACAACTTCTGTAACTGAATACAATTTAGGAGGTTTTGTTTTAAATCTTCCCAAAACCCAATAAAGTGCCGTCCCAAGTGAAGCTAATATTTTTCCGAATGGTGCAGTTGGCCCAATTGCTGCTAAGAATGAAATCGGTCTTACCCTGTTAGGAAATGCCTCTAAAAGATGGTTTCTAGATCCACACAAATTCCAAACCAAAGGTAATTCGTAAGTTTGAAGATATTTAATTCCACCCCAAACCATATTGGAGGATTCTTGACTTGTGATACCTGCAAAATCACCTCGCTCAATCAACGCAACCTTCAAACCACTTGCCGCTAAAGCAGCAGCAGAGACCGCCCCGTTAATCCCTCCCCCAACTACAACAACTTGAAATTTTGAGTCTTTAAGCCGATTAAGGTGAACTTGACGTAGCGTCAAATTGCCACCTTTCGAATTAAACGCATATATTTATTAATTGTATAGGATATTACTTAAGTAACAAGTGCTTAAAGGCTTTTAATCAAAGGCACTAATAGGTTAAATTTTTAAAAAGGATATTTTAAAGGAATTGGCAAGAAAAAGTTAGAAGAAAAAGGGTGGCATTAAATGTATAAGGCGATATTCAAAATTACTGTACTTTCAACTTTATTTTTAGCCACTGCCTGCAGTTCCAACTTAGACAGTAATTCAACCGCCGGCTCTGCTGATTTAGCAGTGAGTCAACCAGCCGGTGAAACCATGATGGATAGTAAACAGTTTGTTTCTGATCGTTCAATTATTAAGAACTCTTCTTTGACTATTCGAGTAAAAAACATTGAAAAATCTGTTAATCAAGCTCAAGACTTAGTTGCTCAGTTTGAGGGAAGAATTGATGATTTATCGCAATATAAGAATCCTGGAAGTGATGAAGCGTTAAGTGCCAACCTAACAATCAGGGTTCCATCTACAAGTCTTGATAATGCATTAAGTGCATTTAAAGAATTAGGAGATGTTGAATCATCTTCAATTTCTGCAACTGATGTAACTATGCAAAAAGTTGATCTTGATGCTCGAATCGCAGCTTTAAACACTTCAATTGAAAGATTTAAAGAATTAATATCAACTTCGACAAATACAACTGATTTAATTGCAGCAGAAACTGCACTCGCAGAAAGACAAGCTGAACTTGATAGCTTAATTGCGCAACAAAAATATCTACTTGACCAAATCGATATGTCGGTTATTTATATTTCTTTATTGCCAAATGATTCATTCAATGCAATAAAGCCAATTGGATTTATTTCTGGGATAGAAAAAGGATTTGTCGCTCTTTTAAATGCTGCAGCTAACCTGACTTCAATATTTGGATATTTTATACCTTGGATTGTCACGATCTTGGTTATATATCTAATTATTAAATCGATTAGTAGACTAAGAAAAAGATAGTGGCGCAAAGCACTCTCTTTAATATATCTATCTGATGCAAAAAGTGAATTAAATGAAATCAGGAGTCGTCGTAATAGGTGAAGCCCTCATCGATGTCTTACGAGAAAATAATGGCAGTATTAAAAATATCCCTGGTGGATCTCCTGCGAACACGGCAGTGGCTTTAGCAAAATTAGGAATGAATGTTCAAATGCGAGCCAGAACATCCAGTGATGATTTTGGTTTTGAAATAAGAAAGTATTTACAAAATCAAAATGTAAAATTAGATCAAGGAAAAGTTGTTGATGATCCCTCATCAATTATTGATGCCTACATACAAAAAGATGGGTCAGCTAAATATGAAGCTAACTTAATCGGAGCATCAGATTATGGATGGCAAAGTGACGAACTTGCCGTTGATATTGGCATTGACACCAGATTGGTTCATTTGGGATCTTTAACCTCCTATATTGAACCAGGTGCCACGAATATCGAAAATTGGTATAAAAAATTATCAGATTCAAAAAATATTATTTTAAGTTTTGACCCAAACATAAGACATCCCCTAGATGGACAGAATAAAGAAACTGTTCAAAATCGCGCACTAAGACTTGCCTCTTACGCTCATATCGTAAAGGCGAGTGATGAAGATCTAATCTGGATTAATCCACAACTGGAGCCTGAAAAAACTGCGCATGAAATTTTAGAAAGTGGAGCATTATTAGTAATCGTCACTAAAGGAAAAAACGGCGCAATAGGTTTTTTGAAAAATGGATTAAGAGTAGAAATTTCTTCTCCAAAAATTGAAGTGATTGACACAATTGGAGCTGGGGACACCTTTGCTGCTGGTTTAATTACTCAAATTATTGAAAAAGGGTTCGTAAATCCACTGGACCTGACACAACTTACAGATAGCGACTTAAGGCAAATGTTGATTAACGCTGCACAAGCAGCAGCCATAACTTGCTCTCGTAAAGGCGCGAATCCACCGTTACGCCAAGAAGTCAGTTGGTAGCATCTGTTAGACAAGTTAAACCAAGGAGAATGTAATGACCGCGCTAGTAACTTCACCATTTATTGTTGATTCCGTTTGGCAAAGAACTAAGTCTTCTGCTTTTATTCAAATTTCTGCCTTAACAACTTTGACTATTTTTTCAGCACAAATAATTATTCCTTTGCCTTTCACTCCAGTTCCCCTAACAATGCAAACATTTGCCATTTTGTTAGGTGCTTCAACATTGGGTCCTATAAAATCTTTGATTGCGCAATTTGCTTACGTTTTAATTGCAGCTCTAGGAGCACCAGTTTTGGCTGGCAATCGAGGTGGACTTGATGCAGTTCTTGGTGCAACTGGTGGTTATCTTGTTGGATTTATTGTTGCAAGCTTTGTTGTGGGAACTCTTGCTCATCGAGTTTCGACGAAGAAATTTCAAGGAGTATTTTTCAGTTATTTTGTAGGAAGTTTTGTTATATATACATTTGGAGCAACCTGGCTAAGTCTTTACACAGGTAAAGGAATATCTTTTGCTATTGCTAACGGGGTTTTACCGTTTTTAATAGGAGATTTTTTAAAAGCTTCCTTAGCAGCCACACTGCTTCCAACAACCTGGCGTTTAATTAATAAATAATTAATGGAATTATTATTAATAATTATATTAGCAATACTTT
>ERZ890510.2427-NODE-2427-length-10586-cov-5.547336_pt1 | contig 10586 bp, 8 predicted proteins | sample MGYA00521265_ERZ890510 | MGnify/ENA primary metagenome ERZ890510 (study PRJEB32303, sample SAMEA104408624) | aquatic metagenome | biome: Brackish water; feature: Chemocline; material: water | place: Baltic Sea | collected 2014-10-26T21:54:00 | depth 110 m ...
GGTGAGAAACTCGCTGCCCGAGGCCAGGGCCGCACCGAGGCGACGCAGCAGGGCAGGAGCCAGGTGCCGGGTAATACCCCGCGGGATTGGTGATGGCTCGCCCAGGGTCGTGCCGTTGGTGACGGCCGCGCCGCGGGACAGGCCGTCCAGATGGGGACCCAGGGGATCGACGGGGCGCCAGTGGAGCGTGCCACCCTCATCTCGCCACGGGGCAGAGAAATACTCGTCGTCATCGAGAAACAGCAGGGCATCGGAGCCGGCGCGTAACGCGTCAAGGATGGCAACGTTGCGCTGGGCGCTGTAGCCGGGGCGCTTGATGAGTGGCTCAATCGATCCTGTGGCGCCCGCTGCACAGGCAAGGGATACGCCGGAGGCCAGCTGGATGCAGCGGACCTCCTCGAAGGCACCCACACCGGACAGACGCAGCTCACGATCCGGCGGCGGTGCGCCCTCCAGCGTGCTGTCCCAGACAACGAGCAGACGCAGGGAGAGGCTCTCAGCGTAGCCCAGAGCCCGCAGTCGACCGACCAGCATGTCGACGACGGAGACCACCTGCCGCCGCCCCGAACAGAAGGCAATCGTGATCCGGGAAGGTGCCACGTCCCGGGCCTCAGGCGGCACGGCGGAGAGCATGTCCGCCGGACAAGGCGTTGACGACGTGCCCCGCTGTATCGAGTTCGCGTGCCGTCGCTTCGCGCAGCATGGCCGCGACCTGCTCCTGCCCGCACGAGGGCACCTGACGCCAGCGCAGAACGATCAGGCGAATCTTCCAGGCCTGGTCGGCGATGTGACGAGCTTCGGCGCCGGCGCCACGATCCGGGTCGAGCAGGCCCTGCCGCTCCAGATAGGTGAAGCACAGGGCCATCAGTCGCTTGTGCTCCCACCAGACACGCAGTGAGATCGCCAGACGGTTTGCCGATGCAGCATTGTTGCAGGTGAGGATCTGCGACTCGAGCCAGGTGGACGTAGCGATGCCCCACAGGGCCTGAATCGTTGGGGCGATGCTGCGGTGGCGGGTCGAACTGTTGGCTGCCTCCAGGTAATCCCACAGCGAGTCACACAGACCCTCCACATTGAACGGGGTGGCGGCAGCCGTGTCGGGGACGAAACGGTACAACAACAAGCGGGGTCGTTCGTTGCTGTCAGGCCGCTGCCGTGCCAGGCCCGCGGCGGCGTTCGTTCCCGTTTCAATCGTTTCGGCGTCGAGACGGAAACTGTGGAAGCCGCCGCCCGCCGTATAGGCTAGGGCCTCGAAGACCCTCGCCTGCCGGTCGACGCCCGTCAGCAGGATTTCGTGCAGCCAGCCCCGACGGGGATCGCCGGGCAGGCAGCCATAGTCGATGTCGATCTGCACGTAGAGCCCGCGTTCGATGCAATGGCCTAGAAAGGGTACGAGAGGGGTTCCTGGCAGCCGCTGGTCGAGGTGCTGCACGTCGAGCCACGGGCAGGTGAACAGCGACACCTGGCGCAAGTGATCGGCCGGGGACCAGGGGTGTGTGTAGAACTTGAGATCACCCCCCGGCCGATGGTAGAGCTGCACGAAACTGGCTAGAATCCAGGGGAGTGCCACATCGCCATGGCCGGCCAGAATAGCCAGCGGGTACGCAAGGAACAGGTAGCTCTGCACCAGCGGTACGCCCAGTGGCAGAGAGATTGTGGCAGCTACCATGTCAGGCGGCGATCCGCGCCGTACACAAAGCGCTGAACAAAGCCAGATACCGGTCGGCCTGCGCCTGCAGGGGAAAGTGGGACATGACATGCTGACGGCCGCTGCGGCCCATACGCAAGCGCAGCGCATCATCACCCAGCAGGGTCAGCAGGCACTGGGCGATATCGCCGGCATCCCGTTCGACATAGACACCACCCTCGCCATCAGCAAAGACCTCACTCATGCCCTCGGTGCGGGTGGCGACGACGGGCGTTTCGCAGGCGAGGGACTCGGCCAGGCCGAGGCCGAAGCCTTCGGACACGCTCGTCATGACACAGACATCCGATCGGGTGTACAACGCGGGCATGTCGGTGCTGGCAAAGGCGCCGCGGGCAAAACGCACGGAATGGGAGAGCTCCTTGAGTTGCACCACCCGTTGCAGGTGTTCGTAGTACGGATTCGTCATGCCCAGATGGTGGCAGATGCTGCCGTTGCCGGTGATCAGCAATGTGGCGTCCGCACGCAGGCTGGCGACGAGCTCAAATGCATCAAGCAGCAGATCGATACCCTTGGAGGGGTCGAGTCGCACAGGGCTGGTCACCAGCGGGCCGGGCAGGTCGCGCAGAATGTCATAGTCGAGTGCGTGTTGCGTCGGCTGGAAGACATCGGTGTCGATGCCGTTGTAGATGGGGATCATGTGCAGACCGTAGCGTTCGGCGGCCCGGTCACACATGAAGCGGGAGACGCCGATGAACAGATCCGCGTCGCAATCCAGGACTTCACGAAAGCGCGCATCCGCCTGCTGCGGGATCCCGGGAAGAACGGCGAGAAAGGGCAGGCCCAGTCGACGCTTGATGAGAGCGCCCGCCAGCGCCGGGGAGGCACCGAAGGTGCACAACACATCGGCGTCGTGCAGCAACCGTGCCCACCCGGGCGCCAGTTGTCGGTAGGCCTCGGCAGGGATCTCCGGTTCAGACAATGGGTCGCTCGGTACGGCCGGTTGCAGTACCGGGGCCCGGTGGATCTGTATCGGGCCGCTGTCTGGCAGATCCAGTACTTCGTCTGTGGGCAGATCGGTCCCTGCGGCGATGATGGACAATACGCGGACCGTACAGCCACGCCGTGCCAGGCCGACGGCACAATCATAGACCTGACGTTCCAGGCCGCCGATGAGGGGCCAGAAACCGTGTCCGATGAGCGCGACATTCATTGGAGACCTCCATATCGATAGAGCCAGAGCCTGAGAAGCAGCACGGCCAGGTTGGATCCGGAATGCATGGCCATACAGAAGGCGAAACAACGCGTGCGTTCGTAGACGGTGCTGGTGACGAGACCCAGGATGAGGGCTGAAAGAGATTCCGGCTGCAGCCCGTGGGCGATAGCGAACAGGGCCGATGTCAGCAGGATGGCGGTGCGCGCACGGGCCCGTCGTCGAATGGCACCGTAGAGCAGGACGCGAAACAGGACCTCTTCGAGCAGAGGGGCGGCAACGGCTGTCACGAATGCGCCAAAGAGGAGATACCCAACTTCGTCCCATCGACTGCTGGCGGTCCCTTCGCGCCCCGCCTCCCCGTCTGTGAAGTGCCAGACAAGGAACAGAAAGACGGATCCAACTACGACACCCAGGCCAAAGCCGCCCGGAACAAGGGAGACAACGCTGGTGCTGGTCTGGCCAGAGGTAGTAGAATGCAGAAACCAACGATGGCGGTAGATCAGTACGGGACCAACAACAGCGACGGCGACAACGCAAGAGAATGCGAAGGTGAAGTCTGCCCAGACCGGCAGTATGGGAAGCAGGAAGTCAGGTGGATTGGCATAGAGGCCAGGTGCCATCTGTTCCAGCACAGCGTAGGTGATCAAGACGATTCCGAAGGTCGTCACCGGCCAGGCGACGCCCCACGGCGTGTTCCAGCGCGTGTCAGCGAATGTTCGGAATGGTTGAATCCATTCTCTTAGCGTGTTCACGATAGGCCGAGCCGCAGTCTGCATGGGGACTATTGGTTTGAGTAGGGAGGGAGTGGTGTCAGCTGGAAGGCGGGTTGTTCGTGTAGCCAGTAGAGCCACCACCACTGCGAATGCCGCTGCTACTGCTACTGCCGCCGTTCAGTGATTGACCGACGCTGTCGATCGCGTTGCCGATGGCTTGCCCTGCGTGGATCATGCCAGCCACGACGCCTCGAAACGCACCACCGAGGTCTGTGGCAACGAAGTAGGTGTCGGGGAAAGGTGTCTTCGGCATTACATCATTCAACATCTTGACAACGGATGTATCCGGCTCGGCAGCTGTCGTTGTTGTCTCGTCCTCGTAGAGTTCAACGATCTGGTTGTGGGGCCTGCCGTGGGGTTTGTGCAATTGAAGTGGAGTGATCTGGTGCATGTGATCTCCTTGAGATGGCAGACTGCGACGCGGCTGCACATCACCTATCAATCCCTGTGCCAGTGCCCTGCGATCACACCGTTGCTGTTGCCGGGCAACAGTTTGCCGTCTCTGCGACGGGCCAGGAGCTGATCCTCAGCTGTAGTCCGACTGCACCACCCATGTGAGCCAGGGGCTACAATGAATCGAACAGATTCAGCTGGTTGTGCCCCGTGCGACGGAAGTGATGGAGCGCCAGCTCCTGGTGCCGGCTCTCGAGCCGGTACCGTCGTCGGGACAGGTGGAAAAAACTGGCGACGACGTCGGCCAGTTGACCCTCGCCGTGCATGCGGCTGCCGAAGCGCGGATCGGACAGTTCGCCATCCCGCACGGACTCGATCCGCCGGATAATCTTGCCAGCCCGGTCCGGCATGTTGCGCTGCAGCCAGTCGATGAAGAGTGGTTTTACCGTGCCCGGCAGACGCACCATGATGTAGTGGGCCCATTGCGCACCTCGGGCGGCGGCGGCCTCGAGGATGTTGGGTACCTCCTCGTCGTTCAGGCCAGGGATCAGCGGCGCGACATTGACACCCGCAGGCACGCCAGCTTCGTGCAGAGCGGCGATGGCTGCCAGGCGCTGTTGGGGACGCGACGTACGTGGTTCCATAATCGCCGTCAGCGGCCGCTTGAGGCTGGTGATGGACAGGGTGACATGGACAAGATTGCGCGCCGCCAGCTGCTGCAGGATGTCGAGGTCACGGGTGATGAGGGCGTTTTTGGTGATGATGGTGACAGGGTTGCGGAACTCGAGAAAGACTTCGAGGCACTTGCGGGTGATCGCCAGTCGCCGCTCCACGGGTTGGTAACAGTCGGTGTTGCCGGAGAGGGCCACGACCTGCGGCTCCCATGATTTCTTGCGGAAGGTGTCGCGCAGCAGGTCGGCTGCATTCTCCTTGACGACGATGTGGGTTTCGAAGTCGAGACCGGCGGAGAAGCCGAGGTATTCGTGGGTGGGCCGTGCATAGCAGTAACTGCAGCCATGCTCACAACCTCTGTACGGATTGAGGCTGAAGCGGAAACCGACATCGGGGCTGTTGTTTTCTGCCAGGATGGATTTCGACGAATCCACGAAAAACTGGGTTGGCACCTTCTGCTTGTAGTCTTCGTCATCGAGTTCCAGTGCATCGGGCTCCAGATGCAGGGACTCGAAACGATTGGGCGTGTTGTAACCGGCAGCGCGGCCCTTTTTGGCTGGCGGGTTGGGTTGTTGCGAGGCGGGATGTAGCAGCATGTGGGATCAACCCACCTTTCGTACGGTGTCGGGGTCGGGAGGGGTGGCAGCAGTAGAATCGCCGTGGGCCTTGCCGGTAAGGACCACAGCAGCACCGTCGTCGAGATGGTCCTGACCGCCGGAGGCGGAGGGGAATCCGGAGTAGCCGCCGAAGACACCTTCCAGGGGCCAGGCTTCGTGCACGATGATGCCGCGCCAACCGCCGGTGGCCTGCAGTTGGCCGCGAAAAATGATGGAGGGTTGAATGAGGGTGTCGTAGTACTGCTTGTACAGTTTGGGTCGCACGACACACTGCAGAAATCCGGTTTCATCTTCGAGGGTGATGAACATGAAACCTTTTGCTGTAGGTGGACGTTGACGCATGATGACGACACCGGCAACGGTGATCATGGCGCCATCCTGGCGCCTCAAGTCCGCGCCAAAGGGCGGCGCAGACTTGTTCTCGGTGGTTCCTCCGGTGCCGCTTCCTGCGGCAGTGGCGCCATCCTGGCGCCTTAAGTCTGCGCCAAAGGGCGGCGCAGACTTGTTCTTGGTGGTTCCTCCGGTGCCGCTTCCTGCGGCGGGTTGGACCATGTCTAGGGGTACAAAGCGGAAGCAGGCGTCGATGGGCTGGATGTGCAGGTCGGTGAGTTGCCGGCGCGCCAGACAGATGGGGTGGGTGCGTCCGGCGCCGTGGGTTTTGTAGTCCCAGGACAGCCGTTCAGCCGATGTCAGCGCCTGCAGTTCGGGCAGGTCCTCGGGCAGGAGGAGGGGCATGTCGAAGAGGGTGGATGTATCTGCATGGGTGGCCGACGCCAGGCGGTTGGCGACGACACCGGCCTGCCACAGGGCATCACGCGAATTGCCGGCGACCACATCCAGGGCTCCGGACCGAGCCAGGGCGTCGAGCACTTTGCGATCGAGAAATACGCGGGGCGCCAGGTTTTCTACCGAAGTAAAAGGACCTGCCATTCGTGCCCAGACGATCTGTTCCGCCACTTCGTCGGACAGTCCTTTCACCGCGGTCAGTGGTTTGCGGATGGCAAGGACCCCGGCCCTGTCACGGGTCAGATCGTAGCGTGTGCCCGAGTGGTTGATGTGGGGCAGGAGCACGGGCACACCGAAGCGCCGCGCCTCTTCTTCCAGGGTCATCAGGTTGTAAAAGCCGGGTCGGTGCTGCATGAAAGCCGCCATGTGTGCTGCCGGGTGGTAGCGTTTCATCCACGCCGAGTGGTAGACGGTCTGCGCAAAGGCGGCGGCATGGGAGCGACAGAAGCCGTAGCCGATGAAGTGCGAGACATTTTCGAAAACGGATTCGGCCACGGCCTGCGGTATGCCGCGTTCCATGGCGCCGGCGATGAAGAGCACGCCCATTTCCTGCATACGCACCGGGTCATGCACTTTGGACATGAGGGAGCGGAAGTCGTCGGCTGCCGCCAGGGACATGCCGGCGAAGCGGTGCGCCACATCGAGGATCTGCTCCTGGAACAGGATGATGCCGTAGGTGTCACGCAGGATCGGTTCGAGACTGGGGTGTTCGTAGACGACGGGGTCCCAGCCACGGCGGCGGCGAATGAAGGGATGCACCATGCCGCTCTGCAGGGGGCCGGGGCGGAACAGAGCTACTTCGGCGACGAGATCATCAAAAGTCTCGGGCTGGTTCCTGGCGATCAGATGCATCTGTCCCTGCGACTCAATCTGAAACATGCCCACAGTGGCGCCGCTGCAGATCAGTTGGTAGACCTTGCTGTCATCCAGTGGCATGCCGTCGAAGTCGATGTCGACGCCCTCGTGCCGCTGCGCCAGACTGGCACCTTCGCTGAGGCAGGCCATCATGCGCAGGCCGAGGACATCGAGCTTCACCAGGCCCATGGCTTCGACATCCTCCTTGTCGAACTGCACCACTTTGACACCATTGGCCGACACCTGCACGGGGGTGAAATGTGACAGGGCTTTGCGCGACAGGATCATGCCACCGGAGTGCAGACCCAGATGGCGTGGGCACAGATGCAGATCGGCGACCCGCAGCAGCAGAAGCTCTGTCAGCGGCGACGTTCCAAGGACCTTGGTGATCGTCCTGCGATGTTCAGCGACATCACGCGCCAGACCGGAGGGCACCGACTGTGACAGTTGATCGACCTTTGTCATGGGCCAGCCCAGAGCCTTGGCCACGTCGCGCAGGGCGAGGCGCAGCTTGTAGGTGATGAGGGTTGCTGTCATGGCCGTCTGCTCGATACCGAAGCGCTGCTCCATCCAGCTGATGACCTCGTCGCGGCGGTCCGAATCGAAGTCGACATCGATGTCCGGTGTGCCTTTGCGGCCGCCATGCAGGAACCGTTCGAACAACAGATTGTGCCGGATCGGATCGACGGCGGTGATGCCGAGCAGGTAGGCAACGATGCTATTGGCCGCCGAGCCACGTCCCGCGCAGCGAATGCCACGGGACTTGGCTTCGGCGACGACCTCGCGCACAACGAGGAAAAACTCTTCCAGTTCAAGACCACAGATGATGTCCAGTTCCTTGTGCAACTGGGCTTGCGCGGCGGCCTGACCTGCAGGCTGATAGAGACGATCCAGACCGGCGCCGCACAGATCGACGAGCAGTTTGTTGGCGCTGATGCCCTCGGGCAGGTTCGCCGATGGTGGCGTGATGTACTCGGGGACCAGATCCACACGACAGCGCTCGGCAACTTCGACGGTGCGTTCGAAAGCGTCGGGACAGAAGGGCAGCAGGCGCTGCAATTGAGCGGCAGACTTGAGATACGCCTCGGCGTTGCGTGGTCGTTGCTGGTGGGGCTCGGCGACGGGGTGGTTGAGGCGCATGCAGGTCAGCAGATCATACCGCTGCCAATGCAGGGGGGTGGCAAAACGCACGTCATTGGTAACGACCAGGGGGACACCCTCGGCGGTAGCCAGATCATGCAGGCGCAGGGCGACACGACCATCCTCGGGCAGCAGGCCGTGGGTGAGTTCGACATACAGGGTATCACCAAAAACATCGTGCAGCGTACCAAGCCAGTGTTGCGCGGCTTTGTACCGCCGATGCGCCAGGCAGTGCCACAGATGTCCGTCACGGCCGCCCGTCAGGCAGAGCAGGCGCGCTGAGAGGGTTGCCAGATCTGTGAGGGTGACGGACGGCACGGTGCGCCGATCGGTGGGCAACGGGTCTGACGTGTCGGGGGGCATCTGACCATCGTCGAGCAGGGCAATCCCGGCGGCGGTCAGATGTGCGCGGGTCAGCAACTGACACAGATCGCGATAGCCACCGGCGTCACGTGCCAGCAGCACGAGGGGGGCGTCGTCGACAAGGACCTCGGCGCCGAGTACGGCATGAACACCCGCGTCGCGACAAGCCTTGTGGAAGCGCACGGTGCCGTAGACGCCATGACGGTCCGTGAGGGCCAGTGCCGGTTGTCCAAGGTGGGCGGCACGCTGCACAAGATCGACCGGGCCCGAGCCACCCGCACGAAAGCTGAACCAGCTGCGGGTATGCAGGTGTACGAACATGAAAAGACGCGTGGCGTCAGTGGAGGATGCGTGCCAGAATCCAGGCATCACCATCCCCCTTCAGATAAATTTCCACGGCACAGCTGCACGATTCGGCACGTGTTTCAGGCACGGCCTCGACGAGCAGGTAGGCACGCTTTTCAGCACACTCGCTCGTCCACCAGCGCGATTGCAACACCCAACGGTCGAGGATGCGCAACACACGCCAGACGGATTTGCGCCAACGCCACGTACGTGGCAGGCCATCGTCGCCAACTGCGACATCGATCGGTTCGTGGTACGATTTCATGGTGACATTCATTCATGGTGACATTCAATCGTGATGACATTCACGCAAGTTGCGTGGGCCGTAAATCACCGGGCCACTGGTTCGAAGCGGTACTCCTCCTCGGGGAAGAAGGGATCTGCATGGGCGCGCACGGGGCGCGTGAGTTTTCCGGGGAAACGTGATTCCATGGAACGCACCAGTGCCGGCAACAGCGCAGTACGTTGGGCAAAGAGCTGGCTCTGCTGACCGGGGAGTTCGGTGAGGCCGCTGCAGGTGATGCTCAGGCGGTTGACGCTGCGGCCGGCGGGTACCTGCCGAGTGCCGGCGGTGTTGCCCGTCAGCGCCAGATGCAGCAGGGTGTCGGCGGCGTTGCGCAGCACATCAAAATGTGCCGTCGGCTCCTTGAGGATGCGGCTGGCGGTACGATCGTGGGCCCGGCGACCGTGCAGGGAGATCTCGAGGTGACGGGCACATCGACCGTCGAGGCGCGTGAGCAACTGCGCCAGCAGATGATGGAGTACGGGCTGCAGTTCGCCGGGCTCAAAAACGGGCCAGTCGAAATCGTGGGAGGTGCTCAGCACGCAGGGATCGAAGTGGGTGACAGGTGGTTCGGTGTTGGAGGGATGCAGCAAGTCGAAGAGGCGCACCCCCTCCTGGCCGAACTGGGCCTGCAGTTGCCGGCGGGTGAGGTGAATGGCGTGATGTATGGCGCGCATGCCGAACAGACCGAGACGTTCGATCAGGTCCGGATCGAAGCGCAGCGTTTCGAGCAGGGCCACTGGCGCCTGACGCAGAAAGGCGGGGATCATGTGGGTGGGGACGGACGTTGAGCCGGTTTTCGAACCAGACAAGCTGGTCTTCGAACCAGACAAGCTGGTCTTCGAACCGGACAAGCCGGTTTTCGAACCGGACAAGCCGGTTTTCGAACCGGACAAGCCGGTTTTCGAACCGGACGTTCCAGCATGGCTGTAGGCTGCGGCCAGCAGTGCCCAGGAGCGGGCCGAGGAGATGCCGACGCAGGCCCCCATATCAGCGGCAAGAGTTGGCAATCGACTGTGGTCGGGGCCCTGCAGCATTGCCCAGGCGCCGTTGTCCCAGATCCCTGTTGCGGGTGCTTCGTACAGACAACCGGAGCCGCTGTGTTTGCGCCGGCCTGGTCGCAGGCTGGAGGCGAGGGGATCAGGGATGGGCTGGACCTGGGGCGTGAGATCGTACAGGCGGAAGAGAACGTGATCCCACAAGGCCTTTTCCACTGCCGGGTCGCGCAACAGAAACTGCGCCTGTGGCGCCAGGCGACGGGCCCGATCCACCGGGTCACCAATGGCAATGGTGCTGCGCAAGGCCGGTGTGCAGGCCAGCACCCGGCCATGGGCGCAGGCGGCTATGGCAGTATCAGCCCCATTTTTGGGATCGTCATCCCCTTTTTGGGGATCGTCATCATGCCAGCGCTGGGCCAGGGCCCAGGCAGCAAAGTGGGGGATATGGAAGCAGGCGAGGTCCATGCGCAAACGTTGTCATAGGTGAACGTTTGTGCAGT
>ERZ890510.2428-NODE-2428-length-10584-cov-5.607370_pt1 | contig 10584 bp, 8 predicted proteins | sample MGYA00521265_ERZ890510 | MGnify/ENA primary metagenome ERZ890510 (study PRJEB32303, sample SAMEA104408624) | aquatic metagenome | biome: Brackish water; feature: Chemocline; material: water | place: Baltic Sea | collected 2014-10-26T21:54:00 | depth 110 m ...
AAATATCAGGTCTATTTTTATTAGTAATAGGGTGGTTTTCTAAAAAATATTTTAAAATTCTTCTGTTACATCGCCTAAAACATATCCCATTCTTTCTGGGTGTTTTCTCCGACAAACTATAACAGCCTCTTCTGGGGAATTAGCAGAAACAGTGATAAAATGGGTATCGGCCCATTCGTCACCCAGACTTGGATGCTTATCGCCATTGCGTATGGCTTGGCGAACTTGCGAATTATATACAGGGATTTCGTAATTTTTTCTCATTTTTACTTTCCAAACTTCTTTTTTCTGCGTAATTTATTTATCAATATCTTATATAAGTATTAAAACTTATTATTCAATCTTTTTTGGTGCGATTTTTTATGAAGAAAATATCTTCGGACCCTCATGGCCGCTATCTTGAAATGATTGAATTAGGCGAGCTCAAAAAAGATGCGATGCAAGCTAATATTGTTGATACTTTGCAAGAACTTCATCAAAACCTAGCGGCAATTGAGCGGCAAAAAGAAAAAAGTATTTTTTCCCAATTATTTACGAGCAAACTAAATATAAAATCCATTAAAGGGCTTTATATATACGGTGATGTGGGTCGGGGAAAATCCATGTTGATGGATTTATTCTTTAATCTTGCGCCGATTTCAAAAAAGCGTCGGGTTCATTTTCACGCTTTCATGTTGGAAATTCATAAAGAAATACATCTATGGCGTTATATGGATAGTGCAGAGCGGATTGAAAAATTTAACATTAAAGATGATGACCCGATCCCCCCCTTAGCAGCGAAAATTGCCAAAACAAGTTTGCTGCTTTGTTTTGATGAATTTCAAGTAAACGATGTTACCGACGCAATGATATTGGGTAGACTTTTTAAAGTTCTTTTTGAGAAGGGAGTAGTGTTGGTCTTAACGTCCAATCGCAATCCTGATGATTTGTATAAAGACGGCTTAAACAGGGGATTATTTTTGCCGACAATAGAATTGATCAAAAATAATTTAACCATAAAAGCCCTTGATGGTCCTATGGATTATCGTATGGAACGTATGAAGGGGGTGGCTGTTTATCATCATCCATTAGGGGCAGAGGCCACAAAAGTTTTATCGGACGCTTTTTGGCGTCTTACGGATCATGAAGTTGATGATCGTAGCGAAGTCTATAGTGATGATATCGAAGTTCAGGGCAGAATTGTTCATATTCCTGTTGTCTCGCGCGGGGTGGCGGTGGTTTCTTTTAAGAAAATATGTGGTGCCTCTTTGGGGGCTGCGGATTATTTAGCCATTGCCTGGAAATATCATACGGTGATCATGGTGGGCATCCCAAAGCTTGGGCCAGAAAATCGTAATGAAGCCAAGCGATTTGTCACCTTGATTGATGCACTTTATGAAAATAATGTCAAATTTCTTTGCTGCGCGGCGGTGGCGCCAGAAGATTTATACGAACAAGGCCACGGTCATTTTGAATTCCAAAGAACCGTATCGCGGTTGATGGAAATGCAGTCACGAGAATATTTGGCTAAAGGCCATGCCGTATAATTTTATTTATCATTTTTAATGTCAATCGGTTAAGATGGTCAATGTTTGGGAAAATATAGTGAAAAACCAATAGAAACGGTTGCGCTAAAGTCCATTTCGCGCTACATCGAAAGCAGTAAATTTAATATTAATTATGACAATAGGAATCTATCCTAATCACGATACAAAGAGTATTAGGATAAAAATTATTAAAGTTTCATTTTACCAGGAGAATTGACAACATGGCACGTAAAAAAATTGCCCTCATCGGTGGCGGTCAAATTGGTGGCACACTTGCCCACCTTGCAGGATTAAAAGGATTAGGGGATGTGGTTATTTTTGACATCGCTGAAGGGTTGCCGCAAGGTAAAGCGCTTGATCTTGCTCAGTCCTCGACGGTAGAAGGTTATGATGCCTCTATTACAGGGACGGGGGATTATGCCGACATTGCGGATGCGGACGTTGTTATTGTTACGGCGGGGATCGCCCGCAAGCCTGGTATGTCTCGTGATGATCTTTTGGGAATTAATTGTAAAGTGATGAAATCCGTGGGCGAAGGAATTCGTGATCATGCGCCAAATGCCTTTGTTATATGTATTACTAACCCCCTTGATGTGATGGTTTGGGCTTTGCAAAAATATTCAGGGCTTCCTAAAAAGAAAGTTGTTGGTATGGCAGGGGTGCTTGATAGCGCGCGTTTCACATTGTTCCTTGCTCAAGAATTTAATGTCTCTGTTGAAGATGTGAATGCATTTGTGCTTGGGGGGCACGGCGATACCATGGTGCCGCTACCTCGCTATTCAACGGTTGCTGGTATTCCTATTCCTGATTTAGTGGAGATGGGCTGGACCACCAATGAAAAGCTAGAACAAATCATTCAGCGTACCCGTGATGGCGGTGCTGAAATTGTTGGTCTCCTTAAAACTGGCTCTGCTTATTATGCGCCAGCCACATCGGCTATAGCGATGGCTGAATCATATCTTGGGGATAAACGTCGGTTACTTCCTTGCGCCGTTGCCCTTAACGGTGAATATGGTCAAAGTGATATCTATGTGGGTGTTCCTTGTATCATTGGTGAAAATGGTGTTGAAAAAATTGTTGAAATCACTTTAAACGACGAAGAAAAAGAAGGGTTTGATCACAGTGTCGATGCCGTTAAAGGATTAATGGAAGCGGTTAAAGCGATCGATCCTGCTCTGGCTAATTAGAATTTATTTAAAGGATAAGAGGTTTGTTAATCCTTATCCTTTATGAAAGAAGACAATACGTAATTAATAAAAAATATCTCTAATGAGAAAAAGGTAAAACCTATGAATATTCATGAATATCAGGCTAAAGAACTGCTTAAACAGTATGGAGCGCCCGTTTTAAGAGGGGGCATTGCCTATAGTGCGGATGAAGCAGAACAAGTCGCCAAGGATATTGGTGGCCCGGTATGGGTCGTAAAGGCACAGATTCACGCAGGGGGTCGCGGTAAAGGCGGCGGTGTTAAGGTTGTAAAATCAGTTGAAGAAGTCAGACAAGTGGCCTCCGAGATGATCGGAATGACCCTTGTGACACATCAAACTGGCCCTGTTGGAAAAGTTGTCAATCAGGTTTATATTGAAGATGGTTGTGCCATTGCCAACGAGCTGTATGTTAGCCTTCTGGTTGACCGTGAAACAAGCCGCATTGCCATTATCGCATCATCAGAAGGCGGCATGGATATTGAAGAGGTTGCGGCCGCTACCCCTGAAAAAATTGTTACTATTACGGTTGATCCCGCGTCGGGCCTTTCAGGATTTCATTGCCGTAAAGTTGCTTTTGCTGTGGGCCTTTCTGGTAAAGCTGCGGGCGCTGCTGCGAAAGTGATCGCATCATTATATAAAACGTTTGTTGAAAAAGACGCCGCCATGCTTGAAATTAATCCACTGGTGGTGACTAAGGATGACGAGGTTGTTGTGCTTGATGCGAAAATGGGTTTCGATGGCAATTCATTATTCCGTCATAAAGATGTGATGGAACTACGCGATCCTACCGAAGAAGATCCTATGGAACTTGAGGCCGCTAAACATGAACTAAGCTATATTAAACTTGATGGCAGCATTGGTTGTATGGTCAATGGAGCGGGTCTCGCTATGGCGACAATGGATATTATTAAATTAAAAGGCGGCTCGCCAGCGAACTTTCTTGATGTTGGCGGCGGGGCGACCAAAGAACGTGTCACAAAGGCGTTTAAAATTATTTTAAGCGATCCCAATGTAGAAGGTATTTTGGTTAATATCTTTGGCGGCATCATGCGCTGCGATGTAATTGCAGAGGGAGTTGTGGCGGCAGCAAAGGAACTTTCCTTACATGTACCACTTGTGGTTCGCTTGGAAGGGACCAATGTAGAAAAAGGTAAGAAAATTATGAATGAGAGCGGACTTAATATTATCTCTGCATCTGATCTTGGCGATGCTGCTGTTAAAATTGTTCAAGCTGTAGCGGAGGCCAAATAATGTCTATTTTTATTAATGCACAAACAAAAGTAATTTGTCAGGGTTTCACAGGGGCCCAAGGTACGTTTCATTCAGAACAAGCCATTGCTTACGGCACAAAAATGGTTGGTGGTGTCACGCCGGGTAAGGGTGGCAATTCACATCTAGATTTGCCAATATTTAATACTGTGGATGAAGCCATTCACGCAACGGGGGCTAATGCTTCGGTGATTTACGTACCACCACCCTTTGCTGCGGACGCTATTTTAGAGGCCATTGATGCGAAAGTTGAACTGATTGTTTGTATTACAGAGGGCATTCCAGTGCTTGATATGGTAAAAGTAAAGCGAGTTTTGCAAGGATCAGGCTCACGTCTTGTTGGGCCAAACTGTCCGGGTGTTATTACGCCGGGGGAATGTAAAATCGGTATTATGCCTGGTCATATTCATCAAAAAGGCTCAGTCGGGGTTGTCTCTCGTTCAGGGACACTGACCTATGAAGCCGTTCACCAAACAACAGTTGTCGGCCTTGGTCAAACCACATGTGTGGGCATTGGTGGGGATCCGGTAAATGGCACTAACTTTATTGATGTTCTTGATGGATTTTTAAATGACGATGACACTCAATCCATTATCATGATCGGGGAAATTGGTGGTTCTGCTGAGGAAGAAGCGGCTGAATTTTTAAAATCTCATAAAATACAAAAACCAGTTGTTGGCTTTATCGCGGGATTAACAGCACCACCAGGTCGTACTATGGGCCATGCGGGTGCAATTGTATCGGGCGGCAAAGGCGGCGCAGAAGACAAAATTGAAGCCATGAAAAGCGCTGGCATCACTATTTCTCAATCACCGTCGGAACTTGGCACAACATTGATGGAAGTTTTACGTGGTTAATTAATTGTAAAGTCTTTGATATTATAAGATGTTATAGGACTATATTAATTAAGGATACGGCCTGTTCGTACCCTTAATTTAAAATATTGATATATAGATTATAAAATAGGCTCGAATAATATGAGTATTGATAAAGAAGATAATTTTTTTAATGGCTCAAGCGGCGCATTTATCGAAGAATTATTTGCTCGCTATTCACAAGACCCCTCCTCCGTTGATCCTTCGTGGCAGACTTATTTTTCAGAACTTGCAGATGATGCGCGTCTGTTGATGGATGCGGGCATTAAAAAGCCCGGCGCCTCATGGAAGCGCGACGATTGGCCTTTTGATGGTAGCAACGGGCAAGCGGATCTTATAAGTGCTTTAAATCCAGGATTTGAAGAAAAATTAATTAAAAAAACCAAAGGAGCGCCAAACGAAAAAGACATTCGCGCGGCGACCCTTGATTCAATCCGTTGTCTTATGATGATAAGAACCTACCGTGTTCGTGGTCATTTACATGCAAATCTTGATCCGCTCGGACTTACAGAAAAACCCTATCATTCAGAACTTGATCCACAAACATACGGCTTTGGTGAGAGTGACCTTGATCGTGAAATTTTTCTGGATAATGTATTGGGCTTAGAAACAGCTACCGTGCGCGAAGTTCTGGAGATTATCAAAAGAACCTATTGTTCCTCATTCGGTGTGGAATTTATGCATATTAATGATCCCGAAGAGAAAAGTTGGATTTTAGAACGCATAGAAGGTCGTGATAAAGAAATTCATTTTACCGACCAAGGCAAAAAAGCCATTTTACAGAAACTGACCGAGGCCGAGGGCTTTGAAAGTTATCTTGCAAAAAAATATGTTGGAACCAAGCGTTTTGGCTTAGATGGCGCGGAAACATTAATCCCTGCTTTAGAGGCTATTATTAAAACGGGCGGACAGAATGGTGTTAAAGAAATTGTTATCGGCATGCCTCACCGGGGGCGACTAAATGTGTTGACCAATGTCATGAAAAAACCGTTTCAGGCAATTTTTCATGAATTTCATGGCGGTTCAGCAACCCCTGATGAAACCGAAGGCTCTGGCGATGTAAAATATCATTTAGGGGCGTCTTCTGACCGTGAATTTGATGGTAATGAAGTTCATTTATCACTGACGGCTAACCCGTCGCATTTAGAGGCGGTCAATCCGGTTGCTCTTGGTAAAACGCGAGCTAAATTGAACCAAAGGCGTGACGCTAATGGCACGAGTGTTCTGACATTATTAATGCATGGTGATGCGGCCTTTGCGGGTCAGGGGATTGTGGCGGAATGTTTTGCCTTAAGTGAACTTCGTGGTTACAGGACGGGCGGTACAATCCATGTGGTTGTTAATAACCAGATTGGTTTTACCACAGCACCACATTATTCCCGCTCATCACCTTATCCCTCGGATATGGCAAAGGCCGTACAGGCACCCGTATTTCACGTCAATGGCGATGATCCGGAAGCTGTTGTTTTTGCTATGAAGTTGGCTACAGAATATAGACAGAAATTTAAATCAGACGTCGTTGTTGACATGTTCTGTTATCGTCGGTTTGGCCATAATGAAGGTGACGAGCCTGCCTTTACCCAACCGCTTATGTATCAACGGATCAAAAATCACGCCTCTACGCGTGCTATTTATGCTGAACGTCTTGTTCGCGAAGGTTTGATTACCGCGAAGGACGCTGATAATATGGTTAAGGATTTCCATAACTTTCTTGATGTGGAATTTGCCGCGGCCAAAAAGTATAAACCTGAAAAAGCCGACTGGTTCGCCGGAAGCTGGAGTGGATTAGAACGTCCAGATGATGATATCCGCCGTGCTGGTGAAACAGGGATTCATACAGATGAATTGAAGAATTTAGGCAAACTTTTAACGGATGTTCCTGATAATTTCAAAATTCACCGTACCTTGCAACGCACGTTAGATGCAAAAGCACACATGTTTGAAAGCGGTGAAAATATTGACTGGGCAACGGCAGAAGCCTTGGCTTTTGGTTCACTTATCCGCGAAGGGATTCGCGTTCGCCTTTCTGGTCAAGACAGCCAACGCGGCACTTTTTCCCACCGTCACAGTGTTTTTATTGACCAAGAAACAGAGGAACGTTATGCCCCCCTTGCCCATGCGGGCGATGGGCCAGATGCTCATGCAACATATGAAGTGATCGATAGCGCCTTATCGGAAGAAGCTGTCCTTGGATTTGAATATGGTTACACTATGGCAGAACCAAATGCCCTTGTGATTTGGGAAGCACAATTTGGCGATTTTGCTAATGGTGCTCAAATGATTTATGATCAATTTATTTCCAGTGGCGAAAGTAAATGGCTACGCTTCAGTGGTCTTGTCACTTGTCTTCCTCATGGTTATGAAGGTCAGGGTCCTGAGCATTCTTCAGCACGCTTAGAACGATATCTGCAACTTTGCGCCGAGGATAATATGCAAGTGGTTAATTGTACAACACCGGCTAATTATTTCCATGTCCTTAGACGGCAAATGAAACGCAAATTCCGTAAACCGTTGACGATTATGACACCAAAATCATTATTGCGTCATAAACTTGCCACATCAAAAATTAGCGATATGGGCGAGAGTTCACAGTTTCACCGTATTTTATGGGATGACGCTCAAAGCGACCCTCATAAGTCCATTAAAATTAACAAAGATAATGCTATCACTCGGGTTATTCTTTGTACGGGTAAGGTCTATTATGACCTTCTTGCTGAGCGTGATGCACGTAAGCAGGTCGACACTTATTTGTTGCGTATTGAGCAGCTTTATCCATTTCCGAGCCAAGCGTTATCAAAAGAACTTAGCCGATTTAAAAATCTCAAATGGGTTGTCTGGTGTCAGGAAGAGCCTAAAAATATGGGATCATGGAGTTTCATTGATCCTTATATAGAAGAAGCGCTTTATGAAGTTAAAGGTGACATTAAACGCCCAATTTATGCGGGGCGTAAAGCATCGGCTTCGCCGGCAACGGGATTAATGGAACGCCATAAGAAAGAACAAAGTGCGCTAGTTGATCAAGCTTTAACAATTGAAAAAAGATAAATTTAGATAGAATTAATAACAAGGAGAAGGTCAAATGACCATCGAAGTCCACGTCCCTGTACTTGGAGAATCAGTTTCAGAAGCTACTGTGGGAAAATGGTATAAAGCCGTTGGTGACGCGGTTGCTGTTGATGAGGTAATTTGTGAATTGGAAACCGATAAGGTTGCCCTTGAAGTGAATGCTACCGCTTCTGGCGCGCTCAGTGAAATTGTTGCGGCCGAAGGCGAAAATGTTGAGGTTGGTGCCTTGTTGGCAAAAATCGATGAAACGGCTCATGGTGCGGTCTCTGCGGCACCTGCTGCTCCTTCGGCTCCCGTTCGTGATGTGTCACCTGCAAAACCTACTGCGGTTAAAGCCGACGGTTCAAATATACGCCCTGCCGCTGCCGCTTTGGCAGCAGAGAAAAATGTTGACTTATCAAGCGTTGTCGGCACGGGGGCAGGAGGTGTTATTACCAAAGCGGACGTTCTTAATCATCTTAGCGGTGGTCCAAGTACTCCTGCGGCTACGGCCTCTGTAGTCTCTGCAGCTCCGCAAGAAGAATTGGTACCGATGACACGGTTACGTAGAACCATAGCAAAACGATTAAAAGATGCTCAAAATTCAGCGGCGATGCTGACAACCTATAATGAAGTTGATATGTCGGCGGTGATGAACCTTCGCAAACAATATCAAGAAACATTTGAGAAGAAACACGGCTGTCGTCTTGGTTTTATGTCTTTCTTTGCCAAGGCCTGTACGGCGGCATTAAAAGAAATCCCTGAGGTAAATGCGGAAATTCGCGAAGATACTATTGTCTATAAAAATTATTATAATATTGGTGTTGCAGCAAGCACGCCCGCTGGACTTGTGGTTCCGGTTGTCCGTAATTGTGAAAACCTTGGCTTTGCTGATATTGAAAAAGAAATCAGCCGCCTAGGGGGTCTTGCCCGCGACGGTAAGCTCAGCATGGATGATATGACGGGCGGTACATTCACCATTTCAAATGGTGGTGTGTTCGGATCACTTTTATCTTCACCCATATTAAATGCGCCGCAATCAGGTATTTTAGGAATGCACACCATTCAAAAACGTCCTGTTGTTGTCAATGATGAAATCGTTATTCGGCCGATGATGTATTTATCCCTTAGTTATGATCATCGAATTGTTGATGGTAAAGGGGCGGTGACATTCTTGGTTCGGGTCAAAGAAAATTTAGAAGATCCACAACGTTTGGTTCTTGATCTTTAATATATAAAAATGGAAATTCATAATGACTGATATTTATGATGTAGTTGTCATCGGCGGAGGACCTGGTGGTTACGTGGCTTCAATTCGTGCTGCACAACTCGGCCTTAAGGTGGCCTGTGTAGAAATGCGCGGCTCACTTGGTGGAACCTGCTTGAATGTAGGATGTATCCCCTCAAAGGCCCTTTTACATGCTTCGGAGCTTTTTGATGAAGCAAACGGCGGTATGGATAAATTCGGTATTAACACTGGAAAAGTCTCTATTGATCTATCAAAATTGATGGATCACAAAAATGGCATTGTTACGGACCTCACATCGGGCATTGAATATTTATTTAAGAAAAACAAGGTTGATTATGTTCAAGGGCGCGGCAAAGTGATAGCAAAGGGCCAAGTTCAGGTTGCTTTAAATGCGGGCGGGGAACAGGTTTTAGACTGTAAAAATATTGTGATTGCTACTGGTTCTGATGTTGCCACCTTACCGGGGATTGATATTGATGAAAAAATCATTGTCTCATCAACGGGCGCACTAAGCCTCTCAAAGGTTCCAAAACATTTAGTGGTAATCGGTGCGGGTGTGATCGGATTAGAACTCGGTAGTGTCTGGAAACGTCTTGGTTCTGAGGTTAGTGTTATTGAATTTATGGACCGTATTACTCCCGAAATGGACGGTGAAATTTCCAAAACATTCGCCCGTATCCTTAAAAAACAAGGATTTAAATTTAAACTTAAATCCAAAGTAACCGCCATTAAAACAACTAAAACAGGCGCTACTGTTTCTGTTGAACCCGCAGCAGGGGGGGACGCAGAAGCCATTAAATGTGACGCCGTGCTTGTTGCAGTTGGTCGACGTCCTTATACGGATGATTTAGGCCTAAAAGAAGCGGGTGTTAAGATGACGGACCGTGGTCAAGTGGATATTGATGATCATTTTAAAACCAACATAGACGGCATTTATGCCATCGGTGATGTGGTCAGGGGCGCAATGCTTGCCCATAAAGCCGAAGATGAAGGCATTGCCATTGCTGAAATTCTTAGCGGTTTTGCCGGTCATGTTAATTATGATGCGATTCCGGGGGTTATTTACACAATGCCAGAAGTATCCTGCGTTGGTAAAACAGAAGAACAGTTAAAAGCAGACGGTGTGGCCTATAATGTTGGGAAATTTCCTTTTACGGCTAATAGTCGTGCCAAAGCCAATAGCCAAACCGATGGTTTTGTAAAAATTCTATCCTCACAAAATGATGACAAAATTCTCGGCGCCCATATGATAGGTGCGGACGCGGGCAATATGATTGCTGAAATGACTTTAGCCATTGAAAAAGGGCTTACCGCAGAAGACGTAGCCTATACCTGTCACGCCCATCCAACGGAAGCCGAAGCCGTTAAAGAAGCGGCTATGGCCGCTGGTGGATCACCAATTCATATGTAAA
>ERZ890510.2430-NODE-2430-length-10574-cov-4.496625_pt1 | contig 10574 bp, 10 predicted proteins | sample MGYA00521265_ERZ890510 | MGnify/ENA primary metagenome ERZ890510 (study PRJEB32303, sample SAMEA104408624) | aquatic metagenome | biome: Brackish water; feature: Chemocline; material: water | place: Baltic Sea | collected 2014-10-26T21:54:00 | depth 110 m ...
GCTCCGTGCCTACGTCGAGCCTGTAGCGGCGCTGCTGGCGCGCAAGGCGCACCGGGCGGTGAAGATCGCCATGACACGAGCCGAGGTCTTCGCCGCCACCGGCCCGGCTTCCGGGACGGCGATTACCGTCAAACTCGGTGCCACGAGTGACGGTCGGCTGACGGCGGCGTCAGCCCACATGGTCTATGAAGCAGGAGGGTTCCCCGGTTCGTCGGTCATGGGCGGGGCTCGCTGCATGTTTTCGCCGTACGACATTGGCGACGCCCTCATCGAGGGCTGGGATGTTGTCGTCAATCGCCCCAAGACCTCCGCCTACCGGGCGCCCGGCACACCAGCCGCCGCTTTTGCCATGGAGTCGGCCATGGATCAACTCGCCGAGCGCCTCGAGATCGACCCCATCGAGCTGCGCCTGAAGAACTCGGCGCGGGAGGGGACACGGCGCATTTCCGGCGCGCCTCTGCCGAAGGTGGGGTTTGAACAGGTTCTGCAAGCGGCGCGCGATCATCATCACTACCGGACGCCTCTGACCGGGGCCTGGCGGGGACGTGGCGTTGCCAGCGGCTACTGGGGCAACGGCAGCGGCCCGTCCAGTGCTGTTGCCGTGCTGCAGGCAGATGGGTCGGTGCATCTGGCTGAGGGATCCCCCGATATCGGTGGTTCACGTACGGCCGTGGCGCAGCAGTTCGCCGAGATCATGGGTATGCCCATCGAAGCGGTGCATCCCTCGGTGGCCGACACCGATTCCATCGGGCAGACGTCCAATACCGGTGGCAGCGGCGTCGCCTTCAAGACCGGTTTCGCTGCCATCACCGCCGCCCGGGACATGATCGCGCAACTTGTGGTGCGCGCTGCGTTGATCTGGGAATGTGACGTGGCGCAGGTGCAATTCGTCGATGGTGTCCTGACCCACACGACCGACGCCGAACGGCGACTGACGCTGGCGGCTGTTGCTTCCCGTGCGGGGCAGACGGGGGGTGCCATCGTCGGTCGCGCTGGCGTCAATCCGTCCGGTGCGGGTCCGGCACTGGCGACCCATATCGTCGACGTTGAAGTCGATCCGGACACCGGTAAGGTGACCGTCCTGCGCTACACAGCCGTGCAGGATGCGGGCAAGGCCATTCACCCCAGTTACGTGGAGGGCCAGATCCAGGGGGCTGTTGCCCAGGGTATCGGCTGGGCGCTGAATGAGGAGTACTGCACCAACGGCGAGGGCAGGATGGAGAACGCCACCTTTCTCGATTACCGCATGCCGACGAGCCTCGATCTGCCCATGATCGACACGGTCATCGTCGAAGTTGCCAATCCGGCCCATCCCTTTGGTGTTCGTGGTGTGGGCGAGGTCCCCATCGTGCCGCCGCTGGCGGCGATGGCCAACGCCATCTACGATGCCATCGGCGTGCGCCTGACCGATCTGCCCATGAATCCGCCGGCGGTGCTTGACGCCATTCTGCAACGCGAGGTGATCGACGCATCCGGAGGCTGAAGGGCCTCTCCCACAACGTGAGACAAAAGGAGTTGCTCTATGCCCGTACTGACCAGCACACAGGTTGCCGACTATCACCGGGAGGGATTCGTCATCGTGCGCAACTTGCTCGATGCGGAAGAGACCGATCTTCTCGGTCGCGCCGCCCGTGAGGACCGCGAGTTGGATCGCCGCAGTCAGGGGCGCGCCGACGGCGAGGGGGGCAGTGTGCGCATGTCGCTGTGGAACCACCCCGGCAACGGCATTTACGGCATGGTTGCCCGTAGTGCGCGGATCGTCGATTCCATGGAGGCCCTGCTCGAGGGGGAAGTCTACCACTACCACTCCAAGATGATCCTCAAGGACCCCGAGGTGGGCGGCGCCTGGACGTGGCACCAGGACTATGGCTACTGGTATCAGAATGGTGCCCTGTTTCCGCTGATGTCGAGTGTCATGATTGCCGTCGATCCGGCGACCCGGGAAAACGGCTGTCTGCAAGTGCTGAAGGGCTCACATCTGATGGGCCGTATCGACCACCAACTCACCGGGGAGCAGGCCGGGGCCAATCTCGAGCACGTGGAGGAGGCGAAGAAGATCCTGGATCTCGTACATGTGGAGATGGCACCAGGCGACGCCGTGTTCTTCCACTGCAACATCCTTCATAGATCCGATCGCAACGCCTCGCCGAACCCCCGCTGGTCGCTGATCTGCTGCTACAACGCTGCACGTAACAATCCATTCAAGGAGTCCCATCACCCGCGCTATACGCCATTGGTCAAGGTTGCCGATACGGCGATCAAGGAAGTGGGGATCAAGCGGTTCGAAGATGACGACAGCAACGTCGCCTGGATGGGGGACGAGGATCAGAGCGCCCGCAGTCTGGAGGACCGTATCGGACTCCAGCGCCGCCAATGACTGCAGCGCGGCAAATGACCGCAGCGCCGCAGATCAAACGACGCATGCAAAGCCTGGTGGCGGCTCTGGGGATCGTCTGTGCCGCCGGATGTGCCGATGGAGAGGATGGCATGGGATCCGACACAGACACGCATGCACCGATCAGCGCTTATGCCGCCTGGGCCAACGGTCCGTCACCCGACCCGGCGTACTTTCCCATCGGGGTATGGGTGCAGAGCCCGGCCAACGCCGGCCGCTATCAACAGATCGGCGTCAACCTCTTCGTCGGCCTGTGGCAGGGACCGACAGAGGCACAGCTGGCTGAACTGTCGGCGGCGGGCATGCGGGTGATCTGCGCACAGAACGAGGTCGGCCTGGCACATGTCGCCGACCCGACCATCGCCGGCTGGATGCACGCGGACGAGCCGGACAATGCCCAGCCGCTGCCAGGGGACGGGGGCTATGGCCCGGCGGTGGATCCTGCAGTCCTGCAGACGGACTACGACCGTATGAAAATGGCGGACCCCACGCGCCCCGTCTGGCTCAACCTGGGCCAGGGGGTAGCCAACGAGGCGTGGGTCGGACGTGGTGGTCCACGACAGGACTACCCACGCTACGTGGCGACGACGGATATCGTGTCGTACGACATATATCCCGTCGCCGGAATCCGCAAGAGTGACGGCGAACAGTACCTGTGGTATGTGGCCAAGGGCGTCGACAGCCTCCGCCACTGGGCCACGGATGGTCAACCGGTGTGGAACGTGATCGAAACGACACGCATCAACGCCGAACGTGGGCCGACGCCGGAGCAGGTTCGCGCCGAAGTCTGGATGTCCATCATCCACGGATCCACGGGGATCGTCTATTTCTGCCACGAGTGGAATCCGGTGTTTCGCGAGGCCCGCCTGCTCGAGGACGATGCCATGCGTGTGGGGGTGGGCGCAGTGAACGCCCGGATTCAGAGATTGGCGCCCGTGTTGAATGCCGCCCCCATCGCCGGCGTGAGCACTGTCACGGATGACGCTTCAGTGCCCGTAGACGTGCTGGCGAAGTCCCACGCAGGGGACGCATGGATCATGGCTGTGGCGATGCGCACCGGTGTCACCACCGCGACGTTCACCCTGCCTGGCGCCGGTTCGGGCAGGGTCGAGGTCGTCGATGAAGCCCGTGTGATCCAGATGAAGGAAGGCGTGTTCCAAGATGATTTTGCCGCTGACTATGCGGTTCATGTCTATCGGATCGCCGACGCCGGCTGATGGCGACGGTCTTCATTGCACGACGGCTGCGGTCGTTCGCCGATGGCCAGGCCCAGGTGCAGGTTACGGGCGGCACGGTGCGCCAGATCATCGAGGCCCTCGACACGCAGTGCCCGGGTATGAAGGCCAAGCTATGCGAGGCGGATGGCGAAGGGCTCGATGTCACACTCATCAGGGGTATGGCAGTCACCGTCGACGGCGTGACGAGTGAACTCGGTCTGCTGGAGAAGGTGGGCCCCGACAGCGAGATACATTTCCTGCCAGCCATCGCCGGAGGCTGACAATGGGGGCAAGCATCGGACAGTCAGGATTCGAGCAAATCCTTCTGGCCGATGATGGTCTGTTGCCGAACAGCCCGCTGCCACTGTTGCTCTACCCGGCGGTTCTGGCCCAAGGGCCGGATCGGGCCGGCGTTTTCGAGAGGCTCTTTGTGGACAATGCCTGGCAGCGCTCGTGGCGCAATGGCATCTATGCCTTCCGCCACTACCACAGCACGGCGCACGAAGTTCTCGGCCTTGCCGCCGGCCGTGTGCGGGTCGAATTCGGCGGGCCCACGGGCGTGGAACTGGAGGTCGTTGCAGGGGATGCCGTGTTGATTCCGGCTGGCGTGAGCCACCTGAACCTGGGTGCCAGTGACGATCTGCTCGTGATCGGTGCCTATCCGGATGGCGGCGCCCGGGAAGATCTGTGTCGCGCGACGGAGGCCGATCGCGCCGCCGCGCTGCCTCGTCTGCAACTCGTATCCCGTCCAGCTCGGGATCCGGTGTTGGGTGATGGCGGTCTGCTGCAGGCCTGGTCCTGAGGTCGTCAGCCTGCCGAGCAACGCTGCGGAACGCCGGCAGGGCGAGCGCTCAACGGCTTGCGCCCTGCAGTTGTGTCAGCGACAACGCACCATCGTTGTTGTCGTACAGCCAGCGACGCAGATGGGCGCGTATCCTGGGCCAGTCACCGTCGATGATGGCAAACCACGCCGTGTCGCGATTGTGCTGGCGCACGATGCGATGTTGGCGAAAGATGCCCTCGAAGGTGAAGCCAAGGCGCTCGGCAGCGGCACGTGACCTGGCGTTCAGCGCGTCACACTTCCATTCCACGCGTCGGCACGACAGACGGCCAAAAGCCTCCTCCAGCAGTAGATACGCAGTCTCGGTATTGGCACGTGTTCGCTGCGCGGCAGGGACATACCAGATGTGGCCGAGTTCAAGACAGCGATTCTCTGCGGCGATGTTGAGGAAGGAGACCATGCCGAGAGCGGCGCCGGTGTCGGCATGGCGTACGGTGAGAAACAGCGGGTCAGATCCGGTGGCGACACTTGCCATCCACCCCAGCATGTCCGTCTCGTTGGCAAACGGTCCGTACGGCATGTAGGTCCACAGAGCCTCGACATCGAGGCTGCCATGACTGAGCCCATAGAGTTCGGCAGCGTCCGGCTCGGGGTCGACGGGGGCCAGGTGGATGAAACGGCCTTGATAGACGCGCCGCTCCGGTTGCCCGGGGGAATCGATGCGGGGGACTGGTTGTCCAACAGGTAACATGGGTTCCTTTTCGGCCGTAGATGCCGATGACGTGATCTCGCCGCCGCTGCTGTCCTCGGACAGGCTCTTGCTGCCCAACAGGTTGGCGCTTCCACGCAACAGTGTCAACGTCGTTGGGGCAAGGCGAGTTGATATCCCGTGTAGTGGCCGTCATGGATGCCAGCGGGCTGGGATTTCTCTGTGGGTCGCCAAATCGGTACATTATCCAGACCGTACCATGGACCAATTCGGGGAGATTGCATGAACGCGCCTCAACCTGGGATCAACCAACTCAACGCCGATCTTGCCGAGAGTCTTCGCGACGGTCGTTTCGTTTCGCTCGTGTTGTTTGATATCGACCGATTCCACCAGATCAATGCGGATCTGGGCGAGAAGATGGGCGACGCCATTCTGGCACTCGTGGGCGAAGTCCTGGAACGCATGGCGCCCGTATCGTACCGCATCGGCGGTGATTCACATGCCGTCCTCGGCCTTACTGACGAGAGCGCCGACAAGTTGCGCGGCGCTGTGAAGGCGGCGGCGCAGGAACGGCTGCAGGCGCATGTGTCGCTGTCCGGTGGTGGAGTGAGTGTTGCGCCTGACCTGCTCGTGGCCAGTGAAGAGGCGGAGAGACTGCTCTACGCGGCGGCGTCCCAGATGCTGGCCATGGCCAAGCAGGGGGGGCGAGACGAGATCGTCTGGCTCGCCGATGACGGACCCTTTGACGGCGAGACCGGTGAGGCTGCCCTGCAGCTGTTCCGCGATCTGGCGCGGGTCAATGCGTCCCGTGCGCGGCAGATGGAAGTAGCGTCGAAGGTGGATCCACTGACGGGATTGTTCAATCGCCGCGGCTTCGAAGACATCTTCGGACGCATGGTTGATTCCGCGCAGCGCACCGAACGCCCCCTCGGACTGCTGTACATGGACTCCGACTCCCTCAAGTCGATCAATGACCGTGACGGTCACGAGGCGGGGGATCGTTTCATCGTTGACCTGGCAAGCATCCTGCGCAGTGTCGCGCGGCGTTCGGACTTCAATTTCCGCTGGGGGGCCGATGAGTTTGCCGTGGTGCTGGAGAGCGGCAATGCGGCGCGTGCAGCAACCCTGGCTGAGCGTCTGCGCGAGGCAGTGGCCGAACGCACAGGCGGTACCGTCTCCATCGGCATCTACTGCGGCGTACCGGAGAGTGCCGAAGAGGCGGTGCGAATCGCCGACGCAGCAATGTATGATGCCAAGCGGCGTGGCAAGGACCGCGTCGTCGTCAGTCTGCAGGACTGAGGCGCTAGAAGTCGGTTGTTGCCGAACCGGCGTCGTCGACGAGCCCGCCGCCGACGAGCATGGCGACGGCGATAAACACCAGAGACTGCGCCAACCAGCCGATGACACAGACACCGACGGCCCGCGCGGTACTTTCGTAGTCCAGGGCCTGCCGCACGGCGATGATCATCGCCACCAGCATCCAGATCCCGGCGACGAAGGAGCTGATGATCCCCAGACCGGGTATGACGCCGGCGATGCGCGCCAGACCCGGGGCGCTGGCGAAACCGATGGTGCGCAGCAGTTGACCGTAGGTCGCTTGTGTCTGCGCCTCCGGCAACAGCTTTGTACCCACGAGGTACGTCACCAGCGACCAGGCGTACCACGAGACCAGGGCTGCCACCGTGCCACCGATCAGCCCGGTGAAGCCCGCCATTTCGTACGACCCGATGCCGGCGGCGAGGCTCGATAGCACAACGACCAGTGTCGCCTGCCCCAGGGCCTGCTCGTCGGCCTCCACTTCTTCATACAACTGTACGTCCAGGCGGGCGGCGCGGACGATTCTGTTCCACAACATGGTATGTCTCCCTTATTCCGAAGCGGCAACGGGTCGGACAACGGGTCGGACAACGGGTCTGGCCTGCACGGAGCCGACGGCACCGATGCGATTCTCCTCACGCTTCGGGCGGAAACCCGAAACGATCACACTGTTGTTGCGCGGCAGAATGTTGTCATAGTCGATGCGGTGCGGGTCGTCTGTGGCACGGCCCACGGGATACATGGCGGTATCGTGGTAGCCGATGCGTACGGCTTTGCGCCACTGGTCGGTGCGGTTCACATCGGACCAGTGAATGGTCAGATAGCTGAAAAAAGTCACGTCCCCCGTTGCGGCTGGAACGGCAACCGATGCCAGTTTATCCGGGTGATACTCGTCGGGGGGGAGGTGCGGTGCTGTGTCCGGACCCAGAACATGATCGATGGGGCCGCCTTTGTGGCTTCCGGGCACGACGTGCAGGGCGCCGCTTTCGAGGGGGGCGTCGTCGAGATGCAGCAGGCAGTCGACAAAGTTGGCACCGTCGTGGGGATAGAAGGGATAGTCCTGATGCATCGGGAAGGGCGTGCCCATCTCCGGCGGCTTGGCGTGCAGCACGGTATGATGCCATTGAACACTGTCACCGATCAGGTCACGGACACAGGCAACCAGCTTTTCGTGATGAATCACACGTGACCACACGGCCGAGTAAAAGTCAGGGCGGTGCAGGAAAACGGCCTTGGTGTTGAGGCGGTCCTCCTGCTGCAGGTAGCGATCGCGCCAGGGCCCCTTCCAACCGATGGTCTCCTCCCCCCACTCCTCGATGATGCGCACCATATCAGTAGCCAGTTTGGCAGATTCGGTGGCGGTAAACAGGCCTTTGACTTTGACGTAGCCGTCGCGGTGGTAGGCTTCGATCTGGTCCTGTGTGAGCATTGTGGGTCTCCCAAGTCTGTGACTGGCTGTTGAGCGACGAATTGTACGCCGATTCCCACGTCTACAGCAATCCGCGAGCGCTGTGTCTGCCAAAACCGAGCAAGGCGCGTTGAATCTGGCAGGCATGACGCCTATTTTCAACAGTTTACGCAAATTTACCAGCCGGAGGCCGACGCTCCCATGATCGGACACGACCCCTACTTCATCGCCAACCCCGACGCCATCGAGACGCCGGCGATGGTTGTGTTCGAAGCACAGGTGGATGCCAATATTGCAGTACTCTGCGAAATGGTGGGCGGCGGCGGCAATCTGATGGCGCACGTGAAGACGCACAAATCCGAGGCGGTGACACGCAAGCAACTGGCTGCCGGGATCGCCGGGTTCAAGTGCGCCACCCTCAGAGAACTCGAGATGGCCCTCGATGCGGGCGCTCAGGAAGCGATTCTCGCCTATCCCATGGTGCAGCGCCTGAAAGTGGACCGTTTTGCGCAGATCGCTGACGCCCACACCCAGGCGCGTGTGTACGCCACCGCGGGCGACATGGGCCACGTCGAGGCACTGGCTGCTGCTGCTGCGGGCCGCGAGCGGCCCTTTCTGGTGATGCTGGATCTCGATGTCGGCATGCATCGGACTGGGGTGGCGCCAGGCGGGGCTGCCGAGCAGATCTACGCGGCCATTCACAACACACAGGGACTGCAGGTGGCGGGGTTGCACGCATACGATGGCCACGAGCATTTCCAGGATCCCGAGGGCCGCGCCGGCGCTGCACAGAAACACATCGACGATCTCAAGGCTTTGCAGGCTCGACTCCAGGCGGCGGGTATGCCCGTACCACGTGTTGTGGCGGGTGGCTCCTTTTCCTTCGCCTATTACGCGCGCACCGAGGGCTTTCACGGCTCCCCGGGAACTGTCGTCTACTGGGACATCAATGGCACGTCGCGCCTGCCGGATCTGGATTTCCGCTGGGCGGCGATGGTCCTTTGTCAGGTCGTCGAGCGGCACCCGGAGCAACAGACGATCACAACCGATCTGGGCGTCAAAGCGATCGCCGCCGATCCGCCCCTGGACAGCCGCGCCCGTCTGCTGGGGCATATGGAGGCGCAGCTCATCCTGCAGAATGAGGAGCACGGCGTCTTTCTCTGGCAAGGCCAGGACCTGCCTGCGGTGGGGGACTACCTGCTGGCCATCCCAGGGCACGTCTGTCCCACCGCCATCCGCTACCCGGGAAGTTTTGTCGTCGACGCCGAAGGCGCGGTGGTCGACTACTATCCCCATACATCCCGCGACCGGCAGTAGGCCGGGGACCGGCAAGGCACGAAAGCGACTGTGCCTGACCGCACGCCCTTCTCCGTCAACTGGCTGGTTACCTATATCCACGCACGGCACGTGGCGCGGGCCGTGCGTGCCTGCGCCAGTGGCCGCTTGCTCGATGTGGGCTGTGGCAGCCGCCCGTTCAAAGATCTGCTGGAAGCCAACAGCGATCGATCCGTTGGTATTGAGATCGACACCAGGCGCTATGCCCGCAGGTCAACGTCGGCGGAGGGCATGATCGCCTGCAGTGGCAAGGAGGAGCCCGGCCATCTTCCCGATGCCTGGGCCAGTGGCCTGCAGTTGCCCTTCATCGATGCCTCTTTCGACACAGCTGTGTCGTTTCAAGTTCTCGAGCATGTGCCCCAGCCGGCTCACATGCTGGCGGAGATCACGCGTGTCCTCAAGCCGGGTGGCGTATTGGTGCTGACAGCACCACACATCTGGGGCATCCATGAAGAGCCACACGACTACTACCGCTTCACCCCCTACGGGCTGCGCTACCTGTGCGAAACGGTGGGGCTGCGAGTGCACAGCGTCATACCACTGGCCGGTTTCTGGGTAACCATCGGGGCGCGGTTCACGCACTACCTGGCGCAATTCGAAAAACTCTATCTGCACCCGGTCACGAGACCCCTGATGGCGCTGATTCAGCTGCTCTGTCTGGGCCTCGACCGCCTGCATCGGGTCGACAGTGACGCCTGGAATCATCTGTTGGTGGCGCGCAAGCCGCCCCTGTCGCCGAGGGACAAGTGACGGCATCGGTTCTGCCGCGCAGCGACGGGTTGACGCCGGACAACGGTTGGCTGGTCGCTGGTGCGACGCTGGCGGTGGCAACACTCACGGCCGTGCCACTGTTGCTGCTGGGCTCAGCCCTGCACATCCTGCTGGTCGCGGGGGGCCTGGTCGGTATCGGTGTCATCCTCTTCTCCCCACGTCGGGCGCTGGCGGTGCTCGTCGTTGTCACGGCCGTATTGCCAGTCGCCCTGACCGACACCGCACGCCTGCCGATGGGGCTGCGGCCCTCGGAACTTGTGCTGTTGTCGGCGCTGCTGTTCGCCGCCGTCGATCTGGTTTTCTTCGATCGGCTGCAATTGCGACGCAGTCGGGTCGACGGACTGGTTATGGCCTTCCTGGGCATCGCCGTGATCGGCGCCATCGTTGGCGCCCTGCACGGCTACGAGGCGATTCTGCGCAACGCCCGCTACCCGTTCTACTACATCTGTTTCTTCCTCGTGCTGCAGGCCGTCAGCCGGCGCGATGTAACCCGCCTGTTCGCACCTGTCTTTGTCGTCATCGGTGTCATCGTCAGCCTTGAGTATGTGTTGGAGTTTCTCGGTGCCATCGATCTGTCCACGGGCGAGAATTTCGTCCGCATCGGGCGCCGTCAGGGCATCGTGCTGCCCATGTCACTGCTG
>ERZ890510.2433-NODE-2433-length-10557-cov-4.927252_pt1 | contig 10557 bp, 8 predicted proteins | sample MGYA00521265_ERZ890510 | MGnify/ENA primary metagenome ERZ890510 (study PRJEB32303, sample SAMEA104408624) | aquatic metagenome | biome: Brackish water; feature: Chemocline; material: water | place: Baltic Sea | collected 2014-10-26T21:54:00 | depth 110 m ...
GTAGAAAATATCATTCAAAAGCTTCTGCAAAAGTGTGACTATGATGTTGATCGCGCTCAAAGAGGAATCGTCTATATTGACGAGATCGATAAAGTTTCGAGAAAAACCGATAATCCATCAATTACGCGGGATGTTTCTGGGGAAGGTGTTCAGCAAGCACTTCTTAAGCTTATTGAGGGAACCATTGCATCGGTGCCACCTCAGGGTGGTCGCAAACATCCTAATCAGGAATTCGTCCAGGTAGATACCAGTAATATTCTGTTCATTTGTGGTGGTGCATTTGATGGGTTAGAAAAAATCATAAGAGACCGATCTGATAAAAGCGGTATTGGTTTTGGCGCGGAAGTGAAGCCTAAGAATGTTGCTCGAGATGTTGGCGAGGTGTTAAAAAGCGTCGAGCCAGGGGATTTGATTAAGTTTGGATTGATACCTGAGTTTGTTGGTAGGCTCCCGGTATTGGCGACGTTAGAAGAGTTAGATGAAAATGCGCTGATACAAATTCTAATTGAGCCAAAAAACGCACTGGTTAAGCAATATAAAAAAATGTTTGCGATGGAGGGTGTTGATTTAGATATTAGCGCTGACGCGCTTTCCGTGATTGCAAAAAAATCAGTTAAAAGAAAAACGGGAGCTCGGGGCCTCAGGTCGATTATTGAGAGCGTGCTTCTTGATGTGATGTATGAGCTTCCGTCATTAAAAAATGTTGCGAAGGTCGTTGTGGACGGAAGTTCTGTGTTGGAGGGAACGAAACCACTAATGATTTACTCGGATCAGGGTGATACTGTATCCCCACCACTAGTATCCAACGGATAATGTTTGTTTGGTCTTGAATTTTTGTATTTTGTCTCAATGTATGAAGTCAGTCTGATAACGCTAAAGGTCCAAGCATGAGTGAAAAAAATCAGGAAAATGAGACAAATAGTACGTATCCTCTAATTCCCCTTAGGGATGTCGTCGTCTTTCCTCACATGGTGATACCACTGTTCGTTGGGCGTGCAAAATCAAATAAAGCCTTGGAAGTAGCAATGGAAGCTGGCAAGCATGTCATGCTAGTCGCCCAAAAAATTGCAACGAAGGACGATCCTGATGCCTCGGACCTGTATCAAGTTGGCAGCATTGCCAACATCCTTCAAATGCTTAAGCTTCCAGATGGGACTGTTAAGGTTTTAGTCGAAGGCGTTAATCGGGCTCGAGTGGAGCACGTACTGGACGAGGAAACACACCTCAGTTGCGAGATTAAAGTAATCGAGTCAACAACTGGTGACGCATCCAAGCTGGAGGGTATGCGCAAAGCTCTGGTCACGCAATTTGAGCAGTACGTTAAGGTTAATAAGAAAATACCGCCAGAGATCCTGACCTCACTAGCAGGCGTTGATGAGGCTGGTAGATTGGCTGATACAGTTGCTGCTCACCTACCATTAAAAATCGGTCAGAAGCAAGAAGTGTTGGAGTTGGCTGACGTAAAAACGCGTCTTGAACACTTATTGGCTTTGTTAGAGTCCGAGTTAGATATCATGCAGGTCGAACGCCGTATTCGAGGCCGCGTGAAGCGCCAGATGGAGAAGAGTCAGCGAGAGTACTATCTGAACGAGCAAGTTAAGGCGATACAAAAAGAGTTGGGTGACTCAGAAGATGGTGCGGATATCGAGGAGCTTGAGAAAAAAATCAAATTAGCCCGCATGCCTAAAGAGGCGAAAAGTAAGGCTGATGGAGAGTTGAAAAAATTGAAATTAATGTCCCCAATGTCTGCGGAGGCATCAGTAGTTAGGAACTACATAGAGACTTTGATTGGTTTGCCATGGAAGAAGAAAAGTAAAGTTGCGACTGACCTTACGGTCGCTGAGCAGATCCTGAACGAAGATCATTATGGGTTAGATAAAGTAAAAGAACGAATCATCGAGTACCTTGCTGTACAGCAGCGTGTAGATAAACTAAAAGCTCCGATTCTTTGTCTTGTAGGCCCTCCAGGGGTTGGTAAGACCTCCTTAGGTCAGTCAATTGCCAAGGCGACTAATCGTCAGTTCACACGAATGTCATTAGGTGGTATTCGAGATGAGTCTGAAATTCGTGGACATAGAAGGACATATATCGGATCGATGCCCGGCAAAGTTCTGCAAAACATGACCAAGGTTGGAGTGCGAAATCCACTATTTCTACTCGATGAAGTTGATAAAATGGGTATGGATTTCCGTGGTGACCCGTCATCGGCGCTTCTTGAAGTCTTGGATCCAGAGCAAAACGATAAATTTGCAGATCACTACGTAGAAGTCGACTACGATTTGTCCGATGTGATGTTCGTGGCTACTGCTAATTCGCTGAATATCCCAGGCCCTTTATTGGACCGGATGGAGGTCATTCGCCTGGCGGGTTACACGGAGGATGAAAAAATAAATATTGCCATTCGTTACCTGTTACCAAAGCAGCTGAAGAACAATGGCGTTAAGGGAGGCGAGATCTCAATTTCGGATGGTGCCATCAGGGATATTGTTAGGTACTACACGCGCGAGGCTGGTGTGCGTTCCTTAGAAAGAGAAATCTCAAAGATCTGCCGTAAAGTGGTGACCGCTATTTCAGTAAAAAAAATCTCGAAAAAAATAAATGTAACTGCTAAAAACTTAGATAAATATCTCGGTGTGCGCAAATTCAGTTTCGGAATTGCTGAAAAGAAAAATCAAATTGGTCAGGTTACTGGTTTGGCTTGGACCGAAGTGGGAGGGGAGCTTTTAACCATTGAGGCAGTCATTCTTCCTGGAAAAGGAACCATACAGCGAACGGGTTCGCTCGGTGACGTGATGAAGGAGTCGGTTGAGGCAGCTCGCTCAGTTGTGCGGTCGCGAGCCCATGTTTTAGGGATTTCCGATGACGTCTTTGAGAAACACGATATCCACGTGCATGTGCCGGAGGGCGCCACGCCAAAAGATGGTCCGTCGGCTGGTGTCGCGATGACCATCGCACTCGTTTCGGCCATCACGAAGATACCTGTGCGATGTGACGTCGCAATGACCGGTGAAATTACACTGAGAGGCGAAGTGCTTGCGATTGGTGGTTTAAAAGAAAAACTATTAGCAGCCCATAGAGGAGGTATTAAGATGGTGTTAATACCCCAGGAAAATATCAAAGATTTGGTCGAAATACCCGAAAACATAAAAGGACAAATAGAAATTCGTCCGGTAAAATGGATAGATGAAGCACTTGATATTGCTCTAGAACATCCTCCAATATCGCTGCCAGTCGATCAATCTGAGGAAATTGCAATCCCTCCGGCTGAAAACAATACTGGAAAATCTCGAGTAAAGCATTAAATAAAGAGAATTTAGACGAATAATCCGTTTTTATTACGGTTTTTAAACGGTATGCTTGACACGTGTAATTTACAGTTGCTATAAACAGTGCAGGGATGTCACGGGGGGCAAGGAAAACATTTCAATTGTTCTTCGGATAAAAGATTCATAGGGGGGCCCAGTGTTTTGGCCCGTTAAGTATTTTTACAATAATTAAACGAAAGGATTTGATGTGAATAAATCAGAATTAGTAGAAGCAATGGCCGCTGCGGCTGATATTTCTAAAGCCGCTGCAGAGCGAGCATTAGATGGCGTTACAGCAGCCATAACTGGGGCGCTCAAGGCTGGAGATCAAGTCACGATCGTTGGGTTTGGTAGCTTCCTGGTTGGAGAACGAGGAGAGCGTATGGGAAGAAATCCTCGGACAGGTGAGAGCATTAAAATTAAAGCTTCTAAGTCTCCTAAATTTCGGGCTGGTAAAGCGCTTAAGGATGCAGTAAACTAGCGCGCTTTTCGCAATTAACGCGGATAGTTTCTCGGAATCTTAAGTTCATACTTAAGATTCTTCGGGTGCTTAGCTCAGCTGGTAGAGCGTCGCCCTTACAAGGCGAATGTCGGGAGTTCGAGCCTCTCAGCACCCACCAGACCGTTGTTAAGGAGTGGTAGTTCAGTTGGTTAGAATACCGGCCTGTCACGCCGGGGGTCGCGGGTTCGAGTCCCGTCCACTCCGCCAATATTAAAAAGGCGAACGTAAGTTCGCCTTTTTTGTTAATCTACGTCATTGATAATTTAAGACAGTTTTTTAGGTCCCCCACATGTTTGACTTCTTAAGTAAGTACAAAATATTCTCGCAGGCGATACTGGTTTTAATTGTTTTGACGTTCGCGTCTATTGGTGTCGGTTCTTATTTTAGCGCCCGTAATTCAGCAGAGATTATTGCGGAAGTTGGGAAGTCAGTAATCTCGCGTCAGGAATTAGCCATGATGGTCAGCCAGGAGCAAGATCGGCTCCGACCTCAGACTCAAGCAAACCCTCAAGCGGCTGAGTATCTGCAAACTGATGAATTTAAAAATTCCATACTAAATAACATGATCGAGCGCCGTTTGTTGCTGAATCAGGCCAGGAGTATGGGCATGATGGTATCTCCTGAGGAGTTGACAGAGGTGATTGGAACTGTTCCCGCATTCTTTGATGATTCAGGTCAGTTTTCCGTCGAAAAATATGAACGACTCTTGCGCGCGCAAAATTTAATGCCAGCCGAATTTGAGTCCCAAATCGAGCAAGATTTGTTGGTGGGGCGCCTACAAAACGTTATCACTCAGAGTGCTATCGTTTCAGACTCAGTCGTGAGTCGGTTAGTCAGGCAGCGTGGTCAGCAGAGAGAGGTCAGTCAGTTAATTTTTTCTCCCGCTAAGTATCGAGAATCGATCGAAGTAACTGATGAAGATGTGCAAAAATACTTTGATGACAACAAGAATCTCTTCAAACTTCCGGAGCGCGCAAAGGTTGAATATTTAGTGCTCAATGAAGAGTCAGCTGCAGCTTCCGTCTCTATTTCTGAGGACGAACTGCGTCAGTCCTATGAAGATCGAATTGCTGAGTTCCAAGGCGTTGAAGAACGTAGGGCGAGTCATATATTAATTTCAGTGATAGAAGAAGGATCTGATGCTGAAAAATTTGCTGCTCGTTCGCGTGCGGAGGAGCTACTGCAAATCGTAAAGAGAGATCCTTCTCAGTTTGGAGCCTTGGCTCAAGAGTTTTCAAATGATCCCGGGTCCGCTGAAAGTGAAGGTGATCTTGGTTTCGTGCAACGCGGTCTCATGGTTGAGTCCTTCGATAAAGCATTGTTTGAGTCCAAAATTGGATCCATTGTCGGCCCTGTTGAGACCCAATACGGTTATCACATCATCCGTATCGATGACGTTAAAGCAGTCAACACCACATCTTTTGAAGACGCGAGGGAAGATATTGAAAAAGGTGTGCGTCAATCTAAAGTTGACGAGACGTATCTTACTGCAGCGCAAACATTTAGTGATCGGGTGTATACCGACTACGATAGTCTCACACCGGTTGCTGACGAATTGGGTCTTACCATACAAACCAGCGATTGGGTGAGTCGTGATAGCGCAGGTTACAACACGCTTCTCGAAAAACCAGAGCTCCTGCAAGCTATATTTTCTGCGGAGTCACTGGAAGAGAAACGCAATACGCAGGCCTTTGAAGTGCAGCCTAAAACCTTGGTGGCTGCGCGGGTGATTGAGTATGCGCTCGAAGAAGAGATGAAATACGAGGATGTTTCAGGTGAGATTAAGGATTTTCTTAAATCTCAGGGGGCTCTCGATAAAGTCGTTGCGGAGGGTGAATCTACTCTCGCTGCCATTCAAGGCGGTGAGGAAGCCACTGGAGGTGAGTGGTCCAAACCAGGGATGGTGACTTTGGTCAAGCGGCAAGGCCTGCATCCGGAGGGACTGAGAGCCATTTTTGGCGTCTCCAAAGATGAATTGCCTGCTCATGTAGGGATGACCATTGATGATGGTCGTTATGTCATCTTTCGGGTAACCAAGGTTGTTGATTTAGAAGATGTTACAGAAGACGATTTGAGTACTGCCAAAAGGCAGTTAGCTGAGATGCTCATGCAGCAACAGATGAGCGCATACATTGGAAGTCTGCGTGAAAATGCGAATGTTCGTATTAAAAGCGACTCAGAGAGTCTTAAGTAACTAAGTTGGTTGCCGGATTAGTCTAAGGGGGCTACTCCGGCAGTGTTAAAACCTGCATCTACGTACGTTATTTCGCCAGTAATGCCGCTTGCTAAATCACTAAGAAGAAAAGCAGCGGCGTTCCCAACTTCCTCGATGGTTACATTTCTTTTCAAGGGGGCTGTTTTCGCTGCAAATGACAGTAGTTTGGAGAAGCTTCCAATACCTGCGGCAGCCAATGTTTTGATAGGGCCTGCAGAGATCGCGTTGACCCGGATATTGTCGGAGCCAAGGCTATGAGCCATGTAGCGCACATTAGCTTCAAGACTGGCTTTTGCCAAGCCCATGACGTTGTAGCTGGGAAATGCTCGTTGAGACCCTAAATACGTCAATGCCAGTAGTGACGCATTGCGTCCCACCATCAATGGATGAGCTGCTTGAGCGAGAGCTGAGAAGCTGTAAGAGCTGATGTCATGAGCAACTTGAAATGCTTCCCTTGTCACGGAGTCAAGATAGCTACCGCTTAATGATTCTCTTGGCGCAAATGCAATTGAGTGCACGAGTCCATCAAGGTATCCCCACTCAGTTTTTAATGACTCGAAAAGTGCATGAATTTCTTTGTCGCTGCCAACATCGCAGGGGAGTACGAGGTCGGTATTAAAGTCCTTCGCAAGATCTCTAACTCTTTTTTCTATTTTCTCACCGCCTGCGTAACTGAACGAGAGGGTAGCCCCCTCCCGAATAGCCGCTTTAGCAATGCCATAAGCGATCGACCGGTTACTCAGAAGTCCAGTAATTAATAATTTTTTGTCAGTAAGGAGTCCCATTGATTTACCATTTTATAATTGTGATCGTTATTTTAACGTCCTAGCATCTGAGATACACTGGGAATTGTAAAGTCTTTATAAATGACTAATTTTTGAGCTACTCGTATCGAGGATCCACTCAGATTGTTCCACGTTTTAAGCGCCTTGATGGATGCTCTCTAGCATTTAGCAATTCCAGAGAGCGTATCTCCCGATTTAATTCGATAAACGATCTCTTTGCCATACAGTTAGTTGGGTTGAGAGAACTCAGGAAATTGCCAGGTTTCGTTTAGATTCGAGGGCTCTGACTCAGAGGCCCAAGGCACGAGTATCGATTGACCTGTCCGTATCGGGAAATCTGGTTTTAAACCATTGATGGTGCAGAGCTTGTCGAGGCTGATGTTGAACTGTTTAGCCGTCTGAGAGAGCGTATCTCCTTTTTTGAATTGGTAGGTCCCCCAACTCAGTAATTGGGCATTATGATTATTTAGATTCTCTTTAAATATTTCCGTCCGATCGCTCGGTATGAGCATTAAGCCCCCCCCATTTGTTGTGAAGACTGGGCGATTATGTGACGGGTTCAGCATTTCAAATTCTTCTATATCAATTTCTGCAAAGTTAGCGGCTAATTTTATATCTATTAGGGTAGAGACCTGTACAGGGGTGAAATAGGCATAGTCCGCCACATGAGGTAATGCCAGAGAACCTGAGTGCGCTGCAAGGATAATATTTTTAATGGCTTGTAGTTTGGGGACATAATTTATTGTCTCTTCTGGCATTTTTAGGTCGAAGTATGTGGTTCCTTCGCCTCGCTTCTTGTGGCGTTCAATCGATCTCCTCAGCCCATTTTCTCCCCAATTGTATGCCGCCAAAACAAGCTGCCAGTCGTTAAACTCAGCATGCAATGCTTCAAGGTAGTCAAGTGCTGCTTTAGTTGAAGCAATAACATCTCGACGCTCATCACGCCACCAGGTCTGTTCTAGGCCGTAATTTTTTCCAGTGGATGATATAAATTGCCATAGGCCAGCGGCGTGTGCTCGAGAGTAGGATACCGGGTAGTATGCGCTTTCGACCATGGGTAATAAGGCCAATTCGGTTGGCATATTTCTTTTTTCTATTTCGCCTAGGATGTAGTGTATGTACTTCTGACTGCGGTTAAAGATGCGTGCTACATAATCAAGATCACTCTTGTAGCGTTCTTCGAAATTATGCACACGCTTCCCTTGAGCGTTTTTATGGATGAATAATTTTTGATCTATTCGTATTAACGATCCGTTTAATTTATTCCATGTTTTTAGTGATTTTACGGACACTCCATAGCGTTTAGCAACGCCAGAGAGTGTGTCTCCTCGCTCTACTCGATAGATGATCTCTTTTTCACCATAAAGGATGTCGGGCATGCCAAAGCCGTCTATGATGCGGGGCCAAATGCTAGGGATTGAGTCCAGTGATACTTTCTGCGAGACATTTTTTGTATCTAGATCGATATAGTTAAACGACCAGAAACTTACCGTTTTTATGTCATGCTCAGTGAGGAATTTTTGAACAATTTCTTGATCATTCTTGTCAAGAGCCGTATCCGCAAGAGTAGTATTTAGTGCGAGACAAGCAACGAGGGCTGAGATTAATGACAATGTATTTTTGAGATGCATAATTGTGGCGCTATTCAAACAGCGATTTTGAGGCTAAAAATCATTTTTCCATTTTCTTATCGTAGCAAATACTTCTATCGCGTTAGAGAGAGTTTCGTGCGTCTTAGCTTGCGCCGCTTGGATAACCGTTGGTTCGTTACATCGAAGGAATGGGTTCACGGATTTTTCGAATCCAATTGATGTTGGGAGGGAAACTTGTTGGTTCGACATTTTAAAATTAATCAGATGCTCATAATCGGCCAATGCTGAGTTGTTCGGTTCCACTGCGCGAGCAAATTTAATGTTGGATAGCGTGTACTCATGAGTGCAGTAGACCTCAGTAGAGTCAGGTAAATGCGCAAGCTTTTCCAGAGATTGAAACATTTGTGGGGGAGTGCCTTCAAAGATTCTCCCACAGCCACATGAGAACAAGGTGTCCCCACAAAACACCCGTTGATCATCAAAATAGGCGATGTGTCCCGACGTGTGTCCAGGTATATCAAGGATGTTAAACGTGAGGTCTAATTGGTCTAACCTCACTTCATCGCCTTCAACGAGTTGGTGCGTTATCTTAGGAATACTCTCGGTCTTAGGCCCATACACAGGCACATTACAATTATCAATGATATTCATGATCCCCCCGACGTGATCGGCGTGATGGTGCGTGATCAGAATAGCAGATAGAGTCAGTTTTCTGGACGCTAAGAATTCCAGAACGGGTTGTGAATCACCGGGGTCAACAATCACTGCGTGCGTTTGATTATGGATTGTCCAAATGTAATTGTCTTGGAAGGCCTTAACCGGATAGACTTGCGTATTATTCATATGCTCTTATCTTTGATGCCAACAGATTAAATGTCAACACGTGAGGATAAAGAAAATTTAGTGGATTGTTTTTCTGGGTCTTTAGGAAAAGATCTGCTGGGTGCAGAGCGGCCCATATTTGACGATATGGTCTCAGATGTTTTTGGATTTAACGCTGTTCAAGTTGGTTTTCCTCAGCACGACTTTTTGGCCCATAGTCGTATTCCTAATAAGTTTGTGATGTCTGAATCGTCCTTCGGTCAGATTCGAGGGCTACCTCATCAAAATCCCATAAAATCGAACTCAATAGACTTGGTGGTTCTACCGCATGGTTTAGAGTTCAGCATAAACCCACATGGGGTTGTCAGAGAGATTGAGAGAATTCTGGTGCCTGGTGGTTCGCTGGTGCTGTCAGCATTTAATCCTATGAGTCTTTGGGGCGTGCGTCACCTTTTGAAGAAATGCACGGTTAAGGGAAATGGTGTTCCAACGGAGTTGTTAAGTTTGTGGCGCGTTAAAGATTGGTTAAAGTTGTTGAGTATTGAAGTAGAGGCTGGACGGTGGGGATTTTATCGTGCGCCTGTCCATTCTGACAAATGGCGTGAGCGGTTTTTGTTTATGGAGTCTGCGGGAGATCGATGGTGGCCTATATTGGGTGGGGTTTATATGCTTAAAGGCGTAAAAAAAGTTCGAGGTATGCGTTTATCAATAGATCGTTGGCCTTCTTACCGGTCGGTTCGACCCGCGGTCGGATCAACGCATAAGGAAACTGCAAAGGTGATTGAGCTTGGTGGGGTGGATGAATGACGGCTAAGAGTGCAATTGATATCTATACTGATGGTGCGTGTAAGGGCAATCCTGGTCCTGGTGGATGGGGAGCGTATCTGATATCTGGAGCGCATGAAAAGGAAATATTCGGAGGTGAGGCTGAAACTACAAATAATCGGATGGAGTTAACGGCGGTAATTGAGGCGCTACGAATGCTCAAGAATCCGTCAAAAATTCGTTTATTCATTGATTCGCAGTATGTTAAAAATGGTATTAATTTGTGGATTTCAAACTGGAAGAGGACGGGTTGGAAAACAAGTAATAAAAAACCCGTGAAAAACGTTGATTTATGGATGGTGCTTGATGAACTCGTCCCTCGACATGAGATCGAATGGATATGGGTAAAAGGGCATGCTGGGAATTTAGGTAATGAGCGCGCTGATGATCTGGCTAATCGAGGCGTCCCGATTTGAATCGAGTGATTGGTCTTATATTAAGGAGCATTGCGTGCGTTACGTCATTTTAGACACCGAGACGACAGGCCTGAGTCCGGCAAACGGCCATCGAA
>ERZ890510.2434-NODE-2434-length-10551-cov-72.125191_pt1 | contig 10551 bp, 10 predicted proteins | sample MGYA00521265_ERZ890510 | MGnify/ENA primary metagenome ERZ890510 (study PRJEB32303, sample SAMEA104408624) | aquatic metagenome | biome: Brackish water; feature: Chemocline; material: water | place: Baltic Sea | collected 2014-10-26T21:54:00 | depth 110 m ...
AAAATTCACGACCGCCGTTGGATCATCTTGCTGGTGCTGTGCATCAGTTTGTTCATGGTTGTGGTTGACAACCTGATCATCAATGTTGCGCTGCCGACATTGTCGCGAGAACTTGGCGCGACAACGAGTGGATTGCAATGGATCGTTGATTCGTATGCGCTGGTCTTCGCATGCTTGCTATTGGCGTTTGGTGGCCTTGGTGATCGCTTTGGGCGCAAAGGCGCAATTCAAGTTGGCATGATCGCCTTTGTTGGCTGCTCGGTGTGGGCATCGTTTGCAACATCTACTTCTTCGTTGATTGTTGCTCGCGGCGCAATGGGTATTGGTGCTGCAGCAATTTTTCCGGCGACACTCGCAATTATCATCGATGTTTTCCGTGATCCGATTGAACGCGCGAAAGCGATTGGTGTTTGGTCTGCGGTCTCGGGAATGGCCGTTGCATTTGGGCCAATCACCGGCGGGTTTTTGTTGGAGCACTTTTTTTGGGGTTCGGTATTTCTCGTCAATGTTCCGGTCGGTGTAATTGCGTTCATCCTTGGTGCAATCTTTATTCCAACGTCAAAAGATCCAAATCCACATCGAATCGATTTTCCGGGTTTTGCACTTTCAATCGCGATGGTGGGTTTGCTGGTGTACACAGTCATTGAAGGACCACATCGCGGATGGACGAGCGTTGCAACATTGGCTTCGTTCGCTGGCACAGTAATTTTGTTCGCAGCATTCGTGAAGCGAGAGCTTTCAACCAACGAACCGCTTCTCGATGTTCGAGTATTTCGCAATGCAAGGTTGTCGGCAGCTACTGGTTCGATCGGCATTGCATTTTTTGTTTTGTTCGGGTTCACGTTTCTCGTAACGCAGTACTTTCAATTTGTACGCGGCTACAGCACTCTGTCGGCAGGTTTGCATACGCTGCCATTTGCGGTTGGGGCTGGTGTCACTGCGCCGATTGCTGCGCGACTTGCATTGAAATTTGGAACGAAACTGATTGTCGCAATTGGTCTCACCAACATGTCTATCGGTCTGGTCATTATCGGATTCTGTGGAGCAGATACTGCTTATTGGGGTCCGGTCATCATCAGCATGGTGTTTCTTGCCAACGGTCTGGCACTCGTTACTTCGCCAGCAACTGATGCAATCATGGGTGAATTGCCGCGCGAAAAGGCGGGTGTTGGTTCTGCAGTCAACGACGTGAGTCGTGAGGTGGGCGGAACACTTGGCGTTGCAATTAGCGGCTCAATATTTGCCTCGTTGTACGGTCCAAAGCTTGGTGAGTTGGTTGCCAAGTTCAATTTGCCAGCCGAGGCCGTGGCGTTAGCTAAAGAGTCGGCAGGTGCAGGTTTTGCAGTGGCCGAACGGGCCCCAACCCCGGAAGCGGCCGAAGCTGTACGCCAAGCAGTGAGCGATGCATTCATGCATGGCTTTCACACTGCATGCTTTACGGGTGCAGGTGTTGCGCTTGTCGGAGCAATGTTTGCTCTCAAATTTTTGCCAGCCCGCAGAGCCGTTATTTCCTTATAAACCACCTATCCCAATTGCGACTTTACCGTTTGATGCAGCGGCAACTAGCCTGAATCCCTTAGGTATTCATTAATTAGGGTTGTAACTCAAAGGGGAGAGACCGCCATGGCGAGAATCGTAAAAGCAGCGTTATTGCAGACCGACTGGACCGGCGACAAAGAGTCGATGATCGACAAGCACGAGGCAGCAGCCCGTGAAGCAGCCAAGCAAGGCGCACAAGTAATGTGCTTCCAAGAATTGTTTTACGGTCCGTACTTCTGTCAGGTGCAAGACCCACAATATTTTTCGTACACCGAGCCAATCCCCGATGGTCCGACGACGAAGCGCTTCCAAGCGCTCGCCAAAGAACTCGGCATGGTGTTGGTCTTGCCAATGTACGAAATCGTGCAACCAGGTTTGTATTACAACACAGCTGCAGTGATCGATGCCGACGGTCGTTACCTCGGCAAGTATCGCAAGCAACACATTCCGCAAGTTCCTGGTTTTTGGGAGAAGTATTACTTCACACCAGGCACCGGCGGATATCCAGTTTTTGATACAGCAGTTGGAAAAGTTGGCGTGTACATCTGTTACGACCGCCACTTTCCAGAAGGTTGGCGTGCACTCGGACTCAACGGTGCAGAAATTGTGTTCAACCCATCGGCAACAAGTCGCGGATTGTCGGAATACATCTGGCGCCTTGAGCAACCAGCTTCGGCTGTTGCAAACATGTATTACATCGGCGCGATCAATCGCGTTGGTATCGAGTCAGAGTACGGCACCGACGACTTCTATGGTCAGAGCTATTTCGTAGACCCAGAAGGAAAGTTTGTTGGTGAAGTCGGCGATGCATTCAAGCATGAACTCATCGTGCGCGATCTCGACATGGACAAGATCCGCATGGTGCGCGATCGTTGGCCGTTCTACCGCGATCGTCGACCAGACGCTTACCACGAAATTTCAGAACGTTAAATAACTGTTACATCATCTTTCAATCGAACACGAGGAAATATGGCACGCACACTGATCAAAAACGGAACAGTCGTTAGCCCAACCGGTCGGCATGAAGTTGATGTGCTGATTGAAGGCGAATCCATTTTGGCGTTGCTCGAGCGGGGCAAGTCCGACTCGCTCAACATCACTGCCGACAACGTGATCGATGCAACAGGCAAGTTTGTTGTGCCTGGTGGCATCGATGTACACACGCACATGGAGTTGCCATTTGGCGGCACCAATGCAAGCGATACTTTTGAAACTGGCACTACCGCTGCGGCTTGGGGTGGCGTTACAACCATTGTTGACTTTGCTGTGCAGCGCTACGGAGAAAATGTGCAAGAGTCGCTCGCTACGTGGCACAAAAAAGCCGCAGGCAATTGCTCGATCGACTACGCGTTTCACCAGATCATCGGTGGTATCGACGAGCAGGCGCTTGCCGACATGGATTACCTCGTAAAGAACGAGGGCATCACGTCATTCAAGCTGTTTATGGCTTACCCAGGCGTGTTTTATTCGGATGACGGCCAAATTTTGCGCGCAATGCAGCAGGCCAGCAACAACGGTTCAACCATCATGATGCATGCCGAAAACGGCATCGCAATTGACGTGTTGGTGCAACAGCACATCGCACGTGGCGAGACCGACCCGAAGTACCACAGCTACAGCCGCCCGAGCTTGCTCGAAGGCGAAGCAACCAACCGCGCAATCGTGTTGTCAAAAGTTGCAGGCAACGTGCCGTTGTACATCGTGCACATGTCGGCGTCAGAGGCGCTCAACGCATTGTCGGAAGCTCGTCATGAAGGTCTCAACGTGTTCGGCGAAACCTGCCCGCAATACCTCTATATGACACTCGAAGATCACTTGGCTCAGCCCGGCTTCGAAGGTGCAAAGTATGTTTGCAGCCCACCGATCCGCTCCAAGCACGATAAGCACAATCACCACGCCGATTTGTGGAAGGGATTGCGGATGAACGAGTTGGCTGTTGTGTCAACCGATCACTGTCCGTTCTGCATGAAGGATCAAAAAGAATTGGGTATTGGCAATTTCTCGAAGATTCCAAACGGCTTGGGCTCAGTTGAGCACCGCATGGAACTCATTTATCAGGGTGTTGTGCAAGGCGAGATCACACTTGAGCGTTGGGTTGAAACCTGCAGTACATCACCAGCCCGCATGTTCGGCATGTATCCGCAAAAGGGCATCATTGCTCCTGGGTCTGACGCCGACATTTTGATATGGGATCCAAACGGTAAGACAAAGATTGGTGTGAATGACAAGCACCACATGAACATGGACCACTCATCGTGGGAAGGTTTCAAAGTGGATGGCAAAGTTGACACCGTTTTGTCGCGCGGCAAAGTCGTTGTCGAAAAAGACAAGTTCACAGGCACAAAGGGTCACGGCAAATACATTAAGCGTGGCCTATGCCAATATCTCAACTAAATTAAACCCCTAAAACCACTTAGCAGGAGAAGTTATGCAACGCATTAGTCATTGGGTCAACAACAAGGTTGTAGTTGGCACATCAGGTCGTACAGGCAAAGTGTTCAACCCGGCAACGGGCGAGCAGCAAGCAGAGGTCGATCTTGCGAGCACCGCAGAAGTTGACGCGGTCATTGCAAAATCGAAAGCAGCCTTTCCTGAGTGGCGTGCAACCGGCATGTCGCGTCGTGCAGAGATCATGTTTCGCACACGCGAGTTGCTCGATGCAAACCGCAAAGAACTCGCTACATTTTTGACACTCGAGCACGGCAAAGTGCCAAGTGACGCACTCGGCGAAATTGCGCGCGGTATCGAAAACATCGAGTTTGCTTGCGGTATTCCGGCATTGATGAAGGGTGGCTACTCAGAGCAGGCATCTGGTGGAGTCGATGTCTATTCAATCCGTCAGCCACTGGGCGTTGTTGCTGGTATTACGCCATTCAACTTTCCTGCAATGGTGCCAATGTGGATGTTTGCAAATGCAATCATGTGCGGCAACACATTTATCTTGAAGCCAAGCGAAAAAGATCCTTCGGCATCGATGTTTATTGCCGACTTACTGCGCCAAGCTGGCTTGCCAGACGGCGTATTCAACGTTCTACATGGCGACAAAGAAGCTGTAGATCGCTTGCTCGTCCACCCAGACATTCAGTCGATTTCGTTTGTTGGTTCAACACCAATTGCAAAATATGTGTATGAGACCGGCACAAAGAATGGCAAGCGTGTGCAAGCACTTGGTGGTGCAAAGAACCACATGCTCGTGTTGCCAGACGCCGACCTCGACATGGCAGCCGATGCTGCAGTGAGCGCAGCGTATGGTTCGGCAGGCGAGCGTTGCATGGCCATTTCGGTTGTGCTTGCAGTCGACTCGATCGCTGATGCTTTGATCGAAAAACTTGCGACACGCGTTCCAAATATCAAAGTTGGTCCCGGCACCGATCCATCTGCAGAGATGGGCCCATTGATCAGCCGCGAGCACCGTGACAAAGTTGCGAGTTACATCAATAACGCTGCAGGCGAGGGCGCAACTGTCGTGATCAACGGCACCGACAAAGCCAAAGATGCCGGTTTCTTCTTGAACCCAAGCCTCATTGACAACGTCAAGCCAGGCATGAAGTGCTACGACGAAGAAATCTTCGGACCGGTTCTGACCGTTATGCGCGTCAAGAGTTATGCAGAAGGTTTGCAGACCATCAATGACAACCAATTTGGTAATGGCACAGCAATCTTCACCCGCGATGGTGGCGTTGCTCGTCAGTTTCAATACGACGTGCAGGTCGGCATGGTTGGCATCAACGTGCCAATCCCGGTTCCTGTGAGCTACTACTCATTTGGCGGCTGGAAGGCTTCGCTGTTTGGCGACCAACATATGTATGGCCCAGAAGGCATCAACTTCTTTACGCGCGGCAAGGTCGTCACTTCACGTTGGCCAGACCCACGCACTTCGGCAGTTGATTTGGGCTTTCCAACTAATCGCTAGAAGTTTTTAGCAACGTTTTTTGTAACTAGTTTTGTTATCAACGAGGGGAGAGTTATGGACATAGGTGTAGTACTACAAACGACCCCACCATCGGCGCGCGTGATCGACCTTGCAAAAAAGGCCGACATGTATGGCTTTTCGCACGTATGGACTTTTGATAGTCACATTTTGTGGCAAGAACCGTATGTGATTTATAGCCAGATCTTGGCCGAGACACGCAACGTCATTGTTGGACCAATGGTCACCAACCCTGCAACGCGCGACTGGACAGTCACTGCCAGCATATATGCGACGCTTAACGAGATGTATGGCAACCGCACTGTGTGCGGAATCGGTCGTGGCGACTCTGCTGTGCGCGTTACAAACGGAAAGCCAACAAACCTTGCAACATTGCGCGAGAGCGTTCATGTCATTCGCGAACTTGGCAACGGCCGAGCAGTTGACTACAACGGCTCGAGCATTCGTTTTCCGTGGGCTTCCAAGAGTGAACTTGAAGTATGGATTGCCGCATATGGGCCAAAGGCTCTTGCGCTCACCGGAGAAGTTGCTGACGGATTTATCTTGCAGCTCGCCGACGCAGACATTGCGCAGTGGACAATCAAGGCTGTGCACGAAGCCGCTGAGCGCGTAGGTCGTGACCCAAAGAGTGTCACGATTTGTGTTGCTGCGCCTGCGTATGTTGGCAACGACATCACGCACATGCGCGATCAGTGCCGTTGGTTCGGTGGCATGGTCGGCAATCACGTTGCCGACATCGTCGAGCGTTATGGCGACGACTCTTCAGTACCAAAAGCACTAACCGATTACATCAAGGAACGAAAGGGTTATGACTACAACGAACACGGTCGTGCGGGCAACAGCCACACCACATTTGTTCCAGACGAGATCATCGATCGCTTTTGCATATTGGGTGATACCAACGAGCACATTCGTCGACTGACTGAACTCAAAGAACTCGGAGTCGATCAGTTTGCTGTGTATTTGCAACATGACGGCAAAGAAGCAACTCTCGAAGCGTATGGCGAGACGATTTTGCCGGCGATACAGGAGATGAGCAAAGCCAGGCAATGAATCGTTTTGTCCGACGCGCTGCATACCGGACCAGCATGTTCTTGCTGTCGGTAGTACTCGTTGTTGCGTTATGGGAAATGTACAAAGTTGTGGGCCCGCAAGATGGTGGAAAGTTGTTTGGTGCAGGAGTATTACCTCGCTCGAATGACACGGCAATGCCGCACGTCTGGACAATGCTCAGCCGTTATGGCCGACCAGAAGTACGCGGCTCCGACAAACGTGTGTGGGTAGTAGTACTCGCTGGTGCTTGGTTTTCATTTCGCTTATCAATCGTCGGTTTTTTGCTCGGCTCTTCGATCGGCGTTGGTCTTTCGGTATTGATGTCACGTTTTCGACTCGTCGAACGTGGATTGTTGCCATATCTCGTTGTGTCGCAAACAGTTCCATTGATCGCACTCGCTCCGCTTGTTGCACTGTGGGGCGGCAAGCTACACATTTTTGGTTTTGAGTGGCCACGCTGGTTGTCAGCAGCGGTACTTGGTGCATTTTTGTCGTTCTTCCCAATTGCGGTCGGTACCCTTCGCGGGCTTGCGAGCGCGCCCGCCGCATCTGTTGAACTTATGGAAAGCTACGCAGCGTCGTGGAAGCAGATTTTGCTCAAGCTTCGTTTTCCATCAGCAATTCCATACATGATTCCTGCTTTCAAGCTCGGTGCATCAGGCTCAGTGGTCGGTGTAGTGGTTGCAGAGATATCGACTGGCCTCAAAGGCGGCATCGGACGACTCATTATTGAGTACGCGCGCGAAGCAACAGCCGACCCAGCCAAGGTATTTACCGCAGTGTTTGGCGCTGCGGCACTTGGGCTCACGATGGCAGGAGTAATTGCAATCTCAGATGTGTATTTGATGCGTAATCGACCGAAGGAGACCAGCTCATGAGTGCGGTTCAAGTAACAGGAGTAAGCAAGATCTTTAATCAGGGCACACCAAAGCAGGTGGATGCGTTGATAGATGTCAATTTGACAGTCGAGCCTGGTGAGTTTGTTTCACTTATTGGGCCCTCTGGCTGTGGCAAGAGCACGTTGTTGCGACTAATCGCCAACTTGCTTGAGCCAACAACAGGTTCGATCACGGTGAATGGCAAGTCGGCTTCTCAGTCGCGTCTCGATCAGGACTACGGCATGGCCTTTCAACAAGCAGGTTTGTTTGACTGGCGCACAGTTGCAAAGAACATCGAGTTGCCACTCGAGCTCAAGGGTTGGGACAAAGAAAAGCGTGCAGCACGCGCACAAGAAATGTTGGAGCTCGTCAAACTGCCAGAGTTCGCCGAGATGTATCCGTGGCAGTTGTCGGGTGGTATGCAGCAGCGCATCGCAATTGCTCGTGCACTCGCTGCACACCCGCCGTTGTTGTTGATGGACGAACCGTTTGGTGCGCTCGACGAAATGACACGTGAATACATGCAAGGTGAGTTACTGCGCATCTGCGCAGAGACATCCACGACAGTCGTTTTTGTAACGCACTCGATTCCCGAAGCGGTGTATTTGTCTAATCGGGTTGTTGTGATGTCGCCGCGTCCAGGCCGTATTACCAACCTGATTGATGTCAACCTTGGCGCAAAGCGCACAGAAGATACACGAGCAGCGGCAGATTTCTTTACTGGAATCACCGCAGTGCGCGAAGCACTTCGAGGTACGCATGCCGATCACGCAAATGCCGGTGCTGTTCGTGGAGTAGAAGATCGCTGATCATGATTAACGCAAATCGCATCCGACGAATTTTGCCGCCGCTTGCTTTTGGCGTGGCGTTTTTGTCGTTGTGGGAAGGTGTCGTGCGGGGGTTCGATCTGAAGCCATATTTTCTTGCAGCACCGTCCAAGATTTTTGAGCAGTTCTTTAAAAACTTTGCACGTATCTGGGATGCAACTTCGGTTTCTGGCAGTAATGCGTTGATCGGGCTGATTGCCGGAACGGTGTTTGGTGTTGCAATGAGTTTCATGCTCAGCAGATATCGCTTCCTCGGCGAGTTGGTCACACCACTCGCGATTGCTCTCAATGCAATTCCAATTTTTGTATTGGTGGCAGTGCTCAACAACATGTATTCGATTACCAGCGAAATTCCACGACGCATCATGGTCTCGCTCGTTGTCTACTTCATCGTGCTCGTCAATGTGGCCAAAGGACTCACTCAGGTGCAGTCGACCCATGTCGAATTGATGAAGTCGTATGCAGCCAGCGACTTTGCAATCTTGCGCAAAGTACGGGTTCCCAATGCGGTCCCATACCTATTTACAGCGCTCAAAATTGCGGCTCCGGTCTCGGTTATTACGGCCTTCGTTTCCGAGTATTTCGGGGGCTCCCAGAATGGTCTCGGGAGCCGAATTACCAGCAATATCGCCAATTCCAAAAACGCCGCAGCCTGGGCCTACGTACTCGGAGCGTGCCTTCTTGGATTAACCTTCTACGCTGTATCCATAGTGCTAGAAAGCGCTGCCTCTCGGGGTGGCGTTGCAAGTAAAACCAACAACAACAAGTAGAGAGCTTCGGTTCTCGGGGGAGTACCAAACATGAAGAAGTCAAGCATCAAGCTCGCAGTTGCGGGTCTCGCTGCTCTGTCTTTGGTCGTCGCAGCGTGCGGTGGTTCAAGCAGTTCAACAGACACAACAGCAGCACCAGCAGCAGCCGAAGTAACAACAGATGAGTGCGTCACACCAACACCTGTCAAGTTGCAGTTGCAGTGGTTCACTCAGGCTCAGTTCGCTGGCTATTACGCAGCTCTTGAGAACGGTTACTACACAGACATGTGTCTCGATGTAACCATCCTCGAAGGTGCAGTCGACATCACACCACAGACTGTTCTCGCCAACGGCGAAGCAGACTTCGCAGTTTCTTGGGTCTCAAAGGCTCTTGCATCACGCGAAGGTGGAGCAAACATCGTGGACATCGCACAGGTGTTCCAACGTTCAGGAACATTGCAAGTTTCGATGAAAGATTCAGGAATTGCGTCTTCAGCAGACTTCAAGGGCAAGAAGATTGGAAACTGGGGCTACGGCAACGAGTTCGAAATCTTTGCAGCTCTGACCAAGGCCGGACTTGATCCAGCCAAGGACGTCACACTCATTCAGCAGCAGTTCGACATGTCGGGCTTGCTTGCAGGAGACATCGACGCTGGAGAAGCAATGACCTACAACGAGTATGCAATGGTATTGGAATCAATCAACCCAGCAACAAAGGCTTTGTACACAGCAGATGACTTGAACGTCGTCTCGTACGAAGACGAAGGTGTTGGAATGTTGCAGGACGCAATTTGGGCTGACGGTCACCGTTTGTTCGACGCCGACTACAACGCAACAGCAGTCAAGTTTGTTGCTGCTTCATTGATGGGCTGGGCATTCTGTCGCGATGACGCACAGGCTTGTACAGACATCGTTGTAGCAAAGGGTTCAAAGCTTGGCGCAACTCACCAGTTGTGGCAGATGAATGAAGTCAACAAGTTGATCTGGCCAGCACCAGCAGGTGTAGGCATGATCGACGAGGCAGCATGGACACGCACAGTAGATCTTTCGCAGACAGCGAAAAACCTCGAAGGCGGCACCGTGTTGACCAAGGCTCCAGATGCAGCAGCACACACGAATGAAATCGTGACTGCAGCACTTGCATTGCTCACCGAAATGGGAATCGACATCAATGGTGCAGCATTTGCACCAATCACTGTCACCCTGACCGAAGGTGGCAACTGAGTTCAGTAGTTCAGTAGTAAAAAAGGGCGGGTCGCTTCGGCGGCCCGCCCTTTTTGTATGTAACGGTCAATTACTTCAGTGAAATAGCGACCAGCCCACACACGAATGTGATGATCTTGATCCATTGCAGGCGCTCGATGCGATCAAACTGTTTGTCGATTCGATCAAAGCATTTGTCGATGCGCTGCATTGCAGTGCGCAAATCTCCACGATCGGCCAGTTCGTCCCATTTGCGATCAACTTCAGTATCGGTCATGGCTGCTCCTGTAAGTGTTTGGGTCATGCCACCCATGTGTGCGGGAGGTTGGCCAAAGTGTCACACAGGTCGTGCTCTGGCTGTCAAGTACCGA
>ERZ890510.2435-NODE-2435-length-10549-cov-4.643796_pt1 | contig 10549 bp, 3 predicted proteins | sample MGYA00521265_ERZ890510 | MGnify/ENA primary metagenome ERZ890510 (study PRJEB32303, sample SAMEA104408624) | aquatic metagenome | biome: Brackish water; feature: Chemocline; material: water | place: Baltic Sea | collected 2014-10-26T21:54:00 | depth 110 m ...
TCAACACGGCGCCTCAGTGGGGGCGCCTGCCTCATAGGATTCGAGTTGGGGGGCCTAGAGCGTGGCTCCAGCGCGTGACTTACAGAATGGACTTTAGGCGACCCGCCAGCGAGTGTCAATTCCCCTCTGATGACGTTTTTCGAATAGTGAGCACCGAGATTCGGTTTCGCAGTTTCGCGCGCCGCGTCACTGGGTGCATGAGCCCGCTCATGGTTTGCTGAAATATTACGAACTCCGCCGTCGGTTATGATTGATATCCTTTCTCGGTGCCATAGAATCTCTGTGTACCTTCGACACAAATGACAGCACTGCGAGGCGAAACCATGGCGGATGAAACGGTAGCCAAAGGAACGACCACCCGGCGAGGCTTTCTCAAACGAGCGGCGCTTGCGGGGGCTGCCGCGTCCGCGCTCGGATTGCTTTCTCGCGGCCCCTTCGCCGGCTCCAAGTCTGGTGACCGCTCCATCCCTGCTGGGTTGCCAGGAGCCGGGTCCATCTTTCAACCGAAGAATGACGGACGGCGCCAATAGCGGCCCTGCCAGCAGAAGAATGGTTCTCGCCCACTTTACCTTAAACAATGCAAACTAACGCACCGCGGGTGATCATCACGATTCCTAGCTTCCCCGTTGACCATGCGGCTACCGGCGTGTTTTGCGCCGCTTCGTGCTCCTCATCGCTTGTCGTTCACTCGCCGGTCGGGATCGCCCGCCGACCGCAGATAGTCCAATAGCCCCGGCACTAGCTGTGCCGCCGTTGTGCGGGAGTGTTATCGATACGTTCCCGACGGATTACTCACTGCGAGCTATACAGCCTTTAACACAAATGCAAGAAATCTTGTGCATTGATTGGGGTGCACCCTGGGTTGACACTCTGACAGCCCCCCTTTACAGTCGGATGAAAGCCTCGTATACGATGAGGCGTCCATTTCTATTAACTGCCCTTTAGAGAGGGCCGACCAATAGGTTGAGGAGAAGGAACAGCGTGAGTCTGCCAACCCTACGCGTAGCACGATTCCCGATTAGCATCCTGATTACGGCGATGGTCCTAGTGGGCCTGTTGCTGTTCCCTGGGCCCGCTTATGGTGTCCAGACGGTCATCGGGGTGGTCTCTGGTTCCGTGTTACCAGACGACACGTCCGGTGACCCTCGGTACCTGCTAGGGGAGACCATTGTCTTCCCTGAAGCGCAGACGACTATCGAGTTCACTCATCCTGAAGAAGCAGTTATCACTGGTGTGAAACTGATTGTGTCTGGCCCGCAGGGCATGACGGTTAACTTGCCCGTCGATGCTGGAACCTTCACTGCCAGTCAACTACCCGATCCGTCCCAGGTGGTTGGTGACATGATGGTCACGGTAGTGCTTGACGAAGTGACCGGCCAGACCTTCGCGGGTTACGGCATCTTCGCAGGCTACGGGTACAAGTCGACCGCATCGACCGCGCGTATTCAAGTACCGCATCGAGTGGACTCCGCCCGTATTGCTTGACCCTCCTCCGACCTTTTCGCTGATCACTAACGGGGACACGGACACAGAGTTCGCGATTCCGCTGTTGTCGCCCCCATCTCCCATCACCGGAACCGTGCTGCCTAGCACGGATCTCGAGTTCACGATTCCTCAGGTTGGTGCGCCTTCCTTTGGAACCGTTCTGCCGAGCACGGTCGAGGCGTGGACCGGCGGCGACATACCCACAGTCGCTGTGACGACCAACGCTCCCGGCGGGTTGACCGCGGAATTGCCGAATACCACTGACTTGTCCCCTTACGGGTTCAACGTCCCCCAGCTGTCTGTGGGAGCGGCCCCTTCGGGCGTTGCGGACTTCCCCGACTCCAGCGCGGACTTCGACATCCCGCAGCTTGCGATAGCTGCCGCCTCTGGTGTTCCCGACGCTCCTGAGGCTTCGGTCGCATTCACCGTTCCTTCTAGCGGTATCGGGCGAGCACTTGGCACTGATGGCACGAATTTCTGGGTCGTTGACGATGGCGCAGGAACTGCAGGCGTGGATTTGCTGGTCAAACTGGACGCCTCAGGCGCGGCAACCGGAACGAGCATCGACGGCCCTAGCGGTTCGATCGAAGGTATCGCGTTCCTGAACGACCGATTGTTCGTCGCGGAAAGCCTGTTCCGTTGTTTCGATCTCATTGAGGTTAGTACTTGTGACCGGTCGCACCGCGTATTCCAGATCGATCCTACAGACGCCCCCACTTCGGAGGCGGAGTGGGCCGAGTCTAGCAAGACGATTAAGATTTTCAGTTTGGTTGATACCTTCGAGGAGATTGGTGGTATCACGGCAGAGGGTACGGGTGCTACCGGAAGCCTCTGGATCACCAACAAGAACGGCTGGCGCCTCTATAACGTCAACCAAACGGGTAGTGAGCTCAGTTCTCCCTTCCCGGATCGGTTCGTCGAGCGGATGGACGCCATCGCGTTCAACAGCTCTAACAACCTCCTGTACACCGTAGACAACGTCGCTGGACAGGTTTCCGCGTGGACGACCAGCGGTAAGTTCATTCAGAACTACAGCATGGTCATCGAAACGACCACGACAAAGGTTCCTGGCATCCGTGGTCTGACGTTCAAGACGGTGAGCGGCGCTGAAGTGCTGTTCATGGCGGCCAACACGGGCGATGTCTACCAGACATTCTTCCCGGCGACCGTGACAACCTCTCCCCGAGGAGTTGCGTATTCAGGTTCAACCTCCACTCCAGGCGAAGCGTTGTGGGTGTTGGTGGATGCAGAGCCGAAGGACAAGCTGCTGAAGGTTGACCCCAGTGACGGGTCGTTGATCACCAGTTTTGGTACCAGCGGCGCGGTCGACGCGCCAAGCGGCGAGACACAGGGAATCACCTTCTTCTCGTCTGCCCTATGGATCGTTGCGAATGACAGCGACACCCGAAATCTGTACAAAGTCAGCGCTACGACTGGCGCAGTCCTGAACACATATGACCTGCAGAACACCGCGAATATCTTTGACGACCTTGGTGGCATAACCAACAACGGCACGAACCTTGTCGTTCACACCCGCTCGTTCTTCAACAGCGTGTGGGAGGTAGACACGACCGGTCAGCCCGCAGGGCTCGAATCGGCATTCCCGTGCTGCCCGAGTTTCGACGGTGTCCGTGGCTTCACATACAACAGTGGCCGGTCGCAGTATTTCGGTGTCCGGAACTCCGATCTGGCTGTCTACGATGAGAATCTGAACTTCCAGTCTTCCAGCACGTTGACCCAATCCGCTGGCAGCATTTCGTCCGTCCGTGGACTGGACTTCAACGGTGACCTCCTCTACGCGGCTCACCTCGATGGCTCGACGGGAAAGATCAGCAAGAGCTTCCTTCCGACCATCGTGACCACGAAGCCGACCGGCATCGCGCACACGCCGTCGACATCTGTGTTCGGCGACGCGTTGTACATCCTGGTCGACGCTGAACCAGCGGACAGACTGCTCAAGGTTGACCCTTCGACCGGAGCGCTCATCACAGGCTTCAGCACCGATGGTGCCGTCGATGCGCCCAGCGGTTCGACAGCTGGTATCACATTCGTGGACACGGGCACCGCATCCACAAGCTTCTTGTGGATTGTTGCCAACGAAGGCAGCGGGTGCTGTGACACCTCTACGAAACTCTATAAGGTCAATCCAACCACTGGCGCGTTGGTCACTACGGTAACCGTGTCAAGTGCGTTTGGAGAGATTGGCGGCATCACTAACGACGGCACAAACCTCGTGTTGTTCTACAGGAACAACGCTGAGGTCTTGACGGTAGACACCACCGGGAATCAAATTTCCAGTGGGTTCCTCTGCTGCCCAAATAACGCCTTCGGCGCCAACGGATTTACCCGCCACACAGGCCGGAATCAGTACTTCGCGGCCAAAGGCAACAGCCTTTTGACCCTCTCCTCCAACCTTCAGGAGATTCTTTCTGAACAGAATCTGTCTGTTGACGGTTCGGGGCTTGCCGGGGCAGTCCAAGGCTTGGTCTTCGACCAAGACGTGTTTTACGTCGCTCGTGTCGAGTCGGGGGCTGGTAAAATCAGCGTAGGCAAGCTGGTCGCGAATGTGACCACTGACCCACGCGGACTCGCTTTCTCGCCGACCGGCAGCACCCTCTCTGGTCAGTCCATCGGAGAGGCACTCTGGGTTCTGGTCGATGGCACGCCACTCGACGTGATTCTCAAGGTCGACCCTACTACGGGAGCGCTGGACACCGGCTTCTCCACGGATGGCGCGGCTGACGCCCCCTCGAGCAAGACAGAGGGTATGACGTACCTCGCGGGTCACCTCTGGGTGATTTCCAACGGCACGTTCGGCGAACGGACGCTGTACAAGATCAAAGCAACCGACGGAACGGTCGCCAATACGTTCAACGTTGGCGGCTTCGTCTGGGATGACATCGGTGGTGTGACCAACGATGGAACCAACCTCGTCCTGTTCAGCAAGAACTCCCATCAAACGTGGACAGTTGACCAGAGCGGGGACTCTGTTTCCCAGGGCTACGTTCAGGGTGAGTTCGGCCCGGCAGGTTCATCCAACGCGTCTGCTTACCGAGTAGATGCAGGGCAGGTTGTACTCGGGAACTCCGGGAACCTGACACAGAATGTTGTCGAGAATGGCAACTCCATTTTTGCAGACGAATTTTCACCGAGTGGCGTGACCGGCATCAAGGGTGCGACCTTCGACGCTGGAACTGCTGGTGATGCAGCTGACGACGTCTTGTACGTCGCCCACGCTACCGGCAAGGTCTCCAAGACCGCCGTACCTGGTGACGTGTCCAACAAGCCTCGTGCTCTTGCGTACGACGCCGGTGCTGACGAGCTCTACATCCTCGTAGACGGCAAAGGCAAAGCGCCAGACCACATCGTTGTGGTCGACCCTAATGCCGGTTCTACCGTCACCCGGGACTTCCCGGCTCCAGACGACCAAACGCAGTCCATGACCTACCTGGACGGGTCGCTGTACGTTGGCTACAGCCACGAGGGCCAGACCCACATCGCCGTCCTGGATCCGTCTGACGGATCCACCACGGACAACCTGAACCCATTCTTGGGGTCGCCGATCGGGATGGCGAACAATGGATCACGGCTTTTGGTCACTGAGCAGAACTTCGGCCTGATCAACGTTGTGAACGCGAATAGCGGGAACACGATTCGGGATGTGTTCCTGTTCGACCCCAACAACCCTGCGAGAAACTTCTTCAACGAGAACTTCCAGGCGCTCGCATACAGAGCCGCAGAGGAAGAGTTCTTCCCGATCGCTGATGGCACGGTCTTCAGGTTTGATGCCGATGGCCGTTTGGTCGCGGAGTTCGACACCACTGGCCTGGGAGATATCCAGGGTGCGGTGTTCACGAGCGGAAAGCTGCTGATCGCTGAGGACGGCAGCAATTCTGTCCGCTCAGCCTTGGTGCCGCTGCCGACCGTAACGATCACCAATGACCCGCGTGGGATCGCCACTGACGGCACTTCGCTGTTCATTGCGGTGGACGCGGAGCCGGTCGACAAGATCATGAAGGTGAGCACCGCAGGTACGCTCGACACGAGCTTCGGCGAAAGCGCCAGTGGTGCCGCTGATGGTGGCGCCGTTGACGCGCCGGGTACGGAGATCGGTGACCTGACGTTCTTGGACGGTTCCCTCTACGCCGTAACCAACGACCTCCGGACGTTCAACGACGCGGGCGGTTCCTTCAGCGTCCAGTTGCCAGTGATCAGCGAGATTGACCCCGTCACCGGGCAGGAGATATCGCGACTGATGGTGCTGCGCGACTTCCCTGAAGGCGAGATCGACCCGAGTGTCGTGTTGTTCGACAGCGTGGGTGCGCTGGCTAGTGACGGCGATTCGCTGTTCCTCGGCGTATCCGCTGGCCCTGACCAGTCTGATTTCGCTAGCGGAATCGAAGGAGCTTGGTTCGTAGTCGACCCGGGCTTCACGCTCGGCTTTGACCCTTCATTCAATGCTAGTTTCGTCGTCGGCGAGCGGGTTGATGAGTTCAATGGCGTGTTCAGCCGAATGGACGGCTTCAGTGCATTCGAATTCACCTCAGGCAACGAGTTCCAGTATGGGGCTCGTTTGATTGGGGCCGGTGACGTAGGCAATGGTGCTGCGGACGCTGTGGCCAGGATGGGCGCAGACGACGGCGTCATGCGCAGTCAGTACGACCTGGCTGGTACCGACATTCAAGGCATGGCCTTGATCGGAATCAACCTGCTGCTGGCCGACGATGCCACGGACACCATTCTGGCGACATCGTTGCCGGAACGGACCGTCGAGCAGACGGTCGTGGGGGGCTACTCCAGCTCGCTGCGTGCAACAGTCGCTTTGAATGAAACAACGTTCCAGAACGAAGACAGCGCCACTCCCGCGTTGTTCAGCATCGAACGCTCACCGGACGTGCAGGTCAGCCTTGACCTCGCGGAAGGCTTCGTTGTTACAACTGGGGCCCAGACCATCACCGGTAAGGTGAGTGACCCGTCCATCGAATCGGTCGACGTTTCCGCCCAGTTGCCGTTCACGGAACTGTTGGCAGATGATGTGATCCTCGCGTCCTCTGGCGCATTGTGGAGTCTCTCGTCGAATGGTGCGGCGGTCTGGCACATCACCTGTGACGGTGACACCCCGGCACCGTTGTACCAGTCCAGCATCTGTTCGTGGCGTTACGGTGTACCAGGAGCGAGCGGATTTGACACGGGCGCAACAGCAAAGGGAGCGATGCAACTGGTGACGCCGATTGACGTTGCTGCTGACACCATCCTGGCGTTTGAGACCGTGTACCAAACGCAGCCAGATCCTGGTAATGACAAGAAACTTGTTCAGGTCGCGGTGGTTAGCCAGGACCTGCAGGGCAACGACGTGATTGGGGCGTTCGAAACCGTCGCCGCGGTTGTAGGTAGCCAATTTGTGGGTAGCACGCCGCCTAGCGGAGCCCATTCATCCTTCCAGTACCTAGGACTCAACCCATTCGTAAGCCCCGGAGCGGTAACCAGCTTCTCTCACTTTGAGATGGGACTGAGCGCGTTTGCGGGGCAACGGGTGGTCGTGAAGTTCGCGTTCAACAGCGTGAACGAGTTCAACAACACCGGTGCAGGTTGGTACTTGGATGACATCAAAGTAAGCGGCGCCGGTGCGACCACAGTGTCGGTTGGCACAACCCGACTCACGACCCCTGTCGTTGAGGGGGGCACCGTCTACTTCCGCAGTTTCAGTTCCAACTTGACGCTGAGTGAAGGGCCCAACGTCGTCAGCGTGAAGGCTGTTCAGCCATACAGCCCGTTCCTATCTGGGCAGACCAGCCGATCCGGGTTCTTGGATCAGACAGACCCATTCGTCGCGCTCAGTGGGATCGCGCCGGTCGTGAGCTCAACGAATCAAACGCTCACTCTGAATGTTACTGACCCGACTTTTGTACGGGTTGAAGTAACGCAGAGTGGGATCTCCCAGCCCGTGTTCGCTTCCACGACCCAAGGCGCCTTCGACGTCGCGGTGGTGTTGGCCGAGGGCGCAACGACATTCACCGCTTTTGCAGTGGATCAGGGTGGGAGAAATACGACGATATACCTGACCGTCAATGCTGACTTCACACCACCCGATGTGACCGTCGGCTACCGACCGATCATCAACAGCAACGGCGTCCGCGCCGGTGACCCGTTCTTCATCATGGTGGACGCGTCCGACGGCGCTGGCACCGTGGACACGGGTATCGGGTCAGTGATCGCAAGACTGCCAGGCGGGGCGACGGTTGAACTTGCTCCGATTGGCGATATTGACTCCGTCGTGAGGCTGAAGCATGGCCTGGACGCCTTCGCGTCCAGCACGACAACCCACGTGGGGATGTTAGAGGTTGAGCAAGGTACGCCGGTTGGATTCCTCCAGGTGATCGCGGATGCGGTTGATGGAGCAGGGATCACGGGTACCGGTCAAGTCAACGCCAGCGTCGTTGCAGGGCTGACTGACAGGTCCGTATACCTGGGTTCAGGCACCAACTACGTGGGCTTCCCGCTCGTGTTGAGCCCTGATGATTTGATAACGTTGCTGGATCAAGAGATCACTAACGTGAACCCACAGTTGGAAACCGACCTGGGACGACTCCCCAAGCTTTCCGACGTTGTCGAGATCATCTACGGCCATCAAGGTGGTACTGCAAACTTCTTCCAGTTCATACCAGGAGCTGGCGGAGCGAACACACTAAATACAGTTTCACCGTTCGACGGCCTGATCGTGAACGTGCGGTCGGTTCTGGGTACGACCGCCGTGTTCACCGAAGGAACTGTTTTCGGGGCGACGGTTCAAGTGCCGATCCGTTGGAACGCGTCGGGTGTGTTCCAGGAATCCGGTGCTGCACTCCCACCGTCTAAGGACTTCGCAGCCGGGTTCAACCTCTGGTCGCCACATGCAACCAAGAATGACCTGTTCGAGCGACCTGGGTTCCTGCGCGCCGCAGTCGTGGCCGGAGACGTAGCGGTTTCCGCGATCACACAGATCAACCGGATCGACGCGGTGCTTGATACTGACGAGCCCGGAAACATCGGAATTGAAGTCGAGAACCGGTTCCAGAGTTCTGGACCAGGTGATCTACTAACGATTATGAGGGCGTACTGGACGTTCATGGTCGCACCTGCCACCATCACCCCGTAATCCGGGATGACAACGGCACGACGATGGACAGGAGTTTCGGCGAGTATTCAAGGAGGCACAGGCCTTCGGTAGAGTGACCTAAAGGAAGCCCTCCTGTGAGCGCTGAATCGGAAATGATTCAACGCTTCAGGAGGGCTTCCCGTTCGTAAGACTACTGCTTCGCACACCAGAGTGTGCCGGACGAAGAAAACTTGATCAGAACGGCAAACATACTGCTTGCAGTGATGGTTCTGGCGCTGGGCGCGACGTTCGCACGGACGGCCGCGGTTCGGGCCATTCCTCAGCCCCCCATGGCCTTATTGGGAACCGCGCTCGTTGCGGGTAGCCCCGCCGTAGCTGGCCTCCCGATGGAGGCCAAGATCAGCGGGATTAATCGCGCGATATCGCAGTCCAATAGCGGCGGTCTGCCACGGACTGGCAGCGGTGGCTCAATTGGTTCGGGCTCAGCGGATGACTTCCAGGTCGCCGCAGACGGAAGTGAAACGGGAATCAATGGTGGGGTGAATGGTGATGCCATTTCATTCTTCGTCGGCGGAGAGCCAGCGAAGATTAAGGTGTTACGAAACCCGTCCGGCATCAGTTGCTCGAATGTCACGTTCCCTGCAGTAGGCACCTCTGGTCTGGACACTTATCCATTCTGCCTCGGCTCGGTCGCCGAGCTGGAGCTTTCAGCAGCCGCAGCGCCAACTGGCGGTGGTGGAGGCGGCGGAGGAGGCGGTGGCGGTGGCGGCGGATCACCTGATCCGACGGCAACGACCCCGCCAGCAGGGCCCGCTCCAGTAGGTGCGATATCGGTCGTTGCTCTCACCATCGATCCAACCGAAGTGAAGCCAGCTGAGCCGGTCTCGCTCTCGATGACCGTTGCCGAGACAGCAGGTGTCGCAGTCACGGACGCGCCCATCACTATTCGCGTGAACGGTGAAACAGATCAGGTGGTCACCGTTTCGTTGGACCCGAATGGCGCGACTATCGTAGGTGCGACCATCACACGCGCCGTGCCGGGTGGCTATTTGGTCGTGGTTGGTACCGAAGCGATACCGGACGGGCCATCTGGGCAGTTCGTGGTGATTTCGCTGGTCACGCCCACCCCAACTCCCGGATCCTCCGCAGGTAAGCAGGAGGTCGCGATCGAACGCGCGGTGGTGATCACCGAAGAGCAGACCGGCGCCGCGAGCGACGCCCTCAACACCGCACTGGGAATCGCAACGGGTGGTGGCGGAGAGGTCACGGTCGTGGCTGGGACAGTGACTGTTGATGTGCTAGAGCCGGGCAAGATTGGCTCACGTGTTGAAGTGACCGGTCTTACCGCCGCGTCGGTCATCACGGGCGACGTTGACCTCGTCATTGGAAACATGGAAGTGAACACCAACGATGGTGTGGGGATCGGTGAGATCCAACTCGCCACTGGCCTCAAGATTGTTGGGGACGTGACACTGGTTCCTCAAAACGGCGCGCTAGATGTCGTTTTCGACAACCCGCGATTGGTGGTTGAGCCCGAAGCTCCCGACGCGGGACAACTCACGGGTGGTAGCGCGGATGTGACGCAGATTGGAGTCGCGTTCAACGTTGGCCTAGAGAACCTCCCTGAAGGAGCTTCCCTAGAGATCGAATTCGCAAAGGACGCTGGCGCTTTCGTTGAAGATTCGACGGCGGTCTTTTCTTTGGCAGCGAGCGGAGCCGTGGCTGGAGGTGTGATCGAAAGCGCTGATGACATCGCTTTCACGGTTCAAGTCACCCGCAAGAACATTCAAAACTCGGATTTAGGGGACAACTCGATCCAGATGCAGGTAAACGCGGGCTGGGTTCGGGGCAAACAGGCGGCAGGTAAAACCATCGTCGTCACGAAGATTGGGAATGACGGAGCCGTGTATACGGCCGTGGCCTCCTGCGTGATATTGGGAAATACCGCTACGTGTACGGCAGTGTTTA
>ERZ890510.2437-NODE-2437-length-10542-cov-4.661009_pt1 | contig 10542 bp, 8 predicted proteins | sample MGYA00521265_ERZ890510 | MGnify/ENA primary metagenome ERZ890510 (study PRJEB32303, sample SAMEA104408624) | aquatic metagenome | biome: Brackish water; feature: Chemocline; material: water | place: Baltic Sea | collected 2014-10-26T21:54:00 | depth 110 m ...
CATCGGCCTCACCGCCGAAGCGGGCCTGGCCGGCATGCTCAGCGCGACCACTGTGTTTGTAATACTGGTTTCGCTGCGCGTGTTGTTCGCCACCACGGCGGCGTCGATGTTTCCGGTGATCTTCGCCTATGTCGCCGACAAAACCTCACGGGCAACCCGCACCCAAGGGTTTGCCATTCTTGGTGCGGCGATGGGGCTTGGCACGATCGCCGGTCCCGCGGCGGCGGCGCTGCTCGGGCGTATTAGCCTGACCCTGCCGTTCTACGCGGTCGTGGTTCTGGTATTCATCGTCTTGCTAATCGATTGGCGTGCCCTCGACAAGACTTTGCCGTCGCGTGTCGGCGCGGCAGCGCAGGGCTTTTTCTACCGCCCGCCGCTACGCCTTGTCCCGTTGTTGGTGATTGGCGCGATGATCTACGCAACGTTGGCCGCGATGCAGCAAGCAACCGGCTTTCGCATTCAAGATACGCAAAGCTTGAACGCAGCCGACACGGCAACCTTCGCCGGCCTCGCCCTCATGGCCTCGTCGGTCATGGCCGTCGGCGTGCAGGCCGGCTTGATTCAATGGCTCAAGTGGCCGCCCAAGCGCTTGCTGGTCGTTGGCGCCCTGTGCGGTATCGCTGGCGGCATCTTGATGGCGTCGACCGAGAGTTACGCGATGATTGTTTGCGGCGTCGGCCTGTTGGGCGCCGCCTTCGGCATGATGAACCCGGCCTACACGGCGGCCATCACGTTATCTGCCAAACCAGGCGAGCAAGGCGGCGTTCTGGGGCTCAACGGCACCGTCCAAGGCATTGGCTTCACCATCGGCCCATTGGTCGGCGGCGGCCTCTACCAAGTCTCACCGACGTTGCCTTATTGGATCATCGCCGGTTTCGCGGTGGTCAGCATCACCGTGGCACTCCTCATCCGAATGCCCGATCCAGCCGTCAGTTGACGCTCACGGTAAAGACCAGGAAATCGCCGTAGTCGTTCGCCGCGCCGAGCAATGCTAGTGCGCCGTCGAACGATACAGCCGCGGTGTAGGTGTCGCCGCCGATACCTGACGTGGTCTGAATGAACGTTTCTGTATCGCCGGCAAACCCGATTGGCGCGCCGCTGCGGTACAAGACGAATGCAAGGCTGTCGGTTGTGCTTGTGCTGTAAAAGCATGGCGCGCTGCAATCGCCGTTTGATACGTTGTCGGATCGCACGGTAACAAGGTAGCCCGCCGGGCTATTGGTGCGGACCGTAACGTCCGCGACCTTCAGCTGGGGCTGAGTAACGGCCAGATCAACGGCGGACGCTGCCGGCGTCGGCGTCACGCTGATGTCGAGAATCAACGGCACCGTCCCGGTCAGGGTCAGATTGGCAAGCGTCGCTCCAAAGGCGACCGTCGCCGAAAGGACCAACAACCAAAACAACGTCACCAGACACTCCGGCCCGCGCCACCAAGACGCGATCGAATGGCTGTGCTGATGACGGTGTTCAGCGGTTGGTGTCAATGTCGGTATGGGCCATCCTCAAAGCGTAGGAAGGAACCGCCCATTAGTCATTGATCGGGCGCAACAATTATGGGTTGTCCCAGCCCGCTGTCCAAAGCCGTTTTCGCGCCAGTCGGCGGCAAAGTGTGTGTGTTTGCGACCTCTGGTAGGTGGCGCGGTTTTCTACAACCTCCGTGCTAGCACGGCCGCATCGCGCGTCGCCGCCCAGATCGAGCGTGGCGCGACGCAGTCGCCGATGGCGTGCGCGTCCTCAGGCACCGCACGCGCGGTGGTCCCAGTCGCCATGACCACCGCATCGAACGGGCCCAACGTGCCGCCGCCGCGCAAGGTAGCAACCCCGTCGGTCAGCCCATCGACCAATGTGCTTGCATGCACCGTGATCCCAGCGCCGCGAATACGTGCCGAGACGTCAAGCGATTCGAAGTTGTAATCGAGCTCCGGCGCGCCGAGCGCGACTTCCGAGGTGGTGACATCCACTGAGGTAACGTCGGGCGTGGCCGCAAGGGTTTCGCACAACGAGACCGCGGGCCAGCCACCTTCTTCGTCGATCACCAGTACCTTGCCGGAAACGGCCGCGGTGCCGGCCATGATCTCGCGGCCGTGCGCCAAGCCGTCGGTGCCCGGGATGCCGGTGCGCAAGTGTGGTCGGATGCGCCATATTTGCGTTGGCCCGGGTTCACTGCCGACCGCCCAAACCACCTCATCTGCAGCCGGCGGTTTATCCGCCGTGACCGCCGCGCCGAGATGCACCCGCACCTGCAAGCGCTGCAATTCGTTTTCCCACCATTGAATTGCCGGCAGCATTTCGCCGCGATGCGGCGCCTCCGCTGCAAGCCGCATTTGCCCGCCCAGCTGTGGCAGGGACTCGTACAATTCGACGCGGTGGCCGCGCAACGCTGCAACGCGTGCTGCTTCCATGCCCGCCGGGCCACCGCCGACGACAGCGATGTGTTTGGGTTTGGCCGCCGGTTCGAGGGCGGCGATCTCGGTCTCGCGCCCGGCTACCGGGTTGATGATGCAGGTGCCGGGTTGGCCCCGCGTCACGAAGCCAAGGCAACCCTGGCTGCAACTCATGCACGGGCGGATCTCGTCCTCGCGGTCCTCGACCAGTTTGCGCATCCAGTCCGGTTCGGCGATCCAAGTCCGTGCCATCGCGATCAAGTCGGCCTGCCCGTCGGCCAAAATCGCTTCGGCCTCGGATGCGGTGCGAATGCGTCCCGCAACGGTGATCGGGACGCTGAGATGTTTCTTAAACACCGCGGCCTCGTCGGCGATTTGCGGCCGCGGTCTGGTCATCGGCGGAATAGTCGCGCCCATCGCCCAATGCGAGCCGGTCAGCAGACTCACATAATCGACTAGGCCGCGCTCGGCCAGGTACTGCATGCAGGCCACCGAATCGTCGATGCCGAAGTCTTGGGGGTCGCTCGGTATCTCATGCGCGACCGAGGTGCGCACCCCAACCGTGATCTTGTCGCCCGCTGCTTCACGCACAGCCTCCAAAGCGTCGGCGACAATGCGCATGCGGTTCTCCAGGCTGCCGCCGTATTCGTCGTCGCGCCAGTTGATGCGGTGCGACATGAAGTGGCCTAGCAGATAGTCGGTCGCGGTCTGCACCTCGATGACGTCAACGCCGGCTTCGCGGCAGCGTCGCGCCGCCGCCCCGTAGCCCCGGACAATTTCGTGGATCTCTTTCTTGGTCAGAACCTTCGGCGTTTCGCGCACACGGAACGAGGGGATGGGCGAGGGGGCCACCGCAAACGGCGCGCCGCCGCGGTGGGGAATGTTATGTCCGCCGTGCCACAAGATGATGGAGATCGCCGCGCCCGCCGCGTGCACTTCCTCGGCCGTCTTGGCCAGCGACGGCGTCGCCGCATCGGTGATGACGGTGGCCGACGACGATGCGTTCTTGGTCGATTCATGCATTGGCGCGGACTCGATCCCGACCAACCCCGCGCCACCTTCGGCGCGCGCCACAAGGTAGGCGCGGTAGCGATCGGAAATGCCGGGCTCGAAGCGCGACAGCGACATGCTATGCCCGGGGATCACCGTGCGGTTGCGCAGCCGTGTCGGCCCGAGATCGAAGGGGGAAAAAAGATGGGGGTAGCGGTCTTTGGCGCTGGTCATGGCAAGCCTCCCTACGGCCCGCCGATCTTAGCGCAAGTGCGCGCGGAGTCTTACTTTACGGCGCCAAAATAGAATTTCAGCCCGCCGCCCCGGTCTGAACCCATGATCTTCTTGGGATCGACAGCGACATGCCCGACTGTGCCGGCCGAGGCCGCGGCGCCTGGGGCAAACGTCTGGAACACATCTGTGCGCGCAAAGCCCGCGCCGACGGCGAGGTCTTCTAGATCCAGATCGTGCACGGTGCCCCAGAAGGGCTCGTTATTGTTGTACGTGTCCCAGTCGTGGGTGAAGGCCTTGAACACGTCCATGCCGGCGAATTGCGGTTGCTCGGCATGCACCATCGCGCCGCCTTTGTTCAACACCCGGTGGCATTCGGCCATGATGTTGCGGATCGCTTGAGAGGCGGTTTCATGCAACACGGCATTGCTCACCACAAGGTCGAACGATTCGTCGGCGAAATTCAAATGTTCCGCGTTCTGCTGACTGAAATGCACGCCCGTGCCAACCGCTTCAGCCCGGGCATGCGCATAGCGCAGCAGTGCCGCGCCGACATCGACGGCTTGAATCTCCGCGTCCGGAAACGCGCGCGCCAGTACCGAAGCGGTCGCGCCGGTCGTGCAGCCTAATTCTAGAATGCGCCTTGGCTTGAGGTCGAGGAACTGTGTCCGCAAAAACGTCACGACCGACAGGCCGGAGCCTTCCATGTAGGGGCCGAGCAAGCCGTCGGTGTAGATAAAGGCGCCGCGATCGTAAAGCGCGCCCGAGAAAATGTCGCCGTCGGCAAGATCGGTTGAATAACCGCCCGGCATCGCATGATGATCGTTGCGTCCGATATAGCTCGGCATCGCCAGCGCTGGATCGAGGGCCAGAGTGCCTCGGGTCTTGCCGCTTGTGAAGTGATGGGCGCGGTCGCGCAGCGTGTCCCACTGGCGCTCGATGCTTTCGCCCACCGAATCCCACAGCATTTCCTGCGTCGTCCGCTGTAGCGCGCTGGACACTTGGAATTGGCCGTCGCGTTCCATTGCCTTGCGCAGTTCGTGGCGATCTTGCGGCGCGCGGCCTTCTCTCTTGGCGAAGGCCGGTGCAACGCGGTTCTCGTAGGCTGCGCGATTCCCCGGGGTCACCTGACCCATGACGTGCTTGGAAAAGCCGAACACAAAGCTCTGCCGCGCCGCTTCATCGTGGCTCGCTTCGGGCAGTACGCCGTGCTGCGCCTGTTTCACCGCCATCGGTCCCTCCGGGTTGATCCCCGGAGTGTGCCAAAGCTGCACGGGCGCGACAAGCCGGCTGGCGCTATGCTGGCGCGCTCACGGTCAATGGAACTCTGATGTCGACCCATCCACGCTATCCGCACCTGTTCAGTCCCCTGCGCCTCGGCCCGGTCGAATTGAAGAACCGCGCCACGATGGCGGCGCACGGCATGCGCCTAGGCGATGATAGCGGCGTTATCAGCCCCCGCCACCGCGCCTATATCGTGGCGCGGGCAAAAGGCGGGGCCGCACTGGTTAGCGCGTCGTCGCTCCCGGTGCATCCGACAAGCCAGACATTCGCCGGTTTGCAAATCCGCACGGCAGGCGACGACTTGATCCCGAGTTTGTCGGCAACCGCAGATGAGGTTCATGCCGCCGGCTCAAAACTCGCGATCACATTGTGGCACGGCGGCTACAACGTTACTTGGCTCGCTGGTCGCGCTGCGGTCGGTCCGTCGGCGGTCGCCAATTCAATGGGCCAGATTCCTAAAGTGCTGAGCATCGGCGAGATTGCCGAAATCGTCGCCGCCTACGGCGCAGCGGCCCGGCGCTGCTGCGACGCCGGTGTAGACGTCCTCGAAGTGCAAACCTCGACCGACTATTTGCTGGGCTCGTTCCTCTCGCCGGTGATCAATCGTCGTACCGATACCTATGGCGGATCATTCGAGAGCCGCCTGCGCATTGTGCGCGAGGTGTTGGCGGCTGTGCGTGAAAATGCCGGCGCGTCGCTCGCCGTTGGCATTCGCACCTCGATCGCCCATCACATGCCCGGCGCCGACGAGGACTACGACGCCGCGGCGTCCCTCGCGAGCGTGCGGGCGCTGCAAGATGACGGCTTGCTCGATTATGTCAGCTTGATGTCGGGGTCCTACCGCGCAGCGGCCCAAACGATTCCGACAATGGACCAGCCGCGCGCGGTGTTGGCAGATGCGGCGCACCTGTTCACCGACGAGCTTGAAATACCGGTCATCGTCGCGAACCGCATTCGCACCGCGCAAGAGGCCGAAGACATCGTTGCCGGCGGCGCGGCGCACGCCATCGCCATGGCGCGAACCTGGATTGCCGATCCCGATTGGGCCAAGAAATGCGAGGCCGGCGAGGACGCGCGTGTGCGTCCCTGTGTCTCGTGCAGCCAGGCGTGCCAGGGTTTCTTAGCGCGTGGCCTACGCGTCTCGTGCATCGGCAACCCGGTCGCTGGACGCGAAGTCGAGTTTCCCGAAATCGGAACCGCGTCGGTCGCCAAGGACGTGGCGATCATCGGCGGCGGTCCGGCGGGCTTGGAGTCCGCGCGTCTTGCCGCGTTGCGCGGTCATCGCGTCACAGTGTACGAAGCCTCGTCCCACCTCGGCGGCCAATTGGCACTCGCGGCCGCCGCACCCCATCGCGCCGAAATGGGCTTGCTCGTCGATTGGTGGGCCCGCGAACTTGATGCGCTTGGTGTCGTCGTGCGCCTCGATCACGCAATCGATCCACACCGACCGCCGGCGGCGGGTGCGGTGATTTGGGCGATCGGCGCGCAACCATCTCAAAGTGCCGTGGGCAAACTGCGTCCTGCATTATTTGACGGTATTCCGGGCTCATCGGGCTTGGCCCATGGGCGAGACGTTATTGCCGGGATCAACGCCGCAACCGGCAAGGTTCTCGTGCTCGACGAGGAGGGCGGCTGGCCCGCCGTGTCGCTGGCGGAAACACTGGCCGCGCAGACCGGCGTCTCGTCGGTCACCGTCGCGACAACGGAGGCCCAATTGGGGCTGGCCGAACTGTCATTGACGCGCGAATTGCCTGTGGTATCGGCGCGCCTGCGCGCCGCCGGGGTTACCGTCGTGCCCGGTGTTACGGCAAACCATGTCGGTGAGGGAATCGCAGTCCTGGCGGGCGGCCCGCGGCTAGGCCGGTTCAACACGATCGTGTTGTCCACCGGCACATCGGCGCGACCGACACCCGACGGCGCGCTAGCCGTTGGTGATTGTGTTGCGCCGCGGTCCGTGTGGGCCGCGACCAACGATGCGCTGGCTTTGGTTAGTCGCCTTTAACTAACGCCGCCCGACCACCATGTAGCAGGCGCCGCCGGAAACAGTCCGTGCTGCGTCGGCGCCGACGACTTCGTCGGCATAGGTGTTGCTCGTGGAACCCTTTGGCCAACCGGCCTCAACGGCAAATTCAGCAAGGTCCATCGAGCGCATTTGGGTGATGAACGGCTCCGCGTTGTAATGGGTATCCCAGTCCGGAATCAGCCGGTCGATGGGGTGCTTCATGTCGCGGAACGGCGTCCCGTCGTTGTGCAACATCAGTCCGCCCGGTTTCAGAATGCGGTGCGATTCGGCAAAGATCCCCCGCAGCGCCTTGCGCGAGGTTTCGTGAATCATTGCGTGCGACGCGACAATATCGAAGAATCCATCGGGGAAGTTGGTGTGTTCCGCATCTTGCTGGCTGAAGGCGATCGCGCAGCCCAATGCCTCGGCGCGGGCGTGGCCATAACGCAACGAGGTCGCGGCAACGTCGACGCCGTAGACCTCGGCGTCCGGGAACGCTTCCTTCCAGCCGATGGTCGACTGACCGATAGTGCAGCCAACCTCGAGAATGCGTTTTGGTTTCAGGTTGGGGTAGGTGGCTTTAACCCAATCGGCAACCTGCTTACCCAACTTGTCCATACGCGGGCCAAGCAGACCGTTGGTATTCATGTAGGTCGTGCGCTCGTACTCCGCGCCAGCGAAAACATCGTCCTCGGTGAGTTCTGTGTGATATCCGCCGGGCTTCAAATGAATGTCGACGTCGACATAACCAGGCACCTTGACCGTGGGGTCCAACATCAGCGAACCGAGTTTGCGATTGCTCTGGCGGTACTGGCGGGCCTTGTCGATCAACTCGTCGAGTTGCCTTTCGACGCTCGGCCCGACTGCTTCGCATGTCCACTCGCGGGCGACGCGTCGTAGGCTGCTCCACATTTGTCCGTAAGGCTCGGCCAAAACCTTCTTGCGTTGTTCTTGCACCGACAGGGCACTGCCGTCGCGCGGCTTCAGCTTCTTGTCGTGCAGCGCGTAATTGCCCTGATGATAGTGACCGTTGATCTGCCAGACATATTCCTGGACGAAGCGTTCACGGGAATACGCGTCGTGGTCCGGGTCGGCCATCATGTCGTGCCGGGCCTGTCCGCCAAGGTCCTGGGTTTTCATGAGTCTTGCCTCCGCTAGAATATGCGATTGAGCATTAAGTATAGGCTTGGTTGCAGATCGGAGCCATACCGGGCGCCAAGGTACCGATAGACCTCAAGATTCAGCCTCCCGAGGCGCTAAACTCAATCGATTTGCGCGTCCTTCAAACGGATGCCACGGATTCTCGAGTCTTAACCATCCCCGAGGCGTTGGCGCGACGAAGTGACTTCGTCGATACTCGAACGATCGTTGTCATAACTACGAGGAGTCGAAATCATGGCGCTACTCGACGACAAACGGTTCATGTCCCCCTTAACGCCGTCCGGCCGTGCAAGCTTGTTGGATTTGGCGACCGAGCCGACCCAACGAATAGCTGGTGACATGATGGTCATCGGATTTGAGGCGGACCCCGAGGTCGTGCGGAAATACGTGCCGGAACCGCTCGAACTCGATGGGTCGGGTCTCATCTATCTGCGGACCTATAACGCTTGGTTCTACAGCGACCGTATGCAAACCGAGTTCGTTTCGCCCGAGCGCTCCAACTACACCGAGACGTTCTTTTGGATACCGTGCGACTACAAGGGCGAACGCTATCACTACATGCTGTACTCGTGGGTCAACCGGGATTGGCTCGCGTTCCTTGGCCGGCACGCCGGCATGCCGCACAAGGTTGCGAACGTTCAGATGACGCCTTTCCATCCGGCGGACCCCGTCTACAATGGACCAAAGCCGGGAATCCGCATCTGCACGAGTGTCGATTGCGTCGGCACTGTCGTGCGGACCTACCTCGACTTTAAGGAACCGGTGCCTGACGACCAACCGCTCCCGTTCAGGCAACGCGAGGGCTACACGCCAAAATACCTCGGGCGCCGGCAATTCTATGACGTGGTGTCGGGGCGACCGATCGTTGACGACCTTGTGGCGCACTGGGGCGATGCCATGGAATACAGCACCGTTTGGTCGGGCGATGCGAATGTGACCTTCTACGAGCACGAGAACGAGGAGGTTTTGCCGTTTCAGCCCCGCCGCATGGTTGGCGGGTGGTGGTTCACGCTACGGTTCGATCACCAGACGAGCCCACCCAAAATCGTCCATAGCTACATCTGATCGAAGAAGAAGGGCCGCACCGAAGTGCGGCCTTTCTTGCTACCCGCGCCGGCGCAACGCGGCTAGAGATTGGGGTGTTCGAGTTCGACAAGTTCGTAGGTTTGCCCCAGCAAATCCCAGCGAGCGCGTACCGGCACGAAATCGTCGCTCCACGCCCAAATTTCAACGGGATGGTCGCGCCCACGGCGGCGGCTGTAATTCTTGACGTGGATCGTGTCGAACGTGCCGGCTGGCGTCGTGATGGTTTCGGTGCCGCAGAATTCGACATCGACATCGGCCATCGTCAGCATCGGCCCGGATCCGCCGTTGGGCAGCGGCGAGCTCATCGCAATGCCTTCGACAGCCTGCATTGTCGCGTTGCCGTTGCGGCGCAGCGCAGCCGCCTTGGAATGCCAGGTATCGCAGCACACCGGGTGTCCGCCGAAAGACGGCGGCCAGCTGGTGACGGGTTGGCGCTGGGACAGGCGCCCGGCATCTCGGGTGAACGTCTCGCACTCGACGAGGGTTTCCGAAAAGCGAAACCAGGCCGATCCCTGAAACGCATTGTGGATGGTCAGCCGGACAAATGCGTCAAGCGGTCGCCATGCGCTGTCGAGACTTAGAACGACATCGCGCAGCAACTCGTCGTTATCCATCTCGCATTGGGCGCGCAGCGTGCGGTCGCCATTGGGTTGGACCGTGACCGTAAAGAACTCGCGACCTTCTTCGCCCTTGCCGTCGGTGAGATAGAGAATTTTGCCGCGATAGGTGGCGTGGTTCATGACCGGTCAACCCTTCCGGAGCGTGCTGAGATCGACCCTGAGGTCGGCGCCTAATTCTGTCCGCAGACACTGCGCAATCCCAGTCGCTTCGTCGAGGAAAAGCTGGTTTTCTTGGGCGGTCATCAATTTGGTTGGCTCAATGTGTTCGTACCAGTTCTGGAGTCGCAGGATGCGCCACAGGAGAGGCATCGAGATATCGAGTGTGCTCAGATCGATCCCGAGGCCGCCCGCGGTCCACAATATACAACTGTATGCTGGATCGATCATCAGGCCGGAACGGATGCAACGGTTGGTGATCCGTCGGCGCGCCGCCGCATGCCCAGCGAGTTGAATAGCAGTCTTGACCGACAGCAGGCCATGCATCGGGCTGGCGCGTTCGGTTCCGGTCATGTCGCGTTACTGCACCGGGACACCCTCGCTTTCGGCCAACGCTGTAATTGCGGCCAGTGTCTGCGCTATCGAATCGTGCTGTCGATACAGGGCGTTATCGTCCACTGCCCAAATCAGCAATGAAACGCTTGCGATGAAACAGCGATCGACGCCCATGGAAGGTATCAGCGCGACCACGTTGTCAGGCGAGAGATGCCATTTGTTTGCCAGAACTAGGTCTGACAACTTGGTCCGATTTGTTCTCAGGGGCGACAGACCGTCCGCCGCGACGAGA
>ERZ890510.2438-NODE-2438-length-10542-cov-3.625632_pt1 | contig 10542 bp, 9 predicted proteins | sample MGYA00521265_ERZ890510 | MGnify/ENA primary metagenome ERZ890510 (study PRJEB32303, sample SAMEA104408624) | aquatic metagenome | biome: Brackish water; feature: Chemocline; material: water | place: Baltic Sea | collected 2014-10-26T21:54:00 | depth 110 m ...
CGGCGAATGAAACGTCCCGGGCTTTATAGCGGAATTAGCCGGCCTGTCATGTTGTCGCGAACAGGGGGCCGCATTCAGGGCAGCCGGCGCCGGTCAGATGACGGAGCGGGTCTGCTGGCGCCAGCGGTCGACGGTTTCAGTAACGAAGTCGCGACCGCGATCCTCGTTCTGCCAGCGTGCCGAGAAAGCCGCACTGGCGCTGCGCGGCCGGTTTTCCGGTTCGAGATCGTTGAACCTCAGGCGCACCGGCAGGGCAACGCCCTCGCCGACGACAACGGCTTCCTGGGTACGCAGCGACGGCAGCGCACTGAGCAGTCCGTGCGCGTTTTCCGGCAGCGCACGACGGACGATCTCCTGGTCGCGTTCGTTCGACATGCGCAGCGCGAACATGGTGTTGCACTGCGACAGGATATTGGCCGACAGCTCCGACGGGCGCTGCGTGACGAGACACAGCGACACGCCGTATTTGCGGCCCTCCATGGCGATGCGCGAGATCGTGCGTTTGGTCGGCTCGAAGCCCGTTTCCGCATGACGCGGCACGTAACGATGTGCCTCCTCGCAGACCAGCAGCACCGGCAACGCCTTGGCCGGCACGCTCCACAGCGCGAAGTCGAAGATCATCCGGCACACCACCGAAACGACGACGTCGACGATCTCCGATGGCACACCGGACAGGTCGACGATCGTCACCGGTTTGCCATCGACCGGAATCGACAGCAGGCGCGACATGATGGTCGACAGCGTATCCTGCACGACGAGCCCGGAGAACATGAAGGCGTAGCGGCGGTCGCCGCGCAGCCCCTCGATGCGCGATTTCAGGCGCAGAAACGGCACCGAGTTTTCCGGCTTGTCGAGCTCGCCGAGCTGATGGTCGATATCGCCGAGAAGATCGCCGAGATAGAACGGCACCGGCGTATCCACGGTGATATGGTCGGTCGGCCCCTTGTTGCCGATGAACTTGATTTTGGCAGCGACGATGGAAGCCCGCAGAATGGCCGCCTGGGTCTGCATGTCCGGCCGGCCGCGGCCGATCATGACCTCGATCATTTCCTCGAAGTTGAGCAGCCAGTAGGGCAGTTGCAGATTACCCGGATTGAGCACATCGGCCGTTTCGCCGAAGACTTGCGAATATTCGTTGTGCGGATCGAGCAGAATGACGTGGCCGTGCGGGTGATCCTCCAGGATTGCCCGCAGGATCAGCGCCGTCGAGCAGGATTTCCCCGAGCCGGTCGATCCGAGAATGGCAAAATGCTTGCCGAGCAGATCGTCGGTCGTCAGGTACGCCGGCAGGATGTTGTCCGGATGGATGGTGCCGACGCGCACGTTCGACGTCGCCGGCCGCGCATAGATGTGCGCCAGTTCGTCGGGCGTGGCGAGGAAGATATCCTCGTCGAGCAGCGGATAGTGGGCAACACCGCGCTGGAAGCCGCGGCCGAGCTGGCCGTCGCCTGAATGCACTGCCTCGCCGAGGAGCTGGATCTCGAATTCGCGCAGTTCGCTGTCGGCCGCGTTGGGAGCCGGATCGTCGACGGTGAGCGCACCAACGACACCGTAGACCGCGGAGCGCGGCGTGGCGATGCGCACGATAGCGCCGATCTGCAGGCCGGGCGGCATCAACGGAACACCGGTTCCCGGCATCGTCTCGGTGATCAGCAAACCGTGCACATCCGCGCCGTTGACCGAGATGACCCGCCCGACGGCACGCGCATAATCGCGTCGCACCAAGTACGGGCTTTCGGTCGCTCTATCGGGCTGGCCAAGCGTATCGCTGGGAGTTGTTCCATCCATGCGCAGCAATATCGCCCGCCTGGGTTAACCGCCGATTAAACCGGTGATTTGACTAAAGATCCGGGGGCCCGTCCGGGAACTCCCGCATAGCCGTATGCCTGAGCAGCCATTCGCGCTATCACTATCGGTAACCGACATCCGACACGGGAGGAAATCATGACCACACGCCCCACGGGTTCGCGTAAAGTCATCGTCACCATCGCGCCGACGGGCGGCATGGCGAGCAAGGAACAGAGCCCGCACATCCCGACCCAGCCGCAGGAAATCGCCGACGACGTCGCGCGCTGCCACGCCGCCGGTGCCGCCGTCGTCGCCGTGCATGCGCGCCGGCCGGACGATTTGGCGACCTGCAATCCGGACATCTACCGCGATATCAACGCGCGCATCCGCGCCCAATGCGACATCGTCATCAACAATTCGACCGGCGGCGGCGTCAACGGCGACATGGTGCGCGAGACTCCCGACGGCTTCCTCGAATTCATCTGGGAAGAGCGCCTCAAGGGTATCGAGGCCGGCGCCGAGATGTGCACGCTCGACCCGACGACGATCGTCGCCAATTTCGGCGGCCGCGAGATCGTCATGAACACCTCGCCGGCGCGCTGTGCCGAACTCGCCGGTAAGATGAAGGAAAAGGGCATCAAGCCGGAATGGGAGGTGTTCAGTCCGACTCATTTGCTGCAGGACGTCAGCAACCTGCTCGCCGCCGGCTATGACGAGCCGCCCTATTTCATCAACTTCGTGCTCGGCTGCGATCGCGGCTTCCAGGGCGCCATGCCCTTCTCGCCCAAGATCCTGCAGCAGATGGTCGAGCTGATGCCGAAGGACGCGATCTTCAACGTCAGCGCGGTTGGCCCGGCGCAGCTGCAGGCCGGCATCCTGTCGATGATACTCGGCGGCCATGTCCGCGTCGGGCTGGAGGACAATCTCTATTACGAGCGCGGCGTGCTGGCGACCAACGTGCAGCTTGTCGAGCGCATCGTGCGCATCATTGGCGACCTCGGCATGGAGCCGGCGACGCCGGCCGAGGCGCGCCAGATCATGGGGCTGCCGCACCAGCCGCAGGGTATCGCGGCCGAGTAAGGGCCGGGCGGCGGGGAACAGGGCATGCGCATTGCCGTACTCGGCGGCGGGCCGGCCGGCCTGTACTTCTCGACGCTGTGGAAACAGCGCCACCCGGACGACACGGTGGCGCTGTTCGAGCAGAACCCGGCCGGCGCCACCTGGGGCTTCGGCGTCGTCTTCTCCGACCGCGCCCTCGACTTCCTGCGCGGCGACGATCCCGCGACCTACGATCTGATCACACCGCGCATGGAAACGTGGCGGGGCATCACCCTGTTCCACCCGGACGGCACGGTGACCATCGACGGCATCGGCTTTTCGGCGATCGGCCGGCTCGAACTGCTGCAGCTTTTGCAGGAACGCGCGCGCGCTGTCGGCGTCGAGATGCGTTTCGACAGGCCTGTCGCGTCGCTCGACGAACTCGGCGACGCCGACCTGATCGTCGGCGCCGACGGGCTCAACTCGCTGGTGCGGCGCGCCCATGAGGGCGACTTTTCAATGTCGCTGTCCTATCTCGCCAACAAGTTCGCCTGGTACGGCACGACGAAAATCTTCGACACGCTGTCGCACACTTTCGTCGAGACGCCGGACGGCCCGTTCAACGCGCACCATTACCGCTACGCCGCCGGCATGAGCACCTTCCTCGTCGAGACCAGCCGGGAGACATGGCTGCGCGCCGGCTTCGCCACCATGGACGAGGCAGCCGCGCAGGCGAAGCTCGAGACGATTTTCCATGAAGCGCTCGGCGGCGAGCCGCTGATCTCCAACCGCTCGGCGTGGCGCAACTTCCCGGTGCTGTGGAACGACCGCTGGTCGCATCTCGGCCGCGTGCTGGTCGGCGACGCGCTGCACACCGCGAATTTTTCCATCGGCTCGGGCACGCGGCTGGCGATGGAGGACGCCATCGCGCTGGCCGCCGCGCTGGACGAGCACCCGACGGACCGGCGCGCCGGGCTAGAGGCCTACGAGGCGCGGCGCCGGCCTATCGTCGAGAAGCTGGTGCGCGCAGCGACGGAAAGCGCCGCCTGGTACGAGGATTTCGGCGAACACATGAAGCTGGCGCCGCTCGACTTCGCCTACAGCTACATCACCCGCTCGGGACGCATCGACAATGACCGGCTGCGCGCCGCCGCGCCCGGCTTCATGGCGCAATACGACACATGGAAAACGGATGGCTGACGAAAACGAAAAAGGCGTCAACCGGCGCATCCTCACCGTCGAGTTCGGCGACTGCGATCCGGCGCGCATCGTCTTCTACCCGAACTATTTCCGCTGGTTCGACCAGGGCACACATCACCTGTTCGCCACCGCCGGCTTTCCGCTGCCGCAACTCGCCGGGGAACGCGGCCTGACCATCCCGCTGGTCGGTGTGCGCGCCGATTTCTCCGGCCCGGCCTCGTGGGGCGACGAGATCGCCGTCGAAAGCCGCATCGTGCGCTGGGGCGGCAAATCGTTCGACGTCGCGCACACGGTGACGCACGCGCAAACCGGCGCGGCGATCGCCGAGGGTAGCGAGACCCGGGTTTGTGTCGCCATCGACCCGGCCGATCCGAAAGGCATCAAGGGCGTGCCGGTACCCGGCGATATCCGCGCCGCGCTCGGAGGCTGAGGGTCGCGCCGGAAATCAGTTCACGCCGTAGGCGGCGACGGCGCGCAGCGTGTAGTCGCCGCCGCGATTGACGATCAGCACGCGATTGAAGCCGTCGTTGAAGGCGCGGTCGCCGACCTGCGCGACGAGGATGCCGTCGACCAGCAGGCGCATGCCGCCGGCGCGGTCGCGCGTCAGCTGCAGCCGGTGGGTGGCGCCGTCGGCGAGGTCGATTTCGGTAGCCGCGCGCTCGACGACACTGGCGCCGCGCGAACCGACGCGCAGCAGCGCCAGCGTACTGCCGCCCGCCGCGCCGAACGTCGCGGAGAGCCGGTAGCCGTAGGCGCCGGCGCCCTGGCCGACGCCGAACTCGAGCAGACCTTCGCCGCCCGCGGCCGGCCGCGCATTGGCATAGAGGTCGAGTTCGAGCGCGAAGGCATTGCTCAGCGCCACGGTGGACACCAGCTCGGTGACGGCGGCCGGCGCGGCGGCCGGCTGCTGCGTGCCGCCATTGTCCTTGCCCTTGGTCGCCTGGCGCAGCATCTGGCCGAACAGCTGCACCGCGACGTCGGCCGGCCTGGCCTTCTCGCCGCCGCCAGATCCGCTCGCCGCCGGCGGCGTGGTCTCGACCAGAGTGCGCAGCCCGTAGCGGCCGTCGATCGAGATCGGGGCGCCCGATATCGACCAGGACGGGTTGGTGCTGGCGTTGCCGTCCGACCAGTCGTCCGACAGCAGGCGTGCCGACCATGGCCAGTCGTAGCGCCGCGTCAGGTCGCGCAGGTCGCGCAGGAAGACCGGATCGGCGGCACGCGCCTTCTCGGCCGCGTCGACCATCCGGTTGAGCTCGTCGACGAGGCGCTGCGCCGCGCTCTCGCCGCCCGGCTGTGCCGCCGCCTGCGACGGCGGTGTGCCCCAGTTCGACGAATAGCGATTGTCCTGCGCGGCGGCCGGGGCGGCGATCAGCAACGCGGCCGCGGAAGCGAGGATTACCGGACGCAAAACCATGTCATTCCTCTCAGAAGCACCAGGCACTCCTCGGCCTTGATTATCCGCCATAGCGCAAAGCGCGAAGGCGGGCGACATGCTCAGGACGAGGAAGACTTACAGCGCGCTAACCCTACCTTCCTCATCCTGAGCTTGTCGAAGGATGAGGTCGCACGGAAGTTCCCTAACTCCGGTAGCTCGGGTCGAGCGAATCGAGGCGGCGCAGATGGCCGGGCCAGTCGCGCATCGGCAACGATTCGGTAACCCCGTCGAACTGCTTGCCGGCATACTCGCAGACTTCCTCGGACGGGAAGACGAGATTGTCGATTCCGCCGGCCGACAGCGCCTGAATCTGGCTGCGGCAGCATTTCTCCAGATAGAACAGGATCGAGAACGCCTCGGCGACCGTCGTGCCGCAGGCAAGCAGGCCGTGGTTGCGCAGCATCATCGCCTTGTTGGTCGGCCCCATATCGGCGATCAGGCGCGGGCGTTCGTCGAGATTGAAGGCGAGGCCCTCATAATCGTGATAGCTCAGCCGGTTGTGGAAGCGCATCGAGTGCTGGCTGATCGACAGCAGCCCGCACTTCATCGCCGAGACCGCCATGCCGGCTTCCGAATGGGTGTGCGCGACGCAATTCAGATCGTGGCGCGCGCCGTGCACGGCGGAATGGATGGTGAAGCCCGCGGCGTTCGCCTTGTACGGCCCGCGATTGTCGAGTTCGTTGCCGTCGATGTCGATCTTGATCAGCGACGAGGCGGTAATCTCGTTGAACATCAGCCCGTACGGGTTGAGCAGGAAGGTCTCCTCGCCGGGCACCTTGGCCGAGATGTGGGTGCGCGTCATGTCGGACATGCCGTAGAGCTCGACCAGCCGGTAGCAGGCGGCGAGATCGATGCGGGCCTGCCATTCCTCGGCGCTGACCTGGTCCTCGACCGAGGGAAAGAGTTCGACGATTTCGGCGTTCGCCATGATGTGCGTCTCCATGAAAGATCGTTGTGCGTTTGGTTGCCGGTGATGTTACGCGATCCGCGCGTCCGGAGGAACCATGTGGCGGTATCGGGCATTTCCTCCCTTATCGACAGGCCCTATATGTGGAAAGCCTGTCATGAATCGACCCGTCCGTCCTCATCCTGAGACGGTCTGAGGCGGAGGGTCGCTGGATCGTTGGGCTGAACGCCCTTCGGTGCTAGGTTCCCCGCCAACCAACAGCGACACAAGCATATCGAGGAGAGAACGCCATGTCCGTCAGCTATCCGAACACCGAACTGCACATCGCCGGCAATTGGCGCGGCGCCGACGCCGGCGAGACGCTCGACGTCGTCAACCCGGCGACCGGCGAGGCGATCGGCCATGTCGCGCATGCCCGCAAGGCCGACCTCGACGCCGCGCTGGAAGCCGCCGAGACGGGCTTCCGGGCGTGGAAGCAGGTCTCCGCCTTCGAGCGCTACAAAATCATGCGCAAGGCCGCCGAACTGCTGCGGATACGGGCCGACGAGATCGCCACGGCGATGACCATGGAGCAGGGCAAGCCGATCGGCGAGGCCAAGGTCGAGACGCTGTTCGGCGCCGACATCATCGACTGGTTCGCCGAAGAAGCGCGCCGTGCCTATGGCCGCATCATCCCGTCGCGCATGGCCGGCATCCAGCAGCTCGTCGTCAAGGAGCCGGTCGGCCCGGTCGCCGCCTTCACGCCGTGGAACTTCCCGATCAACCAGTCGGTGCGCAAGATCTCCGGCGCCGTCGCCGCCGGCTGCTCGATCATCCTCAAGGGCCCGGAGGAAACCCCGGCGAGCTGCGCCGGGCTGGTCAAGGCGTTCGTCGATGCCGGCCTGCCCGACGGCGTCGTCAATCTGGTGTTCGGCATCCCGGCGGAAATCTCGGAATACCTGATCCCCCACCCGACGATCCGGAAAGTGACTTTCACCGGATCGACTGCGGTCGGCAAGCAGCTCGCGGCGCTGGCCGGCGCGCACATGAAGCGCGTCACAATGGAGCTCGGCGGCCACTCGCCGGCGATCGTCTTCGAGGATGCCGATGTCGAAACGGCGATCAAGGTGCTGAGCGCCAACAAGTTCCGCAACGCCGGCCAGGTCTGCGTCTCGCCGACGCGTTTCCTTGTCCATGAAAAACATTATGAGCGCTTCGTCGAGGGCTTCACCGAAATGGCGAGCACACTGCCGGTCGGCAACGGGCTCGAACCCGACACGCGCATGGGCCCGCTGGCGCACGACCGCCGCATCGAGGCGATCGAGGGCTTCGTCGCCGACGCCGTCGCCAAGGGGGCGACGCTGCGCACCGGCGGCAAGCGCAAGGGCAACAAGGGCTATTTCTTCGAGCCGACGGTGCTGACCGACGTGCCGCTCGATGCGCGCATCATGAACGAGGAGCCGTTCGGCCCGGTCGCCCCGATCGCGCCGTTCTCCGATTTCGACGAGGTCGTCGCCGAGGCCAACCGGCTCGATTACGGCCTCGCCGCCTACGCCTACACCAGATCGGCGAAGACCGCCGAGGCGATCGGCGCGGCGTTCGAGAGCGGCATGGTGTCGATCAACCATCACGGCATCGGCCTGATCGAGACGCCGTTCGGCGGCGTCAAGGATTCGGGCTACGGCTCGGAGGGCGGATCGGAAGCGATCGAGGCCTACCTCAACACCAAGTTCATCACGCAGGCGGGACTGTAAGGCCCGGATTCCGTCGCGGGCGGGTTTCGAAACCCGCCCGCGATGCGAACGGCGCCAAGGCCGTTTGGCAATTTCCATTATCCGTCAACGGTTTGGGCGCGATTTGAGACTCCTGATACGCCCGTGGGGGCGTTATCGTCGCGCCTGAAATATTATCGAATGATTCCCGATACTTAGTTGCGCGTATCCTTAGAAAGCCGGGCGGCAGAGTGCCATACCCGTAATATTTATAATAAAATCAATGAGTTAGGCTTCATCCGCTTTCACGGCGGAGCATCGAGACTTACGGTAACAGCGCTACCTCGACCACGCAGTATCCCCATGCCATTCTGACAATTCTGCAAAATACGCCTGCCGCCGCGCGGATTTTTTCGGAGACACGCCGCATGACCACCCCCGCCAACATGGTCGTCATCATGACCGACCAGCACAGCCCGAAGATGCTCGGCTGCACCGGGCATGCCCAGGTCAGGACGCCGCATCTCGACGCGCTGGCGGCTTCGGGCACGCGGTTTGCCAGCGCCTATACCGCCTCGCCGCTCTGCGTGCCGGCGCGCGCGGCGCTGGCGACCGGGCGCACCGTCCACGAGATCGGCTGCTGGGACAACGCCATCGCCTACGCCGGCGACCCGCCGGGCTGGCCGCACCGGCTGCCCGAAGCCGGCCACCGCACGGTGTCGATCGGCAAGCTGCATTACCGCAGCGACGACGACCCGGTCGGCTTCGACGCGCGCATCGTGCCGATGCACATCGCCGACGGCGTCGGCGAATTGCAGGGCTGCATCCGTCCCGACCTGCCGGTCCGCACCCAGGGCCGCAAGCTCGCCGAACAGGTCGGCCCCGGCGAGACCAGCTATACCGCCTATGACCGCGACATCACGGCGCGCGCCGTCGCCTGGCTCGCCGACGCGGCGGCCAACCCGCCCGTGAACGCAGACGGGGCCGCGGACGGGGACGCGGACGGACACGTACGGCCGTGGGTGCTGTATGTCTCGATGATCTGCCCGCACTTCCCATTGAGCGCGCCGCAGGCCTTCTACGATTTGTACGACCCGGACAGCATCGTCATTCCCAAACCGTTCGACGCGGCGTACGCGGACGCGCACCCATGGTGGCGCGCGTTCCACGATTCGATCCTGTTCGACCGGTACTTCACCGACGACGATCACCGGCGCCGCGCCGTCGCCAATTATTACGGGCTGGTCAGCTTCGCCGACGACAATGTCGGCAAGATCCTTGCCGCCGTCGCGGCGAACGGGCTCGGCGCGACGACGCGCATCGCCTACACCTCGGACCATGGCGACAGCCTCGGCGCGCGCGGCATCTGGGGCAAGGGCACGATGCACGAGGAATCGGCCGGCGTGCCGATGATCCTGGCCGGCCCGGGTATTCCCGCCGGCAAGGTGTCGCACACGCCGGTCAGCCTGCTCGATATCTATCCGACGCTGCTGGATTGTGTCGGGCTGGCACCGAACGCGGCGGAGGCCGGCCTGCCGGGCGCGTCGCTGATCGGCATCGCCAACGCGCCGGACGACGATGCGCGCATCGTGCTCAGCGAATATCACGCAGCGGGCGCGACCTCGGGCCTGTTCATGCTGCGCCGGGGGCCATGGAAATACGTCCACTATACCGGTTACGCGCCTGAACTGTTCGACCTCGCGCATGATCCCGAAGAGATGGTCAACCTCGCCGGCGATCCGTGTCACGCGGCGATTCTGGACGAACTGGAAACCGCATTGCGCGCGCTGCTCGCGCCGGAAACCCCGGAGAGCATCGACGCGCGCGCCAAGGCCGACCAGGCGGCGCATGTCGAGCGGCATGGCGGCCGCGAACTGATCCTCGGCGCCGCACCGATCCACGGCTCGCCGGTACCCGGCGGCGAAAGCACGCGGGTAGCGTAGCCGGCAGGAGTCCCTCTCCCGCCATTTCCCCATGCCCGGCGGACAGGCGCGAGAGCCGGCCTATTTGCGGCGGCGGAACACCGTGCCCCAGAGGATTCCCGCGGCGCCGACGATGGCGACCAGCGTCGACAGGATGCCCTCGACCGATCTGAGGAAATCGAGCACGGCGTCGTACCATTTCTGCGGCGGTACCGTGACCTCGATGCTCTTCTCGTAGCTGGTCAGTTCGAGCGGCGGCAACGATCCGCCGGCGTTGCGCGGATGGGATTTCACCTTGATGGTGACGAGATGGGTGCCGGCGACCTTCGGCGTGATGCCGAACGTCCACGAGGTCGGTGCCGTCAGGTTGACCGTCTTGATGCGATCGTTCTCGGCCAGCACGACATCGAAGTCGGGCGCCACAACGTCGACGGAGACCTCCTGGAGAATCGCGGCGACGTCTATCTGCGGCGTGCCCGGAAGGCCGCTCAATGCGGCGGCCAGATCGGCCTGCCGCGACGGGTCGACAAGTACCCGCAGCGGTTAGGCGCGGCCCAGTTC
>ERZ890510.2439-NODE-2439-length-10536-cov-4.811468_pt1 | contig 10536 bp, 9 predicted proteins | sample MGYA00521265_ERZ890510 | MGnify/ENA primary metagenome ERZ890510 (study PRJEB32303, sample SAMEA104408624) | aquatic metagenome | biome: Brackish water; feature: Chemocline; material: water | place: Baltic Sea | collected 2014-10-26T21:54:00 | depth 110 m ...
CTCTGAGAAACCGGTCTGGCATCGCTGTTGCTATCGTTGCTGGTGAGACGACTTCACCGAATCCTCAGGGAGAGTATCATGAGCCGCACCAGAGCACTCATCGAGAACGAGATCACCTTCGGCGCCCTTATGCTTGTGTTCTGGATGGGCGCCATGTTGTTCACCATGTCCTCGCAGTTGGCGGTGTACAACCTGGATTGAAGCACCGCAGCATTGCCCTCACCCGGACTCTTCGGCTACGTTGCGCAGAACAACAACGACACGCGAGGAGATTGCCGTGACGGGGCCCGACCGCTACACGCTTGGTATGACCAACGAACCGACCCTCTACGACGGTGCGTATGCGGCGGGCAGCCCTTTCCCCTGGCCCGCCGACCGGATCGAGCAATACACCGCCTACCGCATCGACGAGCCCATTACCGTCGACGGCCATCTGGACGAACGGGCCTGGCGCCAGGCACCGCAGTCGCCGCGCTTCAGCGACATGATCAGTGGTGCACGCGGCATTCATGACACACGTGCCGCCGTCCTCTGGGATCGCCGCAAGCTGTATATCGGCTACTGGCTCGAAGAGCCCGACGTACAGGCGAATCTCACCGAGCGCGATTCTCTCATCTTCCGCAACAATGATGTTGAGTTGTTCATCGCCGGCCGCGATGGCTACTACGAGTTCGAGATCAATGCCCTCGGTACGATCTACGAAGTCTTCTTCCTGTGGAACTCGGAGTACGATCGCTTCGACTACGGCGCGCAGGACCCGACGCTGAAGATGGATGCAGAGGGTGCCCGGGAATGGAACGGTGTCGGCCTCAAGACCCACCCTCGGGGCCTGCGTACCGGATTCTGGAACTACGACCTGCCACAACTGGAATGGGCCGTACACGTAGACGGCACGCTCAACGACAGTTCCGATCGTGATCGTGGCTGGACGGTGGAACTGGCCATCCCCTGGCAGAGCCTGCACGTACTGGCCCAGGCAGATGACCGTCCCCTGCCGCCCGTTGAGGGAGATGTGTGGCGCATGGATTTTTCGCGTTTCAACCAGTACCGCCAGGCGCCACCCCACGAAGATTCCGGCGCCCAGTTCTGGAGCCCCCACGGCACACGCGACTCACATGTGCCCGAACTGTTTCCCATTATCCACTTTACCGAAGAACTGCTGCCCATCGACCGCTAGTCGCCGGGTTACTTGCCCAGCACCAGCAGACCGAAGCCGGCCGTGGATGACGAGGCCCCGCCTGTCGACCACAGACGGTGGTGCGATTGCCCGTCGGTATCGCGGTCGTTGATCATCACGTCAAAGCGCAGGCGATCCCCGCTGGCCGGCGTCCAACCGGGGCGGATCGTCGCCGCTGGAATCGTGACCTCCAGGTCGTAGCCACCGGCCCGCTCCCGCGCCTGCCACACCAGCGCCCCGGGCTCACGCCAGGCGTTGTTGCCTTCGGGAACCTCACCAGAGCGGCGCAGGGGCAAGACGTTCTGGCTCACCCCGCCTGTATAGGCGTCGGTGCGTTCCGCCTCGGGCCGCCCATCGACGTAGATCTCGACGCCGTCGATGCCCCATGGAGAGGCACCCGTTGATCCCGTCCGTTCATCATCGTCGACGCGAAAAGCCAGGTGGATCCCCCTGGCCGACCAACCAACGTGGACATCCGCCTTCATGTCGGTGTCACCGTGGTAGAACTGGCGATTGACCACAGTCCGGGACAGGTTGTCGATCGACATCTTCGCCTGTGCGGGCCAGTCGTCGAGGACTGCATCCACGACGGGCGTCGGCATCTGTGCAACAGTGAAACTCGCCTCCCGCAGCACGACCTGCTGATCAAGCTGGACCTCCAGCGGCAAGCCGTCGCCGCTGCCACGAATACCGATGGCTATCGTCGTGGCCACTCGCCCACGCCATGCGGGCGGCGTCAGGACCGAATCGGGGACATGGGCCGCCAGTTGCAGCGCTCCCCTGGTACCCGGCGACAGTTCAATCTTCTCTGTGGCGGCACCGCCTCCCATCGTGATCGACACAGGAAAGTCCAGCACGTTGTGCACCTGCACCCGCGACGCACCATCTGCCGTCGTCACGAAGGACAACGTCTGCAGCAGTTGCTGGCGCCACTGGCGGGCCATGCGCTTCGAAGCGGCGTCCGATACGGGTATGACGAACCAGTCGAGGATGTTGCCATCCACGCCGATGGCAGTCAGGGCGATATTCGTCGGTGTCACATCGAGGGCCGTGTAGTGATGGGCCGAGATGGCGACCTGCTGATGCGGGTTGTCGGCGCTGTTGACCGCATACAGGGGTGCGCCGCCGCCGCCGGTGATCACGTAGTAGACACCGTTCACCTGCGACCGCTCGTACAGGTGGTCGTGCCCGTTGAGCACAAGATCCACGCCGTACATCTCGAACAGTGGCAGGAGAAACCGATGGATCTGGTCGATGGGCCACTCGCGAAAGGTGCCGTCTTCGAGACGGCGGCCATGCGGACCCGACGTCAGCGGCCCGTGGTGAAATGCGGCCAGCGTGAAGCGATTGCGCGACGACCGCAACTGCTCACGCACCCACTCATACTGCTCGTGCCCGGGCTCCATGGGCGAATTGCTGTCGATCACCAGCAGCGTCACATACTGATAATCCACCCGATACCAGCGTTCGTTGCCGGGCAGATCGAAGAGATTGAAGTAGTGTGATTCCTCCTCGGCAATGACGTCGTCGGGAGGCGGTTGACTGACGTACTGGCGGGTGCGCTCGTGGTTGCCGATGGCGGGCCAGAACGGCAGGCGCGCCAGCATGTCGCGCGCCGGGTCGAAGAACTGTTCGATCCACTGATCGTATTGCCTGCCGTCGGCGGGATAGTCTCCCGTGCCCACAATGAACAAGGCATCGGGCTCGTTCTGCTCGACCCGCTGCGCCACCCGGTGCCAATCCTCAGGATGGGAGCGCACGTCACCCAGGGCCAGAAAGCGGTACGCCACGGGACGTTCGGGTAACGTGCGGAAGGTAAACTCGCCGCTGTCAAAGCCATCTGCCTGGACGCGATAGCGGTATTGCGTGTTGGGGCGCAACTCGGTCAGCGGAAAAATGTGGTGCCGCGCACGCTGCCGCTGCACCGTCTGTTTGCTTCCGCCTGCGGCGCGGCGCCACGTCAGGCGTGCCGCCAGCGGCTCGGCATGATCGATGACGATGGTCATCGTCGTCGACCCGGGCTGCAGCAGAAAGGGCCCACAGTTGAACACCTGCGTCGCGGGCTTCGCGGACCAGGCCGGCGTCAAAGCCAGCAGGCAGGCGGCGCATGAGAGGCGCAGGACAAGGGCGAGGCATCGCAGGGACCGTGGCATGGGTTGCTCCTGTAAAGTGGATGCGGCTGGCGCAAGGCCTGGCAACCTTACTGCGGCAGGGCGCTGCGATCCCGGCCCGGCCAGCGTTCCAACCCCCCAAAGCCGTACGGTTCGCGGTCAACAAAGGTGCCCACATCCGGCAGCGGCTGCGAACGCCCGGTCTGATACCAGAAGGCGGTACTGACCCAGTCCCCCTGCCGATCATTGGCATGGCCATGCTCGATGGAGAACAGCAGGCTCCGCTCAAAACAGACCGGATCCTCGACGTGGAAACGATATTGCGAGTGTTTGCCGGTGTAGTCCTGATTGCCCTTGAAATGATAGCCGTAGTACGGTGTTGAATAGGGCTCACGTAATTGATTGTAGTTCCACGCACCACAGAAGTAATCCTCTGTGCCGGTGCCGTGCAGTCGGGGCGGCCAGCTGTCGCCATCGATGAAGAACATGTCGTCCCCTTCACCCCACCAGCCGGTTTCATTCGTGTCGATGTGCAGGTAACAGCCGGCGTAGTGACCTTTCCCGGTCGCCTCGAGAACAATGAAGTTGTCCGCCCCCGTCGCATTGAGCCGCTGATCCTGACCCGCCGCATTGGCGCCGATGGGGGCATCCTTCCTTGTTACCTGATCCCGCTTCCAGTTGGCATGAAACCGCCCCAGGTCTGCCCCTGGACGTTCCCACGCCTCGTAGTCGACGTAGAAGTAGAGAAAGCTGTCCTTGTCGGAATCGTTGGTCACCTCAAAGCGGGCGCCCTCGGCAAAAGGCATCGGCCACCAGCAGTTCATCCCGAGATAGGAGGTCTGCACCGGCAGCGACTGATGGTAGATCGCCTTGCCATGACCGAGGCCGAAGAAATCCCCCACAGGGCACACCACCGACGGTGTCCTCTCGCCATCCCAGTAACAGCGCAGTACGAGCCGCTTGAGGTTGTTGTCCGTCTCGCTCGTCGTCATCCAGATGTGGCGCACGCAGCCGGCACCATCCGTCTGGCCCAGCGTCACCCTCTCTCCCGCCTTGATCGGCCAGTTGTCGCGATTGCCACCTGTCGTGTCCCACGAGGACCAGCGGCAGGTCCGTACGCCGGTGCGCAGTTGCGCCAGACCCGCCAATGAGGATGCACCCAGATTCGTCATTGTTGTCTCCGCAAGAGTTGGTTGTCGCTCACCGCGTGGTCGCCCGCATGGCGCTGACCTGGCCCTGGCGGGCATAGTCGGCCGCTTCCGCCAGGACCCGCGCTGCTTCCTGTGGTGCATGGAAACCCATCGAGTTTTCCGCGGCGATGAAGTCAAGCCGCCATTGTGCCTTGCGCTGCAACTCGCGGGCGTCGGCCAGTTCTGCTTCGGTCGCACCAGCTGCCGTGGCGGCGGCCATGGCGTCCAGCTGGTCCATCAGCGCCGCCCCGGCGCGTTGCAGCAGGCCGTGGTTGCGTTCCTGAATGCCTTCAACACGCGCCAGCATCTCCGTCTCGGACACACGGTGACAGGTCTGGCAGGCTCGGTTGATATTCAGCAACGGACTGCGCACCCAGTGATCGGAGACCTTCGATGCACCATCGCGGATATAAGGCATGTGGCAATCGGCACAGGCGACACCACTGCGGGCGTGAATGCCCTGGCTCCACAGTTCGAACTCAGGGTGCTGCGCCTTCAGAATCTCAGCGCCGCTCTCCGCATGTTTGTAGTCATAGAACCGTTGACCGGGCTCGAACTGGGTCTCGTTCCAGAATGCTTCCGTGTCATCTGCCGTCAACCCCTTCGCCCAGGGGAAGGTGAGGGGCATCTTGTTGGCGCAATAGTATTCGACGTGGCATTGTCCACACACGTAGGAGCGCATCTCTGTCCGTGTGGCGTCCTGGTTCGGGTCGTACGGTCTGGACCGATCCCCGGCGCGCCACTGCTGTATCGATGGCAGATGGGGCACGGCGGCCTGTCCCGAGGCCAGGGCGCGGATGCCGTTGATGAAACCGGGACGGGTCACGCGCAGCGACATGTTTTCGGGGCTGTGGCAGTCTACGCAGGACACTGGGTGACCATTGCCCATATCGTGCAGCTTCTGGTTCAGATCCTTGTAGGACCACGAGAAGGTCTGTTCAAAGCCCTTCATGGCGTCGCCGCCACCCAACTCGCGATAGAGTGGCATAACGGAGCCATGGCAATGCAGGCAGGACCCGGACTGCGGCTTGGTCTGCCTCTCGGTCTGTTCCTGGTCGACGAGCATGTAGGCATGCCCTCGACGATCTCGGTAATCGATGGAGAAAGCGTAACCGAGGAACATCCGCTTGAGCCACGGGTCCCGCTCGATCTTCTCCGCCGGCAAGGCTTCGGACCCACCGTGGCCGCCAAAGCGGGTGCGCGTCGACAGAGCCGTGCGCTGATAGGAATCATACTGGCGCGGCCAGTTGCGCCCCCAGATGGCTGGATCAGTGTCGTCCTCCGTTACGGGCACAAGCTCCACGTAGGCGCTGCGCGCCTCGTCCTTGCGTTCGGCGATGTTCACCAGCAGCGCCGCGATCAGCGCTGTCAGACCTCCCGAGACAGCCGCAATGGCAACGGCACGCATCCATGTCAGTTTCATTCCACCCTCATTTCATTCAGCCCTTGATTTCTGATCCCGGCATTTCCGAACTAGGCTCTGGCTCAGTTCAGTCAGGGCCACCCAGGCCGGCTCTCTCGCCATGGCCTGCTGTTGCGTGGCAGTGTACACAGCGCACGGCACCATCGTGCCCCTCACCGACGAGCATGTCCGCCACCATCGCGTGATGACAGGACAGGCAGTTGGCCTGAAGAATGTCGCTGTTGGCCGCTTTGATGGAGATCGGTTCGCGGAAGCCGCCGAAAGTGAAACCCTTCGAGTGGTAGTAACCGTTCTCGGCCTTGGCCAGATACTTGGCGACGAAGGTGGCCGGCAGGTGGCAGTCCACACAGGTGGCTACCGTGTGATGGCTGGCTTTCTGCCACGAATCATATTGCGGTTGCATGATATGACAGTTGGCGCACGCTGCCGGATCGGCACTGAAGTAGGACAACCCCTCCCCGTAGTTCAGGGTGAATCCCCCCAACCCTGCCAGCGCTCCCAGAACAGCCATCACCAGCACCATTGGCCCGCGTGATGGCGCCTTGTCACCCACACTCTCTGCCATGGGGAAGTAACATCGGGGAGCACGGTCGGTTCATCAAGTATGGCCGCTGACTTGACGCCGGGCCCCGATTGCGCCACCGTCCACGCCACTATGAAGACAACGATCCATCCCCGGCGCCTCGCAGACCGGGTCGCCGTCGTCACCGGTGCCGGTCAGGGCATTGGTCGCGCCATTGCCGAACGTTTCGCCGCCGAGGGGGCCACGGTGGTCGTCGCCGAAGTCAATCCGGCGACGGGTGCGGCAACCGCTGAGGCCATCGACAACGCCGGCGGCCGTGCCCTGTTTGTGGCGACAGATGTCACCGATCGCGACACGATCGACCACATGGTGGCGGCAACCGTTGCCGCCTTCGGGGGGGTGGACATCCTGGTGAACAATGCCGGCGTCACCGGCTACGACGGCGCCTTTCTGGAACTGACGACTGCGCAGTGGGACCGGGTGCTCAGCGTCAATCAATCCGGCGTCTTTCACTGCAGCCAGGCCGCCGCCCGGGTGATGGCAGCAGGCAAGGGCGGTACCATCCTCAACATGGCCTCGGTGAACGGCTTTGTGCCGCAACCCCGATGCGCTGCCTATGGCGCCGCCAAGGGTGCCCTCATATCGCTGACGCGTGCCATGGCGACCGATCTGGCGGGTTACGGCATTCGCGTCAATGCGATCGCACCCGGGGCCATTCAGGTGGAGTCGGACCCGGATGCGGCACCCCAGCAGGATGACATGGGCCTGATTCAGCGCTTTGGCCTGCCGGTTGAGGTCGCCGCAGCAGCGGCCTTCCTGTGCAGCGACGAGGCCGCCTACATCACCGGCCACGTCCTGCCTGTCGACGGCGGCACGCTCGTCAACGCCTGGAATATCTACCGCCACGAACGTGTACGATGAGACAAGGAGCCGAGCCATGCGAATGATCGACATGCACATGCATGTGAAGGGTGCCGGCGTCGAGTGGGGCTGGGACCACAATGACCGTATTATCGAGGCCGCCGACGCTCTGGGAATCGAGCAGATCGCCGTCTCCATCCCGGTCGTTCGTGGGATGTCGACCCATGACAGAGTGCGCGAATGTAATGATGCCGTCATCGATGCCATGCGGCAGTACGAGGGCCGCATCCTTGGCTGGTGTTACGTCATCCCCGGGCAGAAACAGTCTCTGCAGGAGATCGACCGCTGCCTCGATGCCGGCATGATCGGCATCAAACTGTACAACCAGTACAAGATCTGGGACCCCGCCGTACATCCCGTCCTGGAAAAGGCCATCGATGCGGGCGTGCCCGTTCTGGAACACGCCGGCCACGCGACGACGCGAATCTTTCAGGACGAGCAGCCCAACATCTCGGATGCCGCCGACTTCGTCATGGCCGCCCACCTGTATCCGGAATGTATGCTGATCGAAGCACACATCGGTGGTGGCGGCGACTGGGAGTGGTCGATCAAGCAATTGCGTGAGGCGCCGTCGGTCTACCTGGATACATCCGGCTCCATCATCGACGAACGTATGATCGACATGTGTGTGAGCGAACTCGGTGCCAAGCGCCTGCTCTTCGGCACGGACATGACCATGGAGGGCGGCGTCGGCAAGGTGCTCGCCGCCAACCTCACGAAAGCCCAGCGGGAGATGATCTTCTATCGCAACTGGGAGGCAATCGTCGCGCGCCGGAGGAGGACATAACGTGCTGATCGATATCAACACCTGGATCGGCGCCTGGCCCTTCCGTCATCTCGAAGAGGCCACGGTCAGCGGCCTGCTCAAGCGTATGGATCGCAAGGGGATCGACCGCGCCATCGTCGCCCATACCGGCGCTGCTTTGTATCGCGACCCGCACCCGGCCAATGTGGACCTGGCACGACAGATCGGCAAACACACCGATCGTCTGTTGCCGGTGGCCACACTGCTTCCGCAGAATCCGGGTTGGCAGGAGGATCTGCGTCGTTGCCATCAGGATCTCGGCTTTGTCGGCCTGCGCCTCTATCCACAGTACCACGAGTATCGCCTCACCGATGAACCTGCTCTCGATCTGATCGATGCCGCCCACGATTGTGGTTTCGTCATCCAGGTGCCGCAGCGCGTCGAGGATCGCCGCACACGCCATCCCTGGGACGTGGCCCGCGACTTGAGTGGCGGCGAAATCATCGAGGCCCTGCGGGCTCGTCCCAAGGTGAAATGGATGCTGCTCAATGCTCTGGGACTGGCAGCGGAAGACCTGCCGAAGGAGGCCAACTTCCTTGTCGACATCTCCCGCATGACGGCCGTGCTGCAGCGCAACATGCAGCGACTGCTCGACGTGGCAGGCAACGACAAACTCGCCTTCGGCACCGGCATGGTCTTCAAGGTGGCCGATCCGGCTCTGCTCAAGCTCGAGGTTCTTGACCGCGGCAAACGCGTGCGCGAAGCCATCGCCTGGCGCAACGCAGCAAAGATGCTCGGCCTGAAGGTCCGGTGAGAACAGCGTCAAAGTCAGCACCGGACCCACGATCAGGCCGACTGCCGGAGACGGCGCCCCTGTGCTGGGAGGGCGATCTGGCGGCGCGGATGGTCGAGGGCATCCGCTGCTACCTGCTGCAGCGTTCCGCAGGCGCGGCGGGCCGACGGCAGCGCCAGTGGAAGCCCGACCTTTCCAGCAGCGCCACCTGGGCAAAGTGGTTGGTGGCACAACGCCGACGCCTGGCCCGCATGCTGGGTGTCGGCGTCGATCGACGGGTCCGGGGACGGGGCCTGCAGATTCTTTCTGCCGCTGATGCGGCTGACACCGCCGTAGCCCGCGGCAACGGCTACAGCGTCCATGCCGTACGCTGGTCCGTCCTCGAAGGCGTCGACGGCGAAGGCCTGCTGTTGCTGCCCACAGGGCGGCCCCGCGCTCGCATGATTGTCCTGCCGGACGCGGATCATACTCCGGAACAGGCGGCGGGCCTGGCACCCGGCCTGCCGCGCCGACAACAGCTGGCCCGCCGCCTGGCGGAGAACGGTTGTGCCGTCGTTGTGCCGCAGATCGTCGATCGCGACTGCGAACACAGCGTCATCCCTGACATTCGCGCCACCAGCATGTCGCACCGCGAGTTCATCTACCGGGCTGCGTACGAACTGGGTCGGCATGTCATCGGTTACGAAGTGGAAACGATCCTGGCCCTGCTCGATGCATGGCAGGGCAGCGCACCCTTCGGTGTGACCGGCTACGGCGAGGGGGGGCGGCTGGCACTGTATGCAGCGGCTCTCGACGAGCGCATCGTCGCCGCCGGCGTCAGTGGTGCTTTCGGCCCGCGACTGCATGCGTGGCAGGAGCCGATCGACCGCAACGTCTTCGGTCTGCTGCGCGACTTTGGTGACGCCGAGATCGCCGCCATGATCGCCCCGCGACGGCTCCTGATCGAGACAGCACAGATGCCCACCGTCGAGGGTCCGCCCGCAGAGAGTCCGGGGCGCAGCGGCGCCGCCCCCGGCGCCCTGACAACACCCGCCGCCGAGCAGATCGCAGCCGAGGTCGAACAGGCATCACGGCACGTGGCCGGCCTGCGCGGTGCAGCGGGATTCCTGCAGTTGATCCAGCCGCAACGCGGACAGCCGGGCAGTGACGTGTTTCTTCGGCAGATCCTGCGCGCCGTCGGTGCCCGACAGACGCTGGCAGCTTCCCGGCCGGGTCCGCGCCGGATGGGCCGACCAACGGCCGATCCTCTGGCCCGGCGGGATCGCGTCGTGCAGCAGATCATCGCCCATACCCAGGTTGCTCTGGGTGCGGCCGAGTTTCGCCGTCAGGAGTACTGGTCCCACGCCGACCACAGCAGTGCCGCCGCCTTCAGCCGCTCCGCCACACGCTATCGACGGGATCTGTCGCGCAACGTCATCGGTGAACTGCCGGCGTCCCGGGGTGCCCTGCACCCGCGCAGCCGCCTCATCTACGACACCCCCGCCTTTCGTGGCTACGAGATCGGGCTCGATGTCTACGGACGGGAGGGTCTGGCGGAGCACGTCTTCGCCTACGGCATTCTGCTCGTGCCGAAGGGCATCGGCCCAGGTGAACAACGCCCTGTCGTTGTCTGTCAGCATGGTCTGGAGGGTCGTCCCCAGGATGTCGCCGATC
>ERZ890510.2440-NODE-2440-length-10530-cov-7.096897_pt1 | contig 10530 bp, 7 predicted proteins | sample MGYA00521265_ERZ890510 | MGnify/ENA primary metagenome ERZ890510 (study PRJEB32303, sample SAMEA104408624) | aquatic metagenome | biome: Brackish water; feature: Chemocline; material: water | place: Baltic Sea | collected 2014-10-26T21:54:00 | depth 110 m ...
CGGTCAAGGTGGTGGAGAACACCGACACTCATCACCACCTCGTGCTGCCGCCCAAACCCACCGGTGAACTCTCGGATGCTAAACTCGACAAGGTCGCGGGGGGTGTTTTGATATTAGTGGAATTTCGGAACAGGGCTATTTCCCGGCGGGCAGCGGCGATACGGTATTCCGGAAGTGATAAAGAAGCATGGGGTGTCGGGCATGCTAAGGCTGGATACCTTGGGGAATTGGACCCCAGTGGGTTCCTCCAGCCGCCGGCACTTAGTCCAGTCTTGTGGATTCGAGCCTGAGACAATACCGGGCCGATAGCGTGCGTTACGTGGGGGTACCTTTGGGGGTATCTCACGCGGTGAAAAAGCCGGACGTGAATCATATCAAAGGCTTAAGCGCGGTATGTGCTTCCCACTCTCTCCGCCAACTCCAGGCCTGCGGCAATTTTCTTGATCGGCGATGCCGCCATAATGTCGCTCGGGTTGATATGTTTCAACGCCTCGCGCGCCCCGTCGGTCACGTTGATCGCAGGGTGAATGGGAACACATCGACGGCGACGTTGATTTTGACACCCCGGTGGGGGTGTGGCTCCCGATCTTCGCGCCCATCTCCCGGCCAGACCGGGTAACCGAGAGGAATGAAAATGTTTCGTTCAGTACTGACGACGGCAAGTGCCGCACTGTTGCTCGTGGGTGCCGCAACCGCGGTCCAGGCCCAGACTCCGGCCACGCCGGGAACACCGGCGGCTGCCGGCAAGAAGGGCGCCAATGCCGGCTCGCTCACCTGCAACGTCGCGGGCGGCGTCGGCTTCGTCTTCGGTTCGTCCAAGAGCCTGAGCTGCCTGTTCACGCGCACTGACGGTATCGCCGAGAAGTACACCGGCACCATCAAGAAGTATGGCATCGATATCGGCTTTACCAAGGAAGCGCAGATGGTCTGGTTGGTGTTTGCACCGGGCAACATCGCTCCGGGTGCCTTGACGGGTGGCTACGCCGGCGCCACGGCATCGGCCACCGTCGGCGTCGGCGTCGGCGCCAATGTGCTGATCGGCGGCGGCAGCGGGCAGATCACCCTGCAGCCGGTCAGTGTCGAGGGCAGCATCGGTCTGAACGTCGCCGCGGGCGTGGGTGAAGTCGAGCTCAAGTACGTCAAGTAGGGAAATCCGGCAGGCGCCCTCCAAGGCGCTTGCCGGCCGTCCCTCGGTCTGGCCAACTTCCTCGTTATCATGCCGACCGTGATCGCCCCCATGGATGTCTCCTCACAGACAGAGAGCGTCTCATGGCAAGGGTGCGATTTTTTCTTGGACCATGACGGCAATCGACCATACATCCACGGGGCTTCCGCATGACTGCGAGCGGTTCCGTGCATCGGCCTGCGCACCGGCTCACGTCTGGTGGCCGTGAAGTATCGGATGAGGTCGTTGCAGAAGAGGTGGCGGTCGCACTGGTCTACAACGGTATCAGCCACGCGGTGATGATGGCCACTCCCTGCGATCTCGAGGATCTTGGCTGTGGTTTTTCGCTTACCGAGCGCATCGTGGAGAATGTCGCGGAGATCCACGACATCCAGATCGAGGAGATTCCCGTCGGATCAAGTGGCCGCGGCATCGAAGTGCGGCTGGAAATCTCAGCGCGTCGCATCGCTGGATTGCAGACGCGCCGGCGCAGCCTGGCTGGCCGTACCGGCTGCGGCCTCTGCGGCGTCGACAGCCTCGATGCCGTGCTTCGGCTCGTACCGGTTTCTCCCGCGTCAGGCCTCGTTTCGCGTCAGGCCATCGAGCGGGCGATGTCTGCGTTGCCGAGCCTGCAGACCATCAACAAGATGAACGGCGCCAGCCATGCGGCCGGTTGGGCGGCGGCTGACGGCACGCTCACGGCCGTGCGCGAGGATGTCGGCCGGCACAATGCGCTCGACAAGCTGGCCGGTGCATTGGCCCGAACGGGCGCTGCACCTGGTGGTGGTTTTGTGGTCGTGACCAGCCGGTGTTCCTACGAAATGGTGCAGAAGGCGGCTTCGCTGGGCGCGGTGGCGATTGCAGCGGTATCGGCGCCGACATCGCTTGCCATAGAGACGGCCGAGCAGGCCGGCATTGCGCTGGCGGCCTTTGTCCGCAACGGCCGCCTTACGGTCTACGCCAATGCCGACCGGATCACGACGTGAAGCTGCAGCGCGTTTTTGGCGTCACGGGTTGGAAGAACTCAGGCAAGACGATGCTGGTCGAGCGGCTGATTGCGGAGTTCGTTCGGCGCGGCTGGCGCGTCTCGACGATCAAACATGCCCATCATGACGTCGACATCGACCGGCCCGGTCGCGATTCGTACCGTCATCGCGTGGCCGGTGCCAGCGAGGTGGCGTTGGTTGGTGGCCGGCGCTATGCAATCATGCGCGAGCAGGCCGAGCCCATGTTGGCCGATGTGCTGGCACGCCTGTCGCCTGTCGATCTGGTGTTGATCGAAGGCTACAAGCGCGAGGCCCACGACAAGATCGAGGTGCGGGCAGGCGACGCCCCGTCGCTCGCCGCAGCTGACCCCGGGATCGTGGCAATCGCTGCGGACGCGGCGCCTCCGGAGGTGCTCCTGCCCTGGTTCAAGCGCGATGACATTGCCGGCATCGCCGACTTTATCGCCAAGCGGGCCTAGGGTTTCTGGCCGGCGAAGGTGCCGCCGGCCTGGTAGCCTGTGCCGGTGACCGTAAAGGTACCTGCCTGGCCCTTTGCGTTGACCGTGGGGGAGTTGAAGAACGAGCCGGCTACCGCGCCCGTCCGTCCTGCGCCGCTGATCGGGCCGGTGAAGTTCACCGTGCCGTTGGTCAGCGCTGTGTTGCCGGTATAAGTGGCGCCGTCGAAGTTGCCGATGGTCACGGCACCCATCTGGGTCTGGAAGTTCCAGACATTTGTGTAGCTGCCGGCGGCGATATAAGCGCTCGAGCCGTTCAGGACATTGCCGATGGCATGGCCGCTGTAGGTTGCTGTACCGGTGATTGGCAGCTGCACGGTGGTGGTGAGTGTGCCCGCGACGTAGGTCGCGAAATTGAGGCGGTCGCGACCGTCCGGGTTATAGACACTGCCGGCGTTGTAGCGGATGTCGCCGCCCCACACGCCCCAGGTCAGGAACTCGCAGGTGCAGGGCGTGACGCCGGCCGCCTGAAAGAAAGCATCGAACGCACCGGGCGTGGTGCCGTAACTGACGGCGAATGTCCGCGACTGCACGGCCGGGTTGGTAGAGGTCACGGAGTTGACCGTGACGCTGGTCGGATCGTTCAGCAGGTCGCCCGGCCGGTCGGCCACTGCGTAGATCTTGTCGTCGATGAACGAGCTGGTGGAGAGGCCCGAACCCGACGTGCCACCCAGCCGGAAAGTCGCCGAGGTCGAGGAGCCGTCCCATTCGGGGACCGTGAAGGTCGCCGACGCGCGGTTGGATGCGGCGTCGGTGATCAGGATGACGTTCGCGGGCGAGGTGTTGTTCGGATTGCCGAGTACCCGCGTCGTGATGGTACCCGAGCTGTCGCGCCCCTCAACGAGGCCACCGACATAGCCGTTCATGGTCTGGCTGGTGCGTGCGTTGTCGGTCGTCGACGATGACGACGTCTTGGTCGCCTGGCTGACGCTGTAATAGTCCTGACCGGTGAGATTGTTGTAGGGCTGATCGAACGACGCCTGCGGCGTGCGGGTGGTCGTGATGGTGGAAACGATGCCCGAGCTGGAAGTCACCGTGGTGGTGAGGGCGTCCGGCGTGAACACCATCGTCTCGCCGTTGGGGCCGAAGATCGAATTGCCTGCGCCGGTATCGAAGGTCGTTTCGGCGGACACCTGGCGGCCGATCTGCTGGGTGTCGCCGAGCCGGTAGGAGGCGTTGAAACGACCGCCATTGGCGATCGTGCTGTTGTTGTTATCCTTGAAATAGGTGCCGATGAACGCGCCCATGTACGACTTCTGGTTGGCACCCTGACCGGAAATGGACACCGTCGCCTGCAGGGCGGTGGCGCGCGCGGCGCCCGGCTCCGCACCGCCCACGGTGGGGGAGAAGTTGCCCGAATAGGCCGAGTAGAGCGGCGACTTGTTGGCCGCCGCCTTCAAGGCGGCGTCGTTGCCCACGGTTTCGTTGGCGAAGGGGATCTTGTTGGGGTCCGCGAGGTCGATCACGGTGTGTTTGGCGAAGCCGGTCGAGGGGAATTGACCCAGCGTGGTCGGCGTGCCGCCGATGACGCCGATGCGTTCGTTGTTGGTGGTCTCGAATACATAGGCGAAATAGTCGCCGCTGGCGCTCACGTAACCCTTGCCGTTGAGCACGCCGAAAGTCGGGTGGTTCAGCGACACGTCGAACGAGTCCGATCCCGGATTCCAGGGAACGGTGACCGATCGGCCGTCGCTCAGCGTGATCGTCGCCTTGCCGCTGGTCACCGTGCCTTGGGAGTTCAGCAGCACGTTTTTCTGAGAATTCGGCGTGACTGCCAGTGTCTGGTTATTGAAGGCGGTATAGGGAGTGTCACCAAAGAAGCGGCCGCGGGTGACAATGACTTTGGTGGTGGCAGCCGCCGCCGTCTGAGTGCCCCGCGCGTCGGCCAAACCCTGTTGGTTCTGCTGTTCGGTCTGGACATTGGACAGGGCGTTGTTGACGGCATTCGAATTGTTGATGCTTTGGGCAGCCGACTGAGGCGCCGGGGTATTGCTCGACGGCTGGAGCGCGGCTGGAGCCTGATTGGAATTGCTGTTGGAGAAACCTGAGCTTTGCACCTTCTGATCGGCGTTGCCGTCCCCTGCACCGCCACCGCCAGTCGTGCCGCCACTGCCTTGGCTGCCACCCTCTAGCTGGCTCAGTTGCGCATTGAGGCCGCCCTGTCCAACCATCGTCGGTGCACCGGGTGCACCGCCGCCGCTCGCTGTCACCTGAGAGCCAGGCCGTGTCACGGTCTGGGTCTGGCCGGCCGCGCTAAACGTCATGTCTTTGCCGAAGACGAAGGTCGACGTTGTGCTTGAGGGTTGAACGGCAAACATGGTGATGCCGCCGCGGATGCCGATCGTGCCCGATGGCGTGGTGATGGTGATCGGCCTGGTCTTGCTGATTTTGCCACCGACCAGGCGAAACACGCCCTTGCTGGCGGTGATTGCAAGGTCACCGGTCTTGGTCGCCGGATCGAAGACGAACGTGTCGATGGTGAGCCGCGCGCTGGGGCCGACGGTCAGCGAAGTGCCGTCGAGGAACATGAGATGGGCACGGTCGCTGGCGCTGGTCGTAATGACTTCGTTAGCCTGCACATCAATGCCGATGCGCAACACGCGCTCGGCTTCGGCGGGCGGCTTGCCGAGTGGATCTCCATCGGTCGCCGAAGTGACGCCAACGCGTGCAGCGGCGTCGGAAATGCCAAACGGCGCGCCAAGCAACACGAGCGCCGTAGTGCCGAGCAACACAGTGCGTAGAGGCGAAAAGCCGACGCTCTTGACCGTCATCAAGGCCTCCCCGGCCAGCATCAGAAGCGCCAGCCAACGCCGAACATTACATTGTTATTCGTGAACTCGAAATTGGGCAAATTCGAGGCCCGCGTGAATCGGCCGCCGGAAATGCTGAAGGTCGTCCGATCGTCGAACGGGATCGACAGGACGATATTGAAGATCGTGTCGGCTTGCTGACGCACAACGCCAGGATCGATGATCGGATCCGCCGCGTCATACTGCCACCATTGCTGGTTGACCGTCAGATTGATGCTCCACGGCAGACCACTCTTGAACAGCGGGTCAGCGAAGCGGACGGCCATGCCGCCGCCAACGCCGCCGAGCATGTAGTTCTGGGAGATTGTCTGCTGGGTCTGGTATCGCTGGGCATTGCCGAAGCCGTAGAGGGAAACGATCTGGGTAAGTTGGTACTGGAAGGTTGTTGCCGCCGAATATTGTGTGCCGGTGAACAGGCTGTTGGCCGGCAGGTAGCTGGTATTGGGGTAGTTCTGCTGCCGCCAGCTGAAGATCGAAACGTTTCGCAGCCTGTCGGCCAAAAGCACCGCGGTTTCCAGGCCGGCGCCATAGCTGCCGTAGTAAGGCTGGTCGTTGACCCAGATGTATCCGGCACTCAGAAAGGGCTTGAGGATCACTTCCTCGAAGATTCCCCGGAAAGCCTGGAAGCGCGGGCCGGTCGTGAAGTCGATCAACGAGACGTTTGCCGCCGAGAGATTGAACTGGCGGTTGGCGTAGGTCGTGAGCTGGCTCTCGAGCGTGGATTTGTCCTGGAGGCCCAGGTCATACGAATGGCGAAACTGGGCCGAACTTACGAAACCCCAGTCCGCCGTTCCGAGTGCCTGTTGATTGAGGTTGGCTGTCTGCCCGAACAGCCGGACCGACGACGTCGCGGGTCCGAGGTTGGCGTTCGACTGGTAGCGCGTGCCGAAGAAGAGCTCACCAGAGAAGCGCGAAGGGTTTTGGCGCTTTTCGATTTCCGCCATGAACTGCTCGGCTTTGCCGCGCACGTCGGGCGGCAAGGCCTGCGACTTCAGGGCCGATTCGAGGTAGCTGCGTGCGATTTCGTAGGATTCCAGCCGATAGTAGAGGACGCCAAGTTCCAGCCGCACCCGCGGCAGGTTCGGATTGATGAGCAGCATTCGCTCCAGGGCAGAAACTGCCCCTTCGAGGTCGCCGGTCCGGGTGGCAAGTGAGGCGAACTTGAACAGCACATCGAGATTGGCCGGCTGACGCAGCATCTCCTGAAAAGCGGCCTCGTACTGCTGCTCAAGATCGGCTGGTGCGACCGTCGGCGTCTGCGCAAGAGCGGGAACCTGGCCAGACGCAAGACCGCCAACCATTCCCCCCATCAGGGCGAGGATGCTCGCAAGACGCCCAAGGCTCGGCAAGATGTCTAACTCTCCCCACGACCTGCGTTAATGCAGGCCTCTTCGGGGGATCGAAGATGCCGCAGCAGGTGTGCTAAATCAACCAACTCCGCGCGACGAAAAACCAGCCCAGAAGGGGGCCGGCGCGCGCGGCGCGCATGCGCAGCACCATGCGGCGATACTGACGCTCACCGAGTGCGAGTACGAGGCGTTCGCGATCCTGTTGCATGGCCGTCAACATGCGGTCGAGCATGTGGGCATGCGTATTGCCCCAATTGCGGCTGGAGAGGTGTAAGCGTCCGCCCAACACCGGATTGTCGGCGGCGCCGTTGCGGCCGTGCAACCGATACGAATAGAGCGCTTCGTCGATCAGCAGAGAACCCGCGACCATCTGAGCCATGACCACGATGTAGAAATCCATATGAAGGCGGAAGGCCTCATCGTCATCGGGGAAAACGAGGTCGATCAGCGAGCGACGGAACATCATCGATGAAGTGCTGACCCAGACCCAATGGACCACGCGCTTGGTGTAGAGGCGGTAAGGTGTTTGGCTTTGCCAACCGGCAGTCTTGTTGGCCGTGTCGAGTCTGGGCACGCGCGCCGGGTCGAGCGGTGCGAAGGCCTGGTCGCGATCGACGCGGGCACGGTCCTTACCGAACCAATAGACGCAGCCGGCGATCAGTGCGCCCTGGCCGTCGATCAGCCGGGCATTGCAGGCGGTGAAGCCCACCGCGTAGGTCTCGTTCAGGTGGGCGGCGAGGTGACGTTCGAGGAAATCGTCATTCCATAAGTCGTCAGAATCGAGGAAGCAGACGAAGGTCGCCTGGGTAGCGGCGAGCCCGCGCCGTGTGGCACCGGTCTGCCCGACATTCTTTTCCAGCCGGAGCAGCGAAAAACGCGCGTCGTCGAGTTCATCAAGGAGTTGCTGGACGACCGTCGCGGAACTGTCGGTCGAGGCATCGTCCACGATGATGCATTCGAAGTCGCGCAACGTCTGGCACGCCACCGAGCGGATCGCATCGCCGATATAGTCACGGCAATTGTAGCACGTGACGACGACCGAGATTTTCGGGAGCCTGGTCTCGGTCATCCGCTAGCGCTTGGCGCCCGCCGATCCCAGGAAATCGAAGTCCACGCCTTCGTCGGCCTCGAGGACCGTCTCGAAGTAGAGACTCGCATAGCCGCGATGGCTGCCGGGATGCGGCGGCGGTGCCTTCCAGGCCTTGCGCCGCTTGGCGAGCTCGGCGCCCGACACGAGCAGTTCGAGCCTGCGCTTTGGGACATCAAGCGTAATGCGGTCGCCGTTCTTTACCAGGGCAAGCGGACCGCCGTTCGCCGCCTCGGGCGAGACGTGCAGCACGATGGTACCGAAGGCCGTGCCGCTCATGCGTGCATCGGAGATGCGGATCATGTCCTTCACGCCGGCGCGCGCGAGCTTCATCGGGATCGGAAAGGACCCGGCTTCCGGCATGCCGGGCGCACCCTTCGCCCCGGCGTTGCGCAGGACGAGGATGTCGTCGGCCGTCACGTCGAGGTTCGGATCGTCGCCGCGTTGTGCCAGGTCCTCGAGCGAATCGAACACGACAGCGCGGCCGGTGTGCGTGAGCAGCGCCGGCGACGCCGCCGAGTGCTTGATGACGGCACCACGCGGCGCGAGGTTGCCGCGCAGCACGGCCATGCCGCCGGTCGGCTTGATTGGGTTCCTGGCGGTGCGGATGACGGTCTGGTTGGGCACCATCTCGGCCTTGTCGATCACCTGCTTCAGCGTGCGGCCGCTCACCGTCATCGCCGTTTCGTCGAGCGAGCCCCGGATCTCCTTCATCAGGCGCGAGTTGCCGCCGGCCCAGTGGAAATGCTCCATGTAGTGGTCGCCCGACGGCTTGAGGTCGACCAGCACCGGTACGCTCTGGCCGATCGCGTCGAACTCCTCCAGATCGATCCGGATGCCGAGGCGGCGCGCGACGGCGGTGAGATGGACCAGCGCATTGGTCGAGCCGCCGATTGCCTGCATGACGGTAAGCGCATTGCGGAAGGCCGCCTTCGTCATGATCTCGCTGGGCTTCGGCCCGCCGCTCTTGGCCATCTCGGCCGCGCGCTTGCCGGTGGCTTCGGCGACGCGCAGGCGGTCGGAATGTGTGGCTGGAATCGAACCGCTGCCGGCAAGGCCCATGCCCAGCGTCTCGACCATGCAGCCCATGGTGCTGGCGGTGCCCATCACCATGCAGGTGCCCTTGGTCGGCGCCAGCCGCTCGCTCACCTGCTGGATATCCAACTCGGAGAAGGTTCCGGCGCGATACTGGCCCCACAGGCGACGGCAATCGGTACAGGCGCCCAGGACCTCGCCCTTGAAGTGACCCACGAGCATGGGGCCGACAGGCAGCACGATGGCGGGACGGTCGGCGCTGGCGGCGGCCATGAGCTGGGCGGGCAAGGTCTTGTCGCAGCCGCCGATCATCACGACGGAGTCCATCGGCTGCGCGCGCACCATCTCCTCAGTGTCCATCGCCATCAGATTGCGCAGGTACATGCTGGTCGGATGCGAGAAGCTCTCGTGGATCGAGATGGTCGGAAACACCATCGGCAGCGCGCCCTGCAGGAGGATGCCGCGCTTCACCGACTCGATAAGGTCGGGGACGTTGCCGTGGCAGGGGTTGAAGTCACTGAAGGTATTGGTGATGCCTACGATTGGCCGGTCGAGCGCGTCATCAGTGTAGCCCGCCGCCTTGATGAAGGCCTTGCGCAGGAACAGCGAGAAACCTGCATCGCCATAGGTGGCGAGGCCTTGGCGCAGTCCGGTCGCTTTCGGCGCACCCGAGGTGCGCTTGCGGGAAGCCATGTCAGTCTCTCTTTCCTGAGTTCAGTGATATTGTCAGGTCGGTACGGTCGCTTCCAGACCGGCTGCCCATCTTGCATGAGCCATGGCATCGCGGCCCGAAATGATAGTGCGGGCGAGTTCGAGGCCCATCAAGGCGCCGAACTTGAAGCCGTGGCCGGAGCAAGGCGACATCACCCAGCCGCGCGCGCCCTGCCTGTCGACGACGAAACGCTCGTCGTCCGTCACGGTATAGAAGCAGACCTTTAGCCGGTCGGTGCGCCAGCGGTCGAATCCATGCAATAGGCTACGGCAGCGTTCGAGCAGAGGCCGGATGTCGTCCTCGCTTGCCGCACGCTCGGCCATCGGATCGCCGGACCGGCTGAATTCATGGTCGCCGACCTTGAGGCCGCGCCCTTCCATGGGAGGCACCAGGTAGAGCCCGACGTCGCCGGTCTTCTCGATGATCATAGGCCCCTTGGTCCAGGCGGCGCGGTCCTTGGCCGGCAGGTCGAAGTAGACGACGACCTGGCGCGACGGGACAAGATGCTGCCTGCGATCGGGCACCAGGCGCCCGACCCAGGCACCGGCCGCGACCACGACAACGTCGGCGGCGTACGCCGTACCAGCCTCAGTGACGATGCGACCCAACTCGAGGTCGACCGACCGGACCGGCGTGTGCGGATGGAGCTGAACGCGCGGCTGGCTCGCCAGGTGTCGGGCAAGGGCTGTCACGATGTCCTGGGCGAACAAGACGCCACCCGACTCGATCCAGAAGGCGCGCTCGACGCCTTTGGCCTCGATCTGTGGAAAGCGGCGCGGCAAGTCTGTCACCGGCAGCTCCGCCATGGGCTTGCCGATCGTCGCCAGTGCGGCGGCTGAACGCTCGGCCCAGTCGGCGCCATTGCCTGTCA
>ERZ890510.2441-NODE-2441-length-10526-cov-4.001242_pt1 | contig 10526 bp, 21 predicted proteins | sample MGYA00521265_ERZ890510 | MGnify/ENA primary metagenome ERZ890510 (study PRJEB32303, sample SAMEA104408624) | aquatic metagenome | biome: Brackish water; feature: Chemocline; material: water | place: Baltic Sea | collected 2014-10-26T21:54:00 | depth 110 m ...
CGATGTGGTTTTCGTCAAGGTCGTCGACCAATGCACTAACCTGTTCAATGGGTGTTTCTTTTCTGTTGGCTGAGACTCCCATGCTAGTGGCACGAATGTTCCAGTCAGTCACCTTCCGCAGTGAATCCATTTGGCTTGATGAGAGAAAACGATTTAGGAAAGCCAGTCCATCTACATAGGACTGAAAGTAAATGTTCTCTCGCTTTTGCCACTCTGCAAATGTCTCACTCATTGTCTTCTCCGTATGCTGATTCGATTTTCTTTTCGCACACGTCACAAGTCAGGGTTTCATCTTCGTAGTTGATGTGACCCTCACAAGACGCCACGTTGGTGCCAACTCGATTCTGATTCACACATGACGGGCAACAATGCAAGTGACCATCATCTGATCGCACATAATAAAACAGGGGATAGCCACCGGGAAAAGCATAATGCTCTACTGGTTCGCGTCGTGGTTTTGATCCAAACTTGACAAACTTCATACGGCTTCTCCGTCCAACAGTTGAGTTTTGATGATCTTACATTCAGAGTCTTCATAGTCTACACTGTAATCACATTCTTGCATTACACGGTCAAGAATTTCATCTGGACTCATATTTTCCGAGTATTCCACCTTGACTAGAACCGTAAGGCTGAACGACTGAGTCTTAGTTAAACCGAGATCATTTGCTAACGACATTGTTTTCTCCCCTGTGTTAGTTGCTTGTTATGTCCCAAGTATAACATAGTTATCGTCATTGTCAAGCACAATCTTTAGGAATTCTCCCCCATTACTTGTAAATAACCTTGTCAGAAAAAAATGCCCCGGCGGCCTCGCCCTAACCCCTTGCGGGGTAAGGACTTAGGTCGTGGAAAGTGTTAATTACTTGTCTACATAGCACTTAGTGCAACTGTCCACTGCCATCGAGAGAACAATCAGCACAAAGAGAGTGGTCATGCGTTAACCACCTTTCTCGAATACGAGAATTTTACATTTTTCCGCTTGAGTTCCTTGATTGCTGCACCGGCGACGCTACCCTTTGGCTGTGTGCCATGAATCAAGAGAGCGAAATCTTGATCACGAGTGGACGGAATGGCAGCGTGCTCATCCGTGTGGTCAATCTCCAGCCCCTTGTCAATGGCTTCCTGTACACTGTAAACAACGACAGAAGATCGGAGTTTTTCCGTTTCAATTTTGCTGTCCAACCGTCCACCAAATGACGCAGTCAGCACCAAATTCTCCGGGATGTCGTCACGACGACGCAGCCAGTAGGTCAGAGATTTTGTGTAGGCGTAGAACAAACGATCAGGGTGAGCCTTTGCCATCATCACCCACGCATCGAAATAATTCTGAGAAAAGAAATCGCCAGCGACATGGATTCGGCAGATTCCAAGATTCTTGGGCATCGCCGCCCTAATCACTTCGAACATCTCGACCACTGACAAACCTTTGACGGCTTCGAAATTCCTTTTTCGTAGATTGTAAGTATTTGTATACTGTACTTCCTGAGACGCTGAGAAACAACGGAACAACGTATGTGGTCCGTCTACCAGTGTACGCTTGCCATTATTCTCGACTACCTTACTCAGACAGTCCTTTGCAAAGGGGCACGAAAATCCGGACAGTAGATCAAGGCTGTACACCTTGCGTTTACCTTCCAGAAACTGTTGCAATTCTGCAACTTGAATGAGTTCTTCCAGTTTCGAATTAGCCTTCGAGTACTTCAACATTCTTCACACTCCACAAGGAAAGGAACTTACTTCACCATTATACCAAGCTATTGCTACATAGCAAGCCTATTCTTCCATTTGTGGGTAAATTTTATCGAAACACGAACCACACGTCTGACTCAAAATCAATTCGCGTTCATCGGCAGTCAGATATGGAAAAGCATCCTGTGCGAACATACCATCCTGCCAATCGGCAACGTCAACATCCGTCACCATGATCGTGTGTTTAGTGTCGCACACAACGCACTTGATTTCAAAACTGATCAGATTCTTGTTGGTTGGTTTCATATCTCTATTGTATCTTATCGGCTTTCATTGTCAACCGTAATCAGGGGAAATCGTGAAGTTTTTTCTTTTCTTATTTGTGAGAAAATGATTCAGATCGTCGTCGTAACTCCTTGTGTGTCAAGGACTTACGAAGAATCCGGCGGGCCGATTTTTCCTAACCCCCTGTGCTAGAGGGGGTTAGGTCGGGTGAAATGTTCACTACCATTTAGAATAGCACTTGGTTGCCCCGTCCACTGACATTGCGAACAGTACTAGCACCAGCAGTCCGATCATGCGTTCACCACCTTCTGGTCTCGTGAGTAGGAAAATTTGACTCCTTCTTTTTTGAGGGTTTTGATTGCTTCACTCGCGTCACTACCCTTCGGCTGTACACCATGAATGAGTAGAGCGAAATCTTTGTTCACCTTGGACGGATCAGCAGCGTGGCTGTCGTCGTGGTCAATCTCCAATCCGAGGTCGATGGCTTCCTGTTCACTGAACACAACCTTGACTGATCGCAGTCCCTCGCTTTCGATTTTAGCGTCCAGACGTCCACCATACGATGCGGTCAGGACAAAATTCGCCGGAATATCGTCGCGACGTTTCAACCAGTAGGTGAGCGACTTCGTGTAAGCATAGAACAGACGATCAGGGTACGCAACAGCAATTGCGAGCCATGCATCGAAATACGCCTGAGAAAAGAAATCGCCAGCGACGTGGATTTGGCACACTCCGAGATTCTTGGGCAACGCCTGAGCGATGAGGCTGAACATTTCAGCGGCTGACAAACCTTTCAGAGAATCGAAATTCTCCTTCCGTCGATTATAGGTGTTTGTGTACACCACCTCTTGTGACGCTGAAAAGCATCGAAACTTGGTCTTTGGACCGTCTACGATTTTACGCTTGCCTCCGATCATTTTTACCTTGCTGAGACATTCTTCAGCAAACGGACAGGAAAATCCGGACAGTAGGTCGAAACTGTACACCTTTCGTTTGTTCGCCAGAAAGCTGGCAATTGCAGCCACGAGTTTAAGAGCCTGAATCTTCACATTTGCCGCTGAAAACTTCACCATACCGAAACGCTCCAAGAAAGAAAAGGGTTACCGTCGTTGTTACATCCCTATTATATCTATCGGCATTCCAATGTCAATACGTTAATCACTAATTACTAAATAAAAAAGAATGTTCTTAATTCCCATCATTGAGAAAATGATTTAAAGCGTCGTCGTAAGTCCTTATGTTGCAAGGAGTTACGGAAAATCCGGCGGGCCGGGTTTTTCGCAGAATGCAAGGGCAGGGCGAGGGAACAGGCTTTCACCTGTCCCCCCTGTCCATGCTTTCAACGATCAACCAGAGTAGGACGCAGACTAGCAGCTGCGTCAAACGCTCAGTGAGGCAAGAGCAGTTGCCTCAGCCTTTCTTACGGCGGCGTCATTCGACGCAAGGATAACACGATCAAACGCATTCGGATCGCCCTTGCGGCTGGAATCGTGCTGGACATAACCCTGCACAGCGTTAAACGCCTCCCAAGCACTCGCCTGTCCTGTGAACCGATCACGACCAGTGCGGAACCCTTCGTCAACAATACGCTTCACGATGGCACGAGTACGGTTCTCGTGAACAGTACGGCTGCGGCCTTCAACCTCAGTCGGCTGTCCGTAGATAGTCGTCAGGAAATCTGCGACATCGACAGTTGCCGACTGCATGTGCTCCACGACACTGCCCAGCGTTGACCATGACTCCTTGAGCAGAGCAAACTGCTTGATCAGGGAATCCATTTGAGAACGGAGACCAGACGTATGCCGAATCGAAACGTGACAAGCGTTCACGCTGCGAAGCATCGACAGGTTGCTGCACGCATCGCGGTAGAAACCCAACGACGCCTGAAACGACTTGCCATCGTAGCCAGCCCGAATGTAGACACGCGGGAAAATGTTGTCGTTGCTCTTGAAGATAGCACGACGCTGATCATTCGTTGGAGCAAGGTTGACATAGTGACCAGCGTTGAAGCCACAGTTGACGTTCATCGGGCAATCAAACGCCTCAATTGCGGACTCGACAAGAGCCAGCACATCATCAGTCTGATGAGGCACGTAAATCTTCGAAACCGATCCACCTCCAATCGCGGACATATCGTCGCTACGGAACAAACCGTAGAACGGGGTTTTCATGTTGTCTGGACCAGACAACGGAAACTTGTTGACTTCGAAATCGAACTCGCTCTTGATGACATCCAAAGCAAGTCCACGATCAGCAGTTTTAACAGACATCTGCACTCTCCAAAAGAAACAAAGGGTTAACTCTCTTCACTCCACCATTATAACACTCGCTTGGCGAATGTCAATCTTCTTCTTCAATTTCTGGGTAAATTTTGTCAAAACACTTGCCACAGATTCCAGACTGCAATAACTCACGCTCATTGGCACTGAGGTGTGGGAACGCATCCTGAATAAATGTTCCCGATTTCCACTTGTACCACTGTTCAGCCGTCACGACAATCGTGGAAATTTCAGAACACACAATACACTTGACATCGTTTTCAAATTTCATCTCTCAGCTCCTTGCCAGTTGTCTCCTCTATTATATCTTATCGGCATTCTAATGCAAGCGAATTCAGTCTATTTTGCAAAGTTTTTCAGTTGCCATAAGTCCTTGCGGCGTAAAGACCTGCGAAAAATCGGGCCGGGCCGAAAATCTGCACGTTGCAGACTCGGCGTTGTGGTCTGGGGATGGCAGGTGTCGCACCAACATTGTCAGAAAAGTTGTTTTTGTGTTTTTGGTGCTCGTGTCCAAGCGATCAGGTCGCTTCCCGTGAACATGTCGCACAGGTCAGCGGTATGGATTGGCTGCTCATCGTCATCGACAAAGCTAGCAAACTTATAAGGATTGTAACGCGGGTTGCTAACGATGCAATCGTGTTCCATCGCATCAACGATCTGTCGAGTAGTGAGGTAACCTCTGACGAAAGCGTGAACATTTTTTCTCTGCTCCCTGAGAACCTTTGCACGTCCAGCAGGCTGAACTGCAAATTTTACATTACGTAGGATAATGTAGTCAGTGTGGAGTTTAACAATACCACCTTGGCGTACCGACCACAATCCCTCTTTTGTGTTGAGATTCTTGTAAACCTCAACCTTTTGTCGCCAGTCGATAAACTCAGCTAGCCTCAGCTCATGAGCCAGCTCTTGGGAATCTTCCAGCAGTACTTGGGGTTTCTTCATTTCAGCGTTTCCTAAAGAACTTCGGACCAGGGCCATCGCAAGTGAAGCAACTCAGCTGGCAACGTCTCCATTATACACCACTGTCTGATCTTTGTCAACCGCCGTCTTTGTTTTCGCTCTTGAGGTGCCAGCGTTTCAATGAGTCGATCACATTCAGAACGAATCCGCACCAAAACCTCATTGTACTTATACCCGTAAGCTTGACTGATCCACAGGTCACGGACAAACTCTAGAGTAAAACGAACCAGCTCTAGTTGGTCGACGTTTGCATAATTGAGAAGATAAAGCAACTCATCCTTCTGTCGAACCGCCGACAGTCCTGCCGTTTCAAGAAAACTTTGTACAGTCAACGAAACTTGTTCCGTCATTTTTTGTTCCTTTATACTTTAGTTATCGGCGTTGTCAAGTAGTTTCTTTAGATTCTTTTGTTCCATCGTGCAGAGACTTTCGAAATTGCCTCTGCTGTCACGTCAACTCTGCGGCTGATTTTATAATCCCAATCTACAGTAGACGCACAAAAGTTTATCCCACACGCTCTGCAAATAATGGAATATCGCCCACTTCTATCCTTGTGCTGATTATAAGGATCGTGAATCACATCTGGTTCCTGACCGCAGAAAGGGCAGGGTTTCAACTCTTGTTTGTTGTTGTTTGTCATGTGTGTCATTATACCATTACTATCGGCAATTGCAAGAGGAAACTTTAGTAAATTGGAAAGAAAATAGTAAACCTAACTCTTGTGGTGGTAAGGAGTTACGACAAAAATGCCCCGCCGGATTTTTTTTTGCACAAAAAGAGGGAGCCAGCCTCGAAAGACTGACCCCCTGCCCCGTTGTATAACAGTGAACAAATAACTAGGAAAGAACGGGGTCGATCATGCGGCTGACGCTGAGTGATCGGTAAGTACCATCGTCACTCTTGATTGTGGCATACAAGCCGTTTTTGGTGACGCCAGCCTTGATGATTTGACCGTCACGATTGCAGAGGATATTGCGAGTACCATGCTGAGGGTACTTGCAGCGAAGTCGTTGGCCGATAACAAAGTTAGTGATCGCGTGCATTCTGTGTTCTCCGTGAAAGAAAGGGCTTACTCTTGTCCGTGTATTGTATCAGGGTCGCCGTCTAAGTCAAGCGGATTCTACCGCTTTTTCCACATTTTTGAAACTCACGTTGAAAGTGCTCCCGCCGAGCTTCATCGTAACATCGGTGTTGTTGATGCTGATGACTGTACCGATTGACAGTACTGTTCCCGCTTTGACTGTTGGTTCCATGTTTAGTAGTCCTGTGCTGCTTCGTAGAGAGTTTCAAGCAACGATTCACCGAAGAACCGTTCAGCTTTTGCGTGTTGTTCTGTTATGTGTCTATTATACTTTAGTTATCGGCATTGTCAAGGGGAAACTTTAGAGTTTTTTCAGAATGCGGTTGCTTCGATGTCCTCACGAATGCCGTGAACGTCTTTCATTAGCTCGACCCATTCGTCCAGAGATTCGCAATCTTCCAGAGACTCAACCAGCTCAGACAGCTCGTAGCATTCGACGACGGTATCGCCCCACGTCTCGTAGTTCTCTGTCGCCAGTTTCTTGGCTTCAACAACTTCCAACGCTTCAACCTTACGTTTCATACCAGCTCCAGTTCGTTGACGTGAAATTCGACTTCGAAACCCGTTTCGTCTGAACACCAGACCGTGGTTCCGTCAATCTCATCTACATTGTAGGCGATGCCATTATGCCTCACCTGCGGATTGCGTTTGATTGCGGCGATTGCTTGACGTGTACGGCGATCCTCCGTTTGCTCAGCAGTCTCCGGTGCTACTGGTGTCCATTCGTATGGCTTGTAACCAACCATCACTTGACTTCTTCTCATCGTCTTTCCTTCGTTGTTGTGTTGTTTCTTATGAGGGTATTATATCATTATTATCGACCATTGCAAGCCCATTCTTTAAGAAATCCCCCTTTATGTATAAAACTTTTTGGCTGGCGGTAGATTCCGCTGGCGGTCATTTTGGCTGGCAGTGGCGGTCAGCGTGTACGCTTAGGCAGCTGGTTCAGCTGAGACTGATATGAACAGATGAGGATACGAACAATGACGTAAGTCCTTATGGCGTAAGGAGTTAGGGCGATTTTGGCGGGGCCGATTTTATGCGGATCGGCAACCGCTTTGATTACTCTTTCACAAAAAACACTTCACGATTAGAGAACAGTGGCTCACCAACCACACGCTCAAACGCTTCGCTCAGCGTGTCGCCGGGCTTCACGGTGATTTGTCCCTGTCGCAGGTAGCCGTCAAACACGTCAGACCAGATAAACACGAATCCGACGTTCCAGATTTCTGAATTCCAATCAAGTTGGAAACCGTCTGGAATCTCTCGCTTGGTGATTGGCTTGCTCATTGTTGTTCCGCTTGTGTTGTTTGTCATAATGGTATTGTATCCGGAGTCGTAATCAATGTCAAGAGTGTTTGCACTCAGGAAGCAAAGAAACCGCTTTTTCCCAAAATTCCTTGAAAGTTTCAAACTTATTTTCGTCGATGTACCAACCGTCTCCACGCACTGAACACTCGTGACCCATTCCGACCAGAGTTCCGATGACGGCTTTTTCTTTTTTGTTTAGGCTAAACATTGTCGTTTCCTTGTTGGTTGTTGTGAAGACGTATTGTATAGTTAATATCGACATTCCACAACCCTAGCAGCCACCTATTCCGTAAAGAATTTAGAATTTACTAAAAGTCGTTGTAACTCCTTACGACACATGGAGTTGGGGCAATTTTGCCCGGCCCGATTTTTCGGGGGTTAGACTGCGACTGAAAGGTCTTCGCATTGGACAACGAAGAATGTGATGTTAGATAGTGACGTTTCGTTCAGTCTCGTGACTACCGTTGACAAGTAATCTACGTTAGTGTTCACTGCGTCATTTCTGTACAGTGATGGGAACGCCGACAGCATATCAACGACGGGAATAATCCTCCCGTCGCTGATGTCCCATTGTACAATCTGCCAAAGTTTACTCTGCATCAAATTCGTCCTCGATTTCGAAACGGATACCGATTGCGTTGGCGAATGCCAGTTGATTTCTGTACAGGCGATCTTCGTCCACTTCGTACTCGAAAGACTCGCGAGTAGCGAACTGGTAAGCGTACCTGTCAGCTCGTTCAGTGGTGATCGCTTTGAGCTTTTCGTGCTCACTCATTGGAGGATTGGCGGCGAGTTCCTCGCGTTCAAGGCGTTCAATCAAAACGCTCAGCGGCTGGAATGCCTCGCGTTGCGTGTCCTCGTTGGTCGACGCTTTATTCTGGTATTCGTCAGCCAGCAGCTCGTTGGGTATTTCGATTGCTTCCAGCATCGCTTCGTGGCACTCATGAACAAGTGTCACCATCTCGCGGCGGGTGACTGGATTCGTGATCGCGTTGGCTCGTTCAAGTAAAGTCATCTTTTCGTTCCTGTGTGGGTCAGTGATTGTGAAGGCGTATTATAGCAAATGGGCGAAGGGCTGTCAACCCTACTCTGGCTGCATAGCTACAGTTGTATACCTACTCCACACCACTGTACGTTGTACACCTGTCTTGTTGTTCAGTAGTGTGATGATGATCTTCTTTGGTCGATCATATGGCAGTTCGGTGCTGACAACCTTATCGCCACCACCATTAAATGATCGAACCACGTCACCACTGATCAAATGATATGTAGACTTCTTCATTGTTTTGCTTTCGTTTGGTGTTCGTTACTGTGAGAACGTATTATACTTATATTATCGGCATTCTGCAACCCCAACGGCCAGCTATTCGGTAAAGAATTCCAAAGTTTCTCAATATTGCCGTAACCAGTAAAGCCGGTGTCACTCAGCGGCTTCGAAGTTGTCATAGTTTTCAAAACTGAAATCGACTTCGATTGTGTTCTCAGCGAGACCTTCCTGTAAAATTTCGATGGCTGCTGACTCCGAAGGAGCTTCGATTTCAACAGTTCCCACAAACGTAGCTGTCACTCTGATTTTCATAACTCACTCCAAAGGGTTGTAGGGAGATTTAAGAGTTTGTCGTAACGGTCTTTGTCCATTGTCATGTGTCTCATGTGTGTGTGTGTGTAGTGTGTGTTACATGAAAGCCTTGACGCCGTGCAGTGCATTCACGACCAGTGTACAGGCTACACGATACCTGATGCCGCTCTGATCGCTGTTCATCCCTTTAGTGAAGTACTCTTCGAGAGTACATACCATGCGATAGGGGCTAACCTTAACCGTTGGTATTGGCGTGTTTCCTTTGATTGTGATTCGTGGTTCGTTCATCGTGGTTCCCTTAGTTGTGTTGTTGTTTGTCATGAGAGTATTGTATCAAGTCGATTGTCTGCTGTCAACCCCTAAGTCAGGTCAATATCTTCATAATTAACTTGAATCTCAGCACCATCTTTATCTGAAAGAAAAACGCAATCTTCTCTCAATTCTTCTACTCTGTAAGATTCGCCGTTGACAGAGACTAAGCTGTTGATTCCGAATACCATTGTGTTTCCCTTAGTTGTGTGGTTGCTTCTTATACACGTATTATCGTCCATCTGCTCTGCTGAGTCAAGCCTAAGCCACAAGAAAATGGAGAAAATAAAAAGAAAATACGACTCGTAAGTCGTTACCACCAAAGGAGTTGGGGCAATTTTGCCCGGCCCGATTTTTTGCACATTGCAAGCCATCGGCTTAGTGATCAGCCGAACAGGTAATAGTCAACATGTGCCCACGCCTGATCAATCGACCTAGCGTAGAATCCGTCCTGATCGCCATACGCATTGAGCTGATTCGTCCAGTAGTGGACGGAAGTCATCCAAAACTCTAAATTGTGCCAACCAGAATCAAGAGTTTCAACAGCGTTCAAGTCGTTCATGTTAGCTTCCTGTGGAGTTGTTGTGAAGGCGTATTATATAGTTATTATCGACATTCTACAACCCCAGCGGCCATCTATTCGGTAAAGAATTCCAAAGTTTCTCAACATTTCCCTAAGTCGTTTGGTAGTAAGAGGTTACGGCTCGCGGGGCGGGCCGGGTTCGGCCTAAGTCTTTACAGGGATTGGACTTAGGTTCCCGCTCCCGTTTATAAATCCGTTGAGAAGAAAATCTCGTATTCCGAAAACATTGGCATATCGTGCATTGCCTCGAATGCTTCCGCGAGTGTTTGACCGGGCTTAACAGTGACCAGAGAATGCCACATAAAAGCATCGTAAACATCTGACCACATATAGCAGTGGCCAGCATTCCAAGTGGTGTCATCCCATTCAAGTTGCATATTGTCAGGGACTGGTCGTTTGTGTAGTGGTGTCATAATTTCGTTTTCTGTTGAGTGCGTTGCCGTGAAG
>ERZ890510.2444-NODE-2444-length-10503-cov-6.817956_pt1 | contig 10503 bp, 9 predicted proteins | sample MGYA00521265_ERZ890510 | MGnify/ENA primary metagenome ERZ890510 (study PRJEB32303, sample SAMEA104408624) | aquatic metagenome | biome: Brackish water; feature: Chemocline; material: water | place: Baltic Sea | collected 2014-10-26T21:54:00 | depth 110 m ...
TTTTTTCTAAAAATATATAAAAAAAATTAAACAAATTTAAAATCAGGTCGTAAATACCCACGTAGTTCTTATTTAATTTTACAGGGTAATAGGATTTTAAAATGATTAGTGTTGGAAATTATACAAATTCGCAGTTTTTACAAAGAAGTATAGCTCATCAAGTTAAAGAAATTTCAGAAGCTAGCGAAAGATTATCGTCAGGAAAAAGAGTGAATTCCGCTTCAGATGATCCGGGATCAATTGGCATAATTTCAAGATTAAATGCACAAGTGGGATCAATATCAAAGGCTTTATTAAATGGCGGTCAAGCTCAAATATTAGCTCAAACTGCTGATAGTGGACTTAAAGTAATTAATAACTTGTTAAGTAGGGTAAGAGAGTTGGCTGTTCAAGGTTCAAGCTCTACTCTTACTGATGCAGATAGAACTACTCTTCAAGTCGAGGTTGATGCTTATCTAGCTGAAATAGACGCTATTACACTAGCAACAAAATTTAATAATATAAAATTACTCGATGGCTCAACGACTAAAGTAAGCTTTAATATTGGTGAAGATAAAAACTCAAACTTAGATATAACTTTAGTTGATTCAGATAGTACTTCCTTAGGTCTTTCAGCAACATCAGGTGTAAAAGACTTTACAAGTGGAAGAGTTACCAGCTTTAACTACAGCACAAATTTAGCTGTAAATGACATTTTAATAAATGGACAAAACGCCTTAGCTACTACGTTATCTACTGATTTGACATCTGGAAACAATACAGCAACTGCCTTAGCAACTGCTATTAATGCTAATACTGGAACGCACGGTGCGGTTGCAACGGCGTTTAATAAGTTAACATCATCAGCTGTTTCAAGTTTAAGCATGTCTAATACATTTACCATAAACACTAATACCATATCTGTTCAAACAAGTTTGGCTGACTTGGTGACTGAAATTAATCTGGAGGCAGGAGGAGTAACCGCCGCCTTAGATTCAGACGAATTAACTATTACTTTATCCAATACAACCGGGAGTGACATTGTTATTGCAGGTACTGCTCCAGGAGATGCTGGGTTTACTGCAGGAACTTATTTGGGATATCTGAAGCTTGATAATAATGACGATACGTTTGTTAAAATTGAGGCGAATACTAAAGCAAATGGTTATAGTAGTAATCAAGGCAATATTGATGATCTAGCAAGATTTGGCTTTAACGAAGTGGACAGTAGTACACAAATCAGTTCAGATTTAGTCTCGGCAAATGCGTTGACATCTTCACATGATATTAAAATTAATGATGTAGCATTAGGAACCTCTACTAGTGCTTCTGCTGCTGCTAAGGCAGTTGCTATTAATGCCATATCTACATCAACTAATGTAACAGCATCAGGTTATAATTTAGTTACGGTTGGCCTTGATAATACTGAAGCTTCAACTGCGAGCTCAAACATAAGCATTAATGGAAATGCTATAAATTTTTCAAGTGTCTCAGATTTGGCAACTACAATAACAGCAATTAACAGTGCATCAATCGGGGACATAGTTGCCTCTGCTTCCATAGGTGGGGAGCTTCAATTAGAAAGCTCAAGTGGAGCCGACATAATTATAGCTCATGCCGGTACAGCAGGAGTTTTTTTTGATAGTCATACCGATGCAACTGGAGCTACAATTTCTGTAGGAAGTTCAGTTACATTTAAAGGACAAGTTTTACTTACCCATTCTTCTACTGATACTGTAAAAATTTCAGGAGATGACGTTGCTGAAATTGGCATGCAAGCCCAGGCATCCACAAGCTCACCATCGGCAGGGTCTACAATTTCTTTGTCATCATCTACTAATGCTACGGCTGCTATAACTGCCATTGATACAGCTATTGATACAATTGCTAATACAAGAGGCAAATTTGGATCATTTGAAAATAGAATTGAACATAGATTAGACAATTTATTAAATCTTAGAATTACATCAACTTCAAGGTTATCAAAAATTGAAGATGCTGACTTTGCTCTTGAAACAGCAAGGTTAACAAAAGCAAAAATAATGGCACAGGCAGGATCTTCTATGTTAGCACAAGCGAACGCAGGTGCTCAAGTTTTGTTAAAATTAGTTAATTAGCTGTTATAGAATATTTTCTCATTTTTTCAATTAAGGTAGTTCTTCGAAGCTTTAGTTTGTCAGCGGCTAATGCTATTTTATTACCCGTTTTTTCAAGAGCGCTTTCAATTAATATAATTTCTATTTCTTGTTGATGTCTTCTTAAGTCAATTTCGTCATAAAAAGTAAACCAGTTCTTATAGTTATTTGGATGAGGTAAAAAATCTTCTGGGTTGTTTGTTACTTCATCAAATTCTAAGCTATTGATTTGACCTAAATCTGCCGTCATTTCCCAAATGGCATTTTGTTCTTCTGCTACTGTTGGCATTTTTAATCTAAGTAAATTTTCAAAAATATTTGTACTAGTTACTTCTTTTCCTGGGAATATAATACAAGCTCTTTCAATTACATTTTTAAGTTCTCTTACATTGCCAGGCCAATTATGTTTTGTAAGAGCGGTAATGGCGTCTGGTGTAAAAATAGGTAGGGTTGATTTTTCTTCATTAAGGTTCTTTACAAGTGTCTTTAGTAAGTTTGGTATATCTGATCGTCTTTCAGCAAGAGAAGGAACAATGATAGGCAAAACATTTATCCTAAAAAATAAATCAGCTCTAAATTCACCGCTTTCAACTTTTTTTTCTAAATCTCTATGGGTAGCGCATATTAACCTCAGGTCAATTTTAATGTCATCCGCTCCACCAACTCTTTGTATTGATTTGCTTTCAATCGCTCGTAAAAGCTTTGCTTGAAGGGGAAGGGGCATATCACCAATTTCATCTAAGAAAAGAGATCCTCCACTAGATTGTTCAAAACGGCCTTTTCTCAGTTTATCTGCTCCTGTAAAAGATCCTTTTTCATGGCCAAACAATTCAGACTCAAGTAACTCAGAAGGTATGGCTGCACAATTAACCGTAACAAAGGAACCTTTTTTCTTGGAGCATTTGTGAATAGCTTGAGCTACTATATCTTTTCCTGTTCCAGTTTCACCCAGAATTAATGCGGTGCTATTGCTTTGTGAAACCATTGCAATTAAATTTCTTAATGATTTTGTTTCATTGCTCTCACCATCAATCATATTTTCTAATATATTTATAAGTGAGTTATCAGAAGTGTATTGATTGATTGCTTCGTTAGTTACAGTCATTTATGTACTCGTCAAATTATTGAATAAAATAAAAAATATAATGTCATAAAAATGACTTTAAAAAAAGATTTTTAATAAAAACAAATTAAAAATTAATATTTATCTAATTCAAATAAGCTTATTTTATATTTTTAATTATTTGGCAAACTTCTTGCTTCTATTAATTATCGTTTTTAAGGAGATTTAAATGAACCAAATAATTGTAGTTCAAAACAAGTTAACAATAGCAAACAATCTATGTAATTTAATAGAAAACAGAGACATAACAGTTATTAAAGCTGGATCTAATAACTCTAAACCTAATTTTCTTGGTATTGATCTAGTTGGATATGACGCTGATACACTTGTTTGTTCTACAAGTTTTGAAAAAGAAATAGGAGGTTCTTCTAAGTTAGTTGCTTCTGCAAGGCAGGCCAAATTATCAAAAATTATTATTATAGATGACAATAGTGATGTTGAAGGAATTGAAATTAAAGATGAACTTGGTGGAGCTGTAAAAAGAATATCAATTTCTGATTATACAGACCCTTATTCTTTAGAACTAGTTTTTAACATATGTTGTCCTTCAGTTGCTTTTGCAGCAGGAGATCCAAAAACGTTTGAGCTTATGTCATTAGCAAGACGTGTTGCAAATACTGATGTGACCGTTTTTATAAATGGCCCTACTGGTTCAGGCAAAGAAGTTTTAGCTAATTATTTGCATGATAATTCAAATAGAAAAGGTCAGGCCTTTGTTGCAGTAAATTGTGCTGCTATTCCAGAAAATATGCTGGAAGCTATTTTATTCGGTCATGAGAAAGGTGCTTTTACTGGTGCTTCTAATGCGAACAAGGGTATTTTTAGAGCTGCTGACAAGGGCACTTTATTGTTGGATGAAATTTCTGAAATGCCATTATCTCTACAAGCAAAATTATTAAGAGTTCTTCAAGAAAGAAAAGTTACACCTGTAGGAGGGCAAAGAGATATTGAAGTTGATGTAAGAGTTCTTGCTACCTCAAATAGAGATATGGCATCCGAAGTTAGGGCTTCAAGATTTAGAGAAGATTTATATTACAGGCTAAACGTATTTCCTTTGCAAACACAAAACCTATCTTCAAGGCAGGATGACATTCTCCCTATCGCAATAAAAATATTGGATAAACATAAAAAGCAAAATGGAAATATTCCATTTGTAACTTCAGAAGCAAGAGACTTATTAATAAATCATAGTTGGCCTGGTAATGTAAGAGAATTAGAAAACACTCTTCAAAGAGCGTTAGTTTTAAGTGATAATTCTACAATTACGGCTTCATCTATTATGATTGATAAATCACTTTCAAATGTTAATGAAACGTCTTCAATAGAAACACTGGCAGACCAATTAGCATTTGCTAGAGCGACATATTAAAGGAAAATATAATGCAAGTAACAACTCAAAATACTGGTTTAAATAGTTTAGCAAGGCAAAATATTTTAGAAAAAGCCAATCAAGCTTTCTCAGGCGGAGAAAAAGCTGAAGATTTTTCAAAAAAAATTAACGATGCCATTAATTCAGTTGCAGATAATCAAGCAAAATCTGAAAAAATTACTAAAGATTATGAGTTAGGAAAAGAAACCGATTTAACTAAAGTTATTATGCAACAGCAAGTTTCTAATATTGCATTTCAAATGACTTTAAACGTAAGAAACAAAGTACTAAGTTCATATAAAGATATTATGAATATGCCCGTTTAATTAATGTTTTATTAGGAAAAAAAAATGGCAGAAGCAACAGCAGCAAATAATTTGGTAGGCATTAATCAAGGCACAGGTGTTATCAGCAGAATATCATCTGCTGTTTCAAACGTTAGAAAAATGACTTCTGATCCTGCGGTCCAAAAATCTGTACCGTTAGTATTTGGAGTTATAGTTGCTTTTATAGGCATCATTGTATTCTTTACTATGCAAAAATCTGAGATGACAACATTGTTTGCTTCTCTTCCGGAAAGTGAAAAATCAGCAGTTGTTCAAGCGTTAAAACAAAATGGTGTAGATGTATCTCTAAACCCATCAACAGGAGAAGTTATAGTTCCTTTGAATGATTATCATCAATCTAGAATGCTTTTGGCTGCGGAAGGCTTGCCGGCTTCAGTACCTGATGGATATCAAAGTTTAGGTGACATGCCTATGGGAACCAGTCGATCTGTTGAAGCTATAAAAATTAAACAAAGTTTAGAAGCGGAATTATCACGTTCTATTACTTTTATATCTGGAATAAGTTCTGCAAGAGTTCATTTAGCAATACCTGAAAAAACAGTTTTTGCTAGAGAATTAGCATTGCCATCGGCTTCTGTATTTATCAAGCTTGCAAATGGAAGATCATTAGGTAGACAACAAGTCCAATCTATTGTTCATTTAGTTGCTTCTTCAGTTCCTAGTTTACCTTCAGAAAACATAACAGTTATCGATCAGTTTGGTGAGTTATTGTCTAAACCCTCTAGTGATGCTGGTTCGACAGCTTCCGATGAACAAATGTCGCAAACTATGAGATTAGGAGAAATATATAGATCTAGAGTGGTCTCTCTCTTAACGCCTATGGTGGGAGCTGGAAATTTAAAGACTGAAATTAATGTAGATATGAGTTTTACTAAAAGTGAAATTACCGAGGAGTCAGTTGACCCTACAGGTAACGCTTTAAGAAGTGAGCAGACATCATTAGATGAAAGTGCTAATCCTGAAGCTAGAGGTATTCCAGGTGCCTTATCAAACGCTCCTCCTTTAGCACCTGACTTGAAAACAAATACTCCGGCTGCTAAAGGAGCAGGCAATGATTTAAAGCAAAGAAGTCAAACTTCAGTTAAAAATTATGAAGTGAGTAGAAAAGTTGAAACAACCGTTGCTCAATATGGACAAATCAAGAAAATAAAAGCAGCTGTAATTATTCGTGAGAAAAAAGTAATTGCTCCTGATGGAACAATTAGCTTTGAGAAGTTAAGTGATGAAAAACTATTAGAAATTAAATCTTTGGTTCAAGAAGCGCTTGGCTTTGATAAGGTTAGAGGCGATAGTGTTACGGTTACTAGTAGTCCATTCGTAGATATAATGGAAGTTGTTGCTGCACCTTGGTATGAAAGTGATGCGGTTAGAGATCTTGCTCAGCAATTAGCAACGGTTTTAATATTAGCAATCGTTATTTTTGGAGCGTTACATCCTTTACTAAAAAGAGTTCTTGTACCTTCAGGTTATTCATCTGGAATGGGTGCCATGTCTAGTGATGATGATGAAATGGATAACGAAAAAATTGAAGTCTCAGAAGGTGAGTCATTAGAAGATATAAAAGCTAAGTTAAAGCCTAAAAAATCAACTATATCAGCTGAAATGTTAGATACAGCTAACACATATGATGATAAAGTCGCAGTTATAAGGATGATTGTTGGTGACGAAGCTGGAAGAGTATCAAGTGTATTTAAGAGAATGATGCAAAACGATAATTAATTGTTTTAAAGAAAGTAGGGTATTTTTATGGCAGAAGCGGCAAAAAAGGTAGTTTCTAAATCTAATGAAATTTATGAAGGTCTTAATGGCACTCAAAAATGTGCTATATTAATGATGCTTATAGGTGAAGATGAAGCTGCAGAAATAATGAGCAATTTATCTCCAAAAGAAGTTCAGGTTCTAGGTGCCGCAATGTACTCTGTTCAAGGACTTGGTCAAGATACAGTTAATTTAGTTTTGGATGAATTTTTAGCTATAATTAAAGCTCAGACTAGCTTAGGCATTTCTGGAGGTAATTATATAAAAAATGTATTAACTAAATCTTTAGGTCAAGATAAAGCGCAGAGTGTTTTAGGAAAAATTACTCCAACTGATAGTATTAAGGCCATAGAAATTTTGGATTGGCTGGATGCAAGGTCAATAACCGATTTAATCATTGATGAACACCCACAGATAATTGCTCTTATAATTTCTTATTTGGAGCCTGCAATTGCTTCAGATGTATTACATTTCTTACCTGAAAAAAGCCAGTCTGATATTATAAAAAGAATTGCTACTTTACAAACAGTTCAACCTGAAGCTCTTAGAGAATTAGATAGAGTTATGCAAAAAGTCTTTTCATCAAATGCTAGCTTAAGGGCAAGTAAAGTTGGAGGTGTTCTAGCTGCGGCTAAAATAATGAACTTTTCAAGTCAAGATGGTGAAGCAAGGATCATGAAAGATATATTAAAAGAAGATAAATCCTTAATGCAAGCAATACAAGATAGTATGTTTGTATTTGAAACTTTATTATTATCAGACGATAAATCTCTGCAAACATTATTAAGAAATGTTGAAAATGACTTAATTATACTTGCTCTTAAAGGTGCAGATCAGGAATTAAAAGACAAATTGTTTGGATGTATGTCTCAGCGTGCTGCTGCAAATATTCAAGATGAAATGGAGGCTTTAGGTCCAGTTAGATTAACTGAAGTTCAAGAAGCTCAAAAACAAATTATAGCTGTTGCAAGACGTATGTCTGATGAAGGATCTATTGTATTAGCTGGCCGTGGTGGCGATGATTATGTATAAAATAAATGAGATAAAATATTATGTCTTTAAAAGCTAAATATGACGATGTGAATAATATTAAAGGTAATGTTGTTCCATTAGGTCACTCTGAAATTAAATCTATATTAAAAAGCCAATCAGAAGCCGTTTTTATTGAAGAAAAAAAAATGGGACCTGATAAATCTGTTTTTATTAAAAAATCATTAATAGATATAGCTTTAGAATTTCAAGATAAAGCAGACCAAATAAAGATTAAAGAAGATCTTAATAATGAAGATAGTGCAGATATTGTTGAACCTGATATTGAAGATAAGGTAATAGAAAACAAAGTTATATTAGAAGATGATAATAATAATGATAAATCTGGAGCTGATTTATCTATAAAATCTAGTGAAATAGATGAAAGTAATTTTCCCTCTAATGCAAATATAGTTGAAAACTTAGCTCCAATTGATGTGCAGCTTGAGGAACAAGAAAATAATGTTGATGTTGTAACTAATAATATTGAAATTGAAGAGACTAAACAGGCACTTAATTCTGTTAGGGATGCTGTTTCACAATCGATTAACAACTCTATTGAAATGACTAATAGCAATAATGATTCGGGCAATCAAAACGACACAAAAACCTCTGCTTCGAAACAAATTACAGAAGATATTGAAAATTTTAAAAGTATTTTTTCTGAATTAAAAAATATGACTGAAAGTTTAGTATGTGAAACTATAGAAAATAAAATAATTGAAATTGCCCAAGAATTAGCAGGTTATCAAATTGATAAAATGCCAGAAAAATATGAAAAAAAAATAAAATCTTTTTTAAAAAATATTAATTGTTTTGATGAAAAAATAGCAATTGAAACTAATGATAAAGATTACGAAGCATTATCAAAAATTGAAAATTTTAAAAACTTAAATAAAGACATAAAGTTTATACCTAATTCTGAAATATCTAGGGGTGATATTATTTTGAATTGTGATGGGATGTATTATTCAGAAAAGACTATTAATAATAATCAAAGTGTAAAGAAAAAGTAATTACTGATACCAGGAAAATTTAATGGCTCTTGAAGCAAAAATTATTGAAAATATTTCTCAAATAAAAAGGAAAAAAACAATTGTAAGCTCAGGTAGAGTTAATAGATTTGATGGCAATGTATTATATTGTGATCCTTTCCCCGCGCCAATTGGCAGTTTATGTATTGTTAAAGATCAAATGTCTAAAGAAATTTTAGCAGAAATTATTAGTTTTGATCAAAATCATAACATGTTAGCTATTTTGGAGCATTCTTCTCATATTGTTGCAGGATGTGAAGTTACATTATTTGATGATGGAAGATATATAAATGTTGATGATACTTTGTTAGGAAGAGTAACGGATGCTTTTGGTAAACCCTTAGATGACAAGCCTAATTTAGAAATAAAAAACAAATGGCCACTTATGGGAAGATCTATGAACCCATTAAAAAGAAGTTTAATCACAAAGCCATTAGACGTAGGTGTAAGAATTATTAACTCATTATTAACTGTTGGAAGAGGTCAAAGATTAGGAATAATAGCAGGTTCAGGAGTAGGAAAATCTATATTATTAGGTATGATGAGTAAATACACAGAAGCTGACGTTGTAGTGATTGCTTTAATAGGTGAGAGAGCGAGAGAAGTTGGAGCTATGGTCAATGATTTATTTGATGATGAGACCTCCAAAAAAATAACTGTTGTAGCCGTGCCTGCTGATAGGTCTCCTTTAATGAGAATTAGAGCTGCAAATAGAGCAACTGCAATAGCTGAGTATTTTAGAGATCAAAATAAAAATGTTTTACTTATTATGGATAGTTTAACAAGAATTGCACATGCAAAAAGAGAAATAGGTTTGTCTCTAGGTGAAACTGTTACATCAAAAGGTTATCCAGCATCAGTTATATCTATGATACCCAATTTAATTGAAAGAGCTGGAACGAGTGATAAAGGCGAAGGAAGTATTACTGCTTTTTATACTATTTTAGCGGATGGAGATGATAATAATGATCCTGTTGTTGATACGGCACGTGCCATTCTCGACGGACATATAGTTTTAAGTAGATTAAATGCACAAATGGGAATTTATCCTGCAGTAGATGTATCAAGTTCTATAAGCAGAGTAATGAATGATTTAGTCTCAAGTGAACATACTAATGCTGCTAAAATATTTAGGAAGCATATTACCAACTATATTGAGAATAAAGATTTATTGTTAATGGGTGGTTATACCCAAGGTCATGACAAAGATATTGATGATGCAATAACAATGTGGCCAAGAATAATAAATTTTATTACACAACCTCATAATCAAAAGGCAGACTATGAAGCTTCTATATCAGAGTTATTAACATTATATAATTAGGAATAAAATTTGTTAAAAAAAATAAAACGATATCAAAGATTATCAATGTTAAGAAAACGCGATATGTCTAAAGAAATATCTAATTCTAATTTATTAGAGACGGAGATAATGAAAAACCAAAGTTTAATTAATCAAATTGATTTAATTATGGAAAATGGTAAAATTGGTTTGGATAAAGAATTAGTAAGTGCAGGGTTTTTAAAAAATAATTTACAATTATTAAATACTCTTCAAAGCCAAAAAAACATTGCTAATAATAGACAAAATTATCTTCTTTCTGAAAAAAAAATAATTCAATCTAAAATAACAGTTAATAATATTAAAAAAAATAAAGCTGAAGAAAAAACATATGAATATAAAAAACAACATATCCAAGAATTAGAAAATAAAAATATTTAATATATT
>ERZ890510.2447-NODE-2447-length-10495-cov-4.991954_pt1 | contig 10495 bp, 12 predicted proteins | sample MGYA00521265_ERZ890510 | MGnify/ENA primary metagenome ERZ890510 (study PRJEB32303, sample SAMEA104408624) | aquatic metagenome | biome: Brackish water; feature: Chemocline; material: water | place: Baltic Sea | collected 2014-10-26T21:54:00 | depth 110 m ...
TTCAAACACCAATCCAAATTATAAATAAAGAGAAGTAGGAGAGTCTGAAGGAGCGCTCAGTTAAGAAAAGAATAATTTTAATAAAACTGAATATTGAGAATAGAGGCTTAAAATAATTAATTAGTAATTTTATGAAATTTTGTTTTATTTATAATAAAAAATCCTCTGGTGGTAATCAATTCAAGTTCATAAGTAAAATTTATCAAGAAATTGAAAAAAAATATTTAATAGATTTATTTGAAACTAAAAATGAACAAGAGGCATCAATTATATTAAGCAACTTAAAAAAAATATTATTTTAAAAAATAAATGAAAAAAAATTCTACCAAAAAATATTTCAATATGAGTTGGTCTAGAGGTCATTCATCTTTAACAGAAAATCCTTTCAACAAACCTATTGTACTGCCTATGAATAAAAAATTTTAAAAAATAAGGCTTTTTCCAATATTTGTAAAATTAGATAGTCTATCAATAAGGCCTGTTCTTGGATGATATCCGCGATCTACTGAAACAAAGGTGTCTAGTTGCAAATCTATAAACGAGTATTTTTTTTGAAGAAAGATTGCTCCTTTCAATCTTGTTATTAATTTTTTGTTATCAAAGGAGGCTACGGCTGGACTCGGTCCTGCAAATCTAATGACTAAACTAATTGGCCGATTTGTTTTCTTTTTGAGTTGTAGCAAGTTTTTAAAAGCACTTTCTAAATTTTCCGAAGCATTTATCTGAAATACATATCCTAATTTAGAAAAGTGTTTCCAGTAGGATTGAACTTTTTTGATATCACTTAAAGGAAATCCATAGCTTACGGAATGAGAAAACTGTGAACCCCTGACAGCTGTAGAAGCTGAGGATACAATTTTTCCAACCTTAACTGGGAAAGGTAATTTCCAACTTATTCTGGTGTCAAATTTTTCTGGATTTTTTAGGGCAAAATCGAAAGATGATATTATGAGCTTATGTTTTTTTAAAATAGACAGATCTTTTTTACTAGGTAACCCTTCTTTAAAAATAGAAAATTTGATTCCAGTAGCATTCCAATCGTACATTCTTTTTAAAAACTTTTTATCTAGCAGGTCTGTAAGTGGAGTTCTTACTGTCTGAATTCCCATTTGCCATAAGCGCATCAATGGATAATCATTTCTAGCTCTTTTTCTTGAAAATTCCTCCATGGGTCCATTGTATGGAAGGTCAAAACTACCAGCCCAGTCATGTCGTAAGTGTGGAGTAATAAGTGATTTAGCGGATATGAAGTTAGAAATATTTTTTGTTTTTTTAAATTTTCTAGTTTTGCCTTCTGTTGGCAAAAAACTTAATTTGTGATCTTTTTTTGTTAGATCTACTAAAGCAACAAAAAATTTTCCAATATCATTTCTGCCAAATTCTAATGCTGGTTCTACTGGAAAAATTTCTGCATAGTCTTGTCTAACAAAACTAGTTGCTGGAATAGTATACATTTTAATTTTTTTGTACCTGTTATAAAAAAAATGATGAACATGTCCTGAAAAAATTGCTTCAACTCCTGCTTTAACACAAATATTTAATAACCACTTTCTCCCAGGCTTTGCATAATTATCATAATGCTCAGGTTCTTCAGGAGAATCGATAAAAAGCGGATAGTGTGAAAATAAAAAAATTCTTTTTTTTTTATACTTGTGAAGCTGTTTTTCTAGCCAATTTCTTTGTATTTTTTCTTCTTCTAATCCAGAGTTTACTAAAGAAGAATTGATACTAATCATTACCACTCCTTTGTGAACAAAAATATACCAAGAAGGACCAAAGTGATCTTCGTAAATTTTAATCGTAGATTTATCTAAAGGTCCAGCTGGAGACGCATTATGTAATTTATCTCCTATGTCATGATTGCCTGGCACGAAGTGCATCTTGGAAGACAGTGGCTTTAATATTTTTTTAGCTTCAAGGCAGGCAGATTTATAAGTTGGTAAAGTTGGAAGCGGGTGAACTACATCGCCTAAATGAATTGTAAAATCTTGTTCAAAAGATGACAATAAACTTGTTGCGTATTTGGCTCTTTTATTAGCTAAGCCATTAACTTTAAAAGGAGATGATTGATCCACCTTTTTTGGCATAATGTGTGTATCTGTTATAATCCCAAACCTAAAATTCATTTTACTATTTTATTTGTTTTTAAAAAAGTTTTAAAAGATAAAAAGCCCCAGCTTTTAAGGCTGGGACTTTTTTGTATTAATTATTTTGTTATACGCATATCCATTTTTTTAAGTGTAGCATCATATAGTTTGTATTGTTTGCCAACAAAAGCTTTGGTAGCAGCAGGACTACGAACATCGATGACATTACCCATTGCTTCATTCATTTTTATCCAAGTTGGATCAGATTTGTTTTTTTCTAAAGCATCCGCTATAACCTTAACAACTGCATCAGGCATATTTGGAGGACCATACACTGCAGACCATCCAACAATTTGTTCCATATTTGCGTAACCTAGTTCTGTGCCTGTTGGTATACTTGGTAATAGTGGTTGACGTTTTGGAGTCGCAACAGCAAGAGCTCTAAGCTTACCTGCTTTAATTCCATTTACAACACCGGAAAGACCTTGCCACATAAAATCTACTTTACCACCCATAAGAGCAGCACTAGCTTGTCCGCCACCTTTAAATGGAACGTGTGTTAGAGATCCTTTTTTTGCACCCATAGTATCTGCCATAACAGCAGTTGCTATATGTAACAATGTACCAACACCAGTCGATCCATAAGTCATAGGTGTTCCTGATTTTATTTTTTTTTCAAATTCTTTAAAGTTTTTAATGTCGCTTGAGCTAGGCACTACCAAAACAAAGGGATTTGTTTCTAGCATTCCTATAATTGTAAAATCATCCCACTTGTACGGAATAGTTTTATTCATTGCAGGAACTCCCATTTGAGATCCAACTCTTGCTAATAATAAAGTATAACCATCAGGTTTTGAACCTTTAACAAAGGTAGATCCAATAACTCCAGCTGCTCCTGCTTTATTGATAGCTAAAATTGTTTGACCAATATGAGTAGGTAAAGTACCAGCAAGAATTCTTGCAGAAACATCTGCTAGGCCACCAGGTCCATACGGTATTACCATTGTAATGGGCTTGCTTGGATAGTTATCTGCCAAAAGTGAGTTAGTAGAGAACATTAGAAAAAATGCAGATAACATACAGACGGCATTTTTTATTATTTTATTTATCATTTTTACCCCTTTTTATTATAGTTGATTTCTTTTGTTAATTAATTAATTGTAAAGAGTCAATTATTAAATTTATTTATTGTAAATTAAACGATTTTTGCCTAAAAAACATACTATAGGTAATAATTTCTTATGGAAACTAATAATACTATTTTTAGCTCATATCCATCATTGGGCACTAGGCTTCAAAATAAAAAAAATCTTTTAAATCTTATTGCTAAATCAGGATCTATATCAAGGTCTCAGCTTTCAAGTGTAACGGGTTTAACACCTCCTTCGGTTTCTAAAATTACTAGGGCAATGATTGAGGACGGTATTTTATTGGAGGCAGGAACTGCAGAGTCTACAGGTAAAGTTGGCAGAAAAGAAATTAATTTAAGTGTTAATCCTGACAGTGCATATGTAATTGGAATTTCATTAACTGCTAATCGCCCCAATATTGTTTTATGCAATGCAATAGGTGAGACCGTGGATTCACAAAATCTATCTGATCTTAATTTCTTGGAAATAAATAAAACAATTATAACTATAGTTTCTAGAATTAAAAATATTGTATTTGATAACTCAATTGATAAAAAAAAATTATTAGGTATTGGCATATCAGCAGCCTCATCGCCCGGAAGCACAGCAGATTTTTTGGTTTCATTACCCTTGGGTTGGAAGAAAGTTAATCTTCGTGAACAATTAGAGCGTGAATTAAATCTACCTATTAAAATTGAACCAAGATCATCAGCGCTATTAAAAGCCGAGATTTCTCAACAAGAAAAACCTGAGGACATGTACCTAATAAATGTAGCTTTAAATACAGGGGTAAGTGCTTACCTTGGTGGAAATATTTTTAATCCAATGTCTAACGGATTTGGATCTGTTTCACATTTAATTTTAGATGCACAAGGACCTCTCTGTTTACACTGTGGACGCAAAGGTTGTTTTGAAACACTTGCTTCTGGAATATCAATTGTGAACCTTGTGGAAAAATTAGATAATTCAAACAAAAATAAAGATCAGCAACTTCACTCTCTTATTTCAGAAGCTGATAACGATAATACAAAAATTAAAAATCTTTTTTTTAATGCTGGAAGAAACCTTGCAAAAGGAGTCGACAGTATTATGACTTTGTTTAATCCCTCTACAGTTATTGTGGCAGGAGAAGTTGGCAGACAAAAAGATTACTCCAAAGGTGCAATAAGCATGTTACATGAATTAAAATATAAAAATACTGAAGATTTTTTAAAGTTTAGTAGCATTACTTCTGATGAGGCCGCTAAGAGTGTTGCTTTAGATGAATTTGTTTTTTCAAAACTTTTTAATATTGAGCGACTTAGAATGGATAATAATATTAGAATGGATAATAATAAATGAATATGAAAAGCATAAAGTTAATTAAAAAAGATATATTGGCAGCGAGTGTATTTGTATTTTTTGGCTTATTATTAATATTGTTATTAATACCCAGGGGAGTTGTGGAGCCTGGAAATGTAGAATTAGCTATATTATCTCCTTCTTATTATCCCAAAATAGTCTCATATATTTTGATTTTGATAGGACTTGGAATATTTATCAAAAATTTCCGTATCGGGTTTTTTGAAGAAGCAGAAAGAATAGAAAAAAAATATTTATTTAGGATGTTGATTGTTTTTATTACAATTCTAGCGATAGTATTTTTTTTACCGATGCTTGGCATCCCCCTTACGTCTGGAATTGCTCTATTATTTCTTTTGATGTTTGGTGGTGAACGTAGACCCGTCGTTGTTTTTCTCGTATCCACTTTGGTACCATTGCTAGTATATTTATTTTTTACAAAAGTTGCTCAAATAACAATCCCTAATGGAATGTTAGAAAGTTTGCTGTAGAATATGATAGAAAATATTATTAGTGGGTTTTTTTTATTTGCAACAATTGACAGTTTTGTTGCACTTGGAATAGGAGTTTTTATAGGAGTTATTGTCGGCGCCATACCTGGATTAACAACTCCAATGGCTGTAGCGCTAACTTTGCCTTTTACTTTTACTTTACCTCCAGTCACTGGAATACTTTTGTTACTCGGTGTTTATAAAGGTGGAATTTATGGAGGATCTATAACTGCAATTTTAATTAACACCCCTGGCACTCCCGCAGCCTCATGCACCGTACTCGATGGTTATCCCATGGCAAAAAAAGGAGAGGCTAAGCGTGCGTTAGACATGGCGCTTTATTCATCTTGTGTTGCAGATTTTATTTCAAATATTTCTCTAATTCTTTTTGCCGGTATTTTAGCTGGTTTTGCATTAAAATTTGGGCCAGCGGAAGTTTTTACTTTGATTTTTTTCTCTCTCACAATTATCTCAGGAGTTTCAGGATCTCAGCTTTTAAAAGGAATGGCTTCAGCTTGTCTAGGCTTGTTGCTTGCCACCGTAGGGATGGATTTAATTTATGGAACTAATCGGTTTGTTTTTGGACAAACGAATTTGTTAGCAGGTTTAAATTTTATACCTGTATTAATAGGCCTTTTTGCGATTCCAGAAATTTTAAATTTTTTTTGTAAAAAAGAAATTAAACTGAAAAAGAATCCCCTTGCAGGAGTAGGTGCTACACTAAAAGATTTTCTAAAGTGTTTTAAAACAATTATAAAAGGTAGCTTTATAGGCGTAATATTAGGGGCCATACCAGGAATTGGTGCTGCTCCTTCTGCTTTCCTATCTTATTCTGAAGCACGTCGTACTTCAAAAAACCCTGAAAATTTTGGTAAGGGAGAAATAGAGGGAGTAGCAGCAGCTGAAGCTGGGAATAATGGGGTAGCGGGAGCCACTATGATTCCTTTGTTAGCACTTGGAATACCTGGAGATATTATCACTGCAATTATTTTAGGGGCATTTATGATTCATGGTTTAAGACCAGGGCCTTTAATGTTTACCCAAAATATAGAATTAATATACGCAATTTTTATGGGTATTATGCTTAGCTCAATTTATCTTTTTGCAATCGGCAAAGCGTCTATTAAGTTCATTAGTAAAATTACAGATATTCCTCACAGAATCCTATTTCCTATCGTTTTGGTTCTTTGCATTTTTGGATCTTATGCGGTAAATAACAGCGCTTTTGATATAAGCATTATGTTTCTAATGGGCTTATTAGGATTTGGAATGTTGCAATTAAACATTCCAAGTGCACCTTTTTTAATTGCTTTTATTCTCGGACCTATGTTGGAAGATAGTTTTCGACAGTCTCTTTTAATATCGGGTGGCTCTTACAGTATATTTTTTTCAACTCCTATCTGTTGGTTTTTTTGGATCCTTACAGTTATTATTATAAGTATGGCAGCATGGGCTTATGCAAAATCAAAAGGTAAAACTTTTTATGAAAATAATAATAAGTAAATGAAAAAACAGGCTCCCAATTTTTTATTTATCATGGCAGACCAACTGGCTGCCAATGCGCTTTCTTTTTATGGAAATCAAACATCAAAAACACCTACATTAAACAAACTGGCTAAAGAAGGTGTGGTTTTTGAGAATTGTTACTGCAATCTTCCAATGTGCGGCCCCTCCAGAGCTTCATTGCATACAGGCCGTATGCCTTTTTCAATAGGAATGTATGATAATGCCAGTGAATACCGATCTAGCATTCCCTCTTTTGCTCACTATTTGAGAAACTTAAATTATAGAGTGGAACTAAGCGGTAAGATGCATTTCGTCGGTGCGGATCAATTACATGGATATGAAAAAAGACATACCACTGAAATTTATCCTGCAAATTTTGGGTGGACCGTAGATTGGAGCAAAGGAAGAGAATATCGACCGACTAATTTGACTATGGCGTCTGTAATAGAAAGTGGTCCTTGCATAAGGTCTATGCAAATGGACTATGATGAGGAGGTTGCAAACGCAGCAAAGCAAGCAATATATGATTTGGCTCGTAAAAAAGACGACAAACCTTTTTTTTTGACAGTGTCATTTACACAACCACATTCTCCTTTTACAATATCCCAGGATTATTGGGACAAGTACAACCACGATGATATTGAATTGCCAACTGTATCCGAAATACCTCTAGAGCAGAAAGATCATTTAAGTAGAAACTTACATTACTGCCAAGGTCGTAATGAATTTTCAATTACTGACGAACACCGTCGAAATGCACGTCATGGATATTATGGAATGATTTCTTATATTGACGATCAAATCCTTTCATTAAAGAACGTTTTAGAAAAAACGGGATTGGCAGATAATACTATCATTGTATTTACAGCTGATCATGGAGAAATGATGGGTGAACGAGGCATGTGGTACAAACAGCACTTTTTTGAATGGGCTTCTAAAGTACCATTAATTATTCACGCTCCAAATAAATTTCAACCTTCTAGAATAAATAAAAATATTTCTTTAATTGATCTTTTGCCTACTTTTGTAGATATCGCCACAGAAGGAAATCATAATAATTATCTAAGTAAAGAAATTGAAGGACAATCTTTATATCCTGACCTTCAGGGAGATTCTAAAAATATTTCAGATATTGTTATTTCAGAATTTGCTGCAGATGGCTCTACTGGTCCTAGTCGAATGGTTAAAAAAAGTAATTGGAAGTATATGTATTTAGAAGGGGTAGATGAACTACTTTATAATCTAGAAGAAGATCCAAATGAAATAAAAAATCTTATTGGTGACAAAAAGCATTTAAAGATAGTTGAAGAACTCAGGGGAATTGCACTTCACAACTGGGACCCTCAACGGATGAAAGAAATTATTAGAAAAGACCAAGAGAGAAGACTTTTTATTCATAAAACTACCAATGGGGAGCCGACTTGGGTAAATATCGTTAGGGTAGATGATGGAAATCGCTACGTTAGAAATGGAAGCGCTGCAGACGCAAAAGCTCTTGCTAGATTCCCATTTGTTTCTCCAGCAAAACCAGATATTAAAAAATAAAATAAAAGATGATGGGAGTCGGTAGGGGCTTATCTAAGTATAAGAAGAGTTGGTTTCATTAGCCAATACGCCATTTAGTTTTCTCTCTCTCATCTTAATCTTTGCTCCTGTATTTAAAAACATTTCTTAACAATATGCTATTTTTTTATAAAACTGATGATACCTTTTTCAAGTGTATCACGTATAATTAGAGTTCCCTTTGCATTTGGGTGCATACCATCTTCTTGATTGAGCTCAGGCTTTAAAACCACTCCTTCTAATAAAAAGGGTATTAAATCTAAATCATATTTTTTAGCTAAGTTTGGATAAATATTATCAAACTTTTTTTTATAATTAAATCCCTGAGTTGTTGGAGCGATCATGCCAGCTAAAATTACATCTATATTTTTTTGTTTTAATTTTTGAATAATTTTTTCTAAATTGGTTTCAGTCTCAGTTGGGCTTATTTCTCTTAACATGTCATTAGCACCTAATCCTAAAATCATTAAATTAATATTTGGTTCAGATAGAGACCATTCAACACGGTTTAACCCACCAGCAGATGTACTGCCGGAAACACTGCCATTGATAATCTTTATATTATAAGCGTTTTTCACAAGTTTGTTTTGAAGAACTATGGATAATTTCCCCCCTGCGGAAGACCATGGCCTGCCATTAGGCTATCACCAAATAAGATAACATTTTCTATGGCATTGACGTTTATGCTCACTAGACAGAAGGCAACAACTTTAATAATAAATCTTTTAATCATGAATGATCTTCTTAAGTTAAAAAACGTTAATCTTAAATATCACAATTTTTTTAATGGTGGAGAGCAAAATCGAATTCACTTAGTGGCTTGTGTTTTAGAAAGTCCTTTCAAATAAAAAACAATTTATACTTGCATAATATATAATTTTTACTTTATAGTGTTTATAATCTAACTTATGAATGCATTTATTGCAGCAGTTGTAGAAAAAAAAACTATTTTAACTGCTAACGAAGGTCGGCTATTAAAAAAATCCTTTTTGGGTTTTACAATTTTAATAATGGCATTTCAAGCAAATTCATTTGGCGATGTAGTTCGTCGAGCATTAATTGATGCATATCTCCAGGTCTCTGTTTTTGTTGGATTTACACTCTTTATTTTTATTGGAATGGATGTTTTAACAAAATTCAATATTCGTTACGTCTTAGATAGAGCAAAAAAGATTCACGTCATAATGGCTTCTCTGCTTGGGGCACTGCCAGGTTGTGGGGGAGCTATAATTGTAGTTACTCAATATATACAAGGTAGGATAAGTTTTGGCTCTCTAGTTGCAGTTTTGACAGCAACAATGGGTGATGCAGCATTTTTACTTTTGGCCGCTAAACCTAAAACAGGTTTGTTTATATTTGCTTTAGGGGGCGCTGTAGGAGCTTTATCTGGGTATGTAGTTGATAAAATTCACGGAATTTCTTACTTGCGGGGAAACTCAAAAATTAACGTAGTATTTGAAAAACTAAAAAAAAATTTTATATCTAAATTTAATATTTTTTGGACTTTAATTTTCTTGCCTGGATTTGTTATTGGAATATTTGTTGCTTTTCAACAAGATCTTGATCTAATTTTAAAAATACCCGAAGGCTTTAGTCTTGTTGCTTCTCTGGGTTTAGCTGGAGCAACATTGTCTATATTCATGTGGTCTCTAAATCCATTAAGTGACTTTCAATCTTCGACTGATAGAACTAGAAATCTTTTATCAAGAGTTGTAGATACAACAAATTTTGTAACTACTTGGGTTATATGTGGCTTTCTAGTTTTCGAAATTTTTATTCATATCACCTCTTATGATTTAAAAACATTTTTTGATATTTGGTTGCCATTTGTGCCTCTGATAGCAATTTTATTTGGATTTTTACCTGGATGTGGTCCACAGATTGTGGTCACAACTTTCTATTTAAACGGTTTTATTCCATTATCTGCAGAGATAGGTAATGCTATATCAAATGATGGTGATGCTTTATTCCCGGCAATAGCTCTTGCACCTAAGGCTGCAATTATTGCAACGCTTTATAGTGCAATTCCTGCATTTATTTTTGGATATGGGTATATGTTTATATTTGAGTAATATCTGCTTATTTAATTTTTCAATAATATTTAGAGTCTTCCCCAAAGAGCATTTTGTTTAACCCAACCTTTATATTTATCAACTTTAATTTTATTTAACTTTCTCTCTATTTCCATAATCTCATTAGTTTTACCTTTATCTTTGTCTGTAATAACTTTCACTTGTATACCCTTTTTTAAAATCATTTATAAAACCTCCGGTGCCCTGAACCAAGCTACCCCCACAAAGCAAAAAGTAATGGGAATTACAAACCGTGCTTCTATAATTCTTATTCTGAGGGTTTAATCCATTTCAGTCTAGTTCAT
>ERZ890510.2448-NODE-2448-length-10492-cov-4.639456_pt1 | contig 10492 bp, 10 predicted proteins | sample MGYA00521265_ERZ890510 | MGnify/ENA primary metagenome ERZ890510 (study PRJEB32303, sample SAMEA104408624) | aquatic metagenome | biome: Brackish water; feature: Chemocline; material: water | place: Baltic Sea | collected 2014-10-26T21:54:00 | depth 110 m ...
ACCTTGAGGGTTGGGATAGTATTGATATTTTCGCCCATAGCTAAATTCTTTTTAATTTATACAGAAACCATAAAATTTAAGCAAAAATCGTGCCTTTTACCTTGAAGCTCGCCCCCATAAGCATTACATTTATAATATAGTCATATGCGTCTTCTTGATTTCGCCATCTTTGCCAATTATCAAGGCAAAACCAAAAGAGGAAATCAAGCTAAATGGCAAAGAAAAGTTGGTAAAAAAACAGTGAATAATCATACTGATCAAATTTTAACACCTCATAAGACTGTTTCATTTGATAAAAATGAGCGGCAGCTTAACCGTGCCAGTTATCTTAAAATAATCATCCCGATCTTGACACTTACCGCCTTTTTATCTCTGGTTCTATACCCTATATTATCTTCGCGCGAAAATAACAGCTTCACTCTTGCTAGAGATAAGCTTGAAGAGCGCGATGAAAAAGCAAAGGTAATAAAACCAAGCTATATTGATATTGATAAAAATAACAATCCCGTCAAAATAACCGCCGATAGCGCTTACCGCGAAGAAAATGAACATGCTGACTATTTTTTTACTAATTTAGTGGCGAACATGTCTTTACCCACGGGGGAAGCTATTGAAATTATTGCCAATAAGGGAGTGCTTAATACTGGCACCCAGATTATGAATTTAGACGGCGAAATAACCATCACATCACAAACTGGATTTTTACTACGTTCTACAGAAGCTACATTCCTGATTGCTGATAAAATTGCCTTAGGTAAAAATGGCATATCCGGGATCGCCCCTTTCGGCCATTTTAGCGCCGTTAATTTTAACGCTGACGTACAAAACGAAATCATTACTTTAAATGGTAATGTAAAAATAAGTTTTGACCCCAATAAACCGCTCAATATTTTTGTCGATAATCAAATTGACAAATCCGAAGGGAATGATAATTGATTTTCAAAATTAAACCTCAAAAAAACTTAACGTCGCTAATTCTTAACGTAGCCATTATCTTTTCATTTGCTGTTTCAGGGGCTTATGCCCAAGTTTCATCGTTAAAGGACCATGACGTAAAAAACCCCGTTGACATTAGCGCCGATAGATTAGAAGTGAAACAAAAAGAAAATATTGCACTCTTCACTGGCAATGTAGTGGTCAGCCAATCGGACATGTCATTGGTATCGGATAGAATTACAGTTTTTTATGAAGGGGATAGAAAAGAAAACTCATCATCGTCTATTTCAAGGCTTGATGCTTCTGGCAATGTGGTTATGACCTCACCCACTGAAACCATAAGAAGCACATGGGGCGTTTATGATTTTGCAGAAAAAATCATTACCCTTGGCGGTAATGTTGTTTTAAATAATGCAGACGGTCAAATTAAAAGCCCAAGATTACAAGTGAATTTAATAACAGGGCAAATAACAATGGACGGCGGGCGCGTAGAAGGAGGCCAAAATTCAGAAAGAGTGAGTGGACAATTTACGCCCCCTCAAAATTAAGTTGAAAAAATAATTTAATAAAAGATTAACCGCTTACATATTGTTAATCTTTTTAAGAGTAAAATAAGTAATATGAAAAAGATAATAAAACTCAAACCATCGGAAGACTCTAACCCGCCCTCCTCATCATTAGATGAAGGACTTGTGGTTGATGCTATTGAGAAGAAATATCGTAAAAAAATCGTTCTTCGTGGTATTTCTATGCAAATTAGGAAAGGCGAAATTGTCGGCCTGCTTGGCCCTAATGGAGCGGGTAAAACAACAGGGTTTTATGCCATGATCGGGCTGATCAAACCCGATAGCGGACGGATCTTGCTTGATGGGCATGATATTACCCATATGCCTATGTATAGACGTTCACGATTAGGCATAGGGTATCTGCCACAAGAATCATCCATATTTCGCGGCATGACCGTAGAAGAGAACATCTGGTCCGTGCTTGAAATTTGCGAACCTAATTCCATGAAGCGCAATGAAAAATTAGAAAGCCTGCTTGATGAGTTTTCTATCCAGCATCTCAGACAATCTTCCGCACTAGCATTATCAGGTGGTGAGCGCCGACGAGTTGAAATTGCGCGCGCCCTTGCCAGTTCGCCTTCATATATATTGCTTGATGAACCTTTTGCGGGGATTGATCCCATCGCCATAGCAGATATTCGTAATTTAGTGTCTCATTTAAAAGACAGAAACATCGGTGTTTTAATTACCGATCATAATGTACGAGAAACATTGGATATTATTGATCGAGCTTATATCATCCATGATGGTCAGGTTCTCATGTCCGGCACGCCACAAGAAATCGTCCAAAACGAAGATGTAAAGCGTGTTTATTTAGGTGAAAATTTTAGTTTATAACAGGAAAATATAAATGGCTCTTACGCCGCGTCTTGATATAAAGCAAAGCCAATCGCTGGTCTTAACACCCCAGCTCCAGCAAGCTATTAAAATGCTGCAACTTTCCAGCGCCGAATTGGTGGAGTTTGTCGCCGAAGAGGTTGCACAAAATCCTTTACTAGAATATGGCGAAAGATCCTCTGAGCCTATAGGAGAGGAAAAATCATCAACAGAACAAAACAATGTTGGCGAGGGTGAAAATAGCGCCTCCGGGGCAACAGATAAAGAAGATATGAAAACTTCTGATGATTTTATGCAAAATACTATGCCGAGTGATGCCTCAGATGACACCCCGTTGGATACGGATTATTCTGAAATTTACGATGATAGCTTTGCCGATAATATTGGCGCAAACCCGTCTCAAAATCTTGGTTTAAATGGTAGCAACATGATTACAGGTGGTGCTGGTAATTTCGAATATACCGACACTTCCGCAGATCAAAGACAATCTAGTACTGTCTCTCTTAAAGAACATCTTGATGCACAGCTTATGCTCTTACAAGCGAAACCTTATGAAAAAATCATTATTCAATATCTTATCGGGCTTATGGACGAAGCTGGTTATATTAATGAAGAAACTTCTTTAATTGCCAGTCGTTGTGGTTGTGATATCGATGATATAGAGCGGATTTTTAAAATTGCCCAAACCATGGAACCACTTGGTGTTTTTGCAAGAAATTTAAGCGAATGTTTAAAAATCCAACAAATCAATAACGATCGTTACGATCCTATTATGGAAATTTTTCTTGATAATCTGGAGATGCTTGGCGAACGAAAATTTAGCGAACTCAGACAGATGTGTAATGTAAATAAAGAAGATTTCCTTGATATGGTTGAGGAAATAAAATCTTTAAATCCCAAACCTGGATTGGAGTTTGGCGAAGAAACTGTCTATACAATTATCCCTGATATTTACGTTAAAAAATCACCAAAAGGAAAATGGCTCGTTGAATTAAATAATGAAACGCTGCCAAAAGTCCTGACCAACAATCATTATTTTAATCAGATCGGCGGCAAGCCCACTAAAAAAGAAGATAAAGAATATATTGATAACTGTATTATCAAAGCCAATTGGCTTGTACGCGCCCTCGACCAACGGGCAAGAACTATCTTAAAAGTTTCAAGCGAGCTTGTGCGTATACAAAAAAAATTCTTGGAGGACGGCGTCCAATATTTGGTGCCAATTAATCTTAAGACCATTGCAGATGCCATTGAAATGCATGAAAGCACTGTGAGTCGGGTTACAACTAACAAATATATCTCGACACCAAGAGGAATATTCGAAATGAAATATTTCTTCACCAATGCTATATCATCATTAAATAGCGATAACCAATATTCCTCTAAATCAATAAAGTATAAAATTAAAGAACTCATTGATGATGAAAGCCCGAAGAAAATATTATCCGACGATAAAATTGTTGAGATAATTAGGGCCGAAGGCATTGATATAGCAAGGAGAACCGTGGCAAAATACAGAGAATCCTTACAAATACCATCTTCTATTATTAGAAGAAGAATGAAAAACCCCGTCCTATAATTTAACATATAATAAGGAACTTACTGATAGCGTTCCTTAAAATAGGTCGATTTTAAGAGCAAGGTTTTTAAACCTATATTGATATATAAAAAGCGATATTAATGTGAATACTTGACAGAGCAGTCACTAAACACTAATTTGCGCGACTTTATATCAATGCCCTTGAGGGTATATATGTTTTAAGCTATCTGAGATAGGATCTGACTAAAATGAAAATTACTGTAACTGGAAAACAACTAGATATTGGCACCTCATTAAAGGAACATATAGAAAGTCGCCTAGAAGGAAGTGTAAAAAAATATTTCAGTCATACAATCGACGGCAATGTTACCCTATCGAAAAATGCACATTTGCATCGCGCCGATTGCAGCATCCATATTGGTCACGGCATTTATTTACAATCAAGCGGTGAAGAAACTGATATCTATGCCGCCTTTGATACCACCGCAGATAAAATGGAGACACGCCTGCGCCGCTATAAACGTCGCATCACAAATCATCATAAAGAAAGAAACAATAGCAAAGAAGACCTTAATGCTGTCTATAAAGCACAATATAACGTCTTTGAAGCTACAACGGAAAATGATAATGATGATAACAATGATCAACCCGTTATAATTGCCGAAATGGATATGGATATACCAGAGGCCACAGTAAGTGACGCTGTTATGAGACTTGATCTTGGCAATTTACAGACCCTAATGTTTCGCAATAGCGGACATGGGGAAATTAATGTGGTTTACAGAAGGCCAGACGGCAATATCGGCTGGATCGATCCTAAAACTAAGTAATAAATAATAACAACGAAGAGGTCGTATCCAGATGGATATTTCTAATTTGATCAATATACAATCAATTTTCCCAAGCCTTAAGGCAACCAGCAAAAAACAAATTTTGCAGGAACTTGGCAATATAGCAAATAAACATATTGGCTATGAGCCTTTTGAAATTGCTAATGTGCTTATGGAACGTGAACGCCTCGGCTCAACGGGTGTTGGCCACGGTGTTGCTATTCCTCATGGTCGATTTTCTGAACTTAAACAGATATTCGGTATATTTGCCAAATTGGAAAAGCCCGTTAGTTATGATGCCATAGACGATCAACCCGTTGATCTTATTTTCCTCCTCCTCGTTCCTGAACAGGCGGGTGCCGATCATTTAAAAGCACTTGCCAAGGTTTCACGTATTTTGCGCGATCAAACCATCTGTGAACAACTTAGAGGAACCAATAGCAGTGATGCTATATTTGCTATTTTAACGTCGCAACAAGCCGCTTAAACCATAAAAAAACACTTCCTAGAATTTAATCTAGGAAGTGTTTTAATTTTTATAATCATTATATATTAGAGACTGCCATCTTCTTGTGGTGGTAGTGTCTCTCTATATTTAAATTGGTCGGCAAGCTTCTTATCAGTTTCCGTCTCAGGAAGATCGCCTTCTTTGACTTCTGGTGGGCGGACCCAACAATCAGTACCAAGCTCGCTAATAGCCTTACAGGCATCACGCGCTTCGGCGTAACTTGTCAGTGGGCCGGCGTTAAGTCTGTAGAAATAACCACTTGGCTCGGAACCATTGTCACCAAAATCAATTTCAGAACGGCGTGGCTCTAAGGCTCCAATAATATCAGAATATTTAGCTTTGAGTTTATCCCAACCAGGACGAAGTTCTTCTTTAGTACGGTACGCCGCAATTTGTAAGGCCCATCCTTCTGGACCAAGCAATGCAGGGACACCGTCATCTTCTGGTTCTGGCACCACTATTTCAGGTTCAATCATAGCCACTGGCTCTGGCGGCACTTCCACAAGACGTGCTACCGTAATACTTTTTGTTAATTCATTATCATCATCATTATAAATTTCATTAGCGGCGTCGCTAGTATCTGTTTTATCATTTTCTGATTGATTAAGAACTGCATTAAATCGATCATCCATAGGTAAATTCGTTAATACCCTAAAATAATTGAGATTACTATTGGTCATATCAGGACTACTATCAATAGAAAGTAACCGTGCTGACATTGTCTCATTACCGGATAAAGCATAAGCCATGGCAAGATTTTGACGATGGGTCGCGCCAGCATCTTTATGTTGTGCGGCTTGCTTTAAAATGGCAATCGCTTCGTCATGACGTGACTGTAAAGCTAACGACAACCCATAATTATTTAGAAGTTTTAAATTATTTGGGTCAACTCTAAGGCCGTCCTTATAAATTTCTAATGATGCCGCTCTGTGGCCCTGCATATCAAGAGCAAGAGCAAGTGAGCTAATAGCATCTACATCCTTTGGATTAAACCTTACAGCTTGTTGTAAAAATGGAATAGCTCGTGTTGGCCTGTTTAAAGCAAGATAACTTGATCCTAGCCCTTTTAAAGCACCAAGATTTTGTCCATTTTTGCTTATAGCTTGCTGAAAAGCAACAGTAGCGTCGTTATATTGACCGATCGCACTTAAGCTTGTGCCAAGACCGACAAGCGGCGCCGCACTGGAAGGTTGTGATTTATGAGCTCGTCTATAGAGCGGTATCGCTGCTGAATAATCACCTTGTTCTACCATTTCGTTTGCAAGAACTAAAAAGCTATTATTGCTTCTACCTGGTTCTACAGCAGCCATTTTTGTATTTTGATCCGTCGTTCTATAAACAGGTATCGCGGCATTTTCCATCCCACCGTTTGAGCAAGCGGCCATAAAAAACGGCATGACCATGATGGCTAAAGGTTTAAAATTAAACCTTTGCACCATATCTGTTGTTTTTTCATTTCCACTAATATTCGTCATAATAAATTCCAATTCTTTTCAACCAATTAATTCATTTTAATTGATCAACTCTATCTTTTAACTTGATATTTATATTTATTTTCAACACCAACATCTTCACTTTTATTCAAATAGTAATCTAAGGCTTCTGAAATAATTTCTTGGCAACTTTTTCTTGAATAGGCTGCATATAATCTTAATTTAAGATGGTTTTCTTGCGCCATCCTAAGTGTCATCGCAATTCTTTTGCCACTTACATTTTTATGAGCCGCAGTTTTCTTAATTTTTGTGCTCTTAATTTGTTTTGAACCAATGTTCGTTTGTTTTGCTTTAAGGGTCTTAATCTCAGCAATCACACCATTTAATTCATGACTATTAACATCTTCATCTTGGCTAACGCCTTCTTGATGAACATCCGATAACATTCTATCTTGACTATAAGTTTCAAACTGATCAAAGGCTTGTCTGGTAAAACGATGATCCGTATGTGACGGCGCTGCGGCTCCTTTTCTTGCTAATAGTAAACTTGATAGCCGTGCTTCTTTTTTAACTGTACTCATTATACTGTGTCCTTTTTCTCAATAACACTTAAACTTCAGCCTGACGGCGCCCAAATCTTGTATTTTGTACTGTTGGCCGTCTATTTTGGGCCTGATGCTGAAAGACAATCCTTCTAAAGTTCTTTTCAAGTCGATCACTGACATATTCCCATAACTCAACAATTTCCTTTGAGCTTTTCGATTTTGGGTCAATTTCCATCACTGTTCTGCCGTCAATCATACTCGAGGCAAAATCTGTACGTTGATGTACGGTTGTCGGCGATACGGTGCCATGTTGCGATAAAGCAATTGCAGCATCACTGGTAATTCTAGCGCGCGGTGTTGCCGCGTTTATTACAAACATAAACGGCTTATCGCTTCGATCCGCAAGTTCCACCGTCGCTCCGGCCGCGCGTAAATCATGGGGGCTAGGACGTGTTGGGATAAGAATAAGATCAGAAACCGCAATCACACTTTGAATAGCCAATGTAATGGCTGGTGGCGTATCAATGATCGCTAACTTAAAGCCTTGTGCACGCAATTGATCCAAATCCGTCATTAATCGTGACACATTTGTTTGTGCAAAAGCAGGCGTACTCGCCTCACGCTCATTCCACCATGCTGTTAAACTACCTTGTGGATCTGTATCGACCAAAACAACTGGACCTGCGCCCGCTAATTCTGCTTGAACCGCAAGATGCCCACTTAAGGTCGTTTTGCCTGACCCACCCTTTTGAGATGTTACCGCTAATACTCGCATAAAATTTACCTTGATTTAAATTCACTAAATTTAGTCTGTTTTTAATAAATATTCTTATAACAAACTGTTCACTGTTCATATAATGCCTGAAATGTCTTAATAAACCGTAAAACTATTTGACGTCACGCCTCACCTAAACCATTGAAAACAGGTAATTAATCTATAAAATTTTATTTAAATCAGTTAAGAAAGCATTAATTTATGCTTATTGGTTAACAAATTTGACGTCAACCAGACCTCTAATTGCATTGCACAAATAAATATGATCCGCGCTCTTTAAATCTTCCATATAAAGGACCTTCTCAACACAGTTGAGCGTCTCACTTTCCAATAAAGTTTGCCTATATATTCCCGGCAATAATCCACAATGCTGCGCGGGTGTATAATAAGTTCCATCTTTTTTAATGACGATATTGGTATAGCTTCCTTGGGTAAGTTCGTCGCGTTCGTTTAAGAAAATTACATCAAAGCATGCGGTTTTATCAGAATATAATTGAGAGTTACGGTTAAAAAATTCACGGTCAGTTGTTTTATGAAACAACATTGGGTCTTGGCTATCGACCTTTTCTTTTGATAAAACTACAGATGGGCGCTTCTGGTCAGGTTTTTGCTCTAGCTCATTTGACGTAATAGAAATATTACCGCGCGGCGATAAAAGCAATCGTACTTTAAAGGTTTGTCCATCATCAGAAGTTATAAATTTTTGATGATGGTGAAGTTCTTTAATGATCTGCTGGCTATTAAATGCATGATTAAAATATTGGGCCGATGCCTCCATCCGATCAAGATGCATCTCGAGAAAATGATAGCCCTCCGCCTTTGAGTATAAGATCGTTTCAATCAGATCAAAATTGACAAAACTTTTAGTGACAAATTGTGCTTTGAGCAAACATTCATCATATTCGCTTATACAATTGCTGTCAGCGACGATTGCCCCACCAATTCCCAACTCGCCTTTACCTGATTTATCTATCGTTAACGTTCTGATCGGTACGCTAAAGCACATATCACCACCCGGTGTAAAATACCCAATCGCGCCCGTATAAATGCCGCGCTCTGTTTTTTCCAATTGTTCGATGATTTGCATGGCTCTTATTTTTGGAGCACCTGTCACCGAGCCGCATGGGAATACTGACGCCAAAACGTCAAGAGCTGAATATTTGTCATTAAGGGTCGCATCAATGGTTGAAGTCATCGTTAAAAGTGTGCGGTATTTTTCAACTTCGAATAATTTTGAAACATGGACAGATGCTTTTTCGGCCATCTTAGATAAATCATTTCGAAGCAGGTCAACGATCATCAAATTTTCGGCTTTTTCTTTCACGCTATTATATAAAGCCTGTTCGAGTTCGTCGTCTTCTTTATTATTCCTCCCTCTCCTGCTTGTGCCTTTCATGGGTTTTACTTTTAAATGCTGACCCGTTTTTTTGATGAAAAGTTCAGGGCTTAATGATAGAAAATAATGTTCATCACTTTGTATATAGGCCGCATATTCCACCTGCTGGGCTTTTCTTAAGGCGCTGTAAAAGGCTTTAGCGGACCCCTTAAAATCAAAGGATGCTTTTTGTGTGAAATTGACTTGATAAGTATCACCAGATTTTAAATAATCTTGAATTTTATTAAAGGCTATTTCATATTGATCACGGTTGAGGCTTAAATTAATATTATCAATAGAATAAGCCGTAGCATCATCATACTCTCGCCAATAGTCATCCGCATCATGAGAGTTTAAAATATCGCGACTTTTAAATATCCCCATATAGAGCAGAGGAAAACCCAATTTTTCCGGCATTAGAGATTTAAGTTTATTTTCAAACCAATAGCCTGCTTCATAACTGATATAACCGGCCACATGAAACCCTTGATCCAATGCGGTTTGAATTTGTGCAAAAGCATTTTTGAGGTCACTAGGGTTCGTAACATTTATAATTTCAAGGGGATCATCATAAAGATAAGCGGCTTCTTGATGATCTCCTATCTGGTTATTTTCCAGAAACAAAGAAAAATTAGTTTTATTATTCATCAAATTCCTTTGCCCACAGTCAAGCCAATCCGTTTTTTAGAATCAGCCGCTTTATATATATCGACCATATAGCTCCAAAATACAGAGACAACAAAAACATTAAAAATACTATGTATGTTTCTTCTAAGATGACTTTAATTTTAGTCGCTCACCGTCATTTAAGGTTAGCCTGACTTCAACATCATTATAATGTCCAATTACATTTTCAATCTGCTTCAAGCTCATATTAGAAAAAGCCGTCGACAAGGCGTCCGCTGTTGTCGCATCCGCCGCTTTTACACTGACAGAGGCATATAAATCACTGCTCAGCCCTGTTTTAGCATTAAAAATATGATGATATTTACCCGTCCCGTCAAACATATCGCCGTAGCCACCAGAAGTGGCCAATGCGCCTTTGCTGATTGGCATGACACTGGCAATTGAGACTTGATCAAAGGGGTCAAGCAAGCCAATTTGCCACGGCTCCCCGTTGGCCTGAGTTCCGCCCGCGCGATATTCG
>ERZ890510.2450-NODE-2450-length-10485-cov-4.747172_pt1 | contig 10485 bp, 8 predicted proteins | sample MGYA00521265_ERZ890510 | MGnify/ENA primary metagenome ERZ890510 (study PRJEB32303, sample SAMEA104408624) | aquatic metagenome | biome: Brackish water; feature: Chemocline; material: water | place: Baltic Sea | collected 2014-10-26T21:54:00 | depth 110 m ...
AGTGCCATTAACGGGCTATCAAAGGAGACAATATCACCCAATTTCTTGCGTAATAAAATAGCCGAACTCTGCCCTAAAAGATGTTCTGTTGCCCCGTTGACAAAAGTAATTTGATTATCATCATCAATGGTAAGAATACTGTCAGCTAAGCTATTTAATATTATATCACAATTGATCATTGCCTGATTATTGAGAGCTTCCATCACATTAAGCCGCATCTTCATTTAATAAGGGCGCGAAAAAATCGTCAATAGTTTGCAACACTTCGCTCGTATCAGTCATTTTATTTACCTTTTGACGAAAAGCCGCACTATCCTGTAATCCTTTAGTGTACCAGCTAATGTGTTTTCTCGCTATTTTCTTGCCCGCCTCTTCGCCGTAATAATCCAACATGGCAAGATAATGCTCAACCATGATATTTTTAACGGCTTGAACATCAGGATCAGCACGCTTTTCACCGGTTTTTAAATAGTCAATAACCTGACCCAGAAACCACGGACGACCGTAGCTTCCCCGACCGATCATAATCCCGTCGGCCCCAGATTGTTCAAGGGCGTCATGGGCATTTTCGCATGTTATAATATCGCCATTGGCAATAACAGGTAGTGATACACTTTCTTTTACCTGACGAATAAAACGCCAGTCGGCGGAACCTTTATACATTTGATTGCGGGTACGACCATGAACTGTAATCATTTTAATCCCCATATCCTCGGCAATTTTCGCAAGCTCAGGGGCATTACGGTTGGTAATATCCCAACCTGTTCGCATTTTTAAAGTTACAGGAATTTGAACCGCCTCAACGGTGGCTTTTAATATTTTTCCCGCCTCCTCTAAATTCTGCATTAAGGCAGAACCAGCGTAACCATTGACTATTTTCTTAGCTGGACATCCCATATTAATATCAATGATCTGAACGCCTTTATCTTCATTCATTTTAGCGGCCTGAGCCATCATTTCTGGATCACAGCCCGCAAGCTGTACCGACATAAGATATTCATCGCTTTCCGCAGCTGCCATCTTATGAGTACGCTGATGATCTCTTATCATGGCTTGACTTGCGATCATTTCTGATGTGACAAGGCCCGCGCCAAAACGTTTGACCAATCGCCTGAATGGCAAATCGGTAACCCCTGCCATCGGACACAAAAGCACGGGATCCGTGATGGTGATCGGGCCAATATTAATCGGTTTAAGTATAATGGTCATGATTAAAAAATAAGCAATTCAAGTTTGTGTCTAAAAAGTAATCAAATGCAGCGGCACTGTAGCTTAAAAGCATCTATAGGTCAAAGCTGAAAAACAACCATATTTTTACAGACTTTTTTTTCGAAAAATGATAGCGTCTGCCCATGATAATAAAAAATGCCGTAATAATTGTTGCCGCAGGTCGCGGTCACCGGATGGAAAAGCAAATTCCCAAACAATATTTAGATATTGGCGGCATGGCTGTGCTAAGACACACCGTTAATATTTTTCTTAAAAACCCTGCCATTGATCATATCCAAGTGGTTATTCACCCTGATGATCAGTCGCTCTATGATGATGCGATCGGTGATATGGCATTGCCAGACCCTGTTTTTGGCGGTCAAAGCCGTCAACAGTCGGTTTTAGCTGGCCTAGAGGCAATCAGTGAAATAATGCCTGAATATGTTTATATCCATGATGCGGCCCGACCCTTTTTAGAGCAGAAGACCCTAAACCGTCTTATTGCTGAAGTGGCTGAGTATGGTGCGGTTATTCCCGCCTTAAATGTCACCGATACCATTAAATATATGTCCAATGAGACCATAGACAGTACCCTTGACCGTGATTTATTATATCGGGCGCAAACACCGCAAGCCTTTAGGTATAAGGCCATCTATATGGCTCATCGCCATCAAGAGAATAAAGACCTTACCGATGATAGCGCCGTTGCTGAACTAAGCGGCCTTAAGGTACGGATCATACCCGGCAGCGAAAATAATTTTAAAATAACCACCCCACAAGATTTAATCAAAGCACAAAACATGAGCCAAAATTCATACACAGATGTCAGAACAGGATACGGGATCGATGTCCATGCCTTCGACAAAGGAGATCATATTATCTTAGGGGGTATTAAAATCCCCCATACTCATAAATTAAAAGGCCATTCGGACGCTGATGTTGCCCTTCATGCGCTATGTGATGCTTTACTTGGCGCTTTAGCTTTAGGTGATATTGGCGATCATTTCCCGCCAAGTGATGATCAATGGAAAGGGGCTAGTTCTGATATATTCTTAAAACATGCGGCACAATTAATTTATGATCAAGACGGTGTCATTGCGAATATTGATCTGACTATCATTTGCGAACAGCCCAAAATAGCCCCTCACCGCGAAAAAATTCGCGACAATATTTCACAATTGCTTGATTTAGATATTAACAGAGTAAGCATCAAAGCAACAACCACTGAAAAACTTGGTTTTACAGGGAAAAAACAAGGCATCATGGCCCAAGCCATAGCCACAATCAGACTTCCTGAATGAAGACGCACAATAAAGGTTAAAAATATGTTCGTAAAAAACTGGACTAAATCATCGCTTCATCCGGCTCTGATATTTTCCACTTGGTTTTATACAGGGTTAACCCCCTTTGCTCCTGGTACTTTTGGTAGTATGGCTGCCCTGCCCTTTGCTTGGTTCATCCTTGAATATGCAGGTAAATTTGGCCTGATCGGTGCCATTTTAATTGTCTTTGTGATCGGCATTTGGTCTTCCAAAATATATATTAGTGTCAGTCAAAAAACCGACCCCGGTGAAATTGTCATAGACGAGGTTGTCGGACAATGGATCGTCTGCCTAATGATTACTGATAATCATCATATGGGACAATATTTTTTAGCATTATTAGCATTTCGGCTTTTTGATATATTAAAACCATGGCCCATATCTATCTTTGACCGGCGCCATGATGCATGGGGCGTGATGGTTGATGATGTGGCAGCAGGCATTATGGGGGCTGCATTATTATATGCTGTGAATATCTATGTTCTCCAATAAAATCATTGCATTAGCGACAGAAGTTCTTGTTCTTGCTAGAGCGCAGAATTTAAAAATCGCCACCGCAGAATCCTGTACTGGTGGCTTAATCATTGGTGCCTTGACGGAAATAGCGGGATCATCAGATGTGGTCGATCGCGGCTTTGTCACTTATACAAATCGGGCAAAGATGGAAAGCCTTGGTCTTGAGGCTGATACTTTAAAAATCGATGGCGCCGTTAGCTCCGATGTTGCCATTGCTATGGCTATGGGTGCTATTCAAAATTCATCCGCGAATATTGCCGTATCTGTTACTGGTATTGCGGGGCCGGACGGTGGTACCGACATAAAACCCGTTGGCCTTGTTCATATGGCCGCTATAAAGCGCGGCGGCAATACCCTTCATCAAAAACATAATTTTGGTAATATTGGCCGCAGCAAAGTCCGCGAAAAGACTATAATTGCCGCCTTAGAGCTTTTAAAAGAAATTATTTAAGCATCTCTTAAAACCTGAGCTGAGCGCACCGACATGGCTTTGTAAATACTGACCATACCAATCGATAAGGTAAGAAAAATACTGGCAATGACGGTTAGCAATGGAACATTTATGGAAAACACCCACTCCATTTGCATAATACCAACAACAATGCCGTAAGCAGCAATAGACCCAAGAATGATCGCCACCACTCCCGTTGCCACCCCAAGAATGATAAATTCAAAAATATAAGCCTTAAGAATATCCAAACGCGTCGCGCCCACTATTTTTAAGACCGCACTATCATAGATCCGTCCTTTATGACCGGCAGCGATCGCCCCACTTAACACAAGAACCCCGGCGACAATGGTAATTGACGCCATGACATCAATGGCTCCTTTGATTTGTAAAAGCAATATTTGAACATTATCCAAAACTTCTTTTAATCTGACCGTGGTAACATTAGGAAATTTTTTGGTGATGGCTTGATAATTGGGGGCTTCATTGGCACTGTCCGACTTAACCGTCCCCACATAGGTAAAGGGGGCCGCACTTAAAATATGAGGATCAAACATCAACACATAATTAATACCAAAGCCGCCCCAATCAACAGAACGTACAGATCTTATGGTCACATCCATATTTCGCCCCAACACATTAACGCTAATTTGATCGCCGGGTGTCAAATCCATTCCTTCTGCCATATCATTACTAATGGAGACTTGGGGCACACCTGAATAATTCTTGGGCCACCAATCACCTTCAACTAGTTTATTATCTTCGGGTAACTGGTCGCTAAAGGTCATCCCGCGATCACCACGCAACATCCAGCGCACATCTTGATCAACCTCAACATCGGCGGCACTAACGCCTTTAATATGGGTAATGCGCCCACGCAGGTTAGGCACTGTGCGAAACAGGCTTGTACCCTTTAGTGAAGTTGAAAATTCTTTAAATTCTTGATGATCATCTTTTTGAATATCCAAAAAGAAATAAGACGGTGCGTCAATATTAACCCGTTTTTCAATTTCCTGATTGAGGCCATAATTGACCATGGCAATAGCACTCAGCAATATAAGGCCAAGCCCAAGTGATAATATAATCGACAATGTTGAATTACCGGGCCTTGTGATATTGGATAAAGCGATGCGCAACGCGGGGCTATAATGTCTTGGTAAATAAGTAACGCATTTTCGCACTGAATAACCTGTACTTAACAGCAAAGCGAACGAAACAGCCAATCCCCCTATAAAATAGCCAGTAAGTTCGCGGTATGAGGCGGTATAAAAGACGACACTAAGCATAGTTAGAACCATAATAATAATAACAGCACTATATGAACGCGGTATTTTATCACCCTTGGAAGACGATATTGTCAGACGGAATAATTGACGGGCAGAGATATTTTTGGCCTTAGCAAGCGGCCATAAGGTAAAAATCAAACTGATCAGCAAACTATAAAAAGCGGCAAGTAACAATGGCCCTGCGTAAAATTGACGGGATAGAGCAATAGGCATTTTAGATTCAATAAAATCCGAAAATAAAAACGGAAGGCTTCCCCCCGCTATTAACCCTAAGATAATAGCAAATACCGACATAAAAATTATTTGATATAAATAAATCTGAAAAATAGTATCTGATTTAGCCCCTAATATTTTAAAAGTAGCAATAGTATTGGTTTTAGAATTTAAATAACCATGAACAGCGTTACTGACCCCAACACCACCCACAAGCAAGGCCGTTAAGCCTACTAAGCTCATAAATTGCCCCATACGGTCAATGAAGCGTTGGGTGCTGCCGCCACCACTACTTTTATCGCGAACTCGCCATTGGGCGTCTGGATAGGCCTCTTTCAGCTCCTCTGTAAAAACAACAGCATCAGAATTTTCTGGTAGTTTAAGGCGATATTTATAATCAACCAAACTGCCTTCCTTTATCAAGCCAGTAGCGGCCATACTTTGCGCAGAAACCAGAACGCTAGGAGCCAATTGAAAACCAGCATTGGCGCTGTCTGGCTCTACAATAATAATACCTCTGATTTGATAAGTAAGATCGCCGATATTTAATTTATCGCCGACCTCCCTATTCAATCGAACGGCAATAGCGTCCGATGCCACAAGTCCCCATGAGCCATCTTTAAATTCAAAAAGTTGCTCATTTGGCATATTGCCTGTGGTTGTCAGTTCGCCAAATAACGGATAAGCTTTGTCGACTGCCCTTATTTCAATAAGACTACTATCGTCCTTTTGTTCGGTGTGGGCCATGGCACGTAATTCACTAACCCGTGAAATTTCCACTGATCGAGCCGATATATAGGCCATTTCATCTGGGCTAAGTTCTTTTTGAATAAGCCTTATTTCGATATCACCGCCCAAAAACTTCCGAGCGTCCTGCTCTAAGGCAACAGAGATATTTTTTGTGACAGAGCCCACTGCTGCTATGATCGCCGTTCCTAAAAATAAGCAGGCAATAAAAATTTGAAAATGCTTAAAAGCAAATCTAATTTCCCTTAATGCGAATTTCATGGCGATCATTATTCAGCGGCCTTTTCATCATTATGGTGCGCATCAACAATTAAACCATCTTCTATATGAATGATTTGATCACATTTTCCCGCCAATTCCTGATCATGGGTAATTAAGATCAAAGTCGCATTGTTTTTTTCTCTTAATGAAAAAATGAGATCAATAATATTGTGACCCGTTTTACCGTCTAAATTACCAGTTGGTTCATCGGCAAAAAGTATTTTTGGATGGGGCGCCATGGCACGGGCTATGGCAACACGTTGTTGTTCTCCGCCTGATAATTGGGTTGGGAAATGATCCATTCTGTGGGAAAGGCCAACGTCCTCCAACATTTTCTTAGCAATCTCAATCGCCTCTTTTATACCCGCAAGTTCCATGGGAACAGCAACATTTTCGATCGCTGTCATGGTTGGGATCAAGTGAAAGGCCTGTAAAATTATACCAATATTATCACGTCTGAATAAGGCAAGTTGATCTTCGTTCATATTATCAAGGGTATGACCCGCAACAATAACACTGCCAGATGTTTGACGTTCCAAACCGTTCATCACAGACATCATGCTTGATTTACCAGAGCCCGATGCTCCTAATATGGCAACGGCCTTACCTTCGACAAGTTTTAAATCTATACCATTTAGAATATTCACTTCAAAATCATTACTTTTAAGGCGAAGATGAATATCCTTTAACTCAAGAATTATATTATTGGTCATATTAATACTCGTTAAACTGGTGAGGAAAGTAACTATTGTCTATTAGAAAATATAAGCATCAATTTTCAACTATCAACTTAAATGCGATAAAATGTATTTTTCTTACGATTTTCATTTTCACAAGCGTCAGCGCCCACGGCGAAACTCAAAGGCAAATCCTCGCCTTTGGTGATAGCTTAACCGCAGGATACGGACTTGCCCCAAATGAGGGCTTCACAGTTCAACTTGAAGAAAAATTAAAAACAAATGGTTTAAAGGTCAATGTCATTAATGCCGGCGTTTCTGGTGATACAAGTTCAGGCGGCTTTGCCCGTCTTGAATGGGTGCTCGCCAGTTATTCAAATCTCGATTTGGTGATTTTAGCATTAGGCGCCAATGATGCCCTCAGGGGCATAAACCCTGATCTTACAAGGGGAAATATCGATAAAATGCTTGGCATTTTAGCAGCCAGAAAAATCCCTACATTAATTGTCGGCATGATAGCTCCCCCTAATTTAGGACAAATATACGGGGATAATTTCAATAGTATTTATCCTGATATGGCAAAAAAATATAATATTCCCCTTTATCCATTTTTCCTCGAAGGTGTCGCAGGAAAGCCAGATCTAAATCAAAATGACCGTATTCACCCAAATCCAACAGGGGTTAATATTATCACCGATAAAATGTCTCCTCTGATAATAGATTTGCTGGAACATAATTAAATTGATCTTAGGGCTTATCTACCTACTAATTTTTAATCCAGAGTTGGTCTCATCACACCGTCTAAGCCGCGCTTAAGGGGGGCTTTTTGTGTCGCTAACGGCGCACCAGGCAAGTCTTTAATAGAATGTCCGTAAGGCCACGTGCGTGGAGCAATGGCAATATAACGGGCAAATCCCCCCGTACCGCCCAGAGGTTTAGCAAAACCTATACTGATTAAAGCCCCCGTCTCAGGAACTTTATCAAGATTAGCAACCCCTTCTGCTTGAGCAAAATTATTATGCATCAACCAATATTCACCTTCCAATGTCGGGGTAGTATCTGTATCTAAAGGTTCGTGACCGTGGAAAAGTATTTTTCGTTGAAGATGAAGAAACTTTAGTGCCTCCAAACTAACCCCCGGGAAAGGTTTTTGCGCAAATCTCTTGATATCTGACCATTTTTTATACCAATCAGAACGAACCATTACCACAGAGCCTTCTGGAATACGTCCATATTTAGCTTCCCATTGTTCAATATCGCTGACTTGCAGATGATAGCCTTCGTCTAGCAATACTTTTGCTGCAATATTAATCACCACAAGGGGCCTTAGTGAATATGTTGGTGGTATATCACTGATGGTCGCCCCCATAGGGTTCCAATGGGCTGGTGGGTCAAACTGGGTGCCATATTGATCAGTGGCTAAAACATAAGATGTCGCAACAAAGCCATGCTTTTCATAGGTAAATTCATCACCCTCATTTGCAAAGCCTTCAATTGTGACTGCGGATTTAGTCGGGCCAAATTTAGCATTGTTAAAGGCAGGAAACACGGCCTGATTAGGCTCAAAAGCATGGGTGAGGTCAATATATTTTGCCTCATTAAAATAATCACTTTGAATTTGCCACAATGATTTCGCTTGATTGTTTTGATAAGCAAATAAAGCAACTACCAACAGACCTAAAAATGCAAAGCCGGCAACGATTTTTCCGCTCGTTGATAAAAACATGAACACTCCCCCTTTGATAAAGGCACGTAAACTTGCACCGATTTAACATTAGTCACAGTGTAAGCTCATGTTGATATGAGTACAATTAATTTACATATCTTTGCGAGGGTAATGAAACAATAGCACTGGTGCCGACCCCTACTTCACTGATTAAGGTAAAATCACCCTCATGAAGTTCTACTAGTTTTTTAACGATCGATAATCCAAGGCCAGTTCCCTCTTCCATCAAATCATGATCTGCTTGGATTTGCTCAAAAGGATTTAATACATTCTCAATTCTATCCTCAGGAATGCCTATTCCTGTATCGGTTAACCTTATTGTGACACTACCATTTTCTTCCACTTTAACATTACACTCTATTTTTCCGCCCTCATTGGTATATTTTATTGCGTTAGACAATAGGTTGAGAACCACCCTTTTAAGAGCATGTTGATCGCCGTAAATTTTCAATAATGAATTTATCTCTTCATTATTATATGAAATATTTATATTTTTATGCTTAGCAAGGGACGCAAGCATTTTAATAGCCCCTTTAATACAATCCTCTAGCTGAAATTCTTTTTCATCTAAATGCCATTTCCCGGCTTCTATTTTCGATAAATCAAGAATATCATTTATCACTGTCGAAAGATGCTCACCGCTGCCTTTAATATCCTGTATATATTCTTTATGTTTGGGATGTTTTAATTCACCATGAATTCCCAATAACAAAGCATCAGAAAAACCAATGATCGCATTAAGCGGCGTTCTTATTTCATGAGACATATTAGCCAAGAAAGTTGATTTTGCCGCATTAGCGGCTTCTGCTTCCATTAGGGATGTTTCGGCACTTAACTGCGCATTTTGAGCGGTACTTTGGGCCAACAACAATTCTTTTTCAATGATCTTTCTCTGATTAACTTCACGTCTTAGAAAATAATTCCAAAAAAGAAAGAAACAGATAATAGCAAATGCCGCGCCGACAATTTTCCAAACTAAATCATAGTTGATCCGATTTTCAATTCTTAAAACTTGCCATTTACCTGAAATTTCTGCACGCATTTCGGGGCCAATCGCCTTCATCGCTTTTTGTAATGCACTTGTAAGCTCAGGCAAATCTTTGCGGATCGCCATTCTAACTTCTATTTTATAGGGCGTTACCCCGACAGCGGCAATTTGTGAAAACCCATTTTCTGCTATGGCATTGGCTGTCGCCGGAATATTGCCAATATAAGCCTCCGTAGCGCCTACGGAGACAAGTTGTAACGCCTCACTAATTGTTGGAACTTCAGTGATTATAATTTTTGGAAAATCTCGCCTGATGAATTCATTGACAGAAAAATTAGCAACCAAAGATATTTTATGACCATTTAAGGCCCCCAAATTATTATAAATATTACCGTCGCGGGCAAAAATAACGTTGGTGACCGTCATGTAACTATCGGTATAATTCAAATATGTGCTGCGTTCTGGGGTCGGTGTTATCGCTGATAATATATGGGCTTGACCAGCCTTAATTTTGCTAAAGCCTTCACCCAAACTATTATTTTTTACCCATTCAAATTGAATGTTCAGGGTTTTTGCCATTTCAGCTAAATAAGAGCCGGAAATTCCGCTAATTTCACCATTATCATCGATAAATTCAATGGGCTTTATAGTGGGGTCAGCAGCGACCTTAATGGTCCTATGCTGTGACAGCCATTTAATTTCTTCATTTGTTAGATTAATATTATTATTATGTAAGTTCCATTTTTTAATTAAAATATATAATTCATCTTCTGAAACTGCCGCCATTGCTTTTTCTAAGATCGACAATAATAGGGGCGCATTTTTACCAACCCCCAATCGAATTTCACCTTCGTTGCCTGTATCTGGAAAAAATTTATCACCGATCATTTCTATGTCGGAAAGACCATTTTGATCAATAATATAATTAGCCACCGGTTTAATAGAGGCCAGAATATCAATCTCCCCCGCAGCAAGAGCGATTAACCCCTGAAGGCTCGAAGTATATTCAGATAAATTAAAACCAGGATACTGCGATTTGTATATTTCTGCCGACACAGAACTTAGAATTACGCCAATTCTTTTGCCTTCTAA
>ERZ890510.2452-NODE-2452-length-10483-cov-4.950806_pt1 | contig 10483 bp, 8 predicted proteins | sample MGYA00521265_ERZ890510 | MGnify/ENA primary metagenome ERZ890510 (study PRJEB32303, sample SAMEA104408624) | aquatic metagenome | biome: Brackish water; feature: Chemocline; material: water | place: Baltic Sea | collected 2014-10-26T21:54:00 | depth 110 m ...
GAGTTATGCCCGGTCCTGGATTCCGGCCATCCGTGATCGCGGCGGCGATATGGTGATTGCCGCCAATGTTATCGATCGGGCCCAGGGTGGGATGGATGTCATCGGTGCGGCGGGCGTCGATGCTCTGGCGTTGTTACGGGTCGACGGGGGGCTCTTTGGTGACCTGTTGACGCGCAACATGATCGATGACCAGCAGCATGCCGTCCTGCTCGACTACTACAATGATCCAGCAGGCGCCATGAAGCGCTTCCTGGCGGCCCATCCCGCCTTTCTGCAAGCCGCCCTGGCATCGCCGGACGAGCGCACCAGCGGGCGGGCGCGCCTGCTCATTGAGCAGAACCTCTACGACCTGTAGCGCGCGGACTGACAACCATGAGAAGGCCCCTGACGCGCAGGCGTCAGGGGCCTTTTTTTCTTTCTGCTGGTCCGAGCGGGAGGACTCTAGCCGGCGGCTTCGTCCAGCATGTCATCGACGACGTGTACGGAGACGAGTTGGGACACCCCTTCTTCCGGCATTGTCACACCGTGCAACGTGTTCGACGAAGCCATGGACAGCTTGTTGTGTGTCACCATGCAGAACTGTGTGGTTGTGGCAAATTCGCGCAATACGCGCAGAAACCGTTCCACATTGGCATCATCAAGAGGCGCATCTACCTCATCGAGAATGCACCAAGGACTCGGCTTCACCTCGTAGATCGCAAAGAGCAGGGCGATCGCTGTCAGCGCTTTCTCGCCACCTGACAGCAGTCCGATGCTCTGCAGCTTCTTGCCGCGGGGGCGTGCAATGATCTCGATGTTCGACTCCAGAGGGTCAACATCATCCTCGATCTGCAGGTCTGCCTCGCCGCCGGGGAAGAACCGTGCATACGTCACGCGGAACTTGCCTCGGATCTCCTCGAAGGTTTCGCGGAACATGCGGCGCGCGACGCGATCGATGTGCAGCAGCGTCTTGCGCAGATCCTCGGCGGCCGACGTCAGATCGTCGCGGTGCTGCACGAGGAAGTCATAGCGCTCCTTCTGCTCTTCATATTCCTCGAGCACGCCCACATGAACGTCACCCAGACGGGAGATGCCCCGACGCAACTCACCCAGACGGGTGTCGGCGGCAGATGCATCAAAGCCCTCTTCATTGAGGGCACCCAGGGTTTCGATCTCAACGTTGTACTCTTCCACGAGTCGCTCGCGAATTCGCGTCGACTCGCTGGTGAGTTCCGTCAGTCGCAGCTCGAGCTGATGTCGACGTTCGCGTTGTGTCCCCAGTTCACGCTGGAGGCGTGAGATCTCCTGATCGAGTTCACGCGATGCAAGTGCCATTTCCTGTTGATGACGCAGGCGTTCGTTGCGCTGCGCATCGAATTCATCCCGCTCACTGTGTTTCCCGGTCAACTGCTCCGTGATCTCAGCTTCGCGTTCAGCCAGAGCGGCGCGGTCCCCTTCCGCCTGACTGATTTCGTGTTCGATGCGCTCGATTGTCGCGCCATTCTCGCGCTGCAGTCTCGTCAGGCGCTCCGCCTCTCGCCGCAGGGCGTCAGCCTTCTCGGAGGCGCGGGCACTCTCCACCCGCAGGGCGTTGAGCACCTCGATCTGCTCGCGTCGAGCGTACTCTGCGGCGCGCACGCGCTCTTCCCGGGCCTGCAGTCGCTCTTCCAGCTCCCGGGCCTCGCGCTCGATGGTCTCGAGGCGTTCCTCCTGCCCCCGACCACCGTTCTCCAGTTCGGACAGCCGCTGCCGTGAACCCTCGAGTCGCTGCTGCAGTTGGCCCCGGCGGGATTGCTGGCGGTTCTCATCTTCGCGCGCCGATCGTTGCCGTTGGCGCACCTCCCGCTCCGCATCCCGCTCGGCTTCGAACAGCGCTGTCAGATCAGTGATATAGCCGTCGAGCACGACGCGGCGGATCTGTTCCGCCCCCGCTGCAGCCTGTGCTGCAGAGAGTCTGCCCTGCTGGCGGGCGACCTGTGCGCGCAACTCGCGGATCTCGCGGCCCCGGCCAAGAACACTGTCGTCATGGTCCGACCGGGCTCCCCCGGCGAGGCGCCCGTCGATGTCGACACCTTGTCCATCGGCTGTGACCAGTCGCATGGATTCACCGCGATGCGACTGGCACGCCGCCAGCGCTGCCGCCAGATCATCGACGATGAAAGTGTTGTGCAGCAGACGCTCGACCAGCGTTGCCACAGAACCATTGGCGCGAACACGGTCAGCGAGAGGGCCCTGAACACCGGCAACACCACTCAGGTCGACAACGGGACCGCGTGGCATCACCTGCCAGTCCAGTGGGAAAATTCCTGCTCGTCCGGATCGCTGGCGCAGATAGTCGAGCGCCTCGAGGAGGCTGCTGTCATCACGTGCGACGAGGGCCTCAACCGCATCACCGAGAGCGACCTCAACTGCCTGGTCCCAACCCGGGTCGACCTCGATGAGATCGCCCAGCACGCCGTCGAAGAGCTCCGTGTAGGGGGAATCGACGAGCAGTTCGCGAACCCCGCTGGAGTAGCCTTCGTAGCCGGAGCGTACGCGTTCCAGGACCTGAATGCGTGCCTGTTCGGCCTCGATCCCACGACGCAGATCGGCGACGCGGTGGTTGCTGGTCTCAATGGCGGCGCCGGAATCGGTGCGTCTCTGGCGCGCGCCCCCCAGATCTGCTTCCAGCCTCTGCAGCCGTGTCGTGTGCAGACCCAGTTCGTTTTCGGCCTCCTCGGCGCTGCTGCGGGCGGTGAGCAGATCTCCGTCGACAGTCGCCAGTTCACCGGTCAACTGCTGTTGCGCCTCGACCAATGACTCGCGTTCACTGCGCAGTTTGGCCAGCGACCCCGAGCGTTCGCCTTTCTCGCGCAGAAGTTCACGCAGTCGGTGGTTCTCAGCGTCGAGGCCAGAACGACTCGATTCGTATTCGGCATCGGCGTCGGAGGCGCTTGCCTGCTGGGATTTGAGACGCTCCGCGTTGGTTTCGACCTCAGCGGTGGAGACCTGTTGCCCCTCGTCAGCTTCGGCAAGCTGGCGCTTTGTCTCCTGCAACTGACGCCGCGTCTCTTCCAGTTGGCCAGATGCACGTTCGATGAAATGCTCGCGCGCCTCGCGCCGTTCGCGCGACGACACCAGACGATTGTCGAGTTCGTGGATCTCCTCGACACAGCGGCTCAGAGCTACGCCCGCGGCTTGCAGGGCAAGCTCTGACTCGGTGACGGCGAGCCGGCGCTTTTCGAGCTCTGCTTCGCGCGCCGTGAACTGTGTCAGGCCAGACTCGGAAGCGCGTGACAGTGTATCAAATTCAATCTGCAGAGGCTGCAATTGCTCGCGGATCCCAAAGAACTGATGGCGACCAAAGCGCAGTTCAAGATCATCGAGTTCGGTCTTCAATTCCTTATAGCGCCGCGCGCGGCCCACCTGTCGACCCAGATAATCGACCTGTCGCTTGACCTCGGTGATGATATCTTCGAGGCGGAGGAGGTCGGCTTCTGTCGATTCGAGCTTGTTCCAGGTCGACCGGCGGCGGACCTTGTATTTGGTGATCCCCGCTGCTTCCTCGAGGATGCGCCGACGATTTTCGGTTTTTTCACTGATGATCTCGTCCACCATGCCCTGCTCCATGACGGAGTAGGCGCCCGGGCCCAGACCGGTATCCATGAGCAGGTTCTGGATGTCCAACAGGCGGCAGGGGACCTTATTGAGCAGGTAATCGCTCTCCCCGGAGCGAAACAGCCGCCGGGTTATTGTTACCTCGGTGTAGTCGATGGGCAACACATTTTCGCTGTTGTCGATCGTCAGCGAGACTTCCGCCATACCCAGAGCCTTTCGGGTCCGGGTACCGGCAAAAATGACGTCCTCCATCTTGTGGCCACGGATGGCGCTGGCACGCTGTTCGCCAAGTACCCAGCGGATGGCCTCGACGACATTCGACTTGCCACAACCGTTGGGGCCGACGATCCCGGTGATCCCCGAACCGAAGGGGATTTCGGTCTTGTTCATGAACGACTTGAAGCCGAAAATGTCCAGATGGGTAAGACGCAAGCGCAAATCTCCTGAGGGCCGGTCAACAAACGGGTGGGGCCGCGTCGCCGGGAGAAAGGAGGCAATGCTACAACAGATAGGGGCTGGAGCGGACAAAGAATACCAGATATGGTCCTGATGGTCAAGAATTCCTTGAACATTGGGCCCGTCCAACCGTAGTTTGCCGACATCTCAAAACCGCCGGAATGCCATGACGCTCAACGACCTGCTTGCAGACGTGCTTGACCAGTTGCCGAAAGATCGCCGCAAGGCGATGGATGCCATGACGGAGAAGTTTGGCGCCAGCGATACGTTTCGTTTCACCCTCGCCCTGCTCGCTGGATGTGACAGTCGCGAGCGACGCCTGGTGCGCATGATGCTGAACGAGATTGAGCAATTGGATATCGGGTGAAGTCTGCCGGTGGAGAGTTTCTATGCGCTGTCGATATAGAGAGAGACTATGTAGTGATAAGTGCTACTGAGAAAGGATTCTCTCTTGATCTTCATCGCGACCCTTCTGCTGATCCCTCTGGGCCTTCGTTATCTCACTTCCTGGCATATGGGCAGACTGCACGCCCGCCTCGTCCACGAGGACGACGACATGCGCCAATTGCAGGCCCGCTACAACGTCATCCGCGAGGACCTGATCGACACGCGCCGCCGTCTGCGCCAGTTCCAGGTTCGCAAAACTTTTCTCGGCAACGACATTCGTCGGGAACGCCAACACCTCGAGGAACTGCAGAACCTGCCGCGGACAGGACGCATCGCCGCCTGATGGAGTGCGGTTTCCAGGCCGCTGTTACCTGCCCATGGCGCTAGCGAAGACCGGACATCGACTGCTGCGTCTCGTCGACGTGGATATCGAACTGTCCTGGGATGCGGATCTGCAGGCCGTCGGCGAAAGCCTCTTCGTCGATGCACCGATGGGTAACCCCGGCGGGCACCATCTGGAGCTGCGCCGCACGGCAGACGGCTACCTGTTGGAGAGCGCAGGGGTTGCAGGGCCCGGTTGTCGGACTCTTGGTGAGGTCTTTCAGGAGGCCGAGATGACCATCACTGAGGCGGCTCTCGACAGCCTGCGGCATCGTTACCTACCCGTGCACGGGGCTGTTGTGGCCCATCAGGGGGTGGGATTGCTCATCATCGGTGCCCACGATGCTGGCAAGACGAGCCTCGGTTGTGCTCTTGCGCGGTCGGGTGCCTCGCTGCTGTCAGATGAGATCGCGCCCGTAGAGCCTGTCGATCTGGTGGTCTCACCTTTTCCCCGAGATCTGATCCTGCATGCGGGCACCTGCCGGTCCCTCGGTCGTCTGCAACCCTCGCCAGGATTCAAGTGCTTTGATGGCTACCGCTACCTGCCGCCATCCGCGGTGAGTGCGGGCCCTCCGCCGGCGGCAGTAGCCGTTGGCGGGTTGTTGTTTCCCGCCAGGGAACCGGGGGCCCGGCCCGCCCTGCATCCGCAGAATCCGGCCCACTCGGCTCGGGTGCTGTTGGAGCAGTGTTTTGATCTGGAGGGCCTGGGTGGGGAGCGGGCGATCGACTGCGTATCGCGCCTGGTGCAGTTGCCAGCGGCTGCCGTCGCCTTCAACAGCGCCATGGATGTGCTGGAACTCGTATGGCGCTGGTGGGAGCAGCAGGTTGACTCAGAAGTCGAGGTCGGTGCCGTCGGGTAGCGGCCTCTCATGCCCCATCAAGGCGGCGTCCTCGGCAACCAGATCGCGGCGCCCCCGAAAACCCGTATCGAGCTCGTGCCAGTGGGTGATCTGCGACTCACCACGCTGCCAGCAGAGATAGATCCACCGACCCTCGAAAGTGCTCGGAAAATCGACAATCCCATTGTCGAGTCCACCGGCCGGAAGGCGGATGCCACGACCGATGAGATCCTCTTCGACGAGTCCCTGAATCGTTCGTGCAGCTGCCTCCATGCCGCGACGGTGCTGGATGTACTCGCCATGGTCGGGATTGTCCTCAGATTCGACACGCTCACCCCATAACACATCGAGGATCTGCAGGCCCTCACTGTGCTTCTGCCAGCGCTCACGGTGTTCATCCACGCGTTCGAATACCGACTCCACCCAGGCGATCCGCTCATTCGCCTCTTGTACGGTGTATGCTCGATGGGTTGCCATGGCGCCAGTATAGCCACCACATGCTGGGGGTGCCAGGGACCGAAGACCGTACGGCTTGCGTAGGCCCCCGGGGGGCCTCATATTTGCCCCGGTCCAACGTGACCAGGAGATCAATCCGGATGTCAGTTACAGTAGAGGACGTGAGACGTGTCGCCGCACTGGCCCGGCTCGATCTGTCTCCCGACGAAGAGATCCAGTTGACCGACGAACTCAGTCGGATTCTTCAGTACATGGAGAAGTTGAACGAACTGGACACGGACGGCGTGTCGCCATCGGCGCACCCCATTCCGGTAGCCGGCAGGTTCCGCGCTGACGAATCTGAGATTTTCTCCGGGTTGGATGAATTGCTCGCTCAGGCACCGGACCGACGCGATGGTTATTTCCGCGTTCCACGCGTGATCGACTAGCAATGCTTCAAGACTTCATTCAGAACGGCGGCAGAGATGTCGCCGTTTCTCTTTTAGGTTTTGTATACGAGGGCAGACTGTAGATGACCGAATACACAGGTCCGAAGTACATCGTAGTTACCGGTGGTGTCATGAGCGGCGTTGGCAAGGGGCTGACGACAGCGTCCATCGGGCGCATTCTTGGCGAGTACGGCTACCGCACGACGGCCGTCAAGATCGACCCCTATATCAATTATGACGCGGGCACCATGCGACCCACCGAACACGGTGAGGTGTGGGTCACCGATGACGGCGGTGAGATCGATCAGGACCTGGGAAACTACGAACGCTTTCTTGGCATTGACCTGCCGCGGCAGAACAATCTGACGACGGGGCAGATCTATCACACTGTCATCGAGCGCGAGCGGCGCGGCGAATACCTGGGGCAGACGGTACAGCCCATCCCTCATCTTACCGACGAAGTGCAGCGGCGCATTGTCGAGGCTGGCGAAGGCTTCGATATCGTGCTCATCGAGATCGGCGGCACGGGTGGCGACTACGAGAACGAACTGTTCCTTTTCGCCGTCAAGGGTATGGAAAGAGAGATCGGTGAAGATCACTTCGTCTACGTCCTGATCACCTACCTGCCGATTCCGCAGCATGTCGGGGAGATGAAGACGAAACCGACGCAGCAGGCGATCCGCCTGTTGTCTCAGCAAGGCATTTTTCCCGATTTCATCGTTTGTCGCGCGGAGACGTCTCTCGACGATGTGCGCAAAAAGAAGATCATGGTTAATGCCAACGTGCCCATGGATCACATCATCTCAGCCCCTGATATGGCCACGATCTACGATATCCCCGTGCGTCTTGAGGAGGAGGGCCTCGGCGAAAAACTGTTGAAGAAGATGGGCCTCGAGCCACGGCGGGAACCGGACTGGAGCCATTGGAAACAACTGCTGGCGCGCTCCAGGACACCCAAGAAGACGTTGCGTGTTGCCATGGTGGGCAAGTATGTCGAAATCGGCGATTTCCAGCTCACCGACTCGTATATCTCTGTCAACCAGTCGTTGTTGCACGCCGGTGTTGCGGCGGACACCAAAATCGAGATCGACTGGATCGATGGCCGCTCCTTCGAACGTGGCGACAAGGACGTGGCGTCGCTGGCAGATTTCGGCGGAATCATCGTGCCCGGCGCCTTTGGCGAGGGCGGGGCTGAGGGCGTGATTGCGGCGATCCGATACGCACGCGAGACGGGTATGCCTTTTCTCGGGCTCTGTTACGGCATGCAAATGGCCGTCGTCGAGTATGCCCGTCACGTCGCTGGTATTGAGCGGGCCACGTCGGAAGAGATCTCCGATGATTCCGAGTATCAGGTGGTTGCCGTCCAGGAGAGCCAGAAGCAGGTGCTGGAGGAAAACCGTTACGGTGCCAGCATGCGCCTGGGGGCCTACGCCGCAGTACTGAAGAAGGACAGTCGCGTGCTCGAGCTGTATGAGCGTGGCGGCCGACTGGAAGAGGACGCTACGCGCATTCGCCAACTGCTCGACAATCCCGCTCAGTCCTTCCGCGTCGGCGAGATCATGCTGGCTCGAGACAAGGTCGTACTCGAGCGCCACCGCCACCGTTATGAAATCTCGCCACGTTTCGTCGAGTTGCTCGAAGATGAAGGGCTCGTTTTCTCCGGGTATCACCGTCGCGCCGATGGCACGCGGTTGATGGAGTTCATCGAATTGGCCGATCACCCCTTCTTCATTGCCACTCAGGCTCATCCCGAGTTCAAGTCGCGCATGGACAACCCGGCGCCGCTGTTCTCCGGGTTCGTCGAAGCGGCACTCGTGAATCAGTCTGCGCGGGTCGCCGATGCGCAGGTTGCAGCGACCTGAGGGGTTGACCACGGTCCGTTTCCTGAGGGCCTGCCTGCTGGCTGCGCTGTGCAGTTGTGGTCCGACCGACACGCCCCCGGTCGTTGATCCCACGGCGCCTGACGATCGCGACCGCGAGTCGTGGGGTGTTCGCCTTGAGTTGTTCTCCTCCACCGGTACAACCATCGTTGAGGCGCCTTACCTCACCGATCACATCGACGCTCAGCAGACGCGCGCTGACAGTGGCGTGACGGTGACACTTGCCGATTCCTCTGGTGACCTTAGTACGCGGATCACGGCACGCCGGCTGGTTGTCGATCATCGTGCTCATACCGTTGCTCTCGCAGGCAGCGTGCTCGCGAGCGCCGTCGTTCGGCAGGTAGTGATGCGCGCCGATACCATGGCATGGGATCGTGCAGAGGACCGCCTCCATCTGCCCCTGGGAGCTGACGTCACGCTGGCCACAGGACATATGACCGCCAGGCAGCTGACAGGTGGCAGCGATCTGGCTGCATGGACGGCTGAGGACGTGCGCAGCACTTTCACCGACAGTATGGCAATGGCCGATGCCGTTGATATCTCTGGGCAGTCCGCCTACGTCCGCTCCGACAGTGCCGGCGTCGTCGCCCGTTTTGACAGTGTTCGGGCCCGCTGGCGAGGGCGTGATGTCGAAGCGCTGCAGGGGGTATACGACGGGCAGGCGCGTACTCTGGTGCTGCAAGGTTCGGTAGTCGTGCAGGATTCGGTGCGCAAACTGAGTGCGCAGATGGTGGGACTGGACCTGTCGGCCCGGGGCATCCTGGCCGAGGGTGACGTGCGAGCCACCGGTGATCTGCAACTGTGGGCCGACGAACTTCGTGAAGATGACGCCGGCCGCTGGTCGGTGCGCGGCGAGCCACTGCAACTCGAAGTTGATGGGCGGTCCCTCACCGCCCGGCAGATGCTGATTCTTGGCGACATGGATACCGTGATCGCCGCTGGCACCACAGAGACTGTTGAGGGAGATCGGTCGATCCGAGCCGATTCCCTCGTGCTGGTCCGTTCCACTGGTCAGCTCGAGGCGATCGGCCGTGTGCAGATCCTTGCGGCGGATGTGCAGGGGCAATTGCAGGCAGAGCACCTGCGTTCGGCCGGTACCGATAAGGAGGTGCTGCTGTGGGATGGAGCCCGCCTGAGGCGGCCGCGGGTGGATGCAGAGGATCTGCTGCTGGCAGCCGACACGCTGCGCCTCGACCATGAAGGTGGCCGCCTCGAGGGGGTGGGAACATTTGTTCTGCAATCGCCGCCACGCCTGGAGTTACGGGCGCACCAGGGGAGCTACCACACTTCGGGTGACACTGCAGCCCTGGCGGGGGAGACCCGGTTTCTCTACGACGCGGAGAGCTCGCAGAGCCGGCTGTCTGCCGACACATGCCACGTCGTGCTGATTGACGGTATGCCAACCGCTGTCGATTGGCCAGGTCACCTGGAGGGCCGCATGAAGGACAGTCAACAGACGTCCTGGTTGCAGGCGGACAGCGGTCATGGGGTTCTCATCGATGGTCGCATTACGCAGCTGACTCTCCAGGGCAGCGTCGAGGTTACGCTCCGCGGTTCCGGCGAACGTCTGAGCCGCTTCACTGCGGCATCCATGCATCTGAGCTATGATGAGGAGGGAGTTCTGCATCAAGTGCAGGCTGAAGGGCAGGCACTGGTGCGCAACAGGCTACCGGCGGCGGGCGCGAGTAGTGCCTCGCTCAACGAGGTCAGTGGTGAACGGCTCGAGGTCGATCTCGAAGGCGGCGCCGTGGTGGCAGTCCGCGTTCTCGGTGACACCGAGGGCCGTTTTGTGCCTGACGATGATGACGACTCTTTGAGGGAATGACCATGGCTTTGCAGATCGACACAATCGTCAAGACATATGGACGCCGTCGCGTCGTCGATGGCGTGTCGCTGCACGTCAATCCAGGTGAGGTCGTGGGACTGCTGGGCCCCAATGGCGCCGGCAAGACAACGACCTTTCACAGCATCATCGGCTTCGTACGTCCGGAGGGCGGTCGCATCGTGCTGGACGAAGACGAGTTGACGAATCTGCCGATGTACCGACGGGCTCGTCTGGGGATCGGTTACCTGCCGCAGG
>ERZ890510.2454-NODE-2454-length-10479-cov-4.605622_pt1 | contig 10479 bp, 9 predicted proteins | sample MGYA00521265_ERZ890510 | MGnify/ENA primary metagenome ERZ890510 (study PRJEB32303, sample SAMEA104408624) | aquatic metagenome | biome: Brackish water; feature: Chemocline; material: water | place: Baltic Sea | collected 2014-10-26T21:54:00 | depth 110 m ...
GACAAAGGCCGCAGTCCCAAGGCCGACACCAAGATATTCAAAACCAATAACCAAACCCAACAACCACAATCCCTCACCGACACGGGCCAGTACCGCAAAGCCCAAAATAGACACGATTTGGACCAAGCCAAATAGCCACAGGGCACGGTTAATGCCGATTTTCAGCATTAATATACCACCTGCGATGCCACCAATAATCATGGGCCAAAGCGCCGCCTGCTTGGCGACTAGGCCTATTTCACTTTTGCTATATCCCATATCAAGATAGAACGGTGTTGCCAGGGCGGTGGCCATGCCATCGCCAAGTTTATACAGCAGCATAAAGGCCAAAATCAGCAGGGCCTGCTGTACACCCTGTCGCGAAAAGAACTCGTGAAAAGGCTCTACTATAGCGGCTTGCAATGTGGTGGGGTGTTGGTTAGCTCGGGGTGGTTCGGCAATAGTAAGCGTTAATACTATTCCTACCAACACAAAACCAGCGGTTATTAAAAAGACAGTTTCCCATGGCAGGAAGTCAGAAAGCACTAGCGATAGCGACCCCGGAACTAAGCCGCCGACTCTGTAGGCATTAACATGTATAGAGTTACCTAAACCCAGCTCTTGATCGGGTAATATTTGGCGTCGGTAAGCATCTAAAACAATATCTTGAGTCGCGCTTAGAAATGCGATACCCAGACATAACCAGGCGATGGGCCAGAGTTGGGTTAGCGGATCTAAAAAACCTAGGACACCGATGGTTATCAGCAGTAATAATTGTGAAGAGAGCATCCAGCTACGACGCAGTCCGGGCTTATACGTAAACAGAGACAGTGAGTAGCGATCTAGCAGTGGGGACCAAAGAAACTTCCATATGTAGGGCAGGCCTATTAGAGCAAAAAAGCCGATTTCTTTGAGTCCTACACCCTCAGTACGCAACCAGGCAGGCACCAGTGAGATAAGAACATACAGGGGCATTCCTGAGGCAAAACCGGTGAAAATACAAATGAGCATGCGCCTGTTAAGTAGCGACTGCCTGATGGTTTGTGAACTCATTAATTGTCCATATCTTTTTAACCTTAGCTTTTAGTAAGAAACCAATTTAAGGTCGCCATTTGAATTCGCTTAGTTTAATGGCGTTTCCGCAAATAAGCACTTTTTCTTCTGTTAGTCGTTTTATCTGTTCAGTAAAAGAGTCACTATTTTGAGGTAGACTAATCTTACCGGCGGCGTTAATAACGCGATGCCAGGGCAGCTTGGTATCTGCGGGTAAACCACTTAGGATTTTGCCCACTAAGCGAGCGGCACCGGGCAAGCCAGCTAAGCTAGCAATCTGACCGTAAGTCGCAACTTTGCCTAAGGGAATCCCTTGAATCACGCTATAAAGTCTAATATTTCGATCATTAATGTCCATATCTAAAGACTACGCTATTCAGTCGGATGTTGAAATAGTGCAAACTACCCCAATAATCATAAGTAGACTGATTTAAAGGAGTGAGCCGTGAGGTATCTATTACTGTTGTTTATTGTCATGCCGGTATTGGAAATGTGGCTGTTGATCACTGTTGGTAGTCAAATTGGTGCCTTACTGACGATTGGCTTGGTGTTGTTGACTGCTGTGGTTGGCGCAGCATTACTGCGCGAGCAGGGTTTTTCTACGTTGTGGCGCGGTCGTCAAAAACTGGAAGAAGGTCAGTTGCCTGCTAAGGAAATAGGAGAAGCGATTATTCTTGCAGTGTCTGGCGCCCTGTTACTCACCCCTGGATTTTTCACCGACGTCATTGGATTCGCTGGGCTCATACCACCAATAAGAACCTTAATTGTGTCGCGCGTGGTCAGTAAAATGGTAGCGGCAGGCTCTCCTGCCGGCGGATTTCATGCAGGCCGTGATTTCACCCAAACCACAGATCGGACTAATAGTTCGGGCAATGTAATCGACGGAGAATCTTGGGAGCCTAAGGATTTAGAGTAAAGCTCGTTTTATCGTAAAAAAATTGCTATTGGGCCTTGAAAAGCAAAAGGTCTGGCACCATATAAGAATCAATTGCGAAACTAATTATATCGCAAGTGACCTTTGACAACTAAATATAGAACAATCGGAGAAGAGAACCATGAAAATTCGCCCATTACACGACCGAGTTATCGTTCGTCGTGAGGAAGAAGAGCAAAAAACAGCAGGTGGGATATTATTGCCCGGCTCTGCACAAGAAAAGCCTAATCGAGGCGAAGTTATCGCTGTAGGCAGTGGCCGTGTTTTAGATAGCGGCGAATTACGTCCGGTTGACGTCAAAATTGGCGATGTCGTTGTTTTTGGCCAGTACGCGGGTAATGACAAGATTGATGTGGATGGCGAAGAGTTAATCATCCTCAGCGAAAGCGATATTAAGGCTGTAGTCGAAGCTTAAATTTAAATTGAACTGTTTGTAACAGAATTTGGAAGGAAAAAATCATGGCAGCTAAAGAAGTAAAATTTGGCAACAAGTCCCGTCAAGCCATGCTTGATGGTGTGAACATTTTGGCCAACGCAGTTAAGGTAACCTTAGGGCCTAAAGGTCGTAATGTGATTTTAGACAAGTCATATGGTGCACCTACCGTGACTAAAGATGGAGTGTCGGTAGCCAAAGAAATCGAACTTAAGGATAAGTTCCAGAACATGGGTGCTCAGATGGTTAAAGAAGTAGCGTCAAAGGCATCAGATGATGCTGGTGACGGCACTACCACTGCAACAGTATTAGCGCAGACTATTGTTAACGAAGGTTTGAAGTTGGTTGCTGCGGGCATGAACCCTATGGATTTAAAGCGTGGCATTGACAAAGCAGTGATTGCAGCGACTAAAGAAATTGCCGCGATTGCAAAACCTTGCTCAGAAAATAAAGAAATTGCTCAGGTTGGTACTATTTCAGCAAACAGTGATAGTGACATTGGCGACATCATTGCCAAGGCAATGGCTAAAGTGGGTAAGGAAGGCGTAATCACCGTAGAAGAAGGCAGCGGTTTAGAGAATGAGCTGGATATCGTTGAGGGCATGCAGTTTGATCGTGGATATCTATCTCCGTACTTTATCAACAACCAAGAAAATATGAGCATCGAACAGGACAGTCCACTTATTTTGTTGGTAGATAAAAAAATATCCAACATTCGTGAGTTACTGCCTTTGCTTGAAGCAGTTGCTAAAGCAGGCAAGCCATTGTTGATTATTGCTGAAGATGTTGAAGGTGAAGCACTGGCGACGTTAGTGGTTAACAACCTACGTGGTATTGTTAAGGTTTCAGCATGCAAAGCACCTGGATTTGGCGATCGTCGCAAGGCGATGTTAGAAGATATTGCCGTTCTGACTGGTGCTACTGTTATCTCTGAAGAAGTTGGCCTTGATCTTGAAGGCGCCACTTTGGAACACCTAGGTACAGCTAAACGTATCATTATGACCAAAGAAAATACAACTATTATTGATGGTGCAGGAGAGCACGCTTCAATCGAAGGTCGAGTTAAGCAAATTCGCGCGCAGATTGAAGATACTAGTTCTGACTATGATAGAGAGAAATTGCAGGAGCGCGTTGCCAAATTGGCTGGCGGTGTTGCAGTGATCAAAGTTGGTGCAACGACTGAAATCGAAATGAAAGAGAAAAAAGCTCGTGTTGAAGATGCTTTACACGCTACTCGCGCTGCTGTGGAAGAGGGTGTTGTCGCCGGTGGCGGCGTCGCGTTGATTCGTGTCTTACAGAAGATCAAAGACTTGCAGGGTGACAATGCAGATCAAACTGCTGGTATCGGAATTGCTCTTCGCGCAATGGAGACTCCACTTCGTCAAATCGTTGAGAACGCTGGTGAAGAAGGATCTGTGGTGGTCGATAAGGTTAAGCAAGGTACTGGTAACTTTGGTTATAATGCAGGTACTGGTGAATATGGCGACATGATCGCTATGGGTATCCTTGATCCTGCTAAGGTGACTAGAACGGCGTTGCAAGCTGCGGCTTCGATTGCTGGACTAATGATTACCACCGAAGCTATGATTGCTGATGCTCCTAATGATGACGGTGCTGCTGGTGGCATGCCTGATATGGGTGGTATGGGTGGTATGGGTGGTATGGGTGGTATGGGCGGCATGATGTAAGCTCAACCCAGAAAAACAAAAAGCCCCGCGCCAACCCGCGGGGCTTTTTTTTGAATTCATTTCTTGATATCTAGATATCTCTTACTGATTAATCCACATAATGACAAGGACACCAATGATATTGATCAATAAATGTACTGTATAACCGCTATAAAATTTACAAAAAACCTATCAAAAAACCACAAAAAACCTATAATGAAGCTAAATAAACCTAACGCCTGTAAGGGCATTAATTTTTTAGAGGACTTGCTCATGACTGCCGAATTTATCAACCTACTTGCCCGTTGGGGCCACATTTTGTTTGGTATCACTTGGATTGGAATGCTCTACTATTTTAACTTTGTGCAAGGTGGCTATTTTAAACAAGCTTCAGCTGAAGGCCTAGCGGACGCAAAAGCTAAATTGGCTCCCAGTGCTCTATGGTGGTTCAGGTGGGGTGCTATGTTTACGTTTATCACCGGTCTGCTGCTGCTAGAAGGCGTGATGCGCATGAATCAGATGAATAACTATATTGTTATCGGTGTTGTCATGGGTACGCTGATGGCGGCAAATGTATGGATGGTTATTTGGCCAGCACAAAAAATTGCTTTAGGTCTTGTTGAGGGTGGTGATAAGGCCGCGGCGGGTGCTAAAGCGCTCCTTGCTTCTCGCACTAATACCCTGTTCTCAGCGCCTATGTTGTTTGGTATGTTAGCTGGGCCTCATTATGCGGGCCATGGGTATGGCACTGCGGTTGGTGGCACAGGCTTAATAGTTGCTTTAGTGATTATTGTAGCCTTGGAAATTAATGGGCTAAAAGGCAAGCAAGGCCCAATGACCACGGTTAATGGTGTAATTGGTTCTAGTCTGGCTTTGACTGCGATATTAGTTGGCGCGCTTAACCTAGTTTAAAATCGCTTAAATACAAAACCGGTGTTTGGTATCCTTCACCGGTTTTTTTGTGGCCGTCATTTTTATATATTGGTCAAGATCAGCGTATAATTTGATGTAATGAGATAGTATTGAGTCTGTCACTGATCAAATATGGCAATGGAATTAAAAAACATGGATAAAAAGCCAAAAACTTCAATTGTTGCAGAACGTGAGGATATGATTGGACGCAATCCGCCAGAGTCACGTGGTGATACGCCGAGTTCAAAAAATGGTCGTCATTCAACTGGTTCTGGGATGTCTGGACTGATGAAATTTATTCTGCTGCTGACCTTTTTTGGTTTGATTGGCGCCGGAATTTTTGGAGGATTGCAGTATCAGGATCTTTCAGTAAAGCATGAGTCGCTTTTAGCGCGATTTGATCTACTAGAGTCACGGCTTAGCAGCACGGATGAGTCGGTCACCCAATCGGGTGCGGCGATGCAACTCAATATTAGTAAGCAGGGTGAAGAACTAAAAAACCAGTGGAGCGAAATCAGAAAACTCTGGGGCGTCACCAACGATACAAATAAGACAAAAATCGCCGACAACAAAAAGGACATTGCTTTCCTTGCGTCTAAGCACGTTGCGACTCAAGAATCCATTGCCGCCGTGGTGGGTCGAATTGACAAAGAGAGTGCGGCTATTGGCGAGATGAGGGTTACCCAGTTGGGGCTTGCCGCAGACATAGAAAATACTAAGGAGGCAATGCGTCAGTATGCCGATGAACTTAACCGACTAAAAACATCGCTGTCCCAGGCTGGACGTGGTCAGGCTAATAATGCCCAAGCTATCGAGGCTATAGAGGGCTTTCGGCGGCAAATTACGCAAAAAATCTATCAGTTAGAGCAGCGTTTGGCGACTCCAATCGCTAAGCCTGAGGTGAGCCCTACGCAACCCTTAGTCGAGGGTGGTTGAGTGACTCAACCGGTAACTTAACTCGTATTTAGGTGGAGAAAGGCGTTAATCTATGGCAAATACTTTCTACTGGCATGACTACGAAACCTTTGGCGTTGACCCCTCTAAGGATCGACCCTCACAGTTTGCTGGTTTAAGGACAGACGAGGATTTAAACCCAATAGGTGATCCGCTGGTTATCTATTGCCAGCCTCAAAAAGATATACTGCCGGCTCCTCAAGCCTGCCTTATTACTGGAATCACCCCTCAATTAGCGTTGGAAAAAGGATTGTCTGAGCCTCAGTTTATCGAAGCCATCCACCGACAACTCTCGGTGCCTGGCACCTGTGGAGTGGGTTACAACAGTATTCGTTTTGATGACGAGGTCACTCGTTACGCTCTCTACCGAAACTTTTTTGATCCTTATCAGAGAGAGTGGAAAAATGGTAATTCTCGCTGGGACGTTATGGACATGTTGCGCTTGACCAGAGCATTGCGTCCCGAGGGGATAGAGTGGCCAGACCATGAACCCGGGCGTCCGAGTTTTAAACTTGAGCATTTGACCGCCGCAAATGGCCTCGACCACAAAGCTGCTCACGATGCCTTATCCGATGTAACTGCAACTATTGCGGTGGCTAAACTGGTCAAGGATAAACAGCCCCGGTTATTTGACTACGTAGTGAACATGAGGAGTAAAAAAGCGGTTGGAGAAATGCTTAACCTGTCTCAGCGAAAACCCTTCTTCCATATTTCAGGTATGCTCTCAAGAGCTCATATGTACGGCGCCATTATGATGCCCTTGGCTCAACATCCGACTAATAACAACGGCATTATTTGCATAGACCTATCCTTTGATCCCGAAGTGTTACTCGATCTAAGTCCTGAGGAAATTGCCCGTCGAGTGTTCACGTCAACGGCGGAGTTGCGGGACCATGAAGTGCGAATTCCCCTCAAGGTGGTGTATATTAATAAGGCCCCTGTTGTCACGACCCACAGGTTACTCGATGAAGCCGCAGCGAAACGTTTGAATATTGATGTTCCGCTCTGCGAATTACATTGGCAGAGGCTTAATCAGATGGATTTGTCGGCCAAATTACAGGCGGTATTTAATAGCCAATCGTTTCCCGAAAAGCCAGATGCCGAACAACGTTTGTACGACGGTTTCTTACCCAATGGTGATAAGCATTTGTTGGAAGAGGTACGCCAAGCTAGTTGCGCCGACTTGACTGAGCATCGTTTTCATTTTAGTGACCCGCGTTACAACGATCTATTGTTTAGTTATCGAGCGCGTTATTTTAACGACTCATTATCAGACCGAGAGCAGGGTATTTGGGCAGAAAACTGTCGCTGGCGACTAACCGATGAGAAGTCTGGTTATTTAACCATGGAGCAACAGGGCGCTGAGATAGCTCAGTTGCTGGCCAACGGTGGCTTATCCGCTGAACAAATCACCGTACTGGAGGCCCTAATTGATTGGGCTGCGCAGGTTAATGATGAATTTTCGTTATCAAGCTAGAGTGCGGCGACGAAAAAGGCTAAAATCGGCAACATCAACTTTTTGCCTCGAGGTTACACCTTGAACTTTACCGGCGCACATATCCTGTCAATCAACCAGTTTCAACGTGAAGACGTCGATCTTGTCTTTGCTGTGGCTGATAAAATGGAGCCTTACGCTCTGCGTCACAGGGTAACAAGAGTTCTTGAAGGTGCGATTCTTGGTAATATGTTTTTCGAGGCTAGTACGCGTACTCGGGTTAGTTTTGGTTCTGCTTTTAATCTGTTGGGTGGTGAAGTTCGAGAGACGGCTGGCTTTGAGAATTCTGCCTTAGTTAAGGGCGAGTCTCTGCAAGATACTGCGCGAGTCTTATCAGGCTTTAGTGACGTCATCTGCATGCGCCATCCTGAAGCTGGATCAGTTGCTGATTTTGCTACAGCTAGTCGAGTCCCCGTGATCAATGGTGGTGACGGTGCTAATGAGCATCCTACTCAAGCGTTGTTAGATTTATATACCATCCGCAAAGAGTTGGCCGATAAAGGGCGATCTATCGATGGAATGAGCATTGCTATGATTGGTGATTTGCGCCACGGTCGCACGGTACATTCTCTTGGAAAATTATTATCTTTGTATGACGATGTTCATGTGGTATTAATTTCTCCCGCTGAATTGGCCTTGCCAGAGTCGATTATTGAATCCATGCGCAGTGCAGGGGTTGACGTGACTGTATCTCATGAAATGACGGAGAGCTTAGCGGATGTGGACATCGCCTATTCGACGCGAATTCAGGAGGAACGGTTCTCGACAAAACAAGAGGCCGATCTTTATCGGGGTAAGTTTCGGCTTAATCAAGCTATCTATACAAAATACTGTCAGCCCAATACGGTTATTATGCATCCATTGCCTCGTGATTCACGAGCAGATGCTAATGAGTTAGATATTGACCTTGATGACAACCCTAATTTGGCGATATTCCGTCAGACCGATAACGGCCTATTGGTGCGAATGGCTTTGTTTGCACTTGTATTGGATGTTGCAGATAAGGTTGATGAGTTTTCTCATAAAGTGCTTTGGTATAATTCTCGCCAACGTCCAATTAAACGCTAGACAATAATAATTATTAGTCGACTAATAGAATGAATGATTTTGACGATATTCGTCCTTACAACGATAGCGAAGTGCCTAGTGCTTTAGCGCGCATGATGACCGATCCAGAGTTACTTGACCTCTTGCTCGCGCGCGAGTTTCCGCGGATGACAAAAATCCTCCCCGGTATTTTCACCCAGATACTGCGACCGTTTTTGCGTCGCAAACTACATTATTTAATGGGTGGCATTTCAACTGTGGCAGAGTTTCAGATGCATATGACCTCGCGCCTGATGGCTTTGCTTGAAACCACAACCGACAGCTATGGGTTTAGCGGGCTCGACAAAATACCACCAGATAATGCCTATTTATATATGAGCAATCACCGGGATATTGCTCTAGATCCAGCGCTGGTTAATTTGGGCCTGCACAAGCAGAATCGAGCGATGGTTAGAATTGCTATCGGCGACAATCTACTCAGCAAGCCATTTGCCGCAGACTTAATGCGAATTAATCGGAGCTTTATCGTTAAGCGCTCCGTGAAAGGGCGACGTGAAAAATTTGAAGCCCTCAAAGATCTTTCTCGTTACATCCGTCATAGTATCGTCCAAGAAAAGGTCTCTATCTGGATTGCACAGGCTGAGGGTCGAGCTAAAAATGGTCAGGACCGTACAGAAACAGCTCTGCTTAAAATGCTTGCCTTGTCTAAGGATAAGGATCAAAGTTTTGCCGCTGCAACGGGCGAGTTAAGTATTGTCCCTGTCGCCATTTCTTATGAGTATGATCCCTGTGATGCTCAGAAAGCCGGCGAGCTTTATGCCCAGCAAGAGGGCTTAATTTACACCAAAGACCTCTACGAGGACCTAGACAATATTGTAAAAGGCCTTACTGGCTACAAGGGGCGTATTCAGGTTAATTTTGGTGAGCCTGTGGCAGACAAATATGAGGACGCGGATAGTCTTGCCGCTGAGATTAATCGACAAATTACGCTCAATTATCAATTATTTCCGACCAATATTACGGCTTGGGCGATGCAGGGTAATGAACAGCAAGTGGATATTTTAGAGAGTTTGAAGAGCCATTGGCCTGAGGAAGACTGGTTACATGCGGAACAACAATTTAAAGACCATATCAATGCACTGCCCAGGGAGTATCAAGCCATTGCTGTGGGCGCTTATGCCGCTCCGGTTGATAACCAGCTGCTTTATTTATCACAACAACTGGGGCACTAAGGCTTGTTAGACGTCGACATCAGAGACACTATTCAACAGGGCTATCGGCAATTCCTCAATACTCGAGGTTTACAGGCGAGATTGGGCCAAAAGCAGATGATTGCTGCCATTGCTAATAGTCTAAGTAACGATAATGCCGATAAGCGCATATCGGTTATTGAAGCGGGAACAGGCACGGGTAAGACCGTTGGATACCTCATTGCTGCTCTTCCTATTGCCAGGGCGTTAAAAAAGACGGTGGTGGTTTCTACAGGGACTATTGCTCTTCAGGAGCAGCTTATCCACAAAGATATTCCTGAGCTTCTTGAGGCATGTGGTTGGGATTATAGTTGCGCTCTGGTTAAAGGGCGTGGTCGTTATGCCTGTAATCTTCGCATGGAGCAGTGTTTAGACTCTATCAAGGCAAAAGATGGGGGTCTGTTTTTATTTGAGGACGAGCAGCAGTTTAATCCTAATGCACAGACAGAAAGTTTGTTTAGAGAGATGTCCCAAGCGCTGGAAGACGGCAGTTGGAACGGTGACAGAGATTCTTGGGACAGCCATATTAAAGATATCGAATGGAGCGCTTTAACAGTGGATCGTCGCCAGTGTTCAGGTCGGCGGTGTCGGTTTGTCAATCAGTGCCCCTTCTTTAAAGCACGGACGGACCTTGAGGAAAGTGACTGTATTGTTGCCAATCATGATTTGGTAATGGCAGATTTAGCTCTCGGTGGGGGTGCCATTTTGCCGCCGCCAGAAGATTGTATTTATATTTGCGATGAAGGTCATAGGTT
>ERZ890510.2456-NODE-2456-length-10476-cov-6.654544_pt1 | contig 10476 bp, 7 predicted proteins | sample MGYA00521265_ERZ890510 | MGnify/ENA primary metagenome ERZ890510 (study PRJEB32303, sample SAMEA104408624) | aquatic metagenome | biome: Brackish water; feature: Chemocline; material: water | place: Baltic Sea | collected 2014-10-26T21:54:00 | depth 110 m ...
ACTGGAATGAAGCGATATAGATTCAACAAGTACTTACACCTAGACCATGACTAACGATTTGAACTCTTTTCATTATCCGACCTTGTTAATGGTATTCAATAGAGATAATCTCCCACACGCAGAGTAGTAGTACCCTGTAAGCAATTTCAATATGACTTGTTCACCACAATTCCGATTTTCTTAGGGCTTCCAAAACACCGAAGTAGAATGTATACAAACATCCGTGAATCACCTCATAAGCATCTTCAATCCATTACTCCTCACCAACGCACTCAAAAATTCGTTTAGCGGCCTAACTCGGGCAACGAAATCAGAGCGCGCTTTCCAACAAGAACTTGTTCTCTTGATCGTCGGTTCAATCGCAGCATTTATCCTTACCGACATCAATGTCGAACGTGCAATTCTGGTCGGGTCGCTCGCCGCAGTGTTAATTGTCGAACTTATGAACTCTGCTATCGAAGCAACCATCGACAGAGTCGGAACCGAACTGCACCCATTATCGAAAAAAGCCAAAGATTTAGGTTCAGCGGCAGTATTCGTGTCGCTCATTTCGGCAGCAGTGATCTGGCTAATAATCCTCGTCTAATCCACTGAAACTACAACAATGCTTCACATTTCAACGGAGATCTATATTTGTCAGAAAAACTGAAAGTCCTCATCACGGGCCTGAACGGAGTCGTCGGACAGGTTCTTCGCCCAGTATTGGAAGAGCGATACACGATTAGTGCGCTCTCACGAAGCGGCGTGGATGGGCTACCGGCTGAACGCGTGTTCAAGGCAAATATCGCCGATATCGACTCCCTACGTCCAGCTTTTGAAGGCATCGATGTTGTACTCAATCTTGCCGCTGACGGTGGGCTTGGTAGCGATGCGGGAATGAACGCCGGTTGGGATTCTATGTTGAACAATAACATCATCGGAGCCTACAACGTTCTTGAGGTAGCCAAGCAAGCCGGCGTATCTCGGGTGATTCTCGCAAGTTCAGGTGCCACATCCAATGGTTACGAGTTGGAAGAACCATACAAAAGCCTCGTAGCGACCGAAGATGTTGAAATCCCAGAATCGTGGGAGATGGTCAACGAGTTCTCCGAACCGAAGCCCATAAGTCTCTACGGTGTCACCAAGCTTTTCGGTGAAGACATCGGAAGATATTACGCACTCACGACCGATCTTTCAGTTATAAATCTTCGTATTAGCAGCTGTGGACCGATCGATAAGGCCGGACCTGGCCGCGGGCAGGCAAATTGGTCGAGTCATCGTGATCTTCAACAGCTGACCATCAAAATCATCGAGGCTCCTGCTGATCTGAAGTTCGATATTTTCTGGGCGACATCTAATAATCGAAAGCTGTTCCGCGATAATGCGCACGCCAAGGATGTTCTCGGTTACGCACCGCAAGACGGCGTTAGGTAATAAACCGTAAACATGTCACCGATAACTGTCTATTCATCGAATATCTGAGGAACCTGCGAAATGGTGAAGGGGTACCTTTCACTTCGTGGTATCGAGTTTGTCGATAAAAACGTATCGGTCGATATGGAAGGGCGCACTGAATTGCTAACTATGGGGTTCGATTCGACACCGGTGACAGTAATCGGTGATCGTCAACTAGTTGGATTTGATGTAAAAGAGATTGACGATGCACTTGCTTCGTTCGAAAACGGGTAAGTAGCAACTGAAAATGTATATATAGACCTACACGGTTCGAGTGTTTTAGTTCAGCTTTCCGCCAGAAAGATTTCAGACAATTGGTTCAAAGTGCTTCAGATTCAAGCGTGGACTTCGTACTTGCGCAGATTCAGACAATTGTTGCGTCTGAAGGTGGAACGCTGGGTACTGCCATTCTCATCGGCAATAGTTTAAAAGTTCAATACACACCCGGGGTGAACGAAGAATGCCCAGAGTGCGTTCCATCACTCGATATGGTCGTCCAATTCCTTACCGCCTCATTAGGCATCCATGCTCCACACGTCACTGATATTGAAGTCAGTTAGTACGATTTAGAGCAAATATATGGACTTGCCACTCGCTCGATTGAATTAGATGAACACTCTAAGCACCAAGCGAGCCTGGACTACCAGTTAGTGACAGATCCATCACGGCGGTGGAGCCGTGTTGCGATGTGGTTGTCTGGGTGTAGCGGGCTATTAGCAATGGTGTCTTCGTCGACATCTATGCCCAATCCAGGTTTTTCTGGAACGTTCATCTTGCCCCCAATAGCCCGGAACTGCCCTGGATATAACTGCTCGTGCTGTTGCTCAATTTCTTCAGAGCGTTGAAACATTTCGAGCCATGAGAAGTTCGGCGTAGCCATAGCAAGATGTGCAGTAGCCGCAGTATTGATCGGCCCAAGCGGATTGTGCGGCATGAGATCTATGTAGTGTGTTTCGGCCCAACCAGCGACTTTTTGGGCTTCGGTGAACCCGCCAACGATCCCTAGATCTACTCGTGCGTAGTTGGTCAGTCCACGTTCTATGTATGGAGCGAACTGCCATTTTGAGGAGAACTCTTCGCCGATGGCGAATGGCATAGATGTCAATGCTCGAAGAGCTTCGTACGCTTCAGGGTTTTCATCACGGATCGGTTCTTCCAAAAAATCGAGCGTGCCATCTGGCATTTTTTGGCAGAACGAAGCAGTCTCGGCAACACTCAGACGATGGTGATAGTCAATACCGATTACCACTTTTTCTCCGAGGGTCTCACGCGCTTTCACAAGCCATTTTGCGTTTTCAGCGATATCGATTCTGGGCTCGAATGTTGCTGCGTCGTATCCATCAACACCGGGCGTTACAGACAGACGCATGCACTCCCAACCATCTGCGACCAATACTTGTGCTTTTTTGACCATTTCTTCGCCGGTATTTGCACTAGTGGTCGCGAAACATTGGATGTAGTCACGTTGTCGACCACCGAGAAGCTGGTACACCGGGACGCCGAGCTTCTTTCCGATGATGTCATGCAAGGCGATATCGATTGCAGAAATTGCAGCGGTTACGACTCTTCCACCCTCGAAGTAGGCGCTTCGATACATCTCCTGCCATAGCCTGCCTACTTGCATCGGATCTTTACCGATCAGCCATTGGCTGAGGTGTTCGGTAACACCTTTCACACCAAGTTCACGCCACGACGTGCCACCCTCGCCCCATCCGTAAATTCCTTCATCAGTCTCGATTTTAACCAGGAACACGTTCCGCCAAACTGACCATGCTGGATACGGTTTGATGGCTGTGATTTTCATTGGACACCTACGACTGATATTGAACTGCTGCAAAAATAGTAGGTGTGCATCTTACGCTTGGTGCAAACGCAATAGATTGTTACGTTACCAAGTTCGAACAACCGCAAACAATACCTCGCTAGGGAGACGAACACAGTGCGCAAGTCGCTGACACTGTAAGTACGAAATCATGAATTAGAACAACAACGTGTTGTAAAGGACTTACGACGATGCACATGAAGACATCAAACAGGGCTGCGAGACTGATTAACAAAATACTCGTATTTATGGTTTTGTTTTCTGGATTGTTGATCCTCGGATGTGTTTCGATTAGCTCCACCGGCGATGAGCAAAGCGGAGCAAGTGATGATCAGCAAAAACAAACCTTCGAAGTGGGTGACAACGCGGTGATCGATGTGACTGGATTCAATGGTGAAATCGAAATAATCGCCGGTTCAGATGGAGTAATTGACGTCGAAGCCACATTGAGAACTCCGAACAAGGTTTTATACAGTGCTACACAAAGCGGTAACACCGTCACCGTAATCGCTAAGAGGACTGGAAGCATTATCAACATAGGTAGAGAACCTGCGGCGAATATCCACATCACCGTCCCCATGAAAGCCACTGTCAAGGCACGATCGAGTAACGGTCAGATTACTGTCAATGGACTTATCGGAGACGGTGAACTCAATACCAGCAACGGCAGAATTTCTATCACAAAAATCGACGGAACATACGTTTCTTCAACAAGTAACGGAAAGATAACAATGGCAGCCGTATCGGGACAATTCCAAGCTAAGACATCTAACGGAAGCATCGATTTTTCAGGTTCATTCATTGAAAATTCAAACAATCAGTTTTCAACTTCTAACGGATCGATCAGTATCACGTTCGACGGCGTTCCGAACGTAGATCTGGATGCTCACACCAGTAATGTGGCTGCCAATAGCGCTCTCCCGATCCTAGCAACCAAAACTGAAAAATCTCATCTTGTTGGAAAATACGGTGACGGATCAGCATCACTCGTATTAAGAACTTCGAATGGCAAGATAACTATCCACTAACCATTTGCCGTTCCTGCTGCCCTCTCGGTGCGTATGCGTTGAACTACGCGGACTGCGTTTCATATATAGAAATTGTTCGAGTCTTCACGCGTAGCTCACAATCACCCTATTACGACTCACACGCGGGACACGCCAATGCAGCGAGTTCCGCTATACGGTGACTACGCGGGGATTGTGCTGAGGATGATCAGCTGACATCGATCAAATGGGAGATCGACAAATCGCTCGCCGATGGCACGTGTACTCGAATCCTGACTGACGTAAAGGCAATCTACAGATGTATGAACACGACCTCCTGATTATTGGTGCTGGGCTGGCAGGCCTGCGTGGCGCAATCGAAGGAATTCAGGAAGGGCTGGACGTCGCATTCATGACCAAAGTCCACCCGGTCAGAAGCCACTCCAACGCGGCTCAAGGCGGCATCAATGCCGCCCTCACCAGTCGTGGGGATGATTGGGAAGATCACGCTTTGGCAACCGTCAAAGGAAGTGACTATCTCGCAGACCAGTCAGCAGTCGAAATTATGTGTCGCGAGGCAGGTGATGCAATCATCGAACTGGAACACATGGGGGTCATCTTCAGCCGAAACGAAGACGGTAAGTTGGCAGTGCGTCGGTTCGGTGGTCAGCGCGTGGCAAGGACATTTTTCGTCGGAGCTATAACCGGCCAAGCGCTCTTGCATGTGATGTACGAGCAGATTATCAAGCACGAAGCACGAACCTACGAAGAATGGTTTGCTACTTCCCTGATTATGGAAGACGGAGTCTGCCGCGGCGTCGTTGCAATGGATATCAAGACTGGCGAGCTCCATACGATAAGGGCGAAAGCCGTAATCATGGCATCGGGCGGAGCGGGTCGAGCGTACGAACCAACCGCTCAGGCAGCAATATGCACCGGTGATGGGCAGGCACTCGCCTATCGAGCAGGGTCTCCTCTCATGGATATGGAGATGATTCAGTACCACCCTACAACCCTACCTACTAACGGCGTACTCATGTCTGAAGCAGCTCGGGGTGAAGGAGGTTATCTCCTCAACTCACTCGGTGAACGATTCATGGAGAAATACGCACCTGATTACATGGAATTGGCTTCCAGAGATGTAGTTTCTCGTGCCGAACAGACAGAAATTAACGAAGGCAGAGGCATAGATGGTTGCGTACTGCTGGATCTGAGACATCTAGGCAGAGATTTCATTAACGAACGCCTAGGATACCTACAAGAAGTCGCTACCGACTTCATGAGTATCGACCTCGCCGAAACTCCAGCTAAAATTCGCCCCGGTATGCACTACAACATGGGAGGAATCAAAGCTGATGTAAATGGTCGAACCGAGATACCTGGGCTATTTGCAGCCGGAGAAGCAGCCTGTGTGAGTATTCATGGTGCAAACAGACTCGGAGCCAATTCACTACTTGAAGCAGTGCTGTTCGGCCGACGAGCTGCCGCTGGTGCGGTGAAGTTCATCAAAACCGAAGCAGAGCGTTCAGTCGGCGATGAATCAGTCAAAAACTCCGAATCTAAACGGCTTCAGGAAATTCTTGATCGCCCCCGTGGACCACGTGCCGCTGCTGTACGCCGAGAGCTTGCGCTCGAGATGGACAAGAACATGGCGGTGTTCCGTGATCAAACTGGTATGGAATCGGCTGCGGCGAAAGTGGCAGAGGTCAAAATGAAACTACCAACCGTTTCAGTCGATAATAAAGGCAAAGTTTTCAATATCGATCTAATGTCCGTGCTTCAGCTAGAAAACATGGTCGACTGTGCCGAGGCGATTGTCGCCGGCGGGCTAATGCGCACAGAAAGCCGTGGCGCTCACAATCGAACCGATCTAAAGACTCGTGACGATGAAAATTGGCTGAAGCACACTCTCGCCTACCAAACCGAAGACACCCCGAGGATGGACACCAGTCCAGTCGATATAACTCGTTGGGAACCAGTGGAACGAGTGTACTAATGAACATCACAATACGCCTTCAGAGATTCGATCCGGAAACTGCGACACCCATTGCCATATTTCAGGAATACACAATTGAAATCAGCGAAGTCGCAACTGTTCTAGACGCGATCATAAAGATTCACGAAGAGGTCGACGGAACTGTAGCTATGCGCTATTCGTGTCGATCATCGATCTGTGGTTCCTGTGCAATGAAAATCAACGGTTCTGCGGCATTAGGGTGTAAAACTCGGCTTGTCGAATTGGCAGAAGACGGTGGGACAATCACTGTTCAACCTGTTGGAAATCTCCCAACCGTCAAAGACCTTGTCGCTGACTTCCAGCCTTTTTGGGACAAAATCCGCTCGGTAAACCCGTATCTGACAACATCGGGGCCTGAACCTGAGTTTGAGCGTATCGCCAGCAACAAGTCGATGAGTAATTTGCTGACTGCAGTGAACTGCATCATGTGTGGTTGTTGTTTTTCTGACTGCACAGTTCTCGAAGTCGATCCGACTTTCATGGGCCCTGCGGCGTTGGCGAAAGCATGGCGATTCGTAGAAGACCCCCGTGACTCAACGGCCGACCAGCGACTCAACATGCTTAACAACACCGAAGGCGGCATGTGGGATTGTACTCGTTGCATGAAATGTGTTGAGGTCTGCCCGAAGGAAGTAGCCCCAATGGATCGCATCATGGAGATGCGAGAGGCAGCAATCCAAACGGGTAACACAAATACGGCTGGCTACAGACACACCGAATCGTTCTACAATTCCGTCAAGAAGAATGGTCGACTCGACGAAACACGACTTGCCATAGATTCGGCTGGTTGGACAAATCTTCCACGCCTTCTCGATCTTGCACCAATCGGGATTGCGGCGATGCGAAAAGGCAAACTCCCGCCTTTGCTACCGCACAAGTCCGAAGATCACAAAAAAGTGCAAGAACTATATGAAAGTGTGGAGAACGACTCAGATTAGCGGTGGCACACGCATCCGTTGGTTGTCTGCCTGAATGACGAATGACCAGCGGATGCGTTATTCACTGATGGTGGCATCGATACCAACTTCTATTTCCTTCCGACCATAAGGTTCCGTAAAACGGCTACTTTGTGTCGTAGCGCTGTTGCCGGAGCATATTCAGACGGAAGCTCGACAATAACCAGACGTGCTAATACCCATTCACTTCCGTTGTCGTGAAATCCGATTCATCTGACTAGAAAGCGGCTCTCATAACTCTCGCTATCTCAGGCGGTGTAATTCCCAGAGTTAACAAGAAAGCACAGGGTTCGCCCAGAACAAATCTTAGATCTTCCTAAAAAACTATCTGACTTGAAGCGGTTTAAACGTCACTGCAATTACTAGGAGGCAATTACGTCTTAGTAATCAACAGACATCGATCGCCCTCAATTAGTTAGAAAAGTTAGCCACCATGGGAATACTGAACGAAACCACCGTGCCAGATCTGTCTTTTCGATTGCTCAGTTTAATCTCGCCACCGTGCTCATCGACAATCCGTTTCGAAATGTGGAGACCTATTCCGGTTCCCGGAACGCGGCGTGTCAACTCATTGTCCGTGCGGTAAAACATTTCAAATAGTTGATCTGGTTTCTCTTCAAAGATACCGGGACCTTGGTCTCGGACCTCGACGGTTAGCCACTCGTTTGATTCAATTACAGTCAGGTTGATATCGGTGCCCTTTGGTGAAAATTTCGACGCATTATTCAACAAGTTATTTACCACTTGCAGTAATCGTCCTCGATCTCCGTTGACGGGTAATACCTCGTCAAGCATCTCGCAGTGGATCGTTTGCGAAAGAGCTTGGAACTGTGGTTCTGCACTTTCCATGCATTCTGCGATCATAGATACGAAATCGAAGGACGCACGGAATATTTCGAATTTTCCTGATTCCATTCTCGACAGATCCAGAAGCTCGTTGATCATTCCTTCCAACCGTCGTGCGTTGCGTTGAATAACCTTAATCTGTTTTATGTCTCTGTCTGCAAACTCAGTTTGAGGATTTCTGGTCAAAATATCTGCGAATGCGACGATACTGGTCAATGGTGTCCGCAACTCGTGTGACATAGCACTGACAAAATTACTCTTAGTCTCACTAAGCTCAGAAAGAGCAGTAACTTTTAATTCCGCTATCTCTCTGCGGCGGCGTTCATCCTCGACGTCAAGTTCACGGCGATTCATTACCGTTCCCGCTACGGGACCAGCAATCTGAGACGCGATTCTCACCATCAGTGAAAAATCTTCGCTATCGAACATTTCTTCCGAATCGCGAGCCACCCACAAGGTCATAACTACTTCATCGCCCCAAAGAAGAGGAACCATTATCGAGGAACGCGGTACATATGGCGTAGCGGTCATAGATCTAGGTTTGGTGTTACTTTTGGTTTTCCCATTAGTATCGGTGCGTTGCAGCACTCCCACTTTTGTTGATGCAACTTTCTGGGCAATCGTTCCTTCTAGCTGGAAGGTTCTAGGTTGAAATGCATACTTGTGATCCACTTCAGGATCTAGAAATATGTGTCGGCGCTCAACCACTTTCCGGGCATGATTAATCTCCATGAACGTCAACGCGTCGAACCGCAGTAACTCGCGCATCTGACTCAAAAACTCGGCAAATACCGATCCGATATCTGGCGCACCAATCATCAGTTCGCCGATGTTGGCTAGACCGGTTCGTTCACGTGCCAGTGATGTGATTTTTTTATGAATCAATGTACGAGCAACAGGACCAGCAATCTGAGAAGCGATTCGCTCTGCAAACTCGATCTCATCTTTGGAGTAATCACTTCCATCGATGCGACTAAACCAGAGACAAGCCTCAACTCGATCACTTGATCGAATTGGCACCGTCAAAGATGATCGTGGTATATCTTGACCGGTCATTGTCGAACCGGGGTATTTAGCTCTGATTTCTGCCACGTCCGAGTAACTAAAACTAACCGTACGTGAAGTGTTTACAACCTGTTCGGTCATAGTTCCGGCTAACGGAATTACAGTGGAAGAGGTGTCATAAGACTTCTCGGCACCCTCGCGGTAATTTATCAATGATGGCTGAATGATTTTTCTGGCATGATCAATTTCTATAAACCCAATTGCATCAAAATATAAGAATTGACCAATATCACTAGCGAAATCGTCAAAAACCTCACCGAACGATTCTGCAGCTCCCACATATTCTGAGATCCTGACGAGCATAGATCTTTCTCGTAGAATTATTACTTCACGCTCTCGCAAAAGACTTCCAGCCACAGGTCCAGCGATTTGTGAAGTAATTCGCTCTGCCAGTTTTACCGTTTTTCCTCCGTATTGTCGACTGTCAAGATCACAGAAGAACAACACAGCCACAACCCTGCCCCCCCCAAGACAATGGAATCGCCATATTCGACATAAACGGGTACTGAACAGACAAATTAAATGCCCCAGGAAATTTGGCACGAACTTCGTCGGGGTATTCAAAAGAGTATTCCACGCTGAGGTTGACGTGTGCCACGTGTCCGGCAACTGTGCCCTTTAGGTCATAGGACTCTCCGTTACTCGAAAATTCTATGATTGGCTTGATGAACCAGCGGTCATGCAGAACAGCTGCTGTTTGTGTAATCTCGTCAATCGAGACTAGATAGAGTCTATCGAATCCGAGTAACGTTGAAACCAAATCCGAAAATTCATCCCAGACAGCGTCCAACTCGAGCGCTGCAGACATTACCGTCCCGATTTTTGCTAGCACCTCATGCTCTTGTGCAATGGCATTTTCTGCGGTGCGCAGGATACTTCCCGACACAGACCCAGCGATCTGCGCAGCGATCCGAACCCCTATAGCAAGATCATTTTCGTCATAGATTCCGATCTGTTGGTGCCCAATAAACAGGACAGCCACAACATTCCCACCCCATTTCAATGGAACCGATATGTTCGACTTGGAGGATAAATTTCGATCGTAGGTCAATGCACCTGGATATTTTTCAAGAAGTTCTTCGGTCGTCTCCACATTAGTGACTAATCCGGTTGCGGTCTCAACTACAACACCCGTTACGCTTTCGGAAAGACTGTAGTGGCCGCCAAGACGTGACATGTCAGTTCGATGGTCATTCTGCCAACTGTCGAACACGATAGTTGCTGTCGCTGATTCTTGATCTATCGCCGATAGGTTAATTCGATCGAACTCGATAAGATTTCCGATTAGTTCACCAACTGTAAGCGGCGGAGAGAAACTGTACCCCTGAGACGGCTGATGTAAGCCGTCCG
>ERZ890510.2457-NODE-2457-length-10476-cov-4.476730_pt1 | contig 10476 bp, 8 predicted proteins | sample MGYA00521265_ERZ890510 | MGnify/ENA primary metagenome ERZ890510 (study PRJEB32303, sample SAMEA104408624) | aquatic metagenome | biome: Brackish water; feature: Chemocline; material: water | place: Baltic Sea | collected 2014-10-26T21:54:00 | depth 110 m ...
GATGGCGGCTGGCACCGACGCCTTGCCACGAGAATCGCAGGCGATTCTCTACGGCGGTCAAAAGGGGACGGGGATCTCGAACTGTAGGAGTGCCTCATCCAGGGGGTGATGGAAGGCCAGGCTCGTGCTGTGCAGCAGCAGACGTTCGCCGGGCGTGCCGTAGAGGCGATCACCGACGATTGGGTGACCGAGGCCGTCGGGATGCGCGGCGTGGACACGCAGTTGATGGGTCCGTCCCGTCTGCGGTGTGAAGCGTAGTCGTGTCGCATGGGCGTGGCGTTCCAGGACTTCCCAGTCGGTGATGCCGAGTTTGCCGTGCACGGCGTCGAGCATCTGCCGGGGACGGTCATCCAGATCGACACGGAAGGCCAGTTCAATATGGCCGCGGTCGGCTTCCACCTGACCCTCTACCAGGGCGACGTAGGTCTTGTGTACGCGGCGCTGTTCAAACTGCAGCGACAGGTGGCGGTGCGCTTCGGGCGTCAGGCCCAAGACCATGAGGCCCGACGTTTCCATATCGAGGCGATGGGCCGCCAGAGAGCCCGTGGCGGCCGGAAAAAGCTCTCGCACTCTGGCGACGACGCAATCGTCCATGTCGGCGGCGCGTCCGGGTACGGAGAGGAAGTCCGGCATCTTGTCGACGACGACGAGGCTCGCTTCCTGATGCAGGATGGACAGCGGCCGGTGTCGCAGATCGGGGGGGCGGAATTTCACAGCTTCGTGACGCTCGCCGCATCAATACCGCGCAACAGGAAACCGAGAATCGGATAGCACTTGCTGCGGCAGGAATCGTAGTAGACCCCCTCAACTCGTGGATGTACGGCGGACGACGACCCCCACCAGAACTCGACCATACCGAGGGGGGCCAGGCCACCACGGATGGCGGCCTGCAGCAGCTTGGGTGCGCAGCAGTCGCCCATGCCTGTGGGAGGGCGTGACCCTCCGACTTCGACCTGTGTCAGGGGCAATACCTCACCCAGGACGTTGTCAAAACGGTAGGCGGCGTGGATCCGGTCGGTGAGAGCCCGTGAAAGGCGGCCGCGCTCGATCTTGATGGTTTCGATCTGTCGTCGAAGCGGCTTGCTCGTGGGCAATGCCTGCAGGTCGCGGATCTGTTGCGTCAGCACAGCAACGGCAGTCTCTGTCTGCGAGCGTTCGGCAACGTACTCCTCCAGGTGACCGCTCGAAGGCACCCACCCTGCCGGTGCCTCCCAGGTCTCCCATTCGCCGGAAAAGGCCCGCAGCGTACCGAGTTGTCCGTCCGTGTCCCGGCAGAGCATGACGCCAAACATCTTGCCCGCTCCGGGCTCCAGCAGATGGCGCGTGCTGAAGCCGTCGACGGCATCCCGATATGTCTCGAGAAAGCTGCGCAGGTGAACTGCTTCGACCATGACGGCCGCCGTCGGGCCGATGGACAGTTCGTCACCGGTGACGGGGCAGCGCCCGGCGTAGCGCACGTCGGGAAGGGCAATATCAGCGGGCGCATCGGCGCTGACGGGGTGCAACAGTGGCAACACGCGTGGCCTCAAACGGCAGCGGCGGTCGTTGCTGAAAACTGCGTGATCAGTCTCTCTGCCGTGTGCAGCATGCGCCCGACGGCGTCATCCATGTAGTCTGACAGCAGTCCTTGCGCTGCTTCGCAGTGGCCAAGGTCGATCATCCGCCTGGTCTTGGCCGCCAGCGGATAGGCAGTGGTCATCCACTCCGCTTCCAGTTCGGCCCAGCAGGTTCGCGCCACCGAGATGCGGCCCGGCTCGTCCTCTCGAATCAGCTGTGCCAGATGCAGGAAACGCCACCAGGGGCTATCCGGGGTGGCATGTTCGCCACCGACGGCGAGCCCTGATGGCAGCGTGCCCTCGATGAACACCGGGAAGAAGGGTGCCAGGCAGGGCGAGTAGAAGCTGCACCAGTGGATGGGCAGACGTGAGTGATCGGCGCACAGATCGGAGACGAGGCTGGCCGCCGTATTGCCACCCTTGGGTCCGTCATCGAAGTGAATGCAGATGCCCTTGCCGGTGAGGTCGGCGCGGAAAGGCTCACCCGGTTCCGTTGCGTCTGAGTGGTCACGCAGCAGCGCCATCATCGAGGTCGTCTCCAGGCCGCCGCTGCGGGCACGGAGGACGGCACAGGAGCGCTTGCGGCGCATGGCGCCGCTGCCATCGCTGCGGTCACCGGCACTGTAGGCCTCAGCGAAGTTGAAGGGCCCTTTGTCACGGCTCCACCAGCCGTGCTCGATGGCTGTGGTCTCTGCCGTCGATGACACAGATTCGTAGTTGGTCTCGACGCTGTAGACGTTGCTGATGCCCAGGGCCGACTCGACACGCTGTAGCGCCCACTCGTGACCGGCCGTCTCAATGACATAGGCCTCCTGCGGATCGGCGACGATGTAGCCGTTGTCGTAGGTGCGTACGCCGGCATTGTTGTCGAACTTGCCCTGACCAAATTCGCTGATCAGGCGCGTCATGCAGTCCACCGCCTCGCGGGCCGTGCGCCCACGTTCCAGGCCCAGGCGCACGATCTCCATACCGATCAGACGTGACTCGGGTGCGCTGTTGAACTTCGAACCGAGGCCCTCGTTGCCAATGACGACCTGATGCTCATTGGCGCCGTGCTCGTACCCCCAGCACCACCACGGCCGCGAACCGACGTGGCGCCATGTTTCGGCCACCTCCGGCAGCGACACGAACTGGCACTGCGTGACGGCGCCCGATGGGTGGTGGTGACGCTCGTGCAGCTCCAGAGGCTGACACTCATTCCATGGTCGATCGCTGTTCTTGGCGAACACGGTCTGCCCATGCGTCGTCGCTGCCGGCAGGGCGACCATTGTGTCACAGCTCCTGGGGACATCCTCTGCACTCATGACAACTGCCTTTCTATCTGCTCGTTGCTACGGTTCGTCGTCATCGCGTCCGTCGCCACGGGCCGTTCCTTCCGTGAGGAACAGCGCCCTGGCCCTCCCATGTTGCGCCCAGCAGGCCATCGTCGGCACAGGCTCAGCGTCGGGTGCTTCCTGTCAGGATGATGATGGTGGTTCGGCGGGCCCCTGGTCGCGCAGGACGCGTTCCAGGCGTTCGTCGGCGGCGATCAACTTCTGCCGCACCAGGACCATGGCGTTGCGATAGAGTCGGATCGCCAGGGCCGAGTCGTCCTGCATCAACTGCAGAAGAGGCCGTTTGCGAATGACCAGTGCCGACACGTCCGTGGATGCCCGCACCGAGGCAGCCCGACACTCGCCGCTGAGCAACCCTGTCTCGCCGATGGTTGTCACGGCCTTTTCGTGCGCCAGTTGCAGGTCGTGAGTGCCAAGAATATCGACGCTCCCGGAGATGATTACATACATGAGATCGCTGTCGTCGCCGGCACGGCACAACACGGAATCGGCAGCGAAGACCTCCTGCTTGCAGATGCCGAACATCCGTTTCACCTGTGTCGGCGACAGATCGGTGAACAGTCGCAGCTTCTGCAGACTCGACAACAGCCCTGGCGTCAGATTCATGGAGAGGACTCAGTTCTCGTTCCAGATCGGGAAGTGGTGGTGGCCCAACGCTGCTCGGCACAGCGCTCACAAGCGGATCAATGTAGGTCAAGCGGCCTCGCCAAGGAACTACATGAACGGACCGGTGTGCGTGGCCGATGCTGCAACCGGCGGATACAGAAGTTCGTGCCATGAACGGTTTTGCTGCGCCAACGGCGATGATTGACGCTCCCTGCCGTAAGGCTGTACCATCATTGGCATGGCAAGACAGACAAAGACATTCGCCGCAAGGAGGGCCGAAATGGCGACAACGCGCGACCGCTATGGCCTGATAAAAATCGTAAAAAAGCTCGAGATTTTCAGCGAACTGAACGAGGAGGAAGGTCTTCACATTCTCGGTTTGTGTACCCGAAGAGCCTTTGAATGCGGCGAAGTCATCTGGAACCCGGGCGACCCGGGTGTGGATATGCTTGTTCTGATCACCGGCAAGCTGCACGTCAAGGACGACCAGGGCCAGCTTGTCGGTCAGGTGCTGCCCGGCTCCTCCTTTGGCGAGATGGCCTGTCTGACCGGACACGACCGCTTCGTCGGCTTCGAGGCCGTCGAAGCCTCCACGGCCCTGTCGCTAGCGCGCGCGTCTCTGCGCGCCCTGATCTCGATGCAGCCGGCTCTCTATGTGAAGATCCTGGAAACCACGATCGAGTTGCTCGCTCACCGCGTCAGACGGGCGAGCTCCGGCGCTGCCGTCAGGACCGAGGAAGGCCAGCCCGGCCTGTGGTAGTCAGCCGCTATGAGTGGCTGGGAAACTGAAGCTGCGGAACTTCCGTCAATTCCGGGTCGAGCGGATGCTCCCGCTTGGCGTCGTGGCTGCTCGCGACAGGAAGGGCCAACAGCAGGATGGGATAGACGGATTTCATCACTTGGATAGATGCAATGACGGTGCCAGAGAGGGTGGATCGCGGAAGGCGTTGTCGTGAATGGGACGTATAGGAATTACCAGGGCCCAATGCCGTGAGTCTGGTGCCCTCAGACAAGGCTCATCTGGTCGAACGAAGGCGTCGCCGACTGCAAAGCCCAATAGGGAAAATCACCCCAGCAGCGGCTGCCGCATCAACCGTATTTCCAGGTCTTCCGGCGCGAATAGGTAGATACCCGGCAGATTCGCCAGCGCTTGTTGAGATTCAGGGCAATATCTCGGGCTTCACGAACCATGCGGGGCGTGTAGACGCGGGGGTACCTGAGCAACGCACATTCCTTCCGGCGTGGGCCAAATTCCACGGTCCGAAGCACCAGAATCGTCGCGAACGTCTCGGATGGGGTGAAACATGTACGGGAGAGCGACAATTGTAGCGCCTCGCGACTGCGCGCAAAACGGGTTCTGTGCCCCATTCCGAGACCTCCTGTTACCGTCGTAGATCGCAGAGGGTTTGGCGCAATCTTCCGTCGGAAGCCTCTACCTGACGCCTGATCCGCCCCAGCAACGTTTGGCCTTTCTATCACCAAGGAAACGCCGCTTGAGGCCCTTTCCGATGGTTCGCGCCACCCCTCTGAGGGATATATCGTTCTGGGCAATGCAAAGCCGAATGATCCTCCTCCTACTTCTTCTCGCAGTCCCCCTGAGCGCCCACAACGGTGCGGTGGCTATCGCTGTGCCTGTAGAGGGAATCGTGGTGGATGGGGATCTGAGCGACTGGCCTGAGGGAATGTTGAGTTATCCGATTGAGCGACGGTTATGGGGTGAGCCGCTTGGGAGCGAGGGGGACTTCAAGGGCGAGTTTCGGATCGGCTACCATGCACAGGAGAACGCGCTCTACATCGCTGTCGAGGTGCAGGATGACTCTGTCGTGCGACAATTCAAGGGGAGTTCCGACAGCCAGGATGGGTGCGAGATCTCTATCCGACCGGTCCATCAGGACACTGCTATGGCCCTCGTCAATTACCGGCTGTGGGGTGAGGAGCCGGGTGTCGTCGGACCGGGTTCCGTGGAGGAGTTCGATGTCGAAGTGGTTTGGGAGGAGCAGGCCTACCAATATGAATGGCGGGTGCAACTGGACAACGCGAGCGTTCGTCTCGAATCGGGCACGGTCGTGGGGTTCGACCTGGCGCTGTGGGATCGGGACGAGGATGGCTCGACAAGCTGGTTGGCCTGGGGGCCAGGCGGTAGTAAGGAATACTTCGCAGATGCGATAGGCGATCTGCTGCTCGTGGGCGCCAACGAACGGATCGGGGCTGTCCACGGCCGGGTGAGTTGGGCGGACGACGGACGACCCGTCGAGCACGCCGCCGCAGCGCGGATCCTACCAACTGCGTCACGCGGGGACTATCTCCAGGCAAGGACGGATCGACAGGGCGACTTCCACCTTCAGTTGCCGAAGGGCTCTTACCGGCTCGTCACCGGTATGCGGAAAAAACTGGACGAGGATAAGACCATCGAGGTGCGGGCTGGCCAACAAGAGCGCGTGGTGCTGAGTGTGCCTCGCTCCGCAGGCGTGCAGGTGGCGGCGGGGCCCGGCACAGCCACCTCGGTTGGCTGGGGCAGCACCAAGGGTCAGTGGCGGCAACTGGGGATCGAGGACGGATTGCCTGTGGTGAGGCTATACATGGACGGCGTGCAGGACCGGCAGGGGCGAATCTGGTTCGCCACCTTTAGCAGAGGGGTCCACCGCTACGATGGCACGGAATACCGTCGTTTCACCGAGGAGGACGGTCTGCTCTCCAATTCTGTACGGGCTGTGCTGGAGGATCGCCAGGGCAACCTGTGGTTCGGCACCAAACGCGGATTGCACCGTTTCGACGGAGATCACTTCACGGTCTACACCATTCGCGACGGGCTGGTAGACGATCGGATCAACGCCCTTTTCGAGGACCGCCAGGGGCAACTGTGGATCGGCACCGACGGCGGTGTCAGCCGCTTCGACGGACGACACTTTTCCTCCTTCACGGCCGAAGACGGGCTCAGGGGAGACTCGGTCCAAGGCCTGCTCGAGGACCGGCAAGGAGCTCTGTGGTTCGGGGGCTGGAGTGGCCTCAGCCGTCTCCATGGCGGTGGATTCAGCAACTATGGCATCGAGGATGGGCTGCGCGACAACAGCGTCTTGAGCCTTTTCGAGGACCGATTGGGGCAACTGTGGATCGGCACCGACGGCGGTGTCAGCCGCTTCGACGGCCGCCGCTTCGAAGACGTAGAGATCACGGACTATCAGGGAACCCGCCCGAACGCGATAGATATCCCGATCACAGAAGACGGGAAGGGACGGATCTGGTTCGGCAACTGGGGAAAAGGTGTCGTGCGTTCCGATGGAGATTCCTGGACCCACTTCACCTCCCAGGACGGACTCCCGAGCGACCAGATCACTTTCATGATGCGCGACCGGGATGGGGGCCAGTGGTTCGGCGCCTTCGGCGGGGGCCTGTCCCGCTATGACGAGCGCCAGCCGGTCACTCTGACGACCGAAGACGGCTTGGTGAACAACCTGGTGAAGACAGTCCTGGAGGCCGGCAACGGGGATCTGTGGCTTGGTACGGTGGCCGGACTCAGCCGCTACGATGGCGAGACCTGGACTCGGTTCACCGACGAGCAGGGCCTGCCGTCCAACTCCCTGTGGGCGTCGCTGATGGACAGCCGGGGACACTTGTGGATAACCACACGAGGCGGTGGCGTGGGCCACTATGACGGCGAGACGTGGACGACCTTTTCGACCGCAGACGGTCTGTCGCACGATGAGGTGTGGTCCGTCGTGGAGGATCGGCGAGGCGATCTGTGGTTTGGCACGCGTGGAGGAGTGAGCCACTACGACGGCACGTCGTGGCGCACGTACACCCGCGAGGACGGCCTGGCCGACTACGGTCAGGGGGTCATGGCGGTTACCGAGGACCGAAACGGCAACCTGTGGTTCGGCAGTGCCGGTGGGGGTGTCAGCCGTTTTGACGGCGAGAAGTTCCAGATCTTCACGACGGCGGATGGCCTGGCCGACAACAACGTCTGGTCACTCCACGAAGATCGCCACGGCCACCTCTGGGCCGGCACTTGGGGCGGCGGCGTGAGCCGGTTCGACGGCCAGACGTGGACGACGCTGTCGACCGCGGACGGCCTGTCGCACACTGTGGTCCTCTCGATCACCGAGGGCCGGCGAGGCCACATGTGGTTCGGCACCTTTGGCGGCGGCATCACCCGCTACGACGGCAAGGTATTCCAGTACCTGTTCAAGAACGACGGGCTGGGGCACAACGCGATCCAGCAGATCGTCGAGGCGGAGAACGGCGACATGCTGATCGCCCACGAGGGGGGGATGACGCGCTATCCAGTGGTGGACACTCAGCCCGGTATCCGCATCGAGGAGGTGATCGCCGATCGCTCATATGCGCCGACGGAAATCGTGCGAATACCGTCGTCCCAGGACCTCGTCATCCTGCGGTTCCAGGGGAGCAGCTTCTCAACCCGCCCGGAGCGGATGGCCTACGTGCATCGCCTGCGAGGCCACGACGAGGACTGGCGGGCCACCCATGAGAGCCAGGTGCGTTACCGGGATCTACCGGTGGGGACGTACACCTTTGAGGTCAAGGCGGTGGACAGGGATCTCAACTACTCGACGGAGCCGGCGGTCGTAGAGGTGCAGGTTTTCCAGCAGACGATCACCAGTCCCATGCGGCTGGCGGATCTGCAACTGGGTGACGTGTTCGCGTCGTTCCATGGCACCTATGCGCAGCGCCCGCTGGGCACGGTGCAGGCTGTCAACGACGACGACGAACCGGTCGAGGTCACGCTACGCCTCTCTCTGCCGGAGCTGATGCGGCGTCCCTTCGAACAGGTGCTGACGCTGGCTCCGCAGTCGAGCCAGACAGTGAAACTGTTCCCCCGGCTGGACGCCGAGATCCTGGCAATGCGGGACACCCGCATCCTGCCGGGCGAAGTCGAGATCGAGTTTGAGCGCGACGGCCAGCTGCACTCGATCAAGGACAAGCCGGAGATCACGGTGTACGGCGCCGGCGCCCTGCGCTGGGACACGGTCGCCCGAGCCGGCGCCTTTATCACGTCGACCGATCCTTCGGTGGCCGCCTTCGCCCGGCCGCCGCTGGTGGCGTTCGAGCAGAAGACGGCGTCGCTGGGAAAGCCCGGCAGGAACTTGCTGCAGGCGATGCTGCTGTTCGAGGCGCTGAAAGCGCACGGGGTGCGCTACCTGGCCGACTCGAACACGCCGTACACGCAGGTGTCAGCGGACCGGGAGATCGTCGATCACATCCAGTATCCAGCGCAGACACTACAGAGCAAGGCCGGTGACTGCGATGACTTGACGGTGCTCTACGCGAGCCTGCTGGAGAACGCCGGCATCGCCACGGCCCTGGTCGACTACCCGGGTCACATCTTCCTGCTCTTCGACACCGGCATCGGTCGGCAGGAGAGCTACAAGCTGCCGCTGGAGGACAAACGCTACGTGGTCTACGGAGATCGTCTGTGGATTCCCGTAGAGGTGACGCGGGTAGACCGGTCCTTCGAGGCGGCGTGGCAGGCGGGTCTGGCCGAACTGGCCAAGCTGCCGGCGCTGGAGTGGCGAGAGCGGGTGGTGACAACGGCCGAGGCGTGGCAGGACTACCCGGCCACCTCGCCGGGGTTTCCGGATCGGACGTCGCCGCCCACCGCGGCGAACATGCAGGAGAGTTTCGCCGCGTACTACGATCGGCTGTCTGCCTTGATCGACGACTACATCGACGAGACCTACCTGGATCCAATCAAAGCAGCGCCAGAGGACAACACCCTGCGCACGCGGTTGTTGAAGGTGTATCTGGCGCTGCACCAGGTAGACGAGGCGTTACGCCAGGCGGGTATCTACCTGCTGGACGAGCGAGGCGACAAGGCCACCACGTACAACCACATGGGCAACGCCTATGTGATGAAGGGCGATCTCGTGCAGGCGGCGCTGCAATACAAGCAGGCAGCCGCCTTGCGACCCGACGATCCTGGAATCCAGCACAATCTCGAGCAGGCCATGCAAGCCCTGGGACGGGCGCAGCCCACCGCTTCGAGCCAGGTCGCGACTACCGAATCAGGGGCCAAAGCCGCCGCCCTCGACGTCGACGTCGACTCCTTCTACTGGATGGAGTAGAGTGCGATTATGACCCCGCTCCGTGCCATGCCTCTACTCGCGGTCCGCCTGACCCTCACGGCTCTCCTGCGGCCCCCTAAGCGCCCATAGCGGCGCGGTGGCTATCGCTGTGCCTGTGAAGGGTGTCGTCGTGGTGGATCTTGTGGAGCGGCTGATGAGCAAGGCAAGAGAGTTCGCCGGGGACGAGCCCCAGGCCGATGACATGACGTGCGTGGTGGTAAGAGTGGAGGGGTAGGATTGGGACACCAACATCCACGCACAACTGCGACGGGTATGAAGCGAGTTACGCAACGTGCATCTGTTGCTGGTGGGAAGGCCGGAGGATCTCGCCAGTATTGATCAGTCTTTCTATAAGCACCGATGGAGCGCGCTGCAAAGACGGATGCGAGAGCTTGGCGAACATGAGATCTTTGAGGATCTGCCACCCCAAGACATGGGTGAATTCATAATGTCGGCAAGGTTTCCGGCCCACTTCTCGGATGACGAGATGGTTGAGATCATGGCCGAATTTTCCCGATATTACTCACTCACGGGCAAACTTTTGGAGTTGGAAAAAAAGGTGCAGGCTATTGTAGAGGCGACAAGTTAACCGACAGGCGACGGACAGCCTGATCAACGAGACATATCAGAACTGATCGAGCCACGCAGGCACAGACACGCCTCAGGAAACGGCCCCAATCTGAATCGCCAGATTGGGGCCGTCTGCTTTGTGTGTTAGCCAACTGTTAGCACAGGAGACCTACTACATCACGTAACATCCCTGCTCTCAAGCTGTTACCCGCCTTCAGATCCAGAAGACACTGTTATCCGTCATACCCGTCAGGTAATCGATGAACAGCCAGAAGCCAGAGATCACATACTGTCCGAGGATGAGGCCGAGAAAGAAGGGGCGCGTCATCT
>ERZ890510.2461-NODE-2461-length-10468-cov-8.154806_pt1 | contig 10468 bp, 9 predicted proteins | sample MGYA00521265_ERZ890510 | MGnify/ENA primary metagenome ERZ890510 (study PRJEB32303, sample SAMEA104408624) | aquatic metagenome | biome: Brackish water; feature: Chemocline; material: water | place: Baltic Sea | collected 2014-10-26T21:54:00 | depth 110 m ...
GAAGAGGAGCTGGCGGCCATCGTTGCTCTCGGTGATCTTGACTTCGGCTTTGGTAAGCAGGTCGGTCTCGCAGTCGATCCAGATCGTTGCGGCGCCAAGGACACCCTGCGGTGGCGATGGGTTGCCAAGTACCGAGGCTAGCGACTCGCGACCGAGGGGCTCGTAGCGCACCTGGAGGTACTGCTTGCCGCCACTGACATTGTATTCGTGTGCCGTGGGGTAGCCCTGCCGCAGTACATTGATGTACTTGGCCACGGTGAGGTGAGCGTTGAGCTGGCGCTCGGAGTCGAATCGCGAAGGATCCTCCGGCTTCTGCCAGGTGCCTGCGAGACGATAGAACTCTCTGCCGATGGAGACCCAGCGCTCGCGAACCTCACCAGTGGATGACCACCCGGTCTGCGAGACGCGGAAGCGGTCAGGGGCCACGAACTCCAAGTCCCAGACGTAGTCACCCTCGGTGAGCTCAAAGTGCGCGGGATCACGGATGATCTGTCGAGTGACATAAGAGGTGGCGCCTTCAGTTGCGGCGACAGAGCGCGCCACGCGTCCAGCAACGTCGGAGACGCCTGTCGGCTCTGCCGCAGGCTCGAAGCGTGACGTAAGCACGGAGGCGAGGCTGGCAGCCGCTCCGTTCGCGCTGACGCTAAGGCCGTCTGATACTGCTGTGGGAAGCGCCTGGCTATCGAGATAGGCGGGCACTTGATCGTTGAAGCTTTGTTGCGGTTGCTCTACGGGCGCGACGGCCGAGGCAGGCGGAGCAATCACGGACATCAACTCGTACACGCGATGGGCGACGAGGTAGGCGTCCCGTCGCGATTCTGAGGAAAGCAGGGGCTGGCGCAGCGTATAGCCGCTAGCGTGGAGCAGCAGCGCGCCGTCGTCATCAGGGAACACGTAGCCCGAAATCATGAAGACGGCGATGAGGGTGGGCACTCCGCCTGCGATCAGCGAGAACATCGTCGTTTCAAAGATCGCCCAACTGACCCAGGCGAGGGCTGCTCCGATCACGAGGGCGATCATCCCGTTCATAAGCCGACCGGTGTCGCGCTCGACATCCGAAACTTCGACTGCGGTGAGCCGATCTAAGGGGACGACTGCGGTAGTGCGTACGCCACCCTGGCGACCGAGTCGGATGACGCGCCGGGTGGTGATGGTCAGCGTGTCCTTGCCCGCAGTCGACGCGTTGATGGCGCCTTCGTGGCTATCGAGCGCTAGCTCGAAGCGTTCCCCCGCCAGCCAGGGGATCTGTCGTTCGGGACTCTCTTTTTCAAAACGGCTCACAGGCAGATCCTTATGCACACAGTGTGCTCGGCGTAGGCAGACCTACGCTTGTCGCGCCTCCAGGCAGGATAGCGCCACACCGGACGAGGGGTCACTACCTGCGGAAGTTGATCCGCCTGAAGATCTCGGCGAACTCGAACTTGAAGCCATGATCGGCAGCCTCGGCGGCGGCGTCCGTCGCGCGCCTCTTGGCGAATTGCTCGATCCGCGTCATATCCGTGGATAGCTGGCTTTCGTGGGCGGCCAGCGCGTGCATCTTGAGATCTACCGTGTCGGAAATGTCGACCACGACGTCGGGGGCTTCGGAGCCCCACAGGAGCACCGTGCCAACCTTGTGGGTTTCCAGGCCCGCAGCAAGGTGCTCGGGGAAGTGGAGGACATCGCGAGCGAACGGGAATGACGCGTCGAGGGCTGTTTGGCCGGAAATGCGATGGTCACGGTGGCTATGGGACATCCGTCGTGGGTCCATGGCCAACAGCACGTCAGGGCGGAACCGGCGGATCTGCTCAACGATCTGGCCACGGAATGCGCTGGTGTCTTCCAACTCGCCGTCACCGTAGCCAAGCATTATCAGTTCGTCGACGCCAAGCACTTCCGTCGCCTTCTTCTGTTCGGCAGCGCGGATCGTCGCGAGGCGCTCGCTGGTCATGTCGGGGTCTGACGAGCCTTTGTCGCCGTTGGTGCATACGACGTAGAGCACCTTGCAGCCTTCACGAGCCCACTTGGCGACGGTCCCACCAGCTCCTGACTCGCCGTCATCGGGGTGAGGGATCACCAGCATCGCTCGTTCGGGGGTTTCGATCGTCTCCATTGAACCTCTAAGCCTTTGGCGGGGAAGACCCGCCGTCTATAAGAATCGATTGGTAAGATGATACCGGCTCGGCAACGCCGCGTCTCAAACCCGTCCTATCTCAGCGTTCGGAGCGCCCATCTTGACCTCCTCTGGTATCACTATCCGTTCATTCACCTGGTCAGACGTTGCACTGCTTGCGACGCTCCAGCATGCCGATGAGTCGGATGTCGGTCGTTGGCTCAGGCAGTCCAACCTGACGCCAGAGCAGGAGTGCGTTTTCGCCGAGGTCGGCGGCAAAGCTACCGGGTTCGGGTACCTGATCGTTGAGCAAGGCCTGTCTCGCGGGGTGCTCATAGCGGAAGCGGAAGATCCGGCGGTACTCAGTGCGCTGGTCTCCGATGCCACGACGAAAGCGCAAACGCTCGGGCTCAGCGTCCTCCAGTTAGACGTGCCTGAAGACGATCAGCAGCGCCGTGACGTCTGTGAGGCTGCGGGCATGTCGGTGATCCGGACTCACCTTCATCTGTTGAGGCCGGGCGATCAGCCAACGGGCATCACGTTGCCGACTGCCACCACGACCCGGTTGGCGACTCGCGCGGACGTCGCCACGGTCACGGATATCCAGAACGCCGCGTTCACCGGAAGCTGGGGATACTCTCCGAACAGCGAAGAGGAGATCGCCTACCGTATCTTCGAACTGCCGTCGATTGCGCCCGACCCAGTGGTCATCGTGACGATGGATGGCCTAGACCTGGGCTATTGTTGGGCACATCAGGAGCGCGTGGACTCGCCGAGCATGGTTGATATGGTGGGTGTGCTGCCTCACCAGCAAGGCAAAGGGCTCGGGAAGTTGGTGACAGCGGTGGGGATCGACCACCTGATCAGCATCGGGGCCACGCCAGTGGAGATCACCGTAGACAGCGAGAATGGGCCAGCGATCCACGTCTACGAGAGCGTGGGATTCCAGCTCCATCACCGTTCCGTGTGGTACGAGCGGGCGATTAGCTAGCCGATGACCTGCGCGCGTTCGGCAAAGCCTTGCGCTGCACGCCGATAGCCCTCAAGGGCTTGATCCGCAGCACGAGCCCACGTGAACGTCCGAGCATGGGCCACAGCGCCCTCGCCCATGACCCCCAAGAGTCGTGGATCACCTAGTAGATCGTCCAGGGAGTATGCGAAGTCCACCGGATCGTGAGCGGCCACGAGCCGTCCCGTTTCTCCGTCGAGGACCTGCGTGGACAGCGCGCCAACGTTGGAGGCCACGACAGGCCGACCGGAGGCCATCGACTCAAGGGCGACAAGGCCAAAGCTCTCGTGGAACGAGGGAACGGCCGTGACATCGGCAGCAGCGTAGAAATCAACGAGTTGTTCCTGCGGAACTGCTGTGTACCACGAGACACGGTCGGCGACACCGAACTCAACCGCCAAGAGGCGAAGCCAGTCGAAGCTGTGCTCGCCTTCAGATCCACCAACGAGAACCAAGCGAGTGTTCGCCTTGCCACGCATGTGCGCCAACGCGCGGATGAGCACGTCGGGCCCCTTGAATGGCTCGGGGCGACCCACGAATAGGACTATGTTCTCAGTGGGGCTGAAGCCCAAGCGTTCGCGGGCTTGGAGCTTGTCCGTTGGCCTGAACAGCGACAGATCTACTCCGCCAGGTGCCACATGGATGCGGTCGTCCTCGATCCCAAAGAGTTCGTTGAGTTCGCGCCGCTCGTCGTGGGTGAAGGCGAACACGAGGTCGGCGCCGTGCGCCATCTGCTCCTCAGCGACCTTGCGTTGTTCGGGTTCGGTTTCGGAGCTCTCGCGCTCTTTGATGGCAGCGAGGGTATGGAAGCTGACCACGCCCGGCAGGCCCCATTCCGCAGCGACGGATTGAGCGACGCTACCGGACAGCCAGTAGTGGCTATGGACGAGGTCGTACTCCAAGCCCTCGCTCGCGACGAACTCCAGCATCCGCTCGCGAAACTCAGGAAGGTGCGGGACGACCTCTGACTTGACCAACTCCGGGTCCCCTGCCGAGAGATGGATGACGCGGGCGTTCGGGCCGATCTCAAAGACCTCCGGCCCGCCAGCCTTGTGGCTCCGCGTGTAGACATCCACAGAGACGCCTGCCGCAGCTATCGCCGGGGCGATGTCCCGTAGGTATACGTTCATGCCACCCGCGAAACGCATACCGGGGGTGACCATGGGGCACCCATGCACGGACACCATGGCGATCCGCTTTATAGGGGGGATGTTCATTGAGGTAGGCATCGAAAGCACAAGCTTAGCGCTTCACGATGATGCGGTGCAGACCGATGTCCTGTCCGCCAAGGTGGTACTTGTAAGGCTCAGGCCCACGCAGGAAATCGAAGTACGTGAGGCCTCGCTCGATCGCGTCCTTGATGCAAAGCGCGTTGAGCATGAGGCCCACAGCGAGCGGGCCATGCTCAAGTCGGTAACCGCTGTTGTAGAGCAAGCGACGTCCGGCGTAGTCGAACGAAATGGTCGTGGCGACACGCTCGCCGTTGAGTTCCAGGAAGAGCAGCCGTAGGAAGCCAGCGTCGAATGACCATTCGATTATCTCGCGGAAGAATTCCTCACGCTCCGGGAGCATGAAGTCACGCTTTTCTTCGCGGCTCTCAGCCATGAGTTCATGGAAGAGATCGAAATCAGCGACCAGCGTTTCCTTGGTGGTTTCCACGAGCCGAATCTCGCCAGCGGCCTCAAGGCGACGCAGCTTGCGTCGCAACTCGTGGCGATCCTTCTTACGAAGTACAGCAAGGAATTCGTCCCACGTCGCAGGAAGGTCGACCCCTGGCACGACATCTTCATCCTCTATGGTGACCTCATATCCAAGCGCACGATAAGCGTCGGGAAGCTCACGCATCGCAGGCGAGAACGCAGGCAGCGAGCGTAGATCCATGGTCTTCCATGGCTCATCGGCGACGCGCTCGATGAACGCCGCGTGGAAGCCGGGCTCAACGTCGATGAAGTCGTGGTAATCGAAGAGGTCGGTGTCGCCCACGAAGCTCAGCGTGTCGCCGTCGAGCACCATGGGCGCCAGCCCGAGCGGCGCGTCTTCAGGGCCGATGGTGAGCAGTCGCAGTCCGTCGTTGCCGCTACCGAACCTCCGCCACCATATCCCTTGCCATTCAGGCGTGAGGAAGATAGAGGACCAGGATCGGCGCTCCAGCAGTTCATGCCAAAGGGGGCTGGCAGCGGCGATGGCGTCGTCATGTGTGTCGCTCAACGTATTCCTTCTTGGAGAAGGCTCAGGAACTCGCCGCGCGTCGCGACGGAGTTACGGAAGTCGCCACGGGTCGCAGACGTGACCACGGAGGCACCGGGCTTCCGCACGCCGCGCATGGCCATGCAGAGGTGCTCCGCCCGGATCACGACGGCGACGCCTTCAGGATCGAGGGCCTCTTGGATGGCCTCGGCCACTTGAGAGGTCAGCCTCTCCTGCACCTGGGGCCTTCGCGCGAGGATGTCGACCGCGCGCGCCAGTTTGCTTATGCCAACGACCTTGCCCTTGGGTAGGTAACCTACGTGGGCCGTGCCAAAGAACGGCAACAGGTGGTGTTCGCACATGGAGTAGAACGGCACGTCGCGGATGATGACCATCTCTTGGTGATCCTCATCAAACTGGGTGCCCAGTACCTCTACTGCCTCTTCGTGGGTTCCCCCGCTGATCTCTCCGTACATCTTGGCGACCCTGCTGGGGGTCTCCAACAACCCTTCACGGTCCGGGTTTTCGCCTATCGCCTCAAGCAGTTCATGGATGATCCGCTCTAGGCGTTGAGTGTCTATCGCCACCACGCCCTCCTCTAACTCTCGCCTATCGCTATCGTTTGGGTCGCGCACCGAGCATATCGGCGACGGTTCGGGCGTCGGCTGGGGCTTCTTCCTGCGGGCGATCCGCAAGCCCCATGGCTACCGACGGGTCCTTGAGCCCGTGGCCTGTGATGATGCAAGCGATGGTGCTGGAACTGAGATCCATGCCCGCCCTAGCGGACTTGATGGCGCCAGCGACAGATGCCGCAGACGCAGGCTCGCAGAAGACACCTTCCATGCGTGCCAGTAGCTTATACGCTTCGAGAATCTCTTCGTCCGACACCGTACCGATCAATCCACCCGATTCATCGCGTGCGGTGATGGCCGAAGACCAACTGGCGGGGTTCCCGATGCGGATGGCCGACGCGATAGTCTGCGGGTCCGCGATGGGGTGCCCGGCAACGATGGGCGCGGCGCCTTCGGCCTGGAAGCCCATCATCCGCGGCAAGCTGGACGCGCGTTCGTCGTCGTGCGCCTCTTTGAAGCCCTTCCAATAGGCGGTGATGTTGCCAGCGTTGCCCACGGGAATGAACAGATTGTCTGGTGCAGCGCCGAGAGTTTCGATGATTTCGAATGCGGCGGTTTTCTGCCCTTCGATGCGATGCGGGTTCACGGAATTGACCAGCGAAATGTCGTAGTTCTCCGCGACTTCTCGAGCGATGTCCAGGGCGGCGTCGAAGTTGCCCGCTATCTGGATAACACGTGCGCCGTAAGCGACAGCCTGGCTGAGCTTGCCTGCCGCGATCTGGCCAGCCGGGACGAGCACGACAGTCTCTAGGCCCGCTGCAGCGCCGTAAGCAGCGGCTGATGCGCTGGTGTTGCCGGTGGAGGCGCAGAGGATCGTGGTGTGGCCAGCTTCCATCGCCTTCGCGACGGCGACGACCATCCCTCGATCCTTGAATGAACCGGTGGGGTTGCATCCTTCAAGCTTGAAGAAGAGATGGCCGATGCCGAACTCTTTCCCCAGCCGACGGGATTCCACTAGGGGAGTGTCCCCTTCCCCCATGGTCAGCATCGGGGTATCCGCGGTTACCGGTAGGTACTCGCGGTATCGTTTCAGAACACCTTCACCCATTGGACACCTTAGCTGCGATCTTTCGAGCGCTACGCAATGCGTTCTTCTACTCTGATGAGGTTACTCACTTCGTCAACCGAGTCCAGCGCGCTCAACTGCTTCAGCGCTTGCTGGACATCCGCTTCCCGGGCGACGTGAGTAGTTATGACGATCTCAGCGGCTTTGCCTGATTCGTCGACTTCTTTCTGCATCACGGATGCCAGGCTGACGTCCAAGTCTCCCAGCACCTGCGTTACCTGCGCCATGACGCCTGGGCGGTCTGATGCCCGGAGTCGTATGTAGTACTTAGTTTCCAGGTTGTCCACCGTCTCGATGGTCAAAGCCTCGTCGAACAGCGGCGGCTGAGCTGGTCGTACGCCGCCGACGATGGCACGGCCGATCGCGACAACATCGGCGAGGATCGCGCTGGCCGTCGGGCGGGCGCCAGCGCCCGGTCCCTGGAACATCGCCCAATCAACGAGGTCACCTTCAAGTTCAACGGCGTTGTACACGCCATCCACTTTGGCCAGTGGGTGACTGATGGGCAGAAAGGCAGGGTGAACCCTAGCCAAGACTCGTCCGTCAGTCTGGCGGGCGGTAGCGAGCAGCTTGATAACGTAGCCCAACTCCTCGGCGTACCAGAAGTCTTCGGGCGCCAAGCGGCTGATGCCTTCTCGGAAAACATCGGTGTCACGTACTACGGTTCGGAACGCTAGCGACGCCAGTATGGCCAGCTTGAACGCCGCGTCGACGCCATCGACATCCGCTGCCGGGTCGGGCTCTGCGTAGCCCAACTCTTGTGCCTCTCGGAGCACTGTGGCGTAATCGAGACCATCCGTGGCCATCCTGGTGAGCATGTAATTGGTCGTGCCATTGATGATGGCGTTCACCGCTGAGATGTCATTCGCCGCGAGGTCGTCGAGCAGGGGGCCGATGATCGGTATGCCGCCACCAACGCTGGCCTCGAAGCGAAGCATCACGCCTTTGTCCGCTGCTGCTCGTAGCAACTCTGGCCCATGCTTGGCCATGACTTCTTTGTTGGCGGTCACCACATGCTTTCCCGCGGCGATGGCCGCTGAGATGTGGTCGTAGGCCGGATACTCTCCGCCCATCACTTCGATGACCAGAGGGATATTCGGGTTCTTGAGGATGTCATCGGCGTCTGCGGTTAGCGAGAGTCCCTCGGCTACAGCCGATCGGCGCGATCGCACATCACGAACCAGCGCTCGGTCGATTCGGACGGGGGCGCCGATACGTTGGGACAGGGTGTGCGCTTGTTCGCGAACTGCCGTGGCTACTCCGGCGCCAATGACACCGAGGCCCATCAACCCAATCGAGATGTGGTCGGCCATATAAGCACGTACCTAAATGATCTGATCGATGACCCACTGTGAGTCTTCGGGGGTTAGGCCGTCTGAGTCCACAGCCGCCTCCAGCACCTTGTCGTTCAGCCATGACTGGAAGGCGTTGGTTGCCAGAAATCCTCGCATGACGGGGTCAACGGGTTGCTCGGATGGGCCATCGTTCACGCGCAGGACGACGCTCCCCGCGCTGGTCACCAAGGGGCCGATCAGTTCGTTTAGCACGAGTTCTTCAGTGAACAGGATCGCGTCCAACTCCTCGATGGCACCACGCGGAACCCAACCTACCACTCCGCCAGGGCCGGAGATCACACGCTCTGTGGTGAGTTCATCCGCAACAGCGGCAAACTCTTCACCAGCGTTGATGCGGTCTGCCGCCTCTTGGGCCGTCACGGTCGACGCGGTGATGATCCACTCCACGGAGACTTGCTCTGCTATCTCTGGAGAAACGTCGTTGAAGTGATCTTGAAGCTCGCTAACGTAGAGGCGTCCTGCGAGCCATTGACGGTAGTCATCTTCGGATACGTTGAAGATCCCTAGGAATGAGTCCAACGCATCTCGTCCGTCGGCAGTCAGCGCGTCGACGGGTTCCGAGGCGTCAGCCGGTAGTGTCTCGAATCGGCTGATGATGGCCGTGTCGATCTCTTCGGCAGTGACCTCAACTTCAAGTTCAGAAGCATAGGCGCGCACTACAGCATCGCGAACCAGACTGTTCAAGCCGGTGTCCGGGTTGAGCGTGCCACCAGCGTCGAATGCCTCAAGCGCGGAGTACGGAACGAGATCCGCCAGCTTGATCGACTCGCCGGAGATCTCAGCGATCGTTTTCCGTGGAGGTTGGAACGACGAGTCGAACCACCCGTAACCGAGCAGTCCAACGACGATAGCAACAACGAACCCAGCTCCCACAAGCAGGAGCTGGCGTTGCTTCTTCTCGACGTCCCGTCGGTTCACGACCGGCTGAGAGCGGTCTCTAAGTTGGGAGTAATCCCCTCGTTCGGCGCGTCTGCGCTGTCGCATTGCCGCCCGCTACTGTTCGCTGTCTTCGACAGCGGCATCAGCCTCGGCAACGGGAGCCTCGGCGGCAGGTGCCTCAGCAACAGGTGCCTCAGCAACAGGTGCCTCAGCGGCGGGCGCTTCAGCAACAGGAGCCTCGGCGGCGGGCGCCTCAGCAGCAGGCGCCTCAGCAACAGGTGCCTCAACGGCGGGTGCTTCAGCAACAGGCGCGTCAGTGGCAACAGCCTCGGTCGCGACAGCCTCGGCGGCAGGCGCACCAGCAACAGCAGCCTCGGCGCCAGGCGCTCCGGCAACCGGCGCGTCACCGACTGCCCCAGGGGTCGCACTCGGCGGCGCAGGAGGCGCATCACGGAACGGTCGGCGACCGCGGTCACCTCGGGGGTCAGGGCGGGCAAGCTCCATCAAGGAATGTCCACCGGTGTACGGCAGCAATGCGAGGAAGCGATCACGCTTGATGGCAAGCGCAAGTTGACGTTGGTGAGGGGAGCAGGTACCCGTCTTACGGCGGGACTCGATCTTTCCCCACTCAGAGATCAATCGGCGGTTGCGAGCAACATCTTTGTAATCAATGGTTACTTTGTCGACGCAGAACTGGCATACCTTGCGGCGAGGGAAAAAGCGGCGTCCACCACCACCAGGGCGGCGTTTCACAGTGCTTTGCATATCAGGAACTCCTTCAAGCCCTTTCGGGGCAGCCCCTCCTGGGGCGAGCAATTTGGACCCCAGACCTCTGGGGGAGCGGCCTAAGCCGCCCTAGAAAGGCAGGTCATCGGGGGTGGAGGCTTCGCGAGGGTCAGCCGCAGCTCCCCCTCCGCCACCAAACTCCGCACCGCCTTGCTCACCACCGCCAGCTCGATCTAGGAAGATGATCCGGCTAGCGATGATCTCGTTCGTGAAACGGGCCTGTCCGTCATTACCTTGGAAGGTATTGCTGTGCAGACGCCCTTCGACGAATGCGCGCTGGCCTTTGCTCAGGTATTGGTTAACCTGCTCCGCAAGGCTGCTCCACGCAACAACGGTGAACCATTCAGTCTCCTGCTTGCGTTCACCGTCTTGGCCGCTGTAGCTACGACTCGTGGCTATCCTGAACGACGTGACAGGGCTGCCGTTAGGGGTGTACCGCATCTCTGGGTCCGTCCCAACGTT
>ERZ890510.2462-NODE-2462-length-10468-cov-3.836935_pt1 | contig 10468 bp, 9 predicted proteins | sample MGYA00521265_ERZ890510 | MGnify/ENA primary metagenome ERZ890510 (study PRJEB32303, sample SAMEA104408624) | aquatic metagenome | biome: Brackish water; feature: Chemocline; material: water | place: Baltic Sea | collected 2014-10-26T21:54:00 | depth 110 m ...
CAGTCGTCATAGAGCAGCGGCGCGCCGGGCTGGAACGCCTCGAAGCACGACGTCACCGCCGGCAGGGGTTCATAGTCGACCTCGACCAGCTCGGCCGCGTCGCGCGCATGCGCCTCGGTATCGGCGACGATGAGGGCGACCGGATAACCGATATGGCGTACCCGGTCGACGGCCAGCGCCGGCCGGTCGGGGATGTACATCGGACCGCCATTGCGGTGCGTGAAGGTGCCCATGCACGGCACCACCCCCATATCGTCGGCGCGGTAGTCGGCGCCGGTCAGCACCGCGTACACGCCGGGCGCGACCTTAGCATCCTTCGTGTCGATACCACGAATGTCGGCATGGGCGTGCGGCGAGCGGAGAATGACCGCCCAGAGCTGGCGGTCGAGATTGAGATCGTCGAGGTAACGCCCCTGCCCCCTCAGCAGACGCGGATCCTCGCGCCGACGCACCGATTGTCCGATCGAAAACTCGCCCATCCCTCAACCCCCTGCCTTTCGCTGAAGTCTAGGCATTCGATCGCGCTTGTGCCAGCCGCCGCGACCATTCACAAAGCCTGTGCCGGCCCTGTCCGAACATCGCCTTGATTCGGCCCGATGCCGCCCGCACTATCGATGGTGGAAGCGATACGTTCCCCGGTGGGGCGCCCGGTCTTCAAAACCGGTGAGGGGCGTCAGACGTGCCTGGTGGGTTCGACTCCCACTCGCTTCCGCCAACGCCCCGGCCGTCACGAGACATGGATCGCGATGAAACGTTCCGACGTTCCTGTCACCACGGACATCGTGCTCGTCGGCGGCGGCCATGCTCATGTCGCCGTGCTGAAGCGCTTCGGCATGAAGCCCGAGCCGGGCGTCCGCCTGACGCTGATCGCGCGCGACGTCGACACGCCTTATTCCGGCATGATTCCCGGTTATATTGCCGGGCACTACACGCGCGAGGAATGCCACATCGATCTGCGGCCGCTGGCGATGTTCGCCGGCGCGCGGCTGATTCATGCGCCGGCGACCGGCCTCGATCTCGCCGCCAACCGGGTGCTGGTCGCGGGCCGCCCGCCGGTGCCGTTCGATCTTCTGTCGCTCGACACCGGATCGACGCCGCCGGCCGGGCCGATCCCGGGTGCTGCGGAACACACCATCCCGGTCAAGCCGATCGACGGCTTCCTCGATGCGGTCGCGCATATGGAAGCCGATATCGCGCGCGACGGTTCGGGATTTCGCGTCGTCGTCATCGGCGCCGGCGCCGGCGGCGTCGAGCTGACGCTGGCGCTGCACGACCGGCTGCGCCGGCTCGTCGAGGCCCACGGCCATGACCCTGCCCGGCTGTCCTTCACCATCGCCGACGCGGCGCCGCAATTGCTGCCGGCGCTGAACCCCGCCGTGCGCCGCAAGATGGCGCGGGTCGCCCGCGGGCGCGGCATCGAACTGCGGCTCGGCGTCGCCGCGGACCGGCTCGAAGCCGGCACGCTGCACCTCTCCGACGGCAGCGTGCTCGGCTTCGACCGCGCGATTCTGGTGACCGGCGCGGCGCCGCCAACCTGGCTCGCCGCCAGCGGTCTCGCTCTCGATGCCAGCGGGTTCGTGCGCATCGCGCCGACGCTCGCATCGCCGTCGCACCCGGACATATTGGCAGCCGGCGACATGGCGTCCTATGACGGGCTCGCGCTGCCGAAGTCCGGCGTTTATGCCGTGCGCGCCGGACCATGGCTGGCGGATAATTTGCGTCGCGCCGCGACCGGCGGGCCGCTGCGAAACTGGCGGCCGCAACACAACACGCTGGCGCTGATCTCGACCGGCGACCGGTACGCCATCGCCGCGCGCGGTGGCGTCGCCTTCGAGGGCGCCTGGACCTGGCGGCTCAAGGACTGGATCGACCGCCGCTTCATGACGAAATACAACGACCTGCCCGACATGGCCGAGGCCGCGCCGGGCAGCGGGGGCGCGGACAGCGTGGACGCGATGCGCTGCGGCGGCTGCGCCGCCAAGATCGCCCAGCCGATCCTGCAGCGCGCGCTGGCCCGGTTGCCGGCGCAATCGGCCGAGTATCTGCTGCAAGGTCTCGACGCGCCCGACGATGCCGCCATCATCGCGCCGCCACCGGGCAAGGTTCTGGTGCAGACGGTCGATTATTTCCGCGCCTTCATCGACGATCCCTACCTGTTCGGCCGCATCGCCGCGAACCACTGCCTCGGCGACATCTTCGCCATGGGTGCGACACCGCACAGCGCCCTGGCCATGGCAATGCTGCCGTACGGGACCGCCGGCAAGACCGAGGACGATCTCGCCAACCTGCTGACCGGCGCCGCCGAGACGCTCGCCGAGGCCGGTGCTGCGATCGCCGGCGGTCATACCGGCGAGGGCGCCGAACTGGCCTTCGGCCTGTCGCTCAACGGCTTCGCCGACCCCGACCGCATCCTGCGCAAATCGGGGCTGCGGCCGGGCGATGCCTTGATCCTGACCAAACCGCTCGGCACCGGCATCCTGTTCGCCGCCGACATGCGCCACAAGGCACGGGGTGCGCATATCGAGGCCATCTTCGCGGCGATGCTGCGCTCGTCCGGGCCGGCGTCAAAAGTGCTGCTGGCGCACGATGCGCACGCCTGCACCGACGTCACCGGTTTCGGCCTGGCCGGCCATCTCGGCGAAATGCTGAAAGCGTCGGGCGTCGATGCGGAAATCGAACTCGACAAGATCCCCGCGCATGCCGGCGCGCTCGATCTGTCGGCAACCGGCATCGCCAGCACGCTGACGCCGGACAACATCGCCGCCGCCGCAGCCTTCGCGGCGCCTTCGGATCATCCCGCCTGGCCGCTTTTGTTCGATCCGCAGACCGCCGGCGGCCTCGTCGCCGGGGTGCCGGCCGACAAGGCCAGGGCATGCGTCACCGCACTTCACGCCAGCGGCGATGCAGCTTCCATCATCATCGGAACCGTCATGGCGAGCCGCGGCGACACCCCGGCAATTCGCTTCGCCGGATAGCGCCGCCGCAATTTCGATCGGCTGACGGTCAGCCGTGCTTCGTCCTGTGACGCTGGTGCGTCGGCACCATCGCCGTCACCGCGAGCGGCTTGACCGAGGGTTCCTCGGTTTCCATCGCCCAGTCGCGAATGGCGATCAGCGTCTTGCCCAGCGTCGTCTCGCCAAACAGCCAGCTTGCCACCTCGAAATCGGAGGCCCGTCCGTCGGGCCGGGCGATCGCCGCTTCGGTATAGTAGAAGCGCAGATCGTCGGCCATCCGCTTGAAGCCGATCCCCAGCGTCAGCCCCTCGATCGGTGCCGCTGTATCCTCCTGCAGGACGACCATCTTCGCCAGGAACGCCGCAATTTCTTCCGGCGACTTGCCGGAGATGCCGAAATTGGTGCGGTTGTTACGGTTGGCCTTCGATTCCTCGTACCACGGCCGTAGCAGGGCTATTTCCTGCTCGAGCGCCTGGCGCAGCAGATCCTCGTCGCTGAGATCTTCAATCGGCGCAGCGAAATTGACCGGGCACGCCCAGCCATGCTGCTCCTCTTCCGAGCCCGGCGGTGCATCGGGGAAATCCTCGAGCACCGGTCCGCTGTCGCGGGTCAACAAATCGAGACAATCACTCAGCACACGGCGCTGGAATGCCGGCTCGTTCGGCGCGCCGAACGGGCGGCCCAGTTCAAACGGTACCGCGAGCGCGCGCGGTGGCTTGATTTCCTCGGTATGCTTGCGGATCAGACTGATCTGCGTCGTCGCGATGCCTTCGTCTTCCAGATAGTGTGCCAGCCCGCCAACGGCGCGCGTACACTGCGGTCAAACGGGACAGAGAACGACGGCGTCGACCTTGTCCGCTTTCAGCACCTTGGCGAGATCGCGCGCCACCGGCTCCATCGCGGTCGGCGGCGTCGCCCCCATGAAGGAATAGTGCCGGCTGGCGACGCTTCCGATGACACCGTCGTCGGCCAGTTCGTGCAGCCGCTCGATCGGGAACGACACGTTGACGTCCTGATAGAATCCGGTGCGGTCGAAATTGGTCGACAGGTGGCTCATCGTCAGATTGGCCATGTCGTAATCGTCCGGAATGATCCGGTAGTCGCCGGCACCGGGCATAAAGGGCGAATCCTCGCGCCGGTGAAGACCGGCTGTCGAGATCAGTGCGACCCGGCATTCGTCGAGCGGCTTGGGATCGACCCATGGCGTGTCCCCGTATTCGGGCAGCGCCTGGTTGATCAGCCCCTCGCGAAGATGTTCGGGCATTTCGCGGAGATGGACCATGAATCCTCCTGTGATTTGCTGTCGTTGGAGACTAGCAGCCGAAACAGACCACGACAAAACCCCGCACCGGCATAGATGCTGTGCTTCCAGCCCCATGATCGAGCGTCGCTTACGGAGCGCGGCGCAGGCAGCGAAATATTTGAAGATGAATTCCGGTTCGGATTCACTATGGCGTCGAAGCGCGGAACCTGTTTGAATCCGTTCAAACGATTGTTCGATCGTGCCGCGCCTGTGGTGTCTATCGTCCGAAGCCCGAATCGGGACAAATACTTCAAGGGAGGAATCCGATGATCAAATACGCAAGCCTTGCCGCGGTAGCCGGCATGACCGCCGCCGCGGTCCTGACCGTCGCCGCGCCACCGTCCCATGCCGATGCCTGGGGCGCCGGGATCACCGATTACGGCAAGGCGGTCGAGGCCTCGTCCGCCGCCGGCGACTGGCTCGACGGCAAGACCGCCGTCAATACCAGGGTTACCTACAGCGGCAACCCGATCACCTTCCGCTATGCGACCTACATTCCCCAGGTTGCGGGCTACGAAAAGGTCATGCGCAAGGCGCTCAACCAGCTCGAGCGCGAAGCCCGGGGCAAAATCAAGATCAAAACCTATTACGCGCAGTCGCTGCATCCGCAGCGCGAAGGTTTCACCGCGGTGCGCGACGGCATCGCCGACTGGTCGGCCTGCTTCATGCTGTACGAGCCGACCAGCTTCAACCTGCTGCATTCGCTGACGCTGCCGTTCCTGTTCACCGATGCCAACGCCGCGACGCGCGCCTACATGGAGCTGTACCCGAAGTACTTCAAGAAAGAGTACGAGAACCTCGGCGTTCACCTCGGCCGCGGCATGGTCACCACACCGTACAACATGATCGGCAACGACAAGTACGAGACCCTGTCTGACCTCAAGGGCAGCAAGATTCGTGTTGCGGGCCGCATCCAGGTCGATGCGATCAAGCGGCTCGGCGCCGTGCCGGTGTCGATTCCGTCGAGCGAGGCCTACACCTCGCTGCAGCGCGGCCTCGTCGACACGGTGTCGATGAACGACCCGGCCTTCCTGATCTTCAAGCTGCAGGAGATTTCGAAGTTCCACAATCAGGTGGCGCTGTTCGCGGTCAACCTCGAATATTGCGCCAGCCCCGACTGGTTCGCCGCGTTGCCGGCCGACCTGAAGACCGTTTTCGCCAACTGGGCGCAGAAGACCAACATCGCCATCGCGCAAGGCTATTATGAACGCGAGGACCGGCGCGCCAAGGACATCTTCAAGAAAGCCGGCGCCACGCTGATTCATCCGTCGGCCCCCGAACTGGCCAAGTGGCGCAAACTCGTCGAACCGGTGACCGGCGACTGGGTTGCCCTGAACGAAAAGGCGAAGCGGCCGGCGAAGAAGCTGCTCGCCGAGCTTGCCGCGGCGCGCGACAGGTTCGAGAAAATGAGCTGGAACGACACCTTCGCCGACATTTCCGCCCATCCGGTCAAGGGCTACATCAACTACTGATCCGCAGGAGTGGTGCGACTCAGCGAAGAGAGCCTGCCCTCGAAACGAGGGCAGGCTCCTCGCTGGCGACCGGAGCAACAATCATCATGTCCTCCATCATCGAGTTACTGATCGCAGGCATCGACAAGGGCGCCGATGCGCTCCACTGGTTCGCCGCGGTCATCTGCATTCCCGCCATGACCATCGTCATCACGGTCGACGTCGTCATGCGATACGTCTTCAACGCGCCGTTCGACTGGTCGATAGAGTTCAATGAAGCCTGCCTGCTTGTGATCCTGTTCGGCAGCCTGCCCTACACGACCAAGGTCAACGGGCATATCCGCATGGAGTTGATCTACCGCACCTGCAAGGGCGGCGCGCTGCGTCTCGCCAACGCCCTGTGGGCGATGGCCGGACTGTTTTTCTCGACCCTGCTCGCTATCAGGACAGCCAATGAAATTCCGTTCCTGATCAAGATTCACAAATACACCGAGTTTCTCGGTATTCCGGTGTGGGCGTTACGCTGCATCGTCCTGGTCAGCGCGGTGCTGATGGCACTTTATTTTCTGCATTTGCTGTTCTACGGCGTGCGCAAGATTGCCGACGAAAATGACCTTGAAGGCCATATTGCCGAGGGTAAAAACTGATGGACCCGACCACCGTCGCCATTCTCGGCATCGTCGTCATGCTCGGCCTGATCGCGCTTGGCGTGCCGATCGCTTTCTCGATGGCCGTCACCGGCATCGGCGGCTACTGGATTCTCGTCGGCTGGAAACAGGCACTGTCGCAGATCTACATCAACTCCATCGACAAGGGCAGCGACATCGTCTTCATCGCGCTGCCGCTGTTCATCCTGATGGGCCAGCTCGTTTACCATTCGAAACTGGCGGTCGATCTGTACGACTGCGTGCAGAAATGGTTCGGCTGGTTGCCCGGCGGCCTCGCCATCACCTCGGTTGCCGGCTGCGCCGGTTTCGGTGCGGTGACCGGTTCGTCGGTCGCCGCGGTGGCGACGATCGCACCAATGTCGATGCCCGAGATGCGCCGGCACAATTACGACATGCAGCTCGCCACCGGCGCACTCGCATCGGCCGGGACCCTGGCGATGCTGATCCCGCCCTCGGTCATCCTCGTCGCCTATGGCATCTGGACCGAGACGTCGATCGGTCACCTGTTCATCGCCGGCATCATTCCCGGCCTCGTTCTGGCGACGATGTTCGGCCTGTATATCTGGGGCCGTTGCGTCATCAATCCGGAGATGGGGCCGGTCGGCCCGCGCTTTACCTGGAACGAACGAATCTCCTCGCTGGTCAAGCTGCTGCCGATCTTCACCATCTTCTTCGTCGTGCTCGGCGGCATCTATATCGGCGCCTTCACGCCGACGGAAGCCTCGGGCATCGGCGTCACGGGCGTCTTTACCACCGCGCTGCTGATGGGCCGGTTCACCTGGCACACCGCCAAACAGGCATTGCTCGACGCGGCGCGCACCAGCGCGATGATTTTCGCCATCATCATCGGCGGCCATATCATCGGCGCTTTCCTGAACGTCACCGGCGTGACCAACGGCCTGATCACCTGGATCGCCGAGCTCGGCGTCAACAAATATGTCGTGCTGGCGATCTTCGTCGCCATGTATCTCGTGCTCGGCGCCATTCTCGACGTCTGGGCGATGCTGATCCTGACGCTGCCCTTCGTCTTCCCGGTGATCCTGTCGCTCGGCTTCGATCCGGTCTGGTTCGGCGTGTTCATCGTCGTCATGGTCGAGATCGCGCTGATCACGCCGCCGATCGGCATCAACGTCTACGTCATGCACAACCTGGCGCCAGACATACCGCTGGTGACGATCTTCAAGGGCGTCTTCCCATTCGTCATCGTGGCGCTGCTGTTCGTCGTCCTGCTGACGGCGTTTCCGCAGATGGCGCTGTTTCTGGTGCAGCTGGCCTTTTATTCCTGAAGGACCCGCTATCCGGTCTCGTCGAAAGCCGCCCGGCACTGCCGCCGGGCGGCTTTTTTCGTTCAACCCGCATGCGAAAGGACACTCCCATGATCCTCGAAATCCGCACCTACACGCTGCAGCCCGGCAAGCCGGCCGAGTACTGGCGCCACTATGCCGAGGGCGGCTTCGCGGCGCAGGACCCGCGCATGAAGGATCACCTCGTCGGCTATTTCCAGTCCGACATGGGCACGCTCAACCAGATCGTGCACATCTGGAAATATGACGATGTCGCGCAACGCGCGGAACTGCGCAGCGCCAATTACGCGCGGCCGGACTGGGATGCCCATCTGGCGAAAATCCGGCCCCTGATGGTCAGCCAGGAATCGACGCTGCTGGTGCCCTCGCCGGTCGCCGGCATGTGTCCGCTCGCGGAATAGGCGGCGACCTTCCGGCGTTCGCGCCTGCCTGCGTTCTGAACGCCGGCGTCAGGCGACCGTCCGTCCGGCGTCTAGAGTGACGACGCTGCCGGTCATATGGCGCGTCTCGTCGCTCAACAGATAGGCGCCCAGTGCGCCGAGTTCGTCGGGTGGAATCAGCTCACCCAGCGGCACCGCAGCGGCAGCGCGCTCGGGATAGCCGGGATAGCGGTGCACCGCCGGCGTGTCGGTTACCCCCGGCACCAGAGCATTGACGCGGATGCGGTGTTCGCCGAGCTCCAGCGCCAGCGCACGCACCAGCTGATGGACCCCGGCCTTGGCTGCCATGTAGGCGTAGCGGCCGATCAGCGGCCGAATGCCGGTCGACGACCCGGTCGCCATCAGCGCCCCGCCCTCGCCCTGTTCGATCATCACCCGCGCCGCCGCCTGAAGCGTGCGGAAGGTGCCGGAGAGGTTCAGGTCGAGGATGTCGAGCCACTCCTCCTCGGGCACCTCGACCAGCTTGCGGCTCTTGCCGCCGCTGCCCCCGGCATTCGCCGCCACGCCGTCGAGGCGGCCCCAGCGTTCGACGGCATGGGCGATCGCCGCCTCGACCTGCGTTCGCTCGTGCACGTCGCACCCAAGCGCGGCGGCCCGGTCGCCCCCGCCCGACGCACCGGCGGCGGCGGCAGCGCCGTCGCCATCGCGGTCGGTGAACAGGACGCGCGCACCCTCGGCGACGCAGCGCGTGGCGATCGCCCGGCCGATACCCGATGCCGCACCCGTGACGACGATCACCTTGTCCTGCAAACGCTCGCTCATGCCGGTTCTCCCCCGATAGCCTGTCGCCGCTTTTTGTCCCGGCGGTATTCAGCTCTCGCGCATGTCGCGGGCGGTCGTGCCGGTCGAAGTGTTGAAGGCGTATTTCGACCAGTTCCTTATATAGGTCTCGTCGGGCCAGCGCATCGCCGCGACGGCCGGCCGCGTCTCCATCAGCGCCATCCAGTCGCGCAGCCGCGTATGGTCGGCGGGCACGTCGAAATCGCGGTAGTGCCTGAGCGCCACGAAGCGCTGCAGGTGCGGCAGGAAGGTGAGGTCGACCAAGGTCAGATCCGCGCCCATCCAGTACGGACCGTCGGAAAGCCGGCGTAGCCCCTCGAATTCCATCGCGTGCAGCGCTTCGGTCAGTTTGCGCTTCTGCAAGGCCTGGCCGTCTTCGTCCTGCGCCAGCATCAGCTTGTAGACGTGCGGTGTGAAGCGGACATTGGCGAAATCGATCCAGATGCGCGCCTGTGCTCGCCGGGCCGGATCGGCCGGCAGCAGCGGATGGTCGGGGAAGACCTCCTCGAGATATTCGTTGATGACGGCGGATTCGTAGATCACCGTGTCGCCGTGGCGGATCACCGGCACCTTGCCATAGGGCGAGATTTCGAGGAACCAGTCGGGCTTGGCGTTGAGGCTGATCTCGGTCAGTTCGAAGTCGATGCCCTTTTCCATCAGCGCCATGCGGGTGCGCTGGGCGAACGGGCAGGACGAACTGCTGACGATTTCAATCTCGGCCATGACGGTCTCCTTCACCCCTAACGTGCGGTTCGGCGCTGCCCCGTTCAAGCAGCGGTCAGGGCAAACCCTGTGACGCGGCGGCACAGGCCGTCTGCCGATGATCCCTCAAATGTCATTGCGAGGCGGTGCAGCCGCCGTGGCAATCCATCCCGGCACCGGGCGTGACGGTTGCCATGGATTGCTTCGCTACGCTCGCAATGACGGTGGTGGTGGTCAGCGCCGCCCGTATCCTACTGAACCGTGCCGAGCGCCTGCAGCACGCGCTCCGGTGTGATCGGCTGCGACGAGACCGAGGCGCCGAAGGGGCTGAGCGCGTCGTTAACGGCATTCAGCACGCAGGCCGGCGCGCCCGCCGTGCCGGCCTCACCCGCGCCCTTGGCGCCGAGCTCGCTCTCCTTGGTCGGCGTCGAGCAATGGCCGACGAAGATGTCGGGCATCTCGAACGCCATCGGCACGAGATAGTCGGCCATGTTGGCGTTCAGCATGTTGCCGTCGGCATCGTATTTGATTTCCTCGTAGAGCACGCCGCCGAGCCCCTGCACGACCGAGCCGCGCACCTGCTCGTCGACGAGCAGCGGGTTGATCACCCGGCCGCAATCCTCGACGACCCAGACGCGCAGCACCTTGAGGAAACCGGTCTCGACATCGACCTCGACCTCGGCCGCCTGAAAACTGTTGGTGAAGGCGACCGGGTATTCGCGCGGGATGTAGTGGCGTGTCGCCATCATCTCCGACTGAAAACCTTTGGGCAGCGTGTCGGGCCGGAAATAGGCGACGCGCGCGACCTCTTCGAGCGGCATGCGCTCGGCGCCGTCATCCTTGTTCACCACCTTGCCGAGGCGAAT
>ERZ890510.2463-NODE-2463-length-10462-cov-4.525319_pt1 | contig 10462 bp, 7 predicted proteins | sample MGYA00521265_ERZ890510 | MGnify/ENA primary metagenome ERZ890510 (study PRJEB32303, sample SAMEA104408624) | aquatic metagenome | biome: Brackish water; feature: Chemocline; material: water | place: Baltic Sea | collected 2014-10-26T21:54:00 | depth 110 m ...
GGCAGCGCCGGTTCCAGCAGAATCGATGTGATGCGCAGACCCTCGACACAGTTGTAGAGCACCGTCCCAAGGCGCGGCTTCGACGCCTCGTCCTTGGCCAGCACCCAGGGCTGCTCGTCGTTGAAGTAGCGATTCAACTGTCGCACGAACTGCATGACCTCTTCCAGCGCCGCCGACAACCGCAGCGTGCCGACTTGCTCGCGCACGTGGGCCGCCAGACCGGTGCCTGTGGCGATCACAGCTTGATCGGCATCGGTCTGCACAGGCTCGGGCAGGCGGCCATCGAGATGGCGCAACAACAGGGCTCGGGCCCGCGACGCCAGATTACCCAGATCATTGGCCAGATCCGCATTGTAGCGCTCAACCAATGCCTTTTCACTGACAGCGCTGTCCTGCCCGTATGGCACATCCTTGGCCAGATAGTAACGCACCGCATCGGCGGAGTAGCGTTTCGACAGTTCGAAGGGATCCACAACATTGCCGAGACTCTTGCTCATCTTCTGCCCGTCAGACCCCATCAGGAAGCCACCCACGTTCAGCCCCGCGTAGAGCGGGGCGCCCATGGCACGCAACATGGTCGGCCAGAAGATGGCATGAGTCTTGAGGATGTCCTTGCCAATGAAGTGCCGCGCCTGGGCCCAGTACCGACCGAACAACTCGCCATCTGGATACCCGAGAGCCGACACATAGTTGATGAGTGCATCAAACCAGACGTAGGTGACATGATCGTCATCCCAGGGCAGACCGATCCCCCAGGGCACGCGCGACCTTGGTCGTGACATGGACAGGTCACCGATGGACTCAGAAAGGATCGACAGGACCTCGTTGGCGTAGCGTGCCGGGCGGATGAATCCGGGGTTGGTGCGAATGTGCTCGGCGAGCCACTCCCGATGTTTGTCCATGCGAAAGAAATAGTTCCCCTCCTTGCGCTTCTCCGGGACCGTCCTGTGATCGGGACACTTGCCGTTAACGATTTCGCGATCGGTCAAAAAGCGTTCGCAGCCGACGCAGTACAAGCCTTCATACTCGTCGAAGTAGATGTCCCCCTGATCGTAGACCTGCTGCAGTACGGAGGTCACCACGGAGATATGGCGGGCCTCGGTCGTACGCAGGAAATCATCATTGCTGATGCGCAGTTCCTTCCACGCCTCGACGAAGGTTGCGGCGATGCCGTCGGCGTAGGCTTGCGGCCCGAGACCCACTGCAGCAGCGGCGGCGAAAATTTTCTCCCCATGCTCATCGGTCCCCGTCAACAGATAGGTGTCGTCGCCGTCGAGCCTGTGGTAGCGGGCCAGCACGTCGGCGACAACGGTCGTGTAGGCATGCCCCATGTGCGGCAGGCCATTTACATAGTAGAGGGGCGTTGTCAGGTAGGCGATACGACTCATCGCTGGCTTCTTTCTTTTCACGCGAGCAGGACGATGTTGTCCTGTATGGGGGTAGTGACCGTGGGCCCCTCTTCGGGATCCACATAGACATCGATTTCCAGGCGTACACCGAAATCATTCAGGTAGATACCCGGCTCAATGGTAAAACCGGTACCAGGCAGCAGGACACGGGTGTCGCGACTCTCCACATCATCCAGATTGGCACCTAGTCCGTGCACTGCGGGGCCAGGCGACAGGCTGTGTCCGGTGCGGTGCAGAAAGCGCTCGCCGTATCCGGCCCCGGCAATGAGATCGCGGCCAAGACGGTCCAGTTCACACCCCCGCAATGATTGGCCGCGACGCCACGCTTCCTGCAGTCGATCTACTATGAGATCGCGGGCGCGGCGCACGATGTCAAACACTTGCTGTTGTTCAGGCGTTGCCGCAGCTGCTGCCACGGCAACCCAGGTGATGTCGGCGAAGACGTGTTCGTCTCCCGGTCGACGCGCCCACAGATCGATCAGGATCCAGTCACCACGGTGAATCGGCGCGGCCTGATCGGCGACCGGCGCATAGTGCGGGTCCCCACTGTGGGCGTTGACGCCGACGATGGCAGGGTGATCGGTCTCGAATCCACCCGCCTCGAACTGGCGGGCGATCAGGCACTGAATGTCGTACTCCGTGAGGACCACACCCTCGACCAGGGCCTGACGAATCGCGGCGAATGCGGCGTCCTTGGCAGCAACAACGGCGACACATGCCTGGTTGTGGCCCGCCAGTGCCGCCGCATCCCAGACGGCGAGTGTCGCCTGCAGCAGATCCGCCGATGATTCCAGCGATCCGGGACCCAGTTCGCGCAACAGATCGACTGTACCCGCATCCACCCAGGACACTGCGGGCAACAGCCCCCCGGGCGAGTACTCGAGAGCGACCCGGTCCAGTCCACAGAGCAGAGGACGCAAAGCCGCCACGAGATCATCATGCGTACGGTACGGATGGACCGCGTCGCCCTCGGCGGCGAACTGCCCGGCTTCGATCGCATGTACAAACAACGTCGGTGCACCACCGGCAGGCACGACCAGTATGACGCGACGCGTGAGGTGCAATCGGCGTCCGAGAATCGGCGCCAACACCGGGTTGTTGCCACGGAAGTCACACACAACCCATGCATCGACACCTGTCGCCGCCATGAAGGCTTGCGCCCGTTGCAGCAGTTCCTTCTTCATTCTTCCATCCTCAGATAGTCGGCCAGGTACCGTCCCGTGTGCGAGCCGGCGCACCCGGCCACATCCTGCGGCGTGCCGGCTACAACCACCTCGCCACCGGCGAGTCCGGCATCGGGTCCCAGGTCGATGACGTGGTCTGCAGAGGCGATCACTGACAGGTCATGCTCGATGACGAGCACAGTATTGTCGCGATCGACGAGACGCTGGAGCAAGTCGATGAGGTACGCCACGTCCTGATGGTGCAGGCCGGATGTGGGCTCGTCCAGGATGTACAGCGTTCGTTCGCCCACCGGACGCCCCAACTCCGCTGCAAGTTTGACTCGCTGTGCCTCACCACCCGACAGGCTGCTGGCGGGCTGTCCGAGGCGCAGGTAGCCCAGTCCCAGTTCGGCAAGCAGGCGCAGGCGTTGAGCCGCGTCAGGGACATAGATGAACAACTCCAGGGCTTCTGCAACGCTGCGCTGCAGGATATCGGCGATGGAATGATCGAGAAAATTGATCTCCAGAACCTCGCGCCGATAGCGACTGCCCGAACAGGACGGGCAAGGCGCCGACAGATCGTCGAAACCATCTGCCGCCGAATCAAGGCCACTGCCGGCACAGGCGGGACAGGCACCGAGGCTGTTGAAGCTGAAGTGACCTGGGCGATACCCTCGCAGGCGTGATTCAGGCAAGGCGACAAAGAGATCGCGTAACACCGCCAGCAGGCCGGTATACGTCGCCGCATTGGAGCGAGCGGAGCGACCGATCGGCGCCTGGTCCACGGCGACGACCCGCTGCAGATGTTCAACCCCGCGAATCTCGGAAAATCCGAGCGGCCTGCGTTCACCATGCTGCAGCCGATCGCAGAGTACGGGATACAAGGTGTCGTGAACGAGGCTGCTCTTGCCCGAGCCGGACACGCCGGACACGCACACCAGACAGCCGAGAGGGATCGCCACATCAATGCCTCTCAGGTTGTGCCCACGCGCCCCATTTAGTTCCAGCCAACCCTTTTCCCCTGGCGTGCGCCCGCGGAAACGATTGGAGGATCCTCTTCGCGCCAAGGCGCGCCCCGTGGCGGTGTCGGCAGCGGCGATGTTCCCGGGTGTTCCCTGGGCCACCATCTGTCCACCCTCCACACCAGCTCCCGGACCCAACTCGATGACCCCTTCGGCGGCGGCGATTAGGTCGAGGTCGTGCTCGACGAGAATCACAGTGTTGCCGGCGTCGCGCAATCGTCGCAGTGCCGACCCAAGGCGCTCGGTATCGCGTGTATGCAGCCCCGCACTCGGCTCATCCAGCACGTACAGCACCTGAGACAATCCCGATCCAAGGGCGGCAACCAGATGCAGTCGCTGCAGTTCCCCCGCCGACAGCGAGCGCGCCCGGCGATCAAGGGCCAGATAGCCGAGACCCAGTTCAACAAGTGTCGACAGTGCCTCGCGAACGGAACGGAGAATATGGTCGGCAACCACCCGAGCCTCTTTCGGCACTCGCATCGAGTGGATCCGTTGTACGACGTCGGCCACGGGGCAGCCCGTCAGCGCCGCGATATTGTCCCCGTCGATCTCCACAGCCAGGGCCGCCGGGGACAGACGCTGCCCGGCACAGGCACTGCAAACAGCACCCCCATCCTCGCCGGCCAGGTCCTCGAGCCAGGCCGCCTCAGCCCGATCCTGCGTGCGCCCCATCTGCCCTGTCAGCCAGCGGCGCAGACCGATAAAGGCACCGCGCTTGAGTTCACTCTCACCCTCCCATAGCTGCTGCACGGCCTGCGGCGACCACTCTGAAATTGGGGTACTGCTGTCGACTCGTGCGCGGCTGCAGAAGGCCTCGAGGTCCTTGTGAAAGCGATGGTGGCCGAAGCGTTCCCAGAGGGGTGCCAACGAGGGGGACGGCGCCTCGCCAGGGGATAAAAGACGAGCGAAGGCCATGTCCGCGGACAGGCCGGTACCGCGGCATTGATCACAGGCGCCGGTGGGACTGTTGAAGCTGAACAATGCCGGCGTGATTTCCGGGAAACCCGCTCCACAGCGGGCGCACCCGGGGCGCACGCTGAATCGCTGTTCCACCCCGGTATCATGGTTGAGAAGCACAATCGCCCCTTCCCCGGCCTGTGACGCCGCCTGTAGCGAGCCCTTGAGACGGCGACGCGAGGCGGCGCTGACGACGACGCGATCGACGACGACTTCGAGACTGTGACCGATGATTGCATCGATGTGGACATCTTCCAGCAGATGGATCTCGCCACCGATGCGCAGACGGCGGAACCCCGAACGTTCCACATGATCCATGCGGGCTCGAGCGCCATCACCGTCGGTTGGTCTCTTCAGGGGTGCCAGCACGACGAGGCGAGTGCCCTCGGGGCACCCCGCCGCCTGCTCGCAGACCTCCTCCAGACGGTGGACCTCGACGGGATCGCCGCACTGCAGGCAGTGGGCGCGGCCGACACGGGCGAAGAGCAGCCGCAGAAAGTCGGCGATCCCGGTGACGGTACCGGCAGTGGAGCGCGACGACGGTCGTTGCCGCGCCTGGGCGATGGCCAGCGCCGGGCGCAGGCCATCCATGCGATCCACCTTTGGCGGTTGCAGGTGATCGGCGAAGATCGCCGCCCTCCCACCTGCGGTGAGCAGGAAACGGCGCCGGGCTTCAGCGTAGACTGTGTCGAAGGCAAGGCTCGACTTGCCGGAGCCCGAGACACCGGTGATGGCGATGATCTGCCCGTGTGGCAGATCGACATCGACGCTCCGGAGATTGTGCTCACAAGCACCCCGGATCTCGATCCTGTCCTCAGAGTTCAGCATACGAACAAGCCTGTTGGATCGCCTTTTGTTATGTTTGCATCCATGCGAAACAATCGAATGTTGTGGCGCCCCCTGGTCCCTGTGCTTCTTGCCCTCCTGTGCCAGACGGGCGTGTCTGCGCAGATGGCCATGCGCGGCACGATGCAGGAAGGCCGTCTCATGTTCCACAGCAGCGCTCTGAGCAGCAACGGCCTTGCCTGCATACAGTGCCACGCCGACTTCGACGAGAGTCGACAGAGTGACGGCCTCATTCGCGCCGGCCATCCACTGGTCAACGCCGCATCACGCGAGACCTGGTGGGGTCAGGACGAGGAAGATCCGGATCGCTACAGCGATATCTCCCATGCAGCTGTATTCTGCGTCGAGCATTTCATGCGCAACCCGCAGAAGCTTACGGCCCAGCAGCTGCTCGGCCTGCAGGCGTATCTCGCAGGGATCACCAAGCGACCCATTCCGACGCCACTGGCCCTGGCCCCTGCGGCGGACAAGACCGGCGAGTACAGCGGTTTCGACGGCGGCGACCGCATCAACGGCCGCCAGTTGTTCTTTGCCGCGTGCCACACCTGCCATCCCAATGGCAACCCGGGTATCGCGTCTGCGCCCATCCCCCGGGATCAACCCGCCGCCTCCTACGCCAGAAAGATCCGCGAAGGGGACGGCCTCGGATCGACGCTCTCCGGCCTTGACCCGAATGCGTATGATCCCGACGGCGAGTTGTTCATGCCCTTCTTCGGTGCCGATCGGTTGACGAAGAACCAGATCCGCGACATCATCGCCTACATCAAGAGCCTGCCCCCGCCGCCACAGCGCTGACACCAACCTTTGCCCGGTGTTCAGTCCTGCAGACGAGGGGCGACCGTGGCAGAGGCTTGTTCGTAGTCCTCCACCGAATCGATCTCTGCCCAGGGAAGATCCCCTGCTTCCACGGCGGTCATTTGCCCTGCTTCGATGAGTGGGCCATAGGACGACGTCGGAAAAGCGTCTTTCACGTCATCATGCACGAGACGTTCCAGTTCCGCGCGCACCCGTCGTGTCCCTTCTGCGTCGAAGGCAGCCAGTTGCACACTCACAGCGTGGGTCGTGACCGGGTCGAGGTGCTTGCCAATGGCTCGCACGACGCCGGTCTCGTCCAGGCGGACATTCATCTCTCCTGCCAGTCTGTCGGCCTGGGAGTCTACGACAATGGCGCAACCCCGACGATCGACGAGGCGTCGCAGGATCCGGTGATCGAAAAGGATATCGCAGTTGAACAGCAGGGTCGGCTCACTTTCGAGCCAGCTCGCGGCCTTATACAGGGAGTAGATGCTGTTCGTCGTCGCCCATTGTTCGTTGACCACGTACGTAACCTGATCTCCGCAGTGTCGTCGGACTTGTTCGGCCTCGAAGCCGATGACGACAACGACCTCTTTGATTCCGGCGCCGTGCAGGGCCTGCAGTTGGTGATCCAGCAGTGCGCGGCCGGCGATCGGTACGAGGCACTTCGGCCGCTGGTGAGTCAAATGCCGGAGCCGGGTCCCGGCACCGGCTGCGAGGATCAAAGCGCGCATCTTATCTCCACGATTCGAGTATGGGCCAGGTATACGGTGGGGATCGGTGTTCCTGCCGGCAAGTGCCGTCGCCAACGGACCCCTACAAAAAGCCGTATGTCGTTGACCACACGGATGTTTATGGCTACATTCGTCGACGTCAAATCCGGTGTATTGAGAGCCGGTGCGATGCCTCCGCGGGACTGCGCGGAGGCATTTTTTCTTACCCGCGCGACTTTTTTACCTGCGCAACGCCGCGCCGGAAGGCGCCCATGAATCTGCAGTGAATGCGCTCATTCTTGCCGCCGGACGGGGCAGGCGCCTGTGGCCCTACACTTCTGAGCGCCCCAAGTGTCTGCTGAGCCTCGGCGCGCACTCCATTCTCGAGCATCAGCTCCTCCGTCTTGCCGCAGTGGGAGTCGACCACGTCACGGTCGTCGCCGGCTTCGGTCTTGATGCGGTACGTGCAGAGGTCTGTCGAGTCGAAGTAGGCGACATGACGGTTCATGTCGTCTATAACCCGTTTTTTGCTCTCGCCGACAACCTTATCAGCCTGTGGGCGGCGCGGGCCGAGATGGGGAGTGATTTTCTCCTCCTCAATGGTGACAACGTGTTCCATCCGGACATCCCGCGGCTGCTCCTTGAACCCCATCCAGCGGCATGCCGACTCCTCGTCCAACGTCAGCCGACCTACAGTGACGACGATATGAAGGTCCGCCTCAAGGGCGGCCAATTGCTCCGCATCGGCAAGAAACTGTCCCTGAGACAGGCAGATGCCGCCTCGATCGGCATGATGCGCTTTACGGGTGACGGCGCTGCCGCCCTCCAGCGGGTTCTCGAAGAAGCCATTCGCAGTGAAAAGGCCTTCGGCAGATTCTATCTGGATTGTGTTCAGCGTCTGGCCGACATTGGCATCTCCGTGGTCTGTCAGGACATCGGCAACCTGCCATGGGTTGATATCGACACACCACAGGACCTGCAGTCCGTGCTGCAGTCACGCCAGCGATTTGAGCGCGAACCCGGTCAAATGCAGAAGCGCGAACGCGCATGACCGGCGGCCTGTTGATCTTTGCTGGAAGCTCTGTCGCCGACGTGTCACGCCGCCGATTCGGCGGGCTGACGACGCTGGAGCGCAACATCCGCACGATGGTTCGGGCCGGTGTGGAGCGTTTGCTGATCGCTCTGCCGGATGATGTCGAGCCGAAACTGGGACGTCTGACCCGGTCTCTCGATGTGACTCTGGAGTTCGTGCGATGGGGCCAGACCGCGCAGATGACCTTCGCTGCCGACGACCGTGTCCTCATCCTTCTCGGTGATCACGTCCACCATCACAGTTCTCTGAGCGCCTTTGTCCGCCAGGACAACGGCAGACGCCTGCTCGTGCAGGTGACACCCGCCCCGGATCAGACTGTTGCTTTCCATGGGATCCAAGTAACAACGGACGGGCTGGCTACATCCACCGCACATGCGGGGGACGAAAGTGTCAGTACCGGCGCCTTTCTCTGCGACGGCGACCTGGCCCCGCAAGAGTTGATCGCCTCTTGCCAGGCGCCGCTGGCGTTCTTCGCCTCGCACCGCGCGGCGCCCGACACGGCGACGATCAGCGGCGACGTGCGGCTCTGGCGACGGGTCACGGACGGTCCTACGGCTCGTCAGGCGAAGTCCATGCTCTTTGGCCAGGTAACCAAGAAGACGAGTGGCCCCGTATCCAGGCATATCAACGCGCGGATTTCGATACCCATCAGCAAAGTCCTGATTGAGACCGGCATCTCACCCCACATGGTGACGGTCCTTTTTGTGCTGACAACAGGATTGACGACGGCCTGGCTCGTGTCGCACCCGGAACCGTACGGGCGCCTGGCCCTGGCGGGGTTGTTCTGGCAGATGGCGGCCGTTCTCGATCGCTGCGACGGCGAAATTGCGCGGGTCAAACTATGTGAATCGAAGTTCGGTGCCTGGTTCGATACAATCACAGACAACATTGCTTATCTGGCGACTTATGTGGCATTTCTCTTCGGTGTGCAGTATCTGCACCCGGACAAGCCGTGGGCCCTGTATCTCGGTTTTTCTGCCATCGGCGCAATGGTTGTCACCCTGGGTGTCATGTACAACTACGCGCTGAAAACCGGCAGCGGTTCGCTGCAGAATTATCTGGTAGGCTTTCACACCCACGTGTCAGCCACAGAAAAGAACAGTGTCTATCGGATCCTGGAGCGGTACTCCTTCATCGCCAAGCGGGACTTCTTCTCCTTTGCCCACTTTCTATGCTGCCTGCTGGGCTCCTTTGAGTTGCTCTATGCCTACACCGTAGGTGGCTTGCACATCATCGTCGTCGCCGTGCTCATGTCGCAGCGCAAGATGCTGGCCGGACACCACCGCCGTGTTGCCAGTGAAGCGGCACAGGGTGGGACCGAGCCCGTGCCTGTGACCACCATGGCGCAGAATACGTCGCAGGCATGAAAACGATCCGCATGCTGCTGGCCGCCCTGGGGTTGCTGTTACTCGGGTTCCTCGTGGGCAAACTCGGCCTTGGAGAGATTCTGCAGAATCTCTCGGTTATGGGTTGGTCCTTCGGGCTGGTACTGCTGCTGGCCCTGGGCTGGCACGTAACCAACACCATCGCCTGGAGCTTCGCCTTTCCCGCCGACGCTTTCCGGCCGCGGCTGGTGTCTCTGTTCATGTCGAAGCTGGCGGGTGATGCGGTCAATCAGCTGACACCGCTGGCCAACCTCGGGGGCGAACCAGTAAAGGCCTACCTGTTGCGTCAGCAGTCGCCGACCTCGCGCGGTCTGGCTTCGGTGGTGATCAACAAGACGGCGCAGGTATTCACCGGCCTGGTCTTCACCGCCCTGGGTCTGAGCCTGGTGATCCTGAACTGGGACCTGCCGCAGTCGGCGCCAATGCCTGTGCAGGTCGGCCTGGCACTGCTGTTCGGCGCCGCCGCACTCCTGTTGCTGGGCCTTTGGCGCCAGCAGCGGCACATGTTCTCATCACTTCTGGGGTTCGTTCGCCGCCTCGGCATCCGCATGGCTTTCATCGAGCGACGGGTCACCAAGGCTGTACGCATCGACGACAACATTTCATCCTTCTATCGACAGAACAAGGCGCGCTTCGCCCTCGTGCTCTTCTTTCATGCCTGCGGCTGGATGCTTGGCGCCTGCGAGACGTGGATCATTCTGCGCGGTCTCGGGCAGAGCGTCGATTTCGATATCGCTTTCCTGCTGACATCGCTGACGGTCATCATCAACAGCCTGTTCTTTTTTATGCCCTCCAATATCGGCGTTCTCGAGGGTGGACAGGTCTTCCTGTTCATGACTCTGGGTCTCGATCCGGCGGTGGGCTTGTCCCTGGGTATCGTCAAGCGCATGCGCAAGATCTTCTGGATTTCCATTGGCTGGTTGCTGCTCACACATCTGAGCCGGGCTCTGGGCCGCCCGGATCGGGGCGATGGCGATCTGGTGGTTAGCTCCGCCCGCTCCGGCTCCCTGCAGAGAAGCCTGCGCTGATGCTGTTCCGTCGACTCCTGTTTGTCACCTGCCTGCTCGCCACCATGGCCG
>ERZ890510.2465-NODE-2465-length-10461-cov-3.998655_pt1 | contig 10461 bp, 8 predicted proteins | sample MGYA00521265_ERZ890510 | MGnify/ENA primary metagenome ERZ890510 (study PRJEB32303, sample SAMEA104408624) | aquatic metagenome | biome: Brackish water; feature: Chemocline; material: water | place: Baltic Sea | collected 2014-10-26T21:54:00 | depth 110 m ...
ATTTTTACAGTGGATAGAAATCACATTTCAGCCTCACAACCCAAACGCATCATCGTCCCTTTGACGAGTCCTCAGAGCTTACTGTGACGCTCTTCGCCGCCATGGAGTCCACCTCACTACAGAGCATTTTTGTGGCTCTTGATCTTGAAACTACAGGCCTTGATTCTGACCAGGATCAGATTATCGAGGTAGGCGCCGTCAAATTCCGAGGTTCTGAAGTGCTGGATACTTTTTCCAGCCTGGTAAACACCAAACGCACCATTACCCCCTTCATCCAAAGACTGACGGGTATCAATCCGCAGGAAGTGAAGGAGGCTCCACCCTTTTCCACTGTGGCGCCCCTGTTCACCAATTTTGTTGGTGAATCACCTGTTGTTGGACATAACGTGTGGTTTGATATCAACTTCCTCTCAAAGGCAGGAGTTCGGTTCACAAGCCCCGTTTTCGATACCCGTGAGCTAGCTGCCATGTTGCTCCCCAATGGAAATTATACCCTTGGCATTCTTGCCAAGGCTCTTGGCGTACCTGAATGGGGGGCACACCGGGCTCTGGGGGATGCGCAGGCTACACACCTGGTTCTGGACAGCCTCATCCATCGAGCCCTTGATATGGACCCGGGTGTCATCGCAGAACTCGACCGACTTGCAACCGTGGCCAACTGGCCACTCCGACATCTCCTGCGCGCCATAGCAAAGGAACAGGATGCGCAGGGAAAGCAGTCAGCACTGGCCATGGGGGGCGTAGACCTCACCACGGTTGAACGACGAATCCATCCAGTGAGATCAAAAGCATCCGCGAGGCCTCGTGAAGCTTCTAGCGAAGCTGCTGCATCGCCAGAGGAAGTGGCTAGCGCCCTGGTCGGCGCAGGCGGCGCATTAGAGCGCGTCATACCAGGGTTTGAGCACCGGGCCGAACAGGAAACGATGCTTATGGCAGTTGCCCAAGCATTTGCAAACGAAGAACATCTGGTTGTTGAAGCAGGCACAGGGGTTGGCAAGAGCATGGCATACCTGCTGCCTGCCGCTGATTTTGCGCTACGTAACAAGACAAGAGTGGTGGTTTCAACCAACACCATCAGCCTCCAGGAGCAACTCGTCCGCAAAGACCTTCCCTCTGTGGCGGACACGCTTGCAGAAGCTGACGTAGCAAACGCAGCAGACCTGCGGTTCACCTCGCTAAAAGGACGGGCGAATTACCTCTGCCTCCGACGGTGGTCCCACATGCGCTCATCGGCAGACCTCAGCGTTGACGAAGCCCGCTTTATGGGGAAGCTTACGTGCTGGCTTCAAGAGACTGATTCAGGCGACAGGGCCGACTTACGGATGAGCAGGCAGGACAACGGGGTGTGGGAAAAACTCTCCGCCCAGGGTAGCCGAGAGTGCCCGCTTTCAGAGGGAGCATGTTTCCTCCGTTCCTCCAGGGAGCGAGCTGATGCCGCTGACGTGATTGTTGTAAACCACTCATTACTGCTCTCAGACCTTGCCCGAGGCGGCGGGCTGATCCCGGACTACGACTACCTCATCGTCGATGAGGCGCAGCACTTGGAATCAGAGGCTACCAATCAACTGGGATCCAAAGTTGCCTACGCCCAGTTCACGGAGCACCTTGACGCCCTCTCAGGCCCACGAGGACTGGCAACAGAGGCGGTGAACGCCTACAGGACGTCCAAAGCAGGGGAATCACGCAGACAAGCCACGGAACAGGCATCTACACACTTAACAGAGGCTGTGACCAGGGCGCGTCAACGTCTTGACGAGATGTTTGCAGCGTTGAACCGGTTTATACGGAACCGGGACGGGGGCAACGGCGGCCTGCAGAACCAGATGCGTGTCACCTCTGCAGTCAGGACGCAGCCTGACTGGTCTGAGTTGGAAGTGGTCTGGGAAAACCCCAGCGCGGCACTCGCTGACGTGGTTCGCGCTATCTCTGGCCTTCGCAGTTCGCTCGACGGCCTAGAAAAGCTCGACTTGCTGAACTACGACGGTCTTCGTTCCGATCTATCCGCCCAGGAAGAGGCGTTGGAAGAAAATCGGGGGCAGGCAGACGGCTTCATGCTCCGGCCAGACGCATCCAACATTTATTGGGTTGAAGGCAATCAGCAAAGCAACCATATCCTTTGTACCGCGCCCCTTCACGTTGGAGAAATTCTGAAGCAGAAACTCTTTGATACGAAGAAGAGTGTTGTGTTGACCAGCGCTACCCTGGCTGTTGCTGGGAGCTTTGCTCCGCTTCGGGAACGATTGGGTGTAGAAGAGATAGAAGAACTTCTTCTAGGCTCTCCCTTCAACTACCCCAAGGCGGCTCTCATCTGCATTCCGCAAGATATGCCGGAGCCCAACAGTACTGGCTACGCCGCTACAATAGCCAAGACCGTGGCGGAACTTGCCCGGGCCGCCGATGGGCATACGCTGGCCCTTTTCACCTCCCATGCTGCCCTTCGTGCCGCCGCAGAAGTCGCTCGAGTCGCTTTGGAGGCCGACGACATCCGAGTGCTGGCCCAAGGGGTTGATGGCGCGCCCAGAGCGCTAATGGACGACTTCCTTTCCAACCCTCGTTCGCTGCTGCTTGGTACTTCCAGCTTCTGGGAAGGGGTAGACCTGGCGGGTGATGCCCTGACCGTCCTAGTTCTGGCACGGCTCCCTTTTGATGTGCCAACAGACCCGGTCTTTGCAGCACGGTCTGAGGGCTACGAAGACCCGTTCCGTGACTACGCCGTACCCCAAGCCATCCTCCGGTTCCGACAGGGGTTTGGTCGACTTATCCGCACGGGCACCGACCGTGGTGTTGTAGCCGTTCTGGATCGCAGGCTCACGGCGCGTTCCTACGGCTCGTTGTTCCTCAAATCCCTGCCAGACTGCACCGTTGAGCGACCGCAACTCAACGAACTCCCTGGGCTGGTCACTGGTTGGTTGGCTGCCCCTCCTCAAGACTAGCCAAACCTGCATCTGCGTCTAAAGGTATAGAAGCTCACACCGCTATTCCCGCAATGAAGCGTCCTTGGCTTATACTTCAGAGCACACAATGAACACACCATCAAACACCGTCAGAGTAGAACTTCCCATAGATCAGCCTCTTAACCTTGCTCTCACCCTTACAAGCGGACAGGCGTTTCGCTGGCATGAGGTAAAGGGTGTTTGGAGTGGCTTCATTTCCGGGGAACTGGTGACGCTGGAACGGCTGGACAACGGGCTGGCCGTTGAATGCAACGCTGAGGCATCCACAGGCATAAGCGATGCCGTACACCGATACTTCCGCTTGGACGATGACCTCTCTGCCATTTACGACCAACTCTGCAAAGATGAGCGTCTATCAGAGGCCATTCATCTGAACTGGGGACTGCGCATCCTGCGACAGGATCCTTGGGAGTGCCTCATCGCTTTCATCTGCTCTCAAAACTCCAACATCCCACGCATCGCATCAATGCAGGAATCCATGTCAAACACCCTGGGAGAGACCTACTCGATGGGAGACATCCAACGACAGGGCTTTCCAACGCGTGAAGCGCTGGCATCCGCAGGCGAAGACACACTTCGGAAACTGGCACTTGGATACAGAGCCAAGTACGTAGCAAAGACGGCTGGAATAGTGGCTTCTGGCGGTCTTGCTCTCGACGCACTCCGCGAGGCTTCTTATGACGAGGCGAAGGCTGAATTGATGGCATTACCAGGGGTAGGTGCCAAGGTGGCTGATTGCGTCCTGCTCTTTGCTTTGGACAAGTTGGAGGCGGTGCCCATAGACCGATGGGTTCGGCGTGCATTTGAGGAATGGTACCTGGAGGGGGAGGAGCTGCCCTACGATAAGCTTCTAGCCTGGGCACGCCAGACCTTTGGCTCAAACGCAGGGTACGCTCAGCAATACCTGTTCTTTCGCCGTCGCCAGGTCAAGGACTAGCCAGGGCAAGCCCTTGACCCCATTGCCTACGGGTACCGATGGGGATGACTTAACCTAGCAAGCCTGCCAAGGACTTCTCTGTTGCGCCGGGGATGAGCTGTCCATCTATCACGACGATAGGCCGGCGGATGAGGCGAGGTTCTTCTACCATCAACCTGAGCAATTCATCATCACTGAGGGCGTCTAGGTCAAGGCCGAGCTTCTTCACGGTAGGACTCCGCGCAGCAAAGGCGTCTCTGGCCGGAGTAGCGCCTAACAGCATGCGCAGGCTTTCCTCTGTGAAAGGCTCTGCAAAGAAATCGCGGTCTGTCATCGTTACGCCCGCTTGTGAGAGGAACTCCCTCACTTTTCGACAGGTAGATCACTTCTTCCACCAATAGAGCTGCACTTCTTTTGCCATTGGGTTCCTCGTTTCTTAGGGGTTGGAATAACAACGGGCACGCATGCGCCCTTCCTCAAGCGGGGCTTTTCCGTGCGCATCTCCTAAAGAGGACACCCTTCGCGACTTTCCTCAAGCGGAAAGTCGACTCCGAACGAACTCTTCTTCCGCTTCACGGCTGACTATGATGTCATCGAGTCGAGCGTTCAATAGGTCTTGCAGCAACTTGCCAATCAGTGGCCCCTGGGGCACACCCAAGGCGAGCAGGTCATCTCCAGTCAAATAGGGTTCCACTGATTGCCATTTCATCTGGAAGCTGAGCAGGAGCCGTCTGGTAGCCTGATTAGGCGCAAGGGCGCTCCACGCGAGTATTGATTCCGGCGCCAAACCTGACAACCTTGCATACACCGCACTTGGCAGGATGTTAGTCCCAGACAATGATGTCAACCTCACCCTCAGTGTGTAGGTATCCCTAATCACCTTGGCCCAGGAAGCCGGGGCATTAAGCCTACTTACAAGCGTTTCAGCATTGCTCTGCGTCAATGGCAAGGAGAGTAATGCAAGGAAGATTAAGGGTGTGGTTTCATAACCCGATTCACGGAGGGCCTGGGCGGCTCTGGTCAATTCAGGAGTCCATTCCAGAGACGGAACCAGGGTCTGAAACAACACGATATCGTCTGCACTGGCAAGTCCAAGCTCTGGCTGAGGCTCATCGAAGATTCTATCGAATTCATGCCTGATTCGGTCGCCGCTAACAGACGTCAAATATTCGACATCACGGCGAGCTGCTGCCTCTGTCTCCGAAGACATCCGCAGACCAAGACGAGTTTCATAGCGGACAGCGCGAAGCAACCGTGTGGGGTCATCCTGGAAGCTGCGGTCATGGAGCACGCGCAACACGCGCTGCTGTAAGTCGGCGCCACCGCCGTGGAGGTCAAGCAGTGAACCAAAGTTGTCAGGAGATAAATCCGCGGCCAGGGTGTTGACCGTGAAATCACGACGCTCCATGTCATCCTCTATGGTAGCGGGGCGGACATCTGGCAACGCGCCCGGGAAGGCATAGGTCTCCTGACGAGCAGTGACCAAATCCGCTTGGAACCCACTAACCCGAAGCTTGACGGTGCCAAACTGGGAGCGCGATACTACCTGCCCTCCAAAAGCCGTTGCCAGGGCATCAGCAAGGTCAGGAGCATCGTTCATCGTAGGGGTGAATGCCTGCACAAGCAGGTCAGGGTCTAGGGTTGGGCGCACTAAAAGCAAGTCACGCACCATGCCTCCAACAAGGAAGAGCCTGAAGCCATTACTAGCAGCATATTCTCCAGCAGAGCGCAAGAAAGCCTGCATAGGCGAAGGGAGTTGTTCAGTAATCTGAGGGGCTAACGTGGTAGGAACGGGCACCCTTGCCTCCTGTCCTTGTCGAAGAGAAAACAAATCGATTTTGAGGAAACGAATCGGTTTTCAGCTTTGGTAGTTGTCATAACTATCAAATGTTGCCATTCGTTTTCTTTTGATTCACACTGCCCACCCTTTAATGTTTCCTTCGATATGCTCGGGATGAGTGCGCTTTTTCCGAACGGAGCCAAGTCGTTGCACAGAATAGCACGGTAGGCGCAGCTAGAGCGATGAAGGCGTGGCGTTTAGTGAGTATTTCAGACAGCCACCCCACCCGGAGCGGGAGGGGAAAGGGTTGCATAGTCCACTACAATGGGTATATGGGAAGAGCGAAATTATTCTTTGTTTTGGCTGCAATGGCAGCGTTAGCTGCGTGTGCAAGCAAGGCGACCACTCCCCCAACTCAGGGGGCAGTAGTGGCACCAACAGAGGCTTCATCTGTGACTGCAACAGTCACGCCTACTACGACTCCGGCTCCCACCGTGGTTGCGCCAACACCAAGCGCTACAACTGCAATACTATTGCCAGAAACAACATCTGTGCCTGCATCAGGCGGGACTACTACGTTTGCAAGGCCAACGCCAACATCTACCACGACTTCGCTTGGTGAATCCACGCCATACGTTGCACCAATCCAATCTGCGGCGAGTTGTGTAGATAATCCGGATGTAGCGTTTACCCGCTTCTACGCGGACATGGACTTGATAATGAACATTAACCCAACCATTGTCACGAGCGGAAACTGGCTAAAAAATCGCCAGTACCATGCAATCATCAGGGATGCGAACAACGTGGCCCCTGAGATGCCGCTCTACGCCCCAGCAGACTCCGTGGCCATTGGTATCACCCACTACGTGGCTACCATGCAGCCCTGGAGCAGCCCACCGTACGATACCTCACAGTTTGATATTCGATTCCAAGCATCTTGCGATGTGGCGTTCTGGTTTGACCATATATCAAGTTTGGCCGAGCCCTTTGCTTCTCTAGCGGCGAAGGTGGGTTCTCGCGACACGAAGGATGCCTCAGTCCCTATCAACGTAGAGGTCAAAGCCGGGGATCTCATTGGATGGACCACTGGTACCGATCCCGCCCGAGTCTTCGACTTTATTGTGACCGATTCCCGGAAGACCGTGATATTCGCCAATCAGGAGAGGTACGAGAAGACCGGGAACCTGCAACACCTACTTCACACTGCCTGCCCGTACGACTATTACGACGCTGATATGCGAGCAGCGTTTATGGCGAAGTTCGGCTGGTGGAACGGCAGTGCTCAAGGCCCAACTGCGTGTGGAGCATCCGTTGACGTGGTTGGGGCCCAATCAGGCGGGTGGTTCCAGACAGCTTTCAACCCCAATGACTTGTATCCGTCTGCTGATTGGGGATTCGTCTCAAAAATCGAGGCAGACGGCTCCGTCTATCTTGCAGGGCCTGGGTGGGGTGTACGAACCGACTCAGATGCTCCAACGTTTGCCGACCCAACCACTATGACCACGGAGCACTGCTACCAGCATTACAGCAATCCAACATCGTGGGCCTATGTGAGAATAGTATCGGACATGGAGATAGCCGTTGCTCATGGCGACGGCACCTGTCCAGCCTCAATGCCCACTGATATCATCGTCTACTATCGGTAGCCGCTACAGAGAAAGACTACTGTCTAGCCCCTCGGACAGCAGGCTGAAAAATCAGCACCATCACAATGAGTCCCAAGCCGATAAGAGACGTGAGCCCTAGAGCTTCCGCAGCCCCCATTAACTCTGCTAGCCCACCTACAAAGGCCATCCCCAGCGGCAGCACACCAATTCCCAGCGCCACAGCACCCATTGCTCTGCCACGCATCTCCGGGTCTGCCTGTGTCACCGTGATGGTGGTCTGCATTGCCGCGAACCCCGATGTGCCTAACCCCACCAGGACAAGGAAAGGCATAGCCAATTGATATGTTGGTGTTTGGCTGAAGAGCAACACTCCTACGGCAAAGATCAGTGAGCCAACGGCGAACACCATGCCAAGCCTGACCAATCCGGTCAGAGAAGCCAGAACGAATGCCCCTATCAGGGCGCCCAATCCGTCCATGCCGCTGATAAGGCCTAATAATCCGGGGCCTACTCCAAAGATGTCCCTGGCGAACACTGGAGTCAGCTGGAAGTAGGGAGCAACAAGGAAATTGATGATTACCGTGACCAGGAGAATCCCGCGCAGTGCAGGATTTCGCCAAACGTAGGAAAGTCCCGCAACGATATCTTTCAGTACCGATGGCGAGCTTTCAGACTGCGATGGTTCTATCGTTTGCTCTGGTACTCTCAACAAGAGAATCAACCCCAGAGCATAGCACACCACCAGGAAACCATACGCCAATGGCGGGCCAGAAGCCGCGAGGAGTCCACCACCAATCACTCGCCCTATCAGGGCCATGCCGACGAGGGACGCAGCATCAATAGCCATGGCGTTCACGATTGTACTAGCAGGAAGCAGGTCTCGAATGAATGCACGTCTAATCGGGAAATCTATGGACCAGGCCGACCCGGTCAAGAGAGCAATTACGTAAATCAGCCAGACTCTCTCAAAGTCTAACAGGAGAACCACAGTGAACCCAACCGTGACGGTCAGGTTCAGTAGTTGGGCAATTATCAGCAATTTCCGCTTTGGCAGACGATCGCCCAAAGAGCCCGCAAGGACGCCGAGAACCCCCATAGGTATGAGGCGACACGTACCCACTAGAGCGACCAAGAAGGGGGAGTCCGTGATTTCCAGCATCAACCAACCAAGAACGATAAGATCCATCCAGAAGGCCAGGTGCCAAAGGTGCCCGGCCATCCAAAGAATTCTCCAATCCCGGTTGCCCAAAGAGCGAAATGTAGACAGGTTGGCCAAGGCTTGGAGCATGTACGGTGTATCCCCCGGTTATTTATGCACAGTGACAATGAAACACCTGCACCACCTAGGTGGTGCAGGTGTTTCGCAATTCCATAGCGAACCCTGGGCAGCAGCTTCTTAGCTGCCGATGATGTTTAGCAGCGCCTGCCGCTTCTCCACCTGAACTGCGTGGAGTGCGCGCGCAATGGCCGCCGGGATTTCTGCCGGGTCGTCGACGCGCTCGCCATAGCCGCCCGCCGCCTCACAGATCTTCTCGTATGCGAAGTCCTGATCAAGGGCAGTGAACGTCCAGGTGTCCGTCTTTGCGGCAACACCGTCCGGGACCAGGTTCTTCGCAGAGTTCTTGACTGCGTTCCAGATGCCGTTGTTCCAGACGATGAACAGCACTGGCAATTTCTGCATGTGTGACGTGATGTGTGCGGCAGTTGGAACGCCAAAGGTGTAGGAGCCATCCCCTACGGCGCACACCACGGTCTTGTCCGGGGCGGCCAGCTTTGCCCCAAGGGCGGCACCAAGAGCCCAGCCAAGGCTACCGGCAGGAGAGTGTGAGTACGCGTCTCCTGGTGTGTCAAAGGTGAATTGGCTGACGTCCGCACCAAGCTCCGATATGAATATGGAATTCTCGCTCAGTTGCCTGGACAGTTCACGGCTGAAGTAAGGCTTGCTGATTGGTGTCTGATTCTTGCCCGCCTCGGCACGCGCATCGTTGGCCTCTTTGCGCTCTTCCCGTGCTTTTGCCCACTTGGCCGTTCGCTCCTTGACTGCACCGGCATCAACGCCAATCTTCTTGATTGCGGCCACAAGTGCGGTAATGGTCAGCCTCGGCGAACCAGCAAGGGCAATGTCTGTCCTAAAGCTGCGAATGGGAATCCTGGAGTAAAGGGGGTCCTGGCCAATGGCGATGATGGTTGCATTCTCATCTGGTGAGGTGACCTTCTGCGTCCAAGGAACGTCCGTCTCCAGCAACAAGATAGCATCGGCAGTGGGGACAAGGGATGCGGTGTTTGCGCCGGCATGCAACACGTGGCTCTGGGGGAAGTTCACATACGCGGCAGCCCCCTCAAACACTGGCATGCCCAGAAGCTCTGCTAGTTCCACCAAAGGCTGCTGGCAACCAGGGTCTCGGCCAGCATCACGGGTAATCAACATTGGGGATTTGGCAGCAGCAAGAATTTTTGCCGTCTGTTCTATCAACTCGGGTGAAGGCATGGTGTCCTTGGCTGCAACCATACGAGGGGTCTCACTGTAGGTGAAATTCTCTTTCTTCGCAGCCAAGACCTCTCGTGGAAGGGTGATATACACAGGGCCGGCCGGCTCCGACTGGGAAATGGCCAGCGCACGGTCTACAACGCCCTCAAGGTCTGCAGCTTCTCGAAGTTCATAGTCCCACTTCACCCACTCCCTAACCATGGAGCCCTGGTCAAAGGACTCTTGGGCGTAGTGGATGCCACCGTCACTGGAACCAGGCAAATCGCCTTCCGTTATGGGCGTCCTACCAGCGGTGAACAGGATTGGTACGTTTGCCCGAGCTGCGTTCAACAGTCCGCTAACGGAGTTAGCCGTCCCCGGAAGGGTATGCACCATAACTACCTGGGGCTTGCCAGTCACCATGGTGTACCCGTGGGACATGGCTACTGCGGTGATTTCATGGGGTACTGCAATGGGCTTGGGAAGCATTTCTTCCTGGCTGATGCGTTTGGCGTAAGCTTCTACGATTGGGCCAAAGTCCGTTCCGCCGTTACCGAAAAAGTAGTCCACGCCCCTGGCTGCAAGAAGTTCTATGTAGGCCTCTGCTACTGAATCAACCTGTACTGTCTTCAATTATTTCTCCTGTAACACGATTTGGGAGTTGGCACACCATACCACTAATTCCCTACTTGGTGGGAGTGGCGACCTCAACCTCAGGAAGGGGAAGCGAGTTCCTC